>MKWU01000485.1_pt1 | contig 75792 bp, 78 predicted proteins | sample 809101 | NCBI WGS metagenome assembly MKWU01 (sample SAMN05860141, study PRJNA318959) | sponge metagenome | host: Aplysina aerophoba | place: Slovenia: Piran, Adriatic Sea, Gulf of Piran | collected 2013-05-07 | reverse complement strand
CCCGTACCGGCTGGTCAGGTAGGCCAGCGGGGGCACCACCACCACGGCCACCCCTGCCGTCACCACCCCCGCGATCACCGTGTTCAGCGCCGGCGCCCCCAGCGCCGCGAGGTCCACGCTCGTGCGGTCGAAGCCGCTGCCCGCGCCCGCCAGCCCCCGGACCGCCCACCACGCCAGCACTACCACGGGGGCGATCAACCCCGCTCCCACGGCGACCAGCGCCGCCAGTGTCGCTGGCGCCTTCCAGGGGCCCAGCACGACCCGCTGTGCCCGCACCCCGCCCGGCGCGAGCCGCGCCAGCGCGCGGTTCGCCGATGCCCGCTCGAGCCCCGCCACCGCCAGCGCCACCACCGCCAGGATCAGGCCCAGGGAGAAGGCGAGCGGCGCATCGTAGAGCCGGTTCACGAAGACGCTCGTCGAGAGCGTCGGGTAGCCCATCAGCTTCACCACGCCGAAGTCGCTGACCACGTAGAGGAAGACCAGCAGCGTCCCCGCCTGCACGGCGCTCCGCACCTGTGGCCACACCACCCGTCGGAAGGTGCCGACGGCGCCCTCGCCGAGCAGCCGCGACGCCTCCTCCAGCGAGGATGGCAACCCCCCGATGCGCGCCGCCGCCGGCAGGTACACGTACGGGTAGCACACCGCCGTCAGCACGAAGAACGCCCCCCAGAATCCGTCGATGCGGGAGGGCGCACCCAGGCCGATCGGGTTAAGGACTTCCTCCGCCATGCCTCCCGGCGAGAGCGCGGCCAGGAGCGCCGCCGCCGCCACGAACGAGGGCAGAACCAGCGGCAGGGGGCAGATCACCCGCCACGCCCCCCGCAGGGGCAGGTCCGTGCGCATCGTCAGCCACGCCAGCAGCGTGCCCACCGCCGCCGACGCAGCCGCGACGGTCACCGCCAGCAGGAGCGTGTTCGCCAGCGGGTCGGCCGTCTGGCGCGAGAACAGGATGGAGAGTGTCTCGCTGCCCTCGCTGATGTTCCGTACGACCAGGTACCCGACCGGAACGGCGAAAAGCGCCGCGATGACCAGCGCCGCCACCCACAGCCACGGCGGCCCGCGAAATCCCGCCGCCCGCCCGGCGGCCCCCACGAGAGCCGGTGCTCGGAGCATCTTCGCTACGCTTCGAAGGCGACGGTCGGCGGACCCTGGTAGCGCACCGATGCGCGGTCGCCATTGCCGTAGCGGGGCGCCCCGCCCGCCCGCACCATTAGCTTCTCGCCCTGCTCGCTGCGCAGCACGTAGAGCGTGTCGTGCCCGTAGAACTCGAGCTGTTCGACCTCCCACGCTTCCCCGCTCTCCATGGACAGGTGCTCCGGCCGCAGCAGCACCTCGCACGTCGCCGGCGCTGCCTTCGCCAGCGGTACCACACCCACGACGGTCTCCGCGGCCTGCGCCCCGCCCTTCCCCGGCACCACGTTCGCCTCGCCCACGAAGCTGGCTACCCAGCGATTCGCGGGACGGCTGTACAGATCGCTCGGCGACGCGCTCTGCAGAACGCGCCCGTCCCGCATCACGATCACCTGCGCGCCCATCACGAATGCCTCCTCCTGGTCGTGCGTCACGAACACGCTCGTGATGCCCAGCGTTCGCAGCAGCGATGCCACCTCCGTCCGCAACTCGACTCGCAGGGCCGGGTCGAGGTTCGCGAACGGCTCATCCAGCAGCAGCACCTCCGGGCCCGGCGCCAGCGCCCGCGCCAGCGCCACGCGCTGGCGCTGACCGCCCGAGAGCGACGTCGGCGAGCGCTTCCCCATGCCCGCGAGCCCCACCAGCGCAAGCGCCTCCTCGACCACATCCGCCCGCTCCCGCCCGCGAGGCAGCCCGAAAGCCACGTTTTCGGCCACGCTCAAGTGGGGGAAGAGCGCCCCCTCCTGGAAGACCATGCCGATGCGCCGCTTCTCCGGCGGTCGCACGCGCTCGGGCGTGCTCAGCGTCTCCCCGCCCGCTTCGATGGCGCCCGCGTCCGGGCGCTCCAGCCCGGCGATCAGTCGCAGCAGCGTCGTCTTGCCGCACCCGCTCGGGCCGAGCAGAGCCGTGACCGTCCCCGCTGGAACGGCGATGGACGCATCCTCTACGGCGCGCACGTCGCCGTAGGCAAAGGAGAGGTTCTTCGTGACGAGGTCACCGGCAGCCATCGGCGAAGGACGCGTGTCCTTCCCCAGCCGCGCGCGCGTGATCAGTGCGAAAGCGCTCAAATTCGCCCTCAGCCTTGATGTTAGCCACGGCAAAGTATCGCAGATAGCCGTTCCTATCAACCCTCTGCAGGGACCGAATCCGCTAAGATCGGTCCTCAGTCCGGGCTCACGCCCGCCGGAGCATGCATGAAGGCAGTTGTCCTCGCGGCGGGTCTTGGCCAGCGCCTGAGCGAATCCGGCCCCAATCTCCCCAAGCCCCTCGTTCCCCTTGCAGGGAAGCCGCTCGTGGGCCACACCCTCCACGCCCTCGCCGAGGCCGGCCTTGAGCGCGCCCTCGTGGTGACGGGCCACGGCGAGCGCGCCGTCCGCCAGGGCGCCCAGGAGTGGGCCCGCCTGCCCGTCGAGTTCGCCGCCAATCCCCGCTTCCGCCAGGGGGCCTCGTATTCACTCGCCGCCGCCCGCTCCTGGTGTGGCGAGGAGCCGTTCCTGCTCGTCATGTGCGACCACGCCTTCTCCCCGGGGCTCGTCGGCGCGCTCCTCCACTCCGCCGCCGCCGACCCCCTCGGCGATACCTGCCGCGTCGCCGCCGACCGCTCCCCCCGCGACGACGCCTACACCGACGAAGCGACCAAGCTCGCCACCGACGGCGCAGGCCGCGTCACCGCCATCGGCAAGGCCCTCACCGACTGGGATGCGCTCGATGCGGGCGCCTTCGTCTGCTCCCCCGGCATCTGGGAGGCCCTCGCCGGCGCCCCCGACGACTGCGGCCTGAGCGACGTCATGGCCGTGCTCGTGCGCGACCGGGGCCTCGGGACCGTCGATGTCAGCGGCCACTTCTGGTACGACATCGACACCGCCGCCGACCTGCGCGAGGCCGAACGCCTGCTCGCCGCCAGCACGACCGGCGCCGCTACTCGTCGATAACGGCCGTAACCTCGACCTCGATGTCGTACCCATCGCCCGACCCGCTGAAGACCGCCGTGCTTGCGGGGAAGCGCTCCCCGTAGAACGTCTCCCGGATCTTCGCCACCTCGGGCAGCTTGGTTCGGTCGGCCAGGTAGACGGTCTCGCGCACAACGTCGTCCATAGTCGCTCCCGCCTTCGCCAGCACGTCCACCACGCTCTCGTACGCCTTCTGCGTCTGCGCCTCGATGCTGCCCTCGCCGGCCCCCACCTGCCCCGCCACGTAGACCGTGTTGCCCACCTTCACCGCCTGGCTGTAGTGCCACGGCATGCTCTCCGGAAGCCGGAGAACGTCGATGTACTCTCTCGCCATCGCGAACCTCCCGCGGCACGAGCCGCGCGCCGAGTCTACGCAGCGGAGACGAAGGCGGTTCAGGTGATGATGGCGATGAGCGCCAGCGCGATGAAGAGCGGGACTAGTGCCAGCGCCGCAAAGAACAGCGTCTCCGGAGGAAGGCGCCGGCGTCGCGTAACGCCCCCGGTCATCGCCAATCCCAGTGCCACCACGATCACGCCCGCCAGGACCGACGTGAGCGGATTCACCAGGACCGCGAACATCACCAGCACGCCCAACGCGGCGCCCACGACGATTGCGAGCCCGACCCAGTAGGAAAGCCCGATCCACCAGGAGAAAGCGGGAACGCTTCTTAGCCGGCCTGCGACGAACGCAAGGAGACCCCGGTCCTGCTCTGATGTCACGGCTGCTCCCGGGGGGTGGTCCCAATTCCCCAGCATACGGGTCTGGCGATGGAGGGATGTAAGCCCGGTATCATGCTCGCCGTGAGCACCATGCGCGCCGTTGCCTGGGCCGACCCCCGCGCCGTTGAGGTCGTCGAGCGGGATCTGACCGAACCACCCCCTGGCTGGGTGAGGCTGCGCGTGGCCGGCGCCGGCATCTGCGGCCGCGACCTGCACAACTACCCCCCCGGGGGGCCCCCCCGGAACACCCCCCGTCACCAAAGGGGAGGCGGCGCGTGGCCGGCCCCGGCATCTGCGGCAGCGCCCTGCACAGCTACCGTCGCGGTGGCCCCGCCGTGAACACCCCCGGTCACGAAGTCGGCGGCGTCGTCGATGCCGTTGGCGACGGCGTCGAGGTGGACACAGGTACGAACGTCTCGGTCGAGCCCGTCGCTGTCTGCTTCCGCTGCTACGAGTGCCTCACCGGCCAGACCTGGCACTGCCAGAACCGCGTCTTCCTCGGCGGCGACGGCGCCGGTGGCATGGCCGAGTCGATGCTCGCCCCCGCCACCTCCGTCTACGCCCTCCCCGACCGCGTCTCGCCCGAGGACGGCTCCCTCGCCGAGCCCGTCGCCGTGGCCGTCCACGCCGTCAACGAGTCCGGCATCCGCCTCGGCTCGCGCGCTGTCATCCTCGGCGCAGGCACCGTTGGCCTCGTGAACACGCTCGTGGCGCGCCGCGCCGGCGCAACCGAAGTCTACATAACCGCCCGCCACCCCTTCCAAGCCGAGATGGCCCTCGCCCTCGGCGCGACCGCCGTCTTCCCCGACGGCGAAACCGCCCGCAAAGAGCTGAAGGGCCTGCCCGTCGATGCCGTCATCGAAACCGTCGGCGGGACCGCTCCCACCATCAGCGAGGGCATCTCCCTCGTGCGCAACCGCGGCACAGTCGTCATGCTCGGCGCTTTCCAGGGGGATGTCGCCCTCCCCGTCACGCCCATCCTGCTCAAGGAAGTGCGCCTCGTGGGCACGGTCTGCTACGGCCGCCCCGGTCCCCGCAGCGAGTTCGGCATGGCCACCGACCTCCTCGACGAGCTCCTCGAGCCCCTCGAACCCCTCGTCACCCACACCTTCCCCCTCGACCGCGCCTCCGAGGCCTTCCAGACCGCCGACGACAAGTCGTCCGGCTCCATCAAGGTCCGCCTGACCCCGTAGGGGGAGGCTCGCCGCGTGACTGAGGCCGCCCCCACGCCCCCGGAGCCACTTGCGCCCACGCAGACCGGGGAGCGGATCACCACGCTCGACGCCATCCGCGGCATCGCCGTGCTCGGCATCCTCGCCATGAACGCCGTCTCCTTCGGCCTGGAGCCCGCTGCCTACTGGAACATCGGCGCCGACAGGAGCTGGCAGCCGCTCCGTGGCGGAGCCGCCTGACCCCTCGCGCCTCCGCCCGCCCCTGTGCCATGCTCCCCACGACTCCGGAGGGAAGACATGGGACGTCCGCTCGAAGGCATCCGCGTGCTCGATTTCACCTGGGCCCAGCAAGGCCCTTACGCGACCGTGCTCCTGGCGGATATGGGCGCCGAGATCATCAAGGTCGAACACCGCGAGGGTGAGCGCGGTCGTGGTGTAGGCGGCCGCAAGGGAGCCCCCACCTCCTACTTCGTCGCCCACAACCGCGGCAAGCACAGCGTGACCCTCGACGTACGCCGCCCCGAGGCCCGCGAGATCGTCCACCGCTTCGTCGAGCGCGTCGATGTCGTCGTTAGCAACATGCGCCCCGGCGCCATGGACCGCCTCGGCTTCGACTACGACACCCTCTCCGCCATCAATCCCGGCATCGTCTATGCCAGCGCCTCCGCCTTCGGCCCCCATGGCGACCGCACCCCCGTCCCGGGCAACGACATCATCGGCCAGGCATCTGGCGGCATCACCCTCCGCAGCGGCCCCGAGGACGGCCCGCCCACCCCCACCGGCGCCGCTATCGCCGACCAGGTCGGCGCCATGATCCTCTGCTCCGGCATCCTCGCCGCTCTCGTGAAGCGCGAGCGCACCGGCGAGGGCGAGCAGGTCGACGCCTCCCTCTACGGCTCCCAGATCGCCCTCCAGTCCTGGGAGATCAATACCGAATCGTTCACCGGCGACACCGCCCCCCGCGCCGGCCTCGGCCACCCCCTCCTCACCTCCCGCGCCGTCTGGCGCTCCTACCAGACGGCCGACGGCTGGCTCGTCATCGGCGGCGCCACCACCGACAAGTTTGCCGCCCTCTGCGACGAGCTCGGCCTGAACGACCTCGCCGAGCAGTACCCCGACGACCGCTCCAGAGCCGCCGGCATGGCCGACATCCACCCCCAACTCGAGAAGGCCATCCGCACCGGCACGACGGACGACTGGGTCGCCCGTTTCCGCGCCCGGGACATCTTCTGCGGCCCCGTCCAGACCTACGCCGACATCCTCGCTGACCCCCAGGCCCGCGCCAACGGCTACATCGCCGCCATGCCCCACCCCGCCCTCGGCGAGGCGCTTGTCGTAGGCTCCCCGCTCCAGTTCGGGCGCGAGCCCCAGACCGAGGTCGCCCCACCGCCGGAGCTCGGCGACTCGACCGAGCGCTACCTCACCGAGCTCGGCTACTCCTGGGAGGAGATTGAGTCCCTGCGCGAGTCCGCCGTTATCTGATCGCTAGCCACTTATCAGCAGGTCGAGGATGTTTCCTGCCGTGCTGCTCTGCTGCCGGTAGAACTCCGTGTACCCGCAGTTTTCGCACGTTACCGCCGTGAACTTCTTTCCCTGGTAGTCGAAGAAGCGTCCATAACGTCCCGCCAGGAAAACGTCCTCGCCCGTGAACGATGGGTTTGAGCACTTCTCGCACGAGTAGCTGATGGGTTCCGCTGTCATGGCCGCCTCCGTCCCCTGGATCGCGGATGGAGTCTAGATAACCGCCGGCCGGAACTCCTCGAACGCCTCGCGGCCTACTCGCAGACCTCCACGATGGCCTTCTCGAGGATCGCCGCTGCTTCGTCGATCTGGTCCTCGGTCGTGCTCGCCGGTGGCACGAAGCGCAACACCGAACCCTCCCGTCTGAGGCTGAAGATCAGACCGTCCTCCAGGCAGCGCTGGGCAATGGCGCGCCCTTCCGAGGTCGCCGGCTCCTTCGTCCCGCGGTCGCGGACAAGCTCCACCCCCAGCAGCAGTCCCCGTCCGCGCACATCGCCGATTACCTCGAAGCGCTCCGCCAGCGCCTGCAGTTTCGACTTCAGGCGACCGCCAAGCCGCCTCGCGGCGCCTGCCAGCCCCTCCCCTTCCAGCACATCCAGCGTCGCCCGCCCGGCTGCGCAGGCGAGCGGATCGTTCGAGTGCGAGTGAGTGACGATGAATTCGTCCGCGACGACGCGCTCCTCGATCTCCGCCGACGTGCTGACCGACGAAAGGCACACGCCGCCGCCGAAGTGCTTTGCCAGCGTGAGGATGTCGGGGACGACCCCTTCCTGCTCAAACGCGAAGGTGTCACCCGTCTTGCCCAGTCCTGTCTGTTCTTCGTCGAGGATCAGCAGCATGTCGCGCTCGCGGCAGCGCGCTTTGAGCTCGGGCAGCCAGCCCGGTGGCGGCTCGATGACCCCGCCGGCGGAGAAGATCGGCTCGGTCAGCACGGCCGCCGGCCGCGACGTCGTCTGCGCGTCGATCAACTCGAACGACGCGTCCAGGCAGGCGAGACCGCAGGAATCGGGCTCGAGAGCGATCGGGCAGCGGTAGCAGTATGGCGCGAGCATCGCCATCAGGCCCGGCTGTGGAGGGCCGTATCCCCGGTGCCACCCGGCGAATGTGAGCCCCCGCGTTGTGTCCGACATGCCGTGGAACGACACATGTGGGCTGGCCACTTCGAACCCGCCCGTGTACTTCCGTGCGATCGCGATCGCCGCCTCGTTGGCGTCCGCTCCCGATTGCAGGAACAGGCTCTTGCGCAGGGGACTCGGGAGGAGCCCCGCCAGCCGCTCGGCCAGCCGTATCTCCTGGTCGTTGTAGTAGCTGCTGTGCGCGTGGATCAGCCGCGCGCAGGCCTCGGCCACGGCTTCGACGATCGCGGGATGGTTGTGCCCCAGCCAGGCGCACATCTGCCCGGAGTTGAAGTCCAGGTAGCGCTTGCCGTTGACGTCCTCGACCTCGGAGCCTGATCCGCGTACGAAAATCGGCCCCGAATCCGATGCGTCCATCCGCCCGCCGAAGCTGAACCGTCGCGCAGCCTCAAGGAGGTCCTGCCCGGAGTCACTCATCACCGCCCCCTGTCACCGTTTGGCTGGGGGCCAGCGTACCGGAAGGCGTTAGATGACCGTCGGCGGGTGGTACTCCCCGAATACCTCGCGCATCGCCCCGCAGATCTCCCCCAGCGTGGCGTAGGCGCGCACCGCGTCGAGGATCGGTGGGAGCAGGTTGTCGTCGCCCTCGCAGGCCGCCTTCAGACCCGCGATCGCGCTTGCGACCGCCTCCGGGTCGCGCTCGCGGCGGTGGTGCTCCAGCCGCCCGAGCTGCTCGTCCACGAGCCGCCGGTCGACGCTGAAGATGGTCTGCGGCTGGTCGCCGCCCTCCTGGAAGTCGTTGACCCCCACGACCACCTCGTCGCCCTCGTCCACGCGCTGCTGATGCTGCCAGCTCGCCTCCGCGATCTGGTTCTGCATCCAGCCGCTCTCGATCGCCGGCACCGAACCGCCCATCGACTCCACTTCGGCCATGATCGCGACCGCCTGTCGCTCCAGGTCGTTGGTCAGGTGCTCGATGTAGTAGCTCCCCGCGAACGGGTCGACCGTGTCCGCCGCACCCGTCTCGTGCGCGATGATCTGCTGCGTGCGCAGCGCGATCCGCTGCGCCTCGTCCGTGGGCAGCGCCAGCGCCTCGTCGAAACAGCTCAGGGCGATGCTCTGCACCCCGCCCGTCACCGACGCCAGCGCCTGGATGGCCGCCCGCACGATGTTGTTCTCCGGCTGCTGCGCCATCAGGGTGCTGCCGCCCGTCTGCGTGTGCGTGCGCAGCATCATCGAGCGCGGGTTCGTCGCCCCGTACCGCTCCTTCAGCAGCCGCGCCCACAGGCGACGCAGCGCCCGGTACTTGGCCACCTCCTCGAAGAAGTGGTTGTGCGTGTTGAAGATCCAGCTGATGCGCGGCGCAAACTCGTCGATCGCGAGCCCCCGTGCCAGCGCCGCCTCGATGTACGAGCACGCGTTCGCGAACGTGAATCCGATCTCCTGCGCCGCCGTCGAGCCCGCGTCGCGGATGTGGTAGCCGCTCACGCTGATCGTGTTCCAGAGGGGCACTTCCTTCGCGCAGAAGGCCATCACGTCCGCCGCCAGGCGCACGCTCGGCCCCGGCGGGAAGATGTACGTCCCCCGCGCCACGTACTCCTTCAGCACGTCGTTCTGGACGGTGCCCCGAAGCTTCTCCGCGGGCACGCCCTGCTTCTCCCCTGCCGCCACGTACATCGCCAGCATCACTGCCGCTGGCGCGTTGATCGTCATGCTCGTCGAGACCTTGTCCAGCGGGATCTCCGCGAACAGCGTCTCCATGTCGTAGAGCGAGTCGATTGCGACACCTACCTGCCCCACTTCCGCGATGGCCATCGGGTCGTCCGAGTCGTAGCCGAGCTGGCTCGGCAGGTCGAACGCGACGGAAAGGCCCGTCTGCCCCTGGCTCAGCAGGTAGCGGAACTTCTGGTTCGACTCATCCGCCGTGCCGAATCCGGCGTACTGGCGCATCGTCCACAGCCGCCCGCGATACATCGTCGGCTGCACCCCACGCGTGAACGGGTACTCGCCCGGGAAGCCGAGGTCGCGGTCGTAGTCGAGGTCCGCCACGTCGAGCGGCGTGTACAGGCGACCCACGTCCAGGCTGCTCGTCGCGAACCCGTCCGACCGCTCCGGCGAGCGCTGCAGCGTCTTCGCCAGCGGCCCCTCTTCCCAGCCGTGCACCGCCCGCGACAGCTGCGCCAGCGCCTCCTCCGAGAACAGGCTGGGCTGCGTCCCGTTCGATTCCGTCGTGTCGCTCATGCGCGGGCCTCCCCTGCACCCCAAGTCTAGCGAACCTGCGCGTCACAGCCGACGCCCGCCATCTGGTGATCCCACCCCTACGGGCGTACCCTCCCCGTCATGCCACCAGAGACCGCCCTCTTCCTGCCCCCCGGAGTCGTCCCCCCACAGGCCGCCACCGCCCAGCCCGCCGCCGGCGGCCCGCCCTTCGACCGTAGCTTCTTCGAGCAGACTCTTCCCCAGGCCATAAACGCGTTCTGCACCCAGGTGGTCTGCACCACGCCCATCGTCGAGCTCTATACCGTCGACGGGGCCAAGCACTTCGTGAAGGCCATCTCCGGCGTCTCCGAAACCTGGGTCGCGCTCCACACCCAGCGCGAGGACCACGAACACGACATCCAGGTCTTCCTCCCCTACACGACCATCTTCCGCGTCGAGGTCCACCCCGAGGAAGACGACGGCCAGCGCCGCCTCGGATTCCTCGCCATCATCGCCGAGGAGGGCGAGTAGAGGTGCTCTGGCGTTGCGTGATCCGCGGCGGTATGCTTGTCTGAACGAGGGGATGTGAATGGCAACGGTCGAGCCCAGAGACTATTACGCGTCGAAGCACGACCTGGCCGAGAAATATGGGGAGTTGAAGGCCGAGATCGTCGGGCTCCGGGGTGAAGTGGAGACCGTCCGTGGCGAGGTCGCAAGGGTGGAGACGAAGCTCGACACCATGTCCCGCACCATTTCCTGGGGTCTCTCCATCATCACCGCCCTCATAGTCGCTGTCACAGCGGTCGCCAGCGCCCTTCAGTTCATCGATTGAAATGCCGCGGCCAGTCAATTGGGCACTCTGGCCGGCAACTCTCCTTCAGGAATTCCAGACAAGAGGCCGTCCCGCGCTAGACGTTTCGAGTTTGACGTAGTGCCTGATGCAGGCGAACTAACGAGCCTCGCGCCCTACCCCAAATACCGGAACACCGCCGACGTCGCGATGACCACCGCGCAGCCGAGCGGAAAGCCCCAGATTAGTAGGTCCACGCGACGCCGTATCGCCGCCACCTCCGCCCGCACTTCCCCGAGCGTGTCGATGGCCGCTTGGGCTTCGGTGCGTGCGGCCATCACTCCCCCTCCCCGAACAGCGCCGCCACCTCCCGCGCCAGCTCCGACCCCTCCCCCAGCGCCCGCAGACGCTCCGTCGGCGTATGCAGGATGCGGTTCACCAGCGACCGCGTGAGCGCGTCGAGCGTTTCCGGCGGGATCTCCGGGTGACGCTCGGCGATGCGTGCCAGCTCCCGCTGTCGCGCCCGCTCGACCGACGCCCGCAGCGCCCCCACCGGGGTCGACGCCGTCTCCCGGCGCGAGGCCAGCTCGCGGTCGAGCAGTGAGTGCAGCCGCTCCCGCAGCGCCCCCCGCCGCGCGACCGAGTGTGGACGCCCCGCCTCGTCCGAGAGCAGGTCCGCGATCGTGACCACCCGCGCCTCCGCCTCCCCCGCGAAGTTGCGGGGCGTGCCCAGGTCCAGCACGAGCTGCGCCGGCGGCAGCGCCTCCAGCGCGATGACGTTCGCCGCCGATCCCAGGCACCCAGCCACCACCGCCACCGGCCCCGCCCGCCGGATGCCTCCCAGCCCCATGAACGTGCCCGCGATCGGCTGCCGTGGCGGACGCCGCCCCGCCACCAGCACCTCGTCGAACCCGATCGCCTCGCCCCGCTCCGCTACCAGTCGCGCCATCGCCCCCGTCCCCAGCACCAGCAGCCGCCCGCCCGGCTCGACGCCGGAGAGCGCGAGCCCCCGGTCGAGCAGATGCCCGGCGTGGCTGTCGAACTCCGTCTCCGCCCGCAGCGCCCGCGCCGCCGCGATCGCCGTCTGCCCGAGCCCCTGCAACTCCGCCCCTGCGTCGTCGAAGGCGCGACGGCTCTGCCCCAGGATTTGCGCCTCCCCCAGCACTGCAGAGTGCAGTCCTGCCGCCACCTCGCTCAGGTGGCGCAGCGCTGGCACCCCGTCCCGGCGCTCGGGAGCCGGACAGTCGCACGGCGCCAGTGCGTAGGCCTCGATGCGCTGGCAGGTGCGGATGACGGCTGCCTCGGGGTGCGTCTCCGTGGCCAGACGCTCGACCGCCGCAACCTGCTCGCGGTCGAGGGTGGCCGCCTCCCAGCAGCAGGCCGTGAGGCGACCGACTCCCCGGAGGGTGTCGCCCGCTGCGGGGGTCTGGTTGGTTGGTGTGTCCGTCGTCGTCGTTACCCTCCCCCCGTGCCGCTCGCGGTCGGTACCGGTCGCGTGCTCGTACGGTACTCCGCCTTGCCTGCCTCCAGCAGGTCGCCGCCGTGGGCGTCGTTCACGACGATCGCCGGGAAGCGGTCGACTTCCAGCCGCCGGATCGCCTCGGTCCCCAGGTCCTCGAACGCCACCACCTCTACGCTCGTGATGTGCCGGTTCAGGAGCGCGCCCGTCCCCCCCACGGCGATGCAGTAGACGGCGTGGCTCGCTCTGATCGCCTCGCGCACCGCCGGCCCGCGCCCGCCCTTCCCGATCATCCCCTTCACCCCCAACTCCAGCATGCGCGGTGTGTACGGGTCGAGCCGCATTGCTGTCGTCGGCCCCGCCGCCCCGATGACCTCCCCCGGTCGCGCCGGTGTTGGCCCCACGTAGTAGAGCACCTGGCCCCGCAGGTCGAGAGGAAGCGCTTCGCCCGCGTCCGCCATCGCCACCAGCCGCTTGTGGGCCGCGTCACGCGCCGTGTAGATGACCCCCCTGAACTCCACGTGGTCGCCGATGCGCAGCCCCTCGATCGTCTCCTCCGTCAGGGGCAGCGTGATCGTCTTGCGCTCCGCCATCCCCGCCCCCTACAGCACCGCGTGCTTCGTGCGCGCGCTGTGGCACTGGATGTTGACCGCCACCGGCAGCGCCGCGATGTGCGTCGGGAACGTCTCCACGAACACGTCCAGCGCTGTCGTCGAGCCCCCCACCGCCTGCGGCCCCACCCCCAGGGCGTTGACCGCCTCCAGCAGCTCCCCCTCCAGCGCGGCGACCTCCAGGTCCGGGTTGCGCTCGCCGACCGTCCGGAAGAGGGAGTGTTTCGCGATCGTCATCGCCTTCTCCGCCGTGCCCCCCACGCCCACGCCGATGATGAGCGGCGGACACGGGTTCCCCCCCGACAGGTCCACCGTCTCGCAGACGAAGTCGACCACCGCCTCGCGCCCCGCCCCCGGCAGGAAGTTCTGGTAGCGCGACATGTTCTCGCAACCGCCCCCCTTCGGCATGAACCCGATATGGACCTCATCGCCGGGCACGATCTCGGTGTGAATCACGCCGGGCGCGTTCGTGCCCGTGTTCGTCCGGTCGCCGAAGGGGTGCGCCACGATCGACTTCCGCAGGTAGCCCTCGCCATAACCCTGCTCGATGCCCTCGTTGACGGCGTCGATGAGGAAGCCGCCGGTCACGTGTACGTCCTGCCCCAGCTCCACGTGTACGACCGCCGTCCCCGTGTCCTGGCAGAGGGGCAGCATCCGTTCCCGCGCGATCTCGGCGTTTTCCAGGATCTCGTCGATGATCTGCACGCCGAGGGGGGAACGCTCCGTCTCCCGTGCGTCGCGGATGGCGCCCTCGACGTCCTCGGGCAGGAAGTGAGTGGCCTCGACGGCGAGTCGCGCGACGGTCTCGGTGATGGCCGCCGCCTCGATCTTTCGCATGGCTGTCCTTCCGCGGCAGCGGGCGCGAAGCCTCTCGCGCCGCCTCCTGCGTGGGAGGATCGTAGCCCCTCCCCCCCGCTGCCGCACGCGTCGCAACGGGCCGTTTCTGTCTGGTGAGAAACAGACGTGCTAGCCTTCCCCCGGGCGTTGCCCCCGCCACGACCCAACGGCTTTCGCCAGACCAATCGACGCTCTGGAGCGCCCATCCGATGACCGCACCTGCCGGTACCCTCAGGCACCAGGCCATCAACACGATCCGCACCCTCTCCATGGACGCCGTCCAGGCGGCCAACTCTGGCCATCCGGGCGCCCCCATGGGCGCCGCCCCCATGGCCTATGTCCTCTGGACGCGCCACCTCCGCCATAACCCCGCCGATCCCGCCTGGCCGGACCGCGACCGCTTCGTCCTTTCCGCCGGCCACGCCTCCATGCTCCTCTATAGCCTCCTCTACCTGACCGGCTACGACCTCCCCCTCGATGAGATCAAGAACTTCCGCCAGTGGGGCAGCAAGACCCCCGGCCATCCCGAGCACGGCCTAACGCCCGGCGTCGAAACGACCACCGGACCCCTCGGCTCCGGTGTCGCCAACGCCGTCGGTATGGCCATCGCCGAGCGCATGCTCGCGGCCCGCTTCAACCGCGACGGCCACACCATCGTCGACCACCGCACCTACGCCTACGTCAGCGACGGCGACCTGATGGAGGGCATCGCCTCGGAGGCCTGCTCCCTCGCCGGAACCCTCGGTCTCGGCAAGCTCATCTTCCTCTACGACGACAACGAGATCTCGATCGAGGGCAGCACCGACCTCGCCTTCCAGGAAGACGTCGGCGAGCGCTTCCGCGCCTATGGCTGGCACGTCCAGCATGTCGATGGCGACGACCTCGACGCCATCGATGCCGCCATCTCCGCCGCCCAGGACGCCGCGGACCGCCCCTCGATCATCGTCACCGCCACCGAAATCGCCCACGGCAGCCCCAACAAGGCCGGGAGCGCTGCTGCCCACGGCGCCGCCCTCGGCGAAGAGGAGATACGCCTCACCAAGGAGGTGTACGGCTGGCCTACCGAGCCTGCCTTCCACGTGCCCGAGGAGTCCCTCGCCGAGTACCGCGTCGCCCTTGAGCAGGGCGCCGCTCGCCAGGACGCCTGGCAGGAGCGCTTCGACGCCTACGCGGGCGCCTTCCCCGAGGAGGCCGCCGAGTGGCGCCGCGGCGTCGCCGGCGACCTTCCCGATGGCTGGGAGGACCACCTCCCCGCCTTCTCCCCCGACGATGGGTCGATGGCGACACGTGCCGCCTCGGGCAAGGTGCTGAACGCCCTCGCCCCCGTCATCCCCAACCTTGTGGGTGGCTCCGGCGACCTCGCCCCCTCCAACAACACCTACCTCGGCGCCTATGGCGACTTCGCGAGGGACGCCTGGGAGGGCCGCAACCTCCGCTTCGGCGTCCGCGAGCACGCCATGGGCGGCATCGTGAACGGCATCGCCGTGCACGGCGGGATCATCCCCTACGGCGGCACCTTCCTCGCCTTCTCCGATTGGATGCGCGGCGCCATCCGCCTCGGCGCGATCATGGGCTGCCACTCGATCTACGTCTTCACCCACGACAGCATCGGCGTCGGCGAGGACGGCCCCACCCACCAGCCCGTCGAGCAGCTGATGGCCCTGCGCGCCATTCCCGGCCTGACCGTCATCCGCCCCGCCGACGCCAACGAGACCGCCGCCGCCTGGAAGGTCGCCCTCGAGCGCCGCAGCGGCCCCACCCTGCTCGCCCTCACCCGCCAGGGCGTTCCCACCATTGCCGATGGAGACCGTGTCCGCGAGGGCGTGCCCCGCGGCGCCTACGTTCTCGACGACGCCCCCGGCGGCTCGCCCGACATCATCCTGATCGCCACCGGCTCCGAGGTCTCGCTCGCTCGCGACGCCGCCTCCGCGCTGGCGGCGCAGGACATCGCTGCGCGCGTCGTGAGCATGCCCAGCTGGGAGCTCTTTGCCGAGCAGCCCCAGTCCTACCGCGACCACGTGCTGCCCCCCGACGTGACCGCCCGCCTCGCCATCGAGGCCGGCACCAGCCTCGGCTGGGAACGCTATGTCGGCTCCGACGGCGAGGTCGCCGGCATCGACCGCTTCGGCGCCTCCGCCCCCGGCAAGATCATGATGGAGCAGTACGGGTTCACCCCCGAAGCCATCACGCAGCGCGCTGCCGCCCTCGTCGAGCGCGTCCGTGCAGCCCGGTCCGCGGGAGGATAGCGACGTGCCGTTGGCGACCCAGGAGCTGATACAGCACGGCCAGAGCGTCTGGCTCGACTACATCCGCCGCGGCCTCCTCCGCTCCGGCGAGGTCGACCGCATGGTTGCCGATGGCTGGATCACCGGCATGACCTCCAACCCCACCATCTTCGACAAGGCCATCTCCGAGTCGGGCGACTACGAGGAGGCCCTGCAGGCGATCATCCGCATGGGCGAGGCCGACCCCTACGATGCCTTCGTCGCCCTCGCCTCCGAGGACATCCAGCTTGCCGCCGACGCTCTCCGCCCCGTCTACGAGTCCACCGATGCCGTCGACGGCTACGTCTCCCTCGAGGTGCCCCCCGGCATCGAGCACGATCGCGAAGCGACTGTCGCCGAGGCGCTGCGCCTCTTCCGCCTCGTCGACCGCCCCAACGTGATGATCAAGGTGCCTGGCACTCCTGCCGGCGTCGAAGCCCTGACCGAGCTCATCGCCGCCGGGGTCAACGTGAATGTCACGCTGCTCTTCAGCGTCGCTGTCTACGAGCGCGTCGCCGAGGCCTACATCGCCGGCCTCGAACGCCGCCTCGACGCGGGCGACTCCCTCGACGCCATCGCCAGCGTCGCCTCTTTCTTTGTCTCGCGCGTCGATACCGCCGTCGACGCGCAGTTCCCCGACGGCTCTCCCCTGCGCGGCCAGATAGCAGTCGCCAACGCCCGCCACGCCTACGCGCGTTTCCGCGACATCTTCGCGGGCGAGCGCTGGGAGCGTCTGGCGACGGCTGGGGCCCGTCCCCAGCGTCCCTTATGGGCCTCGACCGGCACCAAGAACCCCGCCTATTCCGACACCCTCTACGTCGAGACCCTGATCTTCCCCGACACCGTGAACACTCTCCCCCAGGCCACCCTCGACGCCGTCCTCGACCACCTCGCCGTCACGCCCGCCGCCCCCGAGAGCCTCGACCAGGCGAGCCGCCTCCGCGCGGAGGCGGCGGAGGCGGGCATCGACATGACCGCCGTCACGGACAAGCTGCTAGTCGACGGGCTCGCCTCCTTCGAGGACAGCTACAAGGCGCTCATGGCCAAGCTCGACCGCCGCCTCGCGACTGCCCCCGGCCGCCAGACCTCCGCCTCCCACGCCCTCGGCGACATCGCCGGCGCCGTCGAGGAGCGCCTTGAGGCCCTCCGCCACGACGAGGTCGTGCGGCGCCTCTGGATGCGCGACCACACCGTCTGGAAGCCCGATCCCGCAGAGATCAGCGACCGCCTCGGCTTCCTCAGCGCCCCCGAGCAGAGCCTCGAGGACGCGCCTGACCTGACCGCCTTCGCCGGCGAGGTCGCCGCCGAGGGCTTCACGGATGTCGTCCTCATGGGGATGGGCGGGTCCAGCCTGACCGCTGGCGTCCTCAACTCCGCCCTGGGAACGGCCGCTGGCGGACTCAACCTCCACGTGCCCGATACCACCGACCCCGAGGAGTTGCTCGCTCTCGAAGCCCGCCTCGACCTCGACCGCACACTCTTCATCGCCGCCAGCAAGAGCGGAACCACTATCGAAATGGCCGCCCAGCTCGCCTGGTTCTGGGAGAAGGCTCCCGATGGTGCCCGCTTTTCCGCTATCACCGACGAGGGCACCCCCCTCGATGCACTCGCGCGTGAACGCAGTTTCCGCCGCGTCTTCCACGGCGACCCCGAGATCGGCGGGGGGGACTCCCCCCCCCCCCCCCTTTGGCTTGGCCCCCCCCCCCCCCCCCGCGCCCGCCGCGGCCCGCGCGCGGCCCCGCCCTCTCCGCGTTTGGCATGGCCCCCGCCGCCCTCATCGGCGCCGACGTCGCCCAGCTCGCGATGCGCGCCCAGGAGATGCTCGACGCCTGCCGCCGCACCGTCCCCTCCGAAAACCCCGCCGCCCTCCTCGGCGCCGTCCTCGGCGAAGGCGCCCTCGCTGGTCGCGACAAGCTCACCCTCGTCCTCCCCGGGGAGGTCCGCGAGCTCGGTGTCTGGATCGAACAGCTCCTTGCCGAGTCCCTCGGCAAGGAGGGCAAGGGGATCGTGCCGGTCGAAGGCGAACCGCTCGCCCCCGCCGAGACCTACGGCGACGACCGCCTCTTTGTCGCCCTTGGCGAGCATGACGGCCTCGACGCCCTCGAAGCCGCCGGCCACCCCGTCGTCCGCCTCCCCTACTGCGACCCCGCCCAGCTCCCCGCCGAGTTCGTGCGCTGGGAGATCGCCACGGCCGTTGCAGGGCACGTCCTCGGCGTCCACCCCTTTGACCAGCCCAACGTGCAGGAGGCCAAGGACGCCACCGCCCGCGTCCTCGCCGCCCCCCCCCCCCCCCCCCCCCCCCCCCGCGCCCCCCCCGCCCCCGCCCCCCCCCCGCCCCCCCCGCCCCTCGCGGAGGTGCTCGCCTCCCTGCAGGCCGGCGACTACCTCGCCCTCCTCGCCTACCTCCCCCGCACCCCGGAGACCACTGCCGCCCTCCAGGACCTCCGCCTCCGCCTGCGCGACCGCCACGGCGTCGCCACCACGGTCGGCTTCGGGCCGCGCTACCTGCACTCCACTGGACAGCTGCACAAGGGCGGCCCGCCCAGCGGCGCCTTCGTCCAGATCGTGCGCGACGACCCCGCCGACGCCCCCGTGCCCGGCAAGCCATACACCTTCGCCCAGCTCAAGGCCGCGCAGGCGCAGGGCGACCTCGAAGCCCTGCTCGCCCGTGGACGGCGCGTCGCCCGCGTCACCCTCGAGGAGCTCGCCGCCGAGGCGGGAGCCTGACGCCCCCAATGGCTGAAGACGCAACAGACGAGGCAACGGACGAAGCAGCGGACGGCGCGGAACCATCGCGCCAGCTGCGCCTGGTCGGGACCGCGCTCCTCGACGAACTCGAAGCGACGGCCCGCGATCTCGCCCAGGCCGCCGGCGACGAGATAACCGCCGCCCTCGGGCGCTCCGTCGCCGTCGACTACAAGACGGAGGGCAAGTCGGAAGAGGCCGCGCCAACCGACCCCGTCTCCGAAGTCGACCGCGCGGTCGAGCAGATGATCCGCGAGCGCCTCGCCGAGCGCTTCCCCGACCACGCCATCCTCGGCGAAGAGCAGGAAGACGCCCCCCTCCTCGATGCCGAGTACCTCTGGGCCATCGACCCCGTTGATGGCACGACCAACTTCGTCAACCGCTACCCCCTCTTCGCTGCTTCGGTGGGCGTCCTGCACGAGGGCGTCCCCGTGGCCGGGGCTATCTGGTGTTCCGCCAGCCACGGCCTTGGCCCCGGCGTCTATCACGCCCACCACGGCGGGCCGCTCAACTTCGATGGCGAGCCCGTGTCCTCCGTCGAGAACACCGGTGTTCGGCGCAGCCTCAGCGCCGCTCCCGGCGGAGCTCCCGGACGCTCCGCCAGCTGGGACAACCGCGTCACCGGCTCTGCCGCCATCGAGTGCGCGTACGTGGCTGCCGGCATCTTCACGACGGCCCAGTTCTGGGGCGTCCACGCCTGGGACCTCGCCGCGGGCATCGTCCTCGTCGAAGCGGCCGGCCGCGAGGCCCTGATCCGCGAGGGCAACATCTGGAAGCCCTTCGAGCGCTTCACCCCACCCTCCCGCGTTCGTGAGGACCGCACCCCCACCCTCCGCGACTGGTCCCGCCCCGTGCTCGTCGGCACCTCCGAGGGGATCACGCAGTTGCGTGAGCGCATCCGACGCCCCGGCATCCTCCAGCGCGCCGCCCGCCGCCTCCGCCGTCGCTAGCGGAACACCTGCTCCCGGTAGTAACGCAGCTCCGCGATCGACTCGAGGATGTCGCCCCGCGCCCGGTGCGCCTCCCCCTTGGGAAAGCGCTCAAGCTCCGGGTACCAGCGCAGCGCCAGCTCCTTCACCGTCGACACGTCCACCGTGCGGTAGTGCAGGTGCTGCGCCACCTCCGGCATCCACCGTTCGAGGAAACGCCGGTCGTGACTGACGGAATTCCCAGCCAGTGGCGACTGCCCTTCGGACGTGTGTTGCCGCAGGTACTCCAGCAGCAATGCCTCCGCCTCTTCGAGCCCCACCCGCGAGGCCCGCACCGCCTCCGTCAGCCCCGATTGGCCGTGCTGCTTCACGCACCACTCGTCCATCAGCGCCAGCACCGCTTCCGGCTGGTGCACGATCAGGTCGATCCCCTCGTCGAGCTCCCGCAGCTCCCCGTCCGTTACGACCGCCGCCACTTCCAGCACGTGGTGGCGCTCGACGTCGAGGCCCGTCATCTCCATGTCGATCCAGACCAGCGGTGGTCGAGCTTTGTCTGCCATCTCCCGATCGTAGCGCGATGCCGCCCCTGTGGCGCTAGAATCCCAGCCGATGGGACCGCTGGACATCTTCGACTGGCTCGCCAAGGAGGAGTGGCTCGCCATCCTCCGCATCGGGCTCGGCCTCTGGTGGCTCGAAAGCGTGCGCCACAAGGACCTCCGCGGCTTCCTCGGCGGCGGCTCGCGCGGCTGGGTCGAAGGCCTCGTCGAGGACCACCCCATCCCCGCCTTCGCCAACGTCCTCAAGGCCACCGCTCTCCGCAGCGAACGAACCTGGGTGATCACCTCCTGGCTGGTCGTCCTCGGCGAGTTCGCCGCCGGCGTCAGCATCACTCTCGGCTTCCTCACCTTCGCGGGGCTCGTGCTGGCCGCCTTCCTGAACCTCAACTACCTGCTGCTGGCAGGGTTGAAGGACCAGGGCGAGCAGGGCCAGAACCTCATGATGATTCTCATCGCGGTCGTCCTCTTCGCGACCGGGGCCGGCCAGGTCTGGGGCGTGGACGCCGCTATCTTCTAGGGGCGCTTGCCTCTCGCGCCCGGGGCTCCCACGATCGGCCCGTGCCCTTCTCCATCTCCTACCCCACCCGCCACACCGACACCTTCACCGACACCGGCTTCGTGCACGCGGGCGTCCTCCTCGCGCTTACCGAGCTCGCCTACGCTGCCTTCGAGGAGCACTGTGGCGTCTCCAAGCCCGACCACGTTGTCGCCGTCCAGCGCGAAACCCGCGCCGTCTACCACGCTCCCCTCCCCTGGCGCGATGGGGCGACCATCGAGGTCACGACCACGAGCGCCGATGATCGCGGCTTCGAGCAGGAGTTCTCCGTGCGCTCCACCGCCCGCGGGACGCCCGTCGCGACCTTCGTCCACGCCTGGGCCTGGCTCGACACCGTGACCGGCCGTGGCGTCCCCCTCCCCCCCGACGTGCAGTTCCTGCTCCAGCGAGGCGGAGCCCCTTCGTGAGCTGCCCCCGGCCGGAAGGGCGCCCGATCGCCATCGCCCACCGCGCCGGCAACGACCTCCCCCGCCTCGATCGCGCCAGGGCACTCGGCGCCGATCTCGCAGAGCTCGATGTGTGGCTCCACCGCGGGCGCATCGAGGTGCGCCACGCGCAGACCGTCGGCCCCCTCCCCCTCCTCCGCGAGCGCTGGCGCCTCTCGCCCGGCTGGGGTCCCCGCCTTGAGCTCGACGCCGTCATCGAAGCCGCCGGCCGCGACGTACAACTGATGGTCGACCTGAAGTCCGACACGCTCGCGCTCTCCGAAGCCGTCGTCGACGCCTTCGAGCGTGGCCTGCCGGGCGCGCCCTACGCCGTCACCACGCGCGAGTGGTGGCTGCTTGAGCCGTTCGAGGGACGCGACCACGTCTGCCTCCTCCCCTCCGCCGCCTGGCCCCACGAGCTTGCCGAACTCCTGCCTGCCCTCGGCGAGCGCTTCCACGCCCTCTCTATGCACATCACGCTCGTGGAGCCCGCCCTCATGAGCGAGCTCGCCGGGCGTGGCGTCTCTACCTGCGTGTGGCCCGTGAACACCCCGGAGGACCTTGAGCGCGTCCTCGGCGCGGGAGCGACGGGCGTCAATAGCGACAACCTCGACCTCCTCGCAGGGGTCGTTGAGAGCGCCGGCGCCTCCCGCGAATCGGTGGCCGGGGGTGGACCCTCGTGAACCGAAGTTTGCTCAACGCACTCGATGCTCTACGCTAGATTCGATGAGCGCCATCTGGGCTGAGGGCCTGACCAAGCACTTCGACGAGGTTCGCGCCGTCGACGGCATCGACCTCGACATCGCGGCCGGGACTATCTTTGGTTTCCTCGGCCAGAACGGCTCCGGCAAGACCACCACCATCCGCATGCTCACCACCCTCCTGCGCCCCACCGCCGGGAGGGCGCGCGTCGATGGCTTCGACATCCTCGACGACGCCCGTGCGGTACGGAATCGCATCGGCGTCGCCCTCCAGGAGGCCGGCCTCGATGACATCCAGACCGGCCGCGAGCTGCTCACCCTCCAGGCCCGTCTCTTCGGCCTGCGCGGTGGAGCGCGCCGCCGGCGCATCGAGGAGTTGCTCGCCATCGTTGATCTCGAGGACGCAGCCGACCGCGCCGTCGGTACCTACTCGGGCGGTATGAAGCGCCGCCTCGACCTCGCCGCCGCCCTCGTCCACCGCCCCGGCGTCATCTTCCTCGACGAGCCGACAACCGGCCTCGACCCCGTCAGCCGTGAGGGCATCTGGCGCTACGTGAACCGCCTCAGTGTCGAGGACGGCATCACCATCTTCCTCACCACCCAGTACCTGGAGGAGGCCGACCGCCTCGCCCACGACCTCGCCATCATCGACGAGGGCCGCATCATCGCGCGCGGCTCCCCCGCCGAGATGAAGGCCAGCATCGGCACCGATGTCGTGACCGTTGAGGTCGAAGCCCCGGAGGCGCTCGACCACGCCGCCGAAGTGGCCACGGCCGTGCCTGCCGTCGAACGCGTGCAGATCGCCGACGGCGCCGCCGTCGTCTACGTGCCCGATGGCGCCCGCGCTGTCGCCCGCATCGTCATCGCCCTCGACGATGCCGGTATCGAAGTCGGGAACGTCTCCATCTCCCGCCCCAGCCTGGACGACGTGTTCCTTGAGGCGACGGGTCACCACCTCCGCGTGGAGGAGCCTGCTCCCGTCGATGGGGGTGCGGCCTGATGCACTCCCTCTCCACCATCTACTTCCTCACGGTGCGTTCCCTCCGCGAGGCCGTCCGCAACCCCGCCCAGGAAGTCGGCAACATCTTCGTCCCGCTCTTCTTCTTCGCCGTCACCGTCGGCTCCATCGGCTCGATCGCGGCCGACGCCTTCGGTATCGACAACTTCACCGGCTTCCAGGTGCCCGTCGCGATCCTCTCCGCCGCCTCCAGCATCTCCGCGAGCGCCGGCCTCGGCACCATCACCGATATCCAGCGCGGCTACTTCGACAAGCTCCTGCTGACTCCCGCCCCCCGCTCCGCCATCGTCCTCGGCCGCATCACCGCCGATGGCGTCCGCTCCATCATCATCACCGGCGTCATCGTCATCGTGGGGCTCATCTTCCGAACCGGCTTCGATACGGGCGTGCTCGGCGTGGTCCTGCTGCTGGCGGGATCGTTCTTCTTCGGCATGGCCTACTCCGGCTTCAACGCCGCCGTCGCCCTCCGCACGGGCAGCCCCCAGGCCGCTGCCGCCGGCGGCCTCCTCCTGTTCCCCCTGATCTTCCTCTCGACCGCCTTCGCCCCCAAGGAGGTCTTCGCCGACTGGCTCCAACTGCTCGCCACCATCAACCCCATCACCTACATCCTCGAGGCCCAGCGCTCACTCATCATCGAGGGCTGGAACTGGCTCGATCTGCTGCGGGGAGCGGCCGCCATCTTCGGGTTCGGCATCGCCTCCTTCACGCTCACCTTCCTCGCCCTGCGCTGGCGGACCTCATGAGCGGCGAGACCCTCCTCGAACAGGTCGGCGGGCGCGAAGGCGTCGAGGCAATCGTCGAGACGTTCTACGACGCCGTCGCCGCCGACGCCCCCCTGCGCGCCCTCTACCCCGACGACCTCGCCCCCAGCCGCGAGAAGCTCGCCCTCTTCCTCGAGCAATGGCTGGGCGGCCAGCCCCGCTACTCCGAGCGCTACGGCCACCCCCGCCTCCGCCGCCGCCACTTCCCCTTCGTCATCGCCGAACACCACGCCCAGAGCTGGCTGACGCACATGCGCGCCGCCCTCGAGTCGCAGGCGGTCCCCCCGGAGGCGTTCGATGCCATCTGGGGACGCCTGCAGCCGCTCGCCCACCACATGGTCAACGCCCACGAAGACGTCCCCCGCGATCCCCTCCCCGACGAGGCCTGGCTCACCTGAACGACCGCCCCTGTGAGCGTTGTATCGTGCGCGCGTGACCGAGCCCCCGTCCCCCGAGCCCGAGGATCTGACCCTCAGCCTGCACAACGTCACGGCCGCTCCCGGCCCTACCGCTGACAGCCTCGACGTGGTTCTGCAAACCAGCCGGGGCGAGATTCCCGGTATCTTCCACCCGGTGCAGGGTGGCTCAGGGGCCGTCATCTGTGCGGGTGGCGCCATGGGTGGCCTCGACGGCCCGGCAGGCGGCCTCTTCGTCCGCCTCCCCGGTCTCCTGCTGCCCCGCAATGTGAGCGTGCTCCGTCTCGACTACCGCGAGCCAAATGCCTTCGAGGAGTGTGTCCTCGATATCCTCGCGGGCTGCTCTTTCCTGAAGGGCATCGGCGCCACCGATGCGGTCCTCGTTGGCCACAGCTTCGGCGGGGCGGTTGTCGTGAAGGCGGGCGCCCTCCACCCGATCGTGCGTGCGGTCGCCTCGCTCTCGCCCCAGCTCTACGGCACCCGCCAGGTCGAGGAGTTGGCCCGGCCCCTCCTGCTCGTGCACGGCAGCGCCGACGAAGTGCTTGAAGCCGAGGCCAGCGAGGATATCTACCGCCGCGCGGCCGACCCCAAGCAACTCGTCATCTACGGCGATGCCGGCCACGCGCTGGGCACTGTCGCGGAGGCGCTTGACGAGCTCGTGGCCACCTGGGTCGAGGCCCGCCTGCTGGGCGAACCCATGGAGAGCGGCCGCACCGTCGAGTGGCCCCCGGACTCCGATGCTGATAGCAGGTAGTTGACGCCCTGTGCTACCTTGATTATCAGGCTGAAAGGAGAGGTGCCGCCGGCGGGGTGGCCGGCGCATAGCTCACAGAAAAGGACGGAACCTGTCGCCATCTCCCAAGGCTCCAGGTTCCGCCCGTCTGGTCGAGAAGCAGTCCTGCTGGACTCAACCGTGCGCTCGGTTTTGGCGGCTACCTCCTTTCAGCCATCCTTGCTTCCCGATCTCCGTTGGCGCTGATCTCGCCCATTGAGCGGATGTTGCGCCGAAGAAACGCCGGCAATTCGGCGTCTTCCTCCGATGAGATGCCCGGCAGCTCCAGGGCCACGGCCCGTGGTTTGCTGGCGGCGTTCCGTTTCAGGCCCACCGTTGGGGCCTGCATGTCAGAGAACCCCGTCGCGATCACCGTCATGTGCACCGAGTCCCCGACCGACGGGTCGATGACCGTGCCGAAGATGATGTTGGCGGTGCTGTCGACCACTTCCGCGATCACGCGTGCGGCGATGTCCAGCTCGCGCAGCTTCAGGTTCCCGTCGTGGGTGACGTTGAAGAGCACGTTCGTCGCCCCGTTGATCGTCTGATCAAGCAGCGGGCTCGCCGTGGCCTTCTTCGCCGCTTCCGCGGCGCGGTTCTCGCCCGACGCATCCCCGATGGCGAGCAGCGCGGGGCCGGCCTCGCTCATCACGGTGCGCACGTCGTTGAAGTCGAGGTTGATCGCCCCGTTCTGGCTGATGATGTTCGAGATCGCCTGGATCGCCTGCCGAAGCACGTCGTCCGCCATTTCGAACGCCTGGTCCATCGTGAAGTCGTCGGGGCAGCTCTCCAGTAGCCGCGAGTTGGGGATCGAGATGAGCGTGTCCACCTTCTCCCGCAACTGGTCGATGCCGCCACGGGCCGCCCGCGAGCGGGCCGCGCCCTCCCAGGCGAACGGCGTGGTCACGGTGCCGATCGTCAGCGCGCCGACTTCGCGCGCCACCTCGGCTATCACGGGCGCCGCTCCGGTGCCCGTTCCCCCGCCCATGCCGGCTGCCACGAACACCATCTCGGCGCCGTCCAGCAGCTCTTCCAGTTCGGCCCGGCTCTCCTCGGCGGCGCGCTCACCGCGCGTGGGGTCGCCCCCGACGCCCAGGCCCTTCGTCAGCTTCTCCCCGATGCGCAGCCGCAGCTCCGCGTCGGAGCTGGCGAGCGCCTGCGCATCGGTGTTGACGGCCACGAAGGTCACGCCCGGGATATTCGCGTGCACCATGCGGTTCACGGCGTTCCCGCCGCCACCGCCCACTCCGATGACCTTGATGTCCGGCAGTAGTTCCTGATCGACTGTGTAACTCAACGTTCTTCCTCCGTCTGTGGGGTGTTGGCGGATTGGTTTCGGTCTGACCGTTAGCGTCGGGATGGCCCTCCTCGGTGCTGGGATGTTCTCGATTACTGGGGGATGAAGGCTCGCCCAAACGCTGCGACGCGCTTGAGGAAGCCGCTCTCCGGGTCGTCTTTGCGGGCCCCCGCGGGTCGCTGGGCCGTGACGGCCCCCCGCAGGGCGGGCTTCGCGAGCCCCACCACGGTTGTGTAGGCGGGAGTCGTGATCAGGTCCGTGAGTCCCGTGCATCCGCGCGGCCCGCCGACTCGCGCCGGCAGGTCGAGCCGCTGCTCCGCGAGCTCGTCGATGCCCCGCAGCTGGCTCGTGCCTCCAGTGAGCACGAGTCCCGCCGCGAGACGGTCCAGGTAGCCCGCGCGCTTCAGCTCGATGGCTACCATCTCCAGGATCTCTTCCGTACGTGCTTGCAGGATCTCCGCCACGTGGCCGGCCGAGACCACCTTCCGTGGATTCGTCCCGAAGGCGCGCACCTCCACGTCCACGCTTCCGACTTCCGTCGTCGGGATGGCCGCTCCGTGCTCGCATTTCAGGCGTTCGGCGCTCTCCCAGGGGCAGCGCAGCAGCCGCGCCAGGTCCTGGGTCAGGTGCGTGCCGCCCAGCGGCAGCGTTGCCGTGTGCGCCACGGCGCCCTCGTCGTACACGCAGATGGACGTCGTGCTGCCGCCGATGTCGACCGCTGCCACGCCCTGTGCCCGCTCTTCGGCGGTCAGCGCCCCCGTCGCCGCCGCGAGCGACCCGAGTACGATCTCGTCGACCTGGATGCCCGCGTCCTCCACGCACTTCGTCAGGTTCTGCACGGCCGAGACCGCCCCCGTCACGATGTGCGTCTCCGCGTCGAGCCGTCCGCCGTACATCCCCACGGGGTCGGAGACGGGGTCGGTGCCCTCGATCCAGTACCCCCGCGGGATCACGTGCAGGACCTGGCGGTTGGTGGGGATGTTGATCTGCCCCGCCACCTCCACCGCCCGCTCGCGGTCCTCCGCTGCGATCGGCTCCGTGCGGTCGGCGATGGCCACGATGCCGCGGTTGTTCTGCGAGCTCAGGTGCCCGCCGGCAATCCCCACGACGCCGCTCAGGATGCGCATCCCGCACGACTGCTCGGCCTTCTCCACTGCCGTTGCCACGGCGTCGCGGGCCGACTGGATGTTGTCGATTACCCCGCGGGAGAGGCCGGCTGCCGGCGTTACGCCGACGCCGAGCACGCGCGCTTGCCCGTACTCGTTCACGTCGGCGACGAGCGCCGTCACCTTGGTCGACCCGATGTCGATGGCTGCTATGGCGTTACTTCGCTTCATGGTTCCCCTCGTTGACGTTTTTCACCGCAGCACGGGCCTGTCCCCGAACCGCAGGTCGATGGTCGAATAGGTGATGTTCTGGGCCGTGGCTTCTTCGGCCACGCGCGCCCACACGGCGAGCTTGTAGGCGATGCCGCTCGAGTCCCCGAGCAGCGCCGTCTGGCCGTCCGCCGTGCGAACGCGGATTCCCTCGTCTGGTGAGTAGGTCAGCTCGACCGCGCGCGTGCCCAGCACCTGCTCGATCTGGCGTGTGATCTCGGCGGCCGCTTCCACCGCGTGGTGATCCACCCGGTCGCCCGCCCGCAGCGAGTACGACTCGTTGCTCACGATCGTCGTCGAGCCCGCCGGCGGGGCGCCGAACCCCAGCACGTAGCCCTCGCGGTCGATGGTGTAGCGCTGCCCTGCCTGCTCCCACGAACCCCACGGCTCGCGTTCCCGTACCACGATGCGCACCGTGTCCGGCCACTCGCGCTCGATCTCGACCGAGGCCACCAGCGGCAGCTCGGCGATGGCATCGGCTGCGCTGCCCAGGTCGGCGGTAAGCATGCGCTCGCCCCAGAAGTCGACGCGCTCGATGATGTCGCTCTCCCGCGTGGACACGGCCCCCACGACCTCCACCTCCCCTACCCGCAGCAACGGCGACTCCCACGCCCACACGGCCCCGCCCACGACAACCAGCAACAGGGCCGCCGCCGCGATCGGCAGCCAGCGTGCTCGCAGCCAGGAGCGGCCGCGGTGCCCGATGGCCGACGTGCGCGCTCCAAGCCGGAGCTTCCGCTCGCCGACCCTCCGGTCCCGGCGCACGACCCGTGGGCGCTCGGCTGCACGTGTCGGGGCGCCCTGCTCGACAGGGCGATTCCGCCGGACGACTCGCTTCGGCTGGCCCTTTGGCTGGGACTGGTCGTGCCGTCTGATCATCGCGGCGCCCCCCGTTCCCCCCGCGCGATGGCGAGGTCGAGGATGCGCGTGAGCAGGTCGGTGTAGGCGAGACCGCTCGCCTCCCACAGCTGCGGGAACATGCTGATGCTCGTGAACCCCGGAATCGTGTTCACCTCGCTGCCCGTTGCCTCCCCGTCCGCTCCGACGAAAAAGTCCACGCGCGCGTACCCCTCGCAGCCCATCGCCACGTACATGCGTACGGCCAGCTCCCGCACCCGCGCAGCCGCCTCGTCGTCGATGCGCGCGGGCACGTGCAGGGCCGTCTTCGAATCGGCGGCGTACTTGCTGTCGTAGTCGTAGAACTCGCGGTCCGGCTCGATCTCCCCGACCACCGCGGCCGCCTCCGGCGCCTCGTTCCCGAGGACCGAGCACTCGACCTCGCGACCCGCCACCGCCTGCTCCACCACCACCTTCTCGTCGTGGGGAAGGGCCGCTGCGAACGCCCGGCCCAGGTCCTCGCGCGAGGCCACGCGCGTGATGCCGATGCTGGAGCCGCCGTTCGCCGGCTTGGCGAAGCAGGGATAGCCGACCTCGTCCTCGATGAAGCGGTAGGCCTCCTCGATGTTCCGCTCGATCTCCCAGCGGCGAAGCACTACATAACGCGCGACGGGGATCCCCGCCTCGGCGAACAGCGCTTTCTGCAGCGCCTTGTCCATCCCCACCGCGCTCGCCGCCACGCCCGCGCCCGCGTAGGGGATGTCCGCCAGTTCCAGCAGGCCCTGCAGGCAACCGTCCTCGCCGAACGTGCCGTGAATGAGCGGGAAGGCCACGTCGCAGGCGCCCAGGTCGGCGAGCGCCCTGCCGCTGGTCAGCAGCATCCCGCCCTCGTGGAGCGTCTCGATGCTGTCGGCGAGCGCCTCCTCCGTCTCCGCCACCGAGAGCCACTCGCCTGCCCGCGTCACGCCGATCGGCGCGACTTCCCAGCGCTCGCGGTCGAGCGCCCCGATGACGCTGCGCGCGCTGCGCACGCTTACCTCGTGCTCCCCCGAGCGGCCCCCGAAAATGACTGCCACGCGCTGCCTCGCCATCACCACGCCCCCACGAACCCGACTTCGCGCCGGAGCTGGATGCCGTGTGTCTCGAGGACGCGCCGTTCCGCTTCCTCGACCAGCCAGAGCACGTCGCTGGCCCGCGCTCGCCCGAGGTTCACGAAGAAGTTGGTGTGCTGGTCGCTGATGGCCGCGTCGCCCCGCCGCTCCCCGCGCAACCCCACCGAGTCGATCAGCCTCCAGGCGGGGCTCTCGGGCGGATTGGTGAACATCGAACCGGCGTTGCGACCGCGGGGCTGACCGGTCAGCCGGCGCTGGTCGTAGCCGTTTGCCTCCGCGAGCAGCGCATCCGCGTCGCCCTCGCTCAGCGAGAGTTCCGCCTCCAGCACCGTGCGACCGGCGAGGGCGCCGCGCCTGAAGGCGCTGCCGCGATACGTCAGATCGAGCTCGCCGGCGCTCAGCCAGGCGTCGCCGTCCGCGGGATCGAGCAGGCGCACGCGCGTGAGCACGTCCGCAAGGCAGCCCCCGTAGGCGCCCGCGTTGTAGACCACTGCCCCGCCCAGCGTCCCCGGGATGCCGACCGCCCACGCCAGCCCCGCCACCCCCGCGCGGCACATCTTCCGCGCAAAGCCCGCGAAGCTCGCCCCGCTCCCCACCCGCACGCGGAAGCCGTCGTGCTCCTCCTCGCGCGCCCGGTTGTCGATCACGAGGCCGCGGATGCCTCCGTCGGCGACCACGATGTTGCTTCCGCTGCCCAGCACGAACGGCCCCGCGTCAGCCTCGGCGGCGATGCGGGACGCCTGCGCGAGCGCGTCGGCGCTGCGCACGGTCACGTACAGGTCCGCGGGACCGCCCACCCCGAACGTTGTGTGCCGCGACATCGGCTCCCCCCTGCGCCCGGCGCCCCCCGCCCCCGGAAGGTTGTGGGCCGCGACATCGGCTCGCCGATGCGCACGTCGCCCACTGCCTCGAGGCTCGCCGCCAGCCGTTCGATTGCCGTCATGACAGTCGCTCCAGCAGCAGCGGGCCGACTTCCGTGACGCTCCCCGCGCCGATCGTCAGTACGACGTCGCCGGGGCCTGCCAGCGCGGCCGTCTGCTCGACCGCCCCCGCGAAGTCGGCGGCGTAGGAGGCGGAAGGCCGCGCAATGGCTCGGGCGAGGTCGGTGGCCATGCGGCCTTCCGTTGGCGTCTCGCGTGCCGCGTAAGTCTCCAGGATCACGAGCTCGTCGAGCCCGTCCCAGCACTCCAGCCAGCCTTCCCACAGGTAGGCGATACGGCTGTATGTGTGCGGCTGGTGGATGCCAATGAGTCGACGCCCCGGAAAGCGCGTGCGCGCGGCGCCGAGCACCGCGCGGACCTCGCTCGGGTGGTGCGCGTACTCGTCGATGACGAGCACGCCGCTCGCCTCGCCCACGCGCTCGAAGCGCCGCTTCGCGCCCTGGAAGCAGGCCGCGGCCTCGCGGACGGTGGCGAACGGTGTGCCCTCCCCGAGGCACACCGCCGCCGCAGCCAGCGTGTTCTCGACGGCGTACTCTCCCGGCAAGGGGATCGTGAGCTCGCCCAGGACTGTGCCTTCGCGCCGGACGGCAAACGTGGCGCCCGTCTCGCTCAGGTCAAGGTTGGTCGCCTGCCACGTGCAGCCGTCCGTCAGCCCGTAGGTCTCGACCGTGAAGTCGCCCGCGGCGGCTGCCGCCACCCGTGCCGACCCCGCGTTCCCGCCGCCCGCCACCAGCCGCCCGCCCGGTCGCAGGCGCCGCGCGAACGTCAGGAAGGCCTCCTCGTACGCCTCGGGCGTTCCGTAGAGGTCGAGGTGGTCGGCGTCGACGTTCGTGATGACCGCCACGTCCGGTTCGTACGCGTGGAAGGCGCGCTGGTACTCGTCCGCCTCCACCACGCAGATGTCGCCGCCGCCCCAGGAGGCGTTCCCGCCCAGGTCGCGGCTCTCGCCGCCGATCAGGTACATCGGCTGGCGGCCCGCCCGGCTCAGGATGAACGCGATCAGGCTCGTCGTCGTCGTCTTCCCATGCGACCCCGCGACCGCGACCACCCGCTTCCCCTCCATCAACCCTGCGACCACCTCGGGACGGCCTAGCACTGGCAGCCCCCGCCGTCGCGCCTCCGCCACCTCGGGGTTGTCGTCGCCGACTGCCGCTGTCGCGACCACGCTCCGCGCCTCGCCAAGGTTCTCGGCCGCGTGCTCCGGGTAGACCATCACGCCCATCGCCTCGAGGTTCCTGGTGAGCGCCGACGGCTCGAGGTCGCTGCCCTGCACGGCCTCCCCCCGCTCCCGCAGCAGCAGCGCGATCGCCGACATGTGCATGCCGCCGATTCCCACGATGTGTACCGGTCCGCGAATCTCGGTCATCGCGCTGCCACCTCCCGCAGGATGGCGGCGAGCCGCTCCGCCCCGTCGGCGTGGCCCGCCGAGCGCGCCGCCTCCGCCATGCCCCCGCGCCCCTCGTCGTCCTGCAGCAGGTCGAGCACGCGCCCTTCGAGCGTTTCCAGGTCCTCTTCCTCGATGAGGACGGCAGCTCCCCGTTCGGCCAGCCAGCGCGCGTTCTCGCGCTGGTGCCCGCCCGCGAACGTCCCCGGTACGAGGATCGCCGGGAGCCCCGCGGCGGGCAGTTCGCCCAGCGTGCTCGCGCCCGCGCGCATCACCGCCAGGTCGGCCGCGACCATCAGCGCCGGCAGGTCCTCCCGGAACGGCGCCTGCTCGTATCGCTCGCGCAGTTCCTCGGGCAGCGATGCCCGTGCAGCAGCCGCCTCCTCCGAGGCGGCCCCGCCCGTCACGTGTACGACGTGCGCAGCCTCGCAGAGCCTCGGCAGCGCCTGCCAGATCGCGTGGTTGATGCGCTGTGCCCCCTGCGTCCCCGCCGCGACCAGCAAGACCCGCTCGTCCGCGCCCCAGCCGAGTGTCTCCCGCGCTTGCTCGCGCGGGGTGCGGAAGGCGTCGCGCACGGGGTAGCCGCTCACGACCGTCTTCTCGGCGGGTAGGCGCGGAAGCGCCGCTTCCGTGGCCGCCGCGATCAGCGTCGCCAGGCGGCTCTCGGCCCGCACCGCGAGGCCGGGCTCCACGTCCGGCAGGAACACCACGAGGGGCAGGCGCAGTAGCCGCGCGGCCACGCTCGGCGGGAAGCTGCCGTAGCCGCCCGTGCTCAACAGCACGTTCGGGCGGAAGCGCCGCAGCGACCGCAGCGCGGCCGCGATGCCCAGCGCGGTGCGGGCGAGTCCCCGCGCCAACGCCACCGGCGACCGGCCCCGCAGGGGCGCCGCCGGAACCGTCTCGAAGGGCACGTCGTGGCCCTGCACCAGCGCCCGCTCTCCCCGGTTGTCCGGACCGAAGAAGCGCGCCTCCACCGGCTCGCCCGTGGCCCGCAGCGCCCCCAGGGTGGCCAGCGCCGGGAAGATGTGGCCCGCTGTTCCGCCCGCTGCCAGCGCCACCCTCATGACTCGTCCCCTTCCTCGGAGGACTGCCGTCCGGCGCTCGCGCGCTCGCGCGCCGCCTCGCGCGCTTCCGTATATCGCGAGATGCTCGCCAGCACGCCCGCCGCCAGCAGCGTCGCCGCGAGGGCGCTGCCGCCGTAGCTGAGGAAGGGCAGGGGCACGCCCGTCAGCGGGATGACGCGCGTGATGCCGCCGATGTTCAGGAAGGCCTGGGCCGCGATCCACGTCGTGATGCCCGTCGCCAGCAGGAACCCGAACTGGTCCGGCGCGCGCCGCGCGATCTGGTAGCCCTTCAGCATCAGCGTGACGAACAGGAGCAGCACCGCGCTCGTCGCCACCAGCCCCATCTCCTCCCCCAGGATCGCGAAGATGCCGTCGGTGTGGCTCTCGGGCACGTAGAAGAACTTGCCCCGGCTCGCCCCCAGCCCGAGCCCCGTCGGCCCGCCGTTCCCCAGCGCGATCATCGCCTGCAGGGTCTGGAATCCGCTTCCCAGCGGATCCGACTCGGCGCTAATGAAGGCGCTGAGGCGGTCGAGCCGGTACCCCTCGATAACCGTGAGTGAGACGGCCGCGATGCTCCCCGAGACGAGCAGGGCGCCCATCTGCAGGAACGTCGCCCCCGCCGCCCAGAACATCGTGATCGTGATCGCGATGATGATGCCGGTCGTCCCCAGATCGGGCTGGAGCATGAGCAGCAGCCCGATAGCGCTGATGATCACGATGAACGGCATCAGGCCCTGCTCGAAGCTGCGCAGGCTGTCGCCCCGCGAGTTGAGCCACGCCGCCAGGTAGATGATCACGCTGAGCTTGGTGAACTCCGCGGGCTGCAGGCTGAACCCGCCGAAGGTGAGCCACCGCTGCGCGCCCCCCGCCTCCGTCCCAACGATGAGCGTGAACAGCAGGAGCACCAGCGTGAGCCCCATGAAGGGGACCGCCAGGCGCCGCAGGATGTGGTAGTCGAGCCGCATGGCGATCACCAGCAGCACGCCGCCAAGCACCGCCCACGTCGCCTGCCGCACGATGAAGTGGTGCGAGTCCGAGAACTGCGCGAGCCCGATCACGAAGCTCGCGCTGTACACCGCCACCAGCCCCGTCATCGTGAGCACGGCGATCAGCGCCAGCAGCGTGTAGTCGGGTCCCCGCACGGACCAGCGGCGGTTCGAGGCGACAGCTATGGCGACACCTCCTCGAATCCCTCGAGCGCGGCCACGAGCGCGGCGAACGCGTCGCCCCGCGCCTCGAAGCGCGGGTAGGCGTCGAAGCTCGTCCCTGCCGGCGAGAGCAGGACGGCGTCGCCGTCTTGCGCGATCGCTGCCGCGGCTTCCACCGCCTCCGCCAGCGTCTCTACCCGCGCGACCGTCCCCACCGAGCCCGCCATCGCCTCCGCGAACGGCGTGGCCGCCTCCCCGAAGCAGATCGCCGCGCGGCAGCGGTCGCGGGCGGCGTCCCGCAGCTTGTCCAGAGGCAGCGCCTTCTCGCGACCGCCCAGCAGCAGGATGGCCGGCTCCTTGACGGCCTCCAGGGCTGCCACGGTGCGTTCCGGCGAGGTTGCGATGCTGTCGTTGATCCAGGTCGCTCCGTGCGCCCGTCCCACCACCTGCAGGCGGTGGGGAAGCCCGGGGAACTGGCGCAGCGCGTCCGCGATTGCGTTCGTCGGCAGGTCCATCGCCCGCCCGATCGCGACCGCCATGACCGCGTTCGCGACGTTGTGGCGGCCCCGCATGCGCAGGGCGCCCGCGCCGGCGACCGTCTCGGTAGTGCCGCCCCGGCGGGACACGATGTCCTCGCCCTCCAGCCACGCCCCGTCCCCGGCAACCGGTCCCGCCAGCGAAACCTCCGTCAGGTCGCCGCGCACGTCGGGGCGGAGCTCGCGGCTCGTCTCGTCGTCGGCGTTCAGGATCGCGAGGCCGTCCGCCTCCTGGTAGCGCAGGATGCTGCGCTTCAGGTCGACGTAGTCGGGCCAGTTGAACTGGTCGAGGTGGTTCGGTGTGACGTTCGTTACCGCCGCGATCGCCGGCGAGCGATCCGTGTACTGCAGCTGCGTGTGGCTCATCTCAAGGATGATGGTGGCCGTCTCGGGAACGTCCTCGATGCGGTCCAGCAGCGACCCCCCGAGGTTGCCCCCGACGATGTGCTCCATGCCCGCGCGCTCCGCCATCGCCCCCACCAGCGCCGTCGTCGTCGACTTCCCGCTCGAACCCGTGATCCCCACGACCCGTCCCCGGCAGAGCCGCAGGGCCAGCGCCATCTGCGACACCACGGGGATGCCGAGCTCGCGCGCCCGAACGACGTTCGGGTTGCTGCGCAGCACCGACTGCGAGACCGCCAGCAGGTCGAAACCCTCGGGGTCGAGCAGTTCGCCACGAACGGTGCGCTCGACGCCCTCGGGCGGCGTGGCGCCGGCGTCATCGAGCTGTGCGGCGCTGCGGCTGTCCGCCATCGTCACCGAGGCGCCCTGCGCCAGCAGCCAGCGTGCGAGGTCGCGCCCCTCGATGCCGAGCGAGTAGACGAGCGCGCGCGCTCCCGCCATCCCGGGGAGTCCAGCTGTCGTGGTCGCGCGTTCCACCATCATCGTCACTCCGGTACCGCCAGGGCGAGGCCGACCCCGACCATTGCGGCGACGATCGCGACGACCCAGAAGCGGGTCACGACCTTTGGCTCGCTCCAGCCGAGCTCCTCAAAGTGGTGGTGCAGCGGCGCCCGCCGGAAGACGCGCTTGCCGCCGGTCAGGCGGAAGTAGCCGATCTGGATGATGTTGCTCACGGCCTCCGCGACGAAGACCAGTCCCACCAATGGCAGTAGCAGCCAGTGGCCCGTCATGAGCGCCACGATCGCGAGGCTGGAGCCGAGGGCCAGCGCCCCCGTGTCCCCCATGATTACGCGCGCGGGATGGGCGTTGTACCAGAGGAACCCCAGGTTTGCGCCCGCGATAATGAACGCGAACGTCGCCACGAAGTCCTGTCCCTGCACGAACGCGATCACGCCGTAGGCGATGAAAGCGAACAGGGTCGTGCCCCCGGCCAGCGAGTCGAGGCCGTCCGTGACCGCCACCGAGCTTGTCGTCGCCAAGATCGTGAGCACGGCGATGGCCATGTAGGCGGGACCGAGCGCGTAGCTCCCGGCCCAGGGCACGTTCACAGACTCGACGTCGAGCTCGCCGTAGAGGACCCAGGCCGCGCCGATGGCGAGCAACGTCAGCAGCCCGATCTTCAGCCGCCAGCTCAGCCCACCGCGCAGACCCACCCGCTCCTGCAGTGTCCCGAGGTCGTCGAAGAAGCCGATCGCGCCCGTCGCCGCGATCATCCCCAGGGGCAGCAGGATGGAGCGGTGGTCGAGCCAGTCGATGGCGATCGCCGTCACGATCAGGGTGGGCACCCAGATGATGAAACCGCCGAAGGTGGGCGTGCCCGCCTTTGCCTGGTGCGACTCGGGCTGGTCCTCGCTGATCGCCTTGCCCGCCCGCTGGGCGCGCAGGTACTGGACGATCGGCCAGCCGAGGCCCGCCGTGAGCGCGAAGGTAATGCCGCCGGAGAGCAGTGCGCGGATCATGCTCGGCCCTCCAGCGCGGGAATGAGCGCCTCGAATGCCTGACCCCGCGATGCCTTCACGAGAATGTGGTCGCCTTCGTCCAGCAGGGCGGCTGCGAAGGCCGCCGCCTCTTCCTTCGTCTCGAACCAGTGGCTCTCGTCGAGGCCGCTCGCCCGTGCTTCCTCCACCAGGGGCCTGCAGGGCTCGCCCGCGGCTACGAGCACGTCGCAGCAGCCCGCGGCCACCCCCCCGATGCGCCGGTGTTCCCGCTCGGAGTGGTCGCCCAGTTCGGCCATCTCGCCCAGGAGGGCGATGCGCTGGCCACCCAGCCCCCGCAGCAGGTCGAGGTCGCCCGCGACCGACGCGGGGCTGGCGTTGTACGTGTCGTCGAGGATGCGGGCGCCGTTCGCGCCCCGCCGCACCCGCAGCCGCCCCTCGATCTCGGCGGCGCTCACCGCCTCCGCCGCCTCCACCAGCCCAACCCCCAGCGCAAGCTGGATGCCGATAGCCGCCAGCGCCCCTTGCGCGAGATGCGCGCCGGGCATGCGCAGGCGGACGTCCGCCTCCCCGCCCTCGTAAAAGACGCGGAACTCCGAGCCCTCGAGCCCCAGGTCGCGCACCTCCCCGCGCCGCAGCCCCGCCGCCTCGCTCGCACCGAAACCGATGACCGTGCAGTCGAGTTCCCCGGCGACCGGTGCAACGCGCTCGTCGTCGACGTTCAGCACGGCGGTCCCGCCCTTGGGCAGACTGCGCGCCAGCGACAGTTTCTCGCGCTCGATCGCATCCATGCTCCCGAGCTTCTCCAGGTGCGTGGCCCCGATGTTGAGAACGGCGCCGACCGAGGGCTCGGCGATGGCGCACAACTCGGCGATCTCGCCCTCGCTATCCATCGCCATCTCCAGCACGGAGACCTCGTGCTCCCGGCGCAGGCTCATCAGGGCGAGAGGCAGGCCCTCACGAGAATTCAGGTTCCCGGGGCTGTGGTGTGTCTGGAGTCGCGTGGCCAGGGCGGCGGCGGTCAGCTCCTTGGCCGTTGTCTTCCCCACCGTCCCCGTGATGCCCGCCACGCGAACGCCGCAGCTTCGCCGCCAGTCCCGCGCGAGCTCGGCCACCGCCGTGCGCGTATCGCCCACGATGGCCAGCGTCCGGCCGGACCAGTCCCGAGCAGGAGGGCGTTCGCAGACCGCCGCCGGCGCGCCCCGCTCCAGCGCTTCGTCGACGAAGTCGTTGCCGTCGAGCCGCTCGCCCCGGAAGGCCGCGAACAGGTCGCCCGGCTGCGTCAGGCGCGAGTCGGCCGCGCCGCCGGTGATCGGGGCGTCGGCGCCCGCGATCACCCGGTAGCCGTGGGCGCGCATGCTCTCTGCCAGGAAGGTTGTCGTCATGCCCGTCACCTCGCCGCCACCTGCTCAACGTCCGGCTGAACGCCGAGGTACCCGAGCACCTCATCGACTAGCGCCGCGAAGACCGGCCCCGCCGCCATCGTGCCCGTGGCCAGGTCGGCGTTCTCGTCGAGCTTGATGAGGATGAGGATTCGCGGGTTGTCGACCGGCGCGAATCCGGCGAACGACACGATCTGCGTGTCGTCGTAGCTCGCGTCGATCGGCACGTTCGCCGTGCCCGACTTGCCGCCCGCGGTGTAGTAGCGCGGTTTCCCCGGGTGATACCAGCCGGGGTCGACCACCGAGCCCAGCATCTGCCGCATGGTTGCGCTCGTCTCCGCCGAGATCGGCTGCCCCACCACGTTGGTGGGCAGGTCGTAGCGCGTGCCGTCGTGCGCGATCATCGCCTTCACCAGCCGTGGCTCGATCAGGCGCCCCCCGTTGATGGCCGCGGCAAGGGCGCTCACCATCTGGATCGGCGTCACGCTGATGGCCTGCCCGAACGACTGCGCCGCTGCATCCACGGGCGACCAGTCCGCGTCGGTCGGGCGCCGAACCAACCCGGCCGCCTCCCCGCTCAGATCGATGTACGTCGGCTTCCCGAACCCGAAGGCATCGAGGTACTCGTGGAACTTCGCCACGCCCAGCTTCTCCATCATGAACACCGCGCCCGTGTTGATGCTCTGCTGGAGCACTCCCTCCATTGTCTGTTCGCCGTACACGCCGTTGTTCCAGTTGAAGATGGGCACCCCGTAGACGAAGGCGATGCCTGTGTCCTCGTACGTGGTCTCGGGTGTCACCAGCCCCGCGTCGATGGCCGCCGCCGCCGTGACCACCTTCATCACCGAACCCGGCTCGTAGAGGTCGCTCACCACGCTGTTGCGCAGGAGCCTCACCTGCTCCGGGTCCGAAAGGTCGAGGGTGCTGAACGAGAGCCGGGGCTGCGTCGCGAGGGCGAGGATCTCCCCTGTCTGCGGATCCATCATCACGATCGACCCGCTGATCGCCTGGTGCTCCTTGATCGCCTGCCGCAGGGCGCGCTCGGCCGCCACCTGCATGCGCCGGTCGATCGTGAGAATGATGTCCGGGCCCGGCACCGGCTCTGTCGTGAACGTCTCGCCGTAGGGGATGGGGGAGCCGGTCGTGTCGCGCTCGAAGATCACGCGCCCGGGCGTACCCAGCAACTCGTCGTCGTACCACGCCTCGATGCCTGTGAGCCCCGTGTTCTCTCCGCCGATGATGCCCACGACGGAAGACGCGAGGTCCCCCGCCGGATGCACGCGCACCGTGTTGGGGAGGCCCACCAGCCCGGCCACGTCTGCGTCGAGTAGCGCCTTGCCCGTGTCGTAGGGAACGTCCCGCGCCACCAGCACGTCCACCAGCCCGCTCTCCTGCACGAGCGTGCGCAGATAGGTGGCGTCGTGCCCGGTCGCCTTCGCGATTGCTTCCGACGCCGACCGCGCGGTCGCGTCGTCGTTCCAGACGCGGGTGGCGACGTACAGGTCCCAGGTGTCCGTGCTCATCGCGAGCAGGAAGCCATTGCGGTCGAGGATGGCGCCCCGGCGGGCGAAGACCGTGTCGCTGGCGTAGAGCTCGCTGCGGGCCTCTTCGGCGTAGCGATCGTGCTCGAGAATCTGCACCTGGACGAGGCGCGCCAGCACGATCACGGCAAAGACCGTGAACGCGATCGCCGGAAGCCAGACCCGGCCCGTACGCCTCGCCTGCTGGTGCGCCATGGGGCGCCCTCCCGCCGGCCTCCCTCCCGCGACCGGTTCGTATTCAGTTCAGCAGCGGCATCGCCTCCATAGGTGGTCCGCGGCTACGGAGCGAGGCCGGAGACAGGCTCCGACGCTTCGGGGAGATGCTCCGCAGGAATCTTCGGGGGCTCCGGTCCGGCTGCCCCGATGGTCACGAAGATGGCGTTCGCCCCCGGCACGAGGCCGATCTCGCTCGCGCGACGGGCGATCCGGTCAACCGAAATCAGGCGGGCGATTTCGGCCTCCAGCTGGCGCATCTCGACGCGGAGGGCGTTCTGCTCGCCCTCCAGCACTTCGAGGTTGCGCCCCTGGGTTGTCATCAGGCTGTTCTGCACGACCGGCGCCATGGCGCTGGCCGAGACGATCAGCGCTCCCGCCACCACCCAGCCGCTCACCCCCAGCTTTGGAAGGGAGAGGCCTCGGTGCGTTCGTGGAGCTGGTTGGTCGAGGGCCGTCACGATGGCGCCTCGGCCTTCCGCTGCGCTGCCCGCAGCACGGCGCTGCGTGCGCGCGGGTTGCGTGCGACTTCCTCATCGCTCGGGCGCACGGCCCGGCGCGTGAGCAGCGACAGCGTTGCGTGGTGGTCGCAGCGACACGCCGGCAGGACCGGCGGGCAGATGCAGTCTCGCGACTCGCGCCCGAAGAACTGCTTCACGATGCGGTCCTCGAGCGAGTGGAATGCAATGGTGATGAGCCTTCCGCCTTCGCGGGAAGGTCCAAAGCCGAGCAGGCTGCGGGCGAGCGGTAAGCTCGTGCCAAGCGAGTCGAGTTCGCCATTTACACGAATCCGAAGCGCGAGAAAAACCTTGGTGGCGGGGTGTTGTTGGGTTCGGTCTCTCGCGCCCCCCGCAGCCTGCTCGACGGCTTTGGCTAGATCCCAGGTCGAGCGAAGCGGCCGCGCCCTCTGCACCGCCCTCGCGATGCGGCGCGCCCCGCGCACCTCTCCCTGTTCCCGGAAGAGGGTCGCGAGCGATCGCTCGTCCCACGTATTCACGATGTCCGCAGCCGTCAAGCCGTCCGACGACTGGTCCATGCGCATGTCCAGCGGACCCTCGTGCGCGAAGGCGAACCCTCGCGCTGAGGTGTCCATCTGGATTGAGGAAACTCCGAGGTCCATCAGGATCCCGTCCACCGCCTCGAACCCTTCGTCCGCAGCGATGATGTCGAGATCGCGGAAGTTCCCGCGGACGAAGCTGACCCGCCTCCCAAACGGAGCCAACCTCGTTCGCGCGAACTCCAGCGCCTCGCCGTCCTGGTCGATGCAGAGCAGGCGCCCCTCCGCCCCCATCGCTTCCGCGATGGCAGCGCTGTGCCCTCCCGCCCCGGCCGTGCAGTCGATGTAGACCCCGCCCTCGCGTACGGCCAGGTAGCCCAGCGCCTCATCGAGGAGGACGGGCGTGTGGGGTGCTCGCGGCGTCGTCATAATGGCCACGCTAGCCTCCCCCTCCCGCTGCTGCGGGCCCGTCGGCGAGCTGCTGCAGGGCGTTGGCGCGAGCGGTCGGCAGCAGCGACTCCTGCTCCTCCCACCTCGTCCGGTCCCATATCTCGAGGCGCTGGTCGTTGCCAAGCACGACCACGTCCCGCTGGATGCCGGCGTGCGTCAGGAGCTTGGCGGGGATGAGCAGCCGTCCCTGGCCGTCGCGCTGTACGTCGAAGGAGGAGGCGAAGAAGGCTCGCCGCAGCTGGCGACCGGCCTCGGAGTAGGCGGGCACACGTTCGACGACGCGCGCCTCCGCCTCGAACCCCTCGGGCGTGTACACCTCGATGCACTCGTCGGACCCCGGTACGAGGACGGCGCCGTTGGCGAATTCTTCGCGGAACTTCGGAGGCAGCGCGACCCGATTGCGGTCGTCCAACTGGTACTCGAAGTTCCCACGGAACGCCATGTTGGCCCCTCAGGCAGGGAGGACCCCACCAAATTCAGAAGAATGCTGGGGAGGATTCCCATCTATCCCCATTTCTCCCCACATGGACTATAGGTAGCCCCCCGGAGGGTGTCAACAGAAATCGCCCCGGGAAATCGCCTGTCTTCGTGGGCCTCCTTACCGTCCGCCGCTCTCCCCAAGGGCCGCGCTAGACTGTCCCGATGGCGCGCATCGCGATCCTCACTGCCTCCGACGGCGTTGCCGCCGGTACGCGCGTCGACGAGGGCGGCGCCCTCATCGAGCGCCGCTGCCGTGAGGAAGGCCACGAGGTCGTGTCCCGCACGGCCCTCCCCGACGACCGCGAAGGCATCGCGATGCAGCTCGCATCCTGGTGCGATGAGGGCGTCGCGGACGTGATCCTGACGACGGGCGGCACCGGCCTTACCCCCCGCGACCTCACCCCCGAGGCTACCCGCGACATCGCCGAGCGGGACGTACCCGGCATCCCCCTCGCCATCGCCCAGGAAGGGCTCAAGCACACCTCCTACGCCATCCTCTCCCGTGGCCTCGCCGTCACCCGCGGCGCCACCCTCATCGTGAACCTCCCCGGCAGCCCCAAGGGCGTGGCCGACGGCCTCGCTGTCCTCCTCCCCCTCATGCCCCACATCGCCGAACTCCTCGCCGGCCCCGTCGAGCACGACGGATGAGGGTCGACGTCCTCACCCTCTTCCCCGAGGCCTTCGCCGGACCCCTCGACGTCTCCATCATCAAGCGCGCCCGCGACACCGGCCTCCTCGACCTGCACCTCCACGACATCCGCGAGCACGCCACCGATCGCCACCGCACCGTCGACGACCAGCCCTTCGGCGGCGGCCACGGCATGGTCATGAAGGTCGATGTCCTCGACGCCGCTCTGCAGGCCGCGCAGGCCGCGACGGAGCCCCCCGCCCACGTAATCTACCTCTCCCCCCAGGGCGAGCTCCTCGACGACGCCCTCGTGCGCGAGCTGGCCGCCTACCCCCGCCTCCTCCTCGTTGCCGGACGCTACGAGGGCGTCGACGAGCGCTTCGTCGAGCACTGCGCCGACCGCGAGGTCTCGGTCGGCGACTACATCCTGACCGGTGGCGAGCTCCCCGCGATGGTGCTCATCGAAGCTGTCGCCCGCCACCTCCCCGGCACCCTCGGCGCCGCCGCCTCCCCCCGCGAGGAATCGTTCGCGGACGGCCTCCTCGAACACCCCCAGTACACCCGCCCTGCCGAATACCGCGGCTGGACCGTCCCCGACGTGCTCCTCAGCGGCCACCACGCCGAGATCGAGAAGTGGAAGCAGGAGCAGCGCCTCAGGCGCACCCGCCGGCGCCGCCCCGACCTGCTGGACGACTGAGGCCGACCGCTACCCCGCCCGCGCCAGCACCACCAGCCGGTGGCTGTCCATCGTCAGCGCCGACCCATCGAGCCCGCCCCACGCCTCCTCCACCTCCAGCCCTGCTTGCGCCATCCGCAACTCCAGCTCCTGCAGCGTGTAGGTTCGGACGGTGTGGCTGTGGGATATCCGCTCGCCATCATCGAGCGCGACCTCCCACCGGGTGGTAATCGTTCCCGCTACCGCGTCGAATTCGCGCTCTTCGACCCCCAGGCGGCCGTCGCGTCGTCGGCCGCCGCTGCGGGGTTCGAAGCGGCGCATGAGCGAGTCCCGGTTGATCAACTCGATCAGGAACCCTCCCCCCGGACGCAACACGCGCGCGATCTCCTCCAGGACGCGCTGGTTTCCCTCGTCGTCGAAGTAACCGAACGAGGTGAAGATGTTGATGACCGTGTCCTGGCTGGACCCCGCCAGTCCTGTCTCGCGCATATCGGCCTCGCGCCAGGCCACATCCACGCCGAACTCGGCGGCGTCCTCGGTGGCCTTCTCCAGGTTGTACGCGGAGATGTCGACTCCCGTGACGCGGTGCCCGCGTTGCGCGAGCCGCACGCTGTGACGGCCGGGCCCGCAGCAAAGGTCGAGCACATCACTCGGCTCCGTCAGCCCCAACGCCTGCTCGATGAACGCGACCTCAGCCTCGGCCACACGGGCGTACTCGCCGTCGTCGTCCGGATAGCTGGGGCCGCCCTTCGCGAAGTAGTCGTACCAGTCCCGCTCGAACAGCGTCTCGTACCAGGGACGGGCAGCCTCGTCGCTCATCCAGCCAGTCTAGCCCTACCCCGGGTGCTCCCAGTCGATCATCATCACGTCGATCTCGTCCCCCGGTTCCGCCCGCGGCAGATCCTCCGGGATGACCGTGAGCCCGTTCGCGGCGCTCATGCTCGTCAGGATGCCGCTCCCTTGCGGACCCGTCAGGTCGGCGTAGTAGCGACCGTCCTCGCCCTTCGTCACGATGCAGCGGGCGTAGAAGCGGCGGCCGTCCGTGTTCACCACCGTGTCCCGCGTTATCGCCCGGATGACCGGCCGCTCCCAGCCAGCCCGCCCCAGCATCTTGAAGATTGCCGGCCGCCCAAACAGCTCGAACGCGACCATCGAGCTGACCGGGTTCCCCGGAAGCCCCAGGTGCGGCACCCGACGCCCGTCCGGCGCCTCGAACGCCCCGAACGCGAGCGGCTTGCCCGGCTTCATGCGGACCGTCCAGAAGTCGATTGCTCCCTCGCGCGCGAGCACGTCCTTGACCACGTCGAAGTCGCCCCGCGAGACGCCCGCGCTCGTCACGATCATGTCCGCGCCCAGCCCCGCGTGGATCTTCGCCGTCAGGTCCTCGACCGTGTCGCGCGCGATGCCGAGCAGCCGCGGGCGCCCGCCGAAGGCGCGCACGAGAGCCGCCACGCTGTGCGCGTTCGCGTCGTAGATCTGGCCGCGACGGCGTTCGTCGCCGGGCGTCACGATCTCGTCCCCGGTGGAGAGGATGGCTACCTGTGGACGGCGGTACACGGAGACCTCCGTCCGCCCGATGCTGGAGAGCACGCCAACCTCCGAGGCGCGCACTGTGCGCCCCGCCTCCAGTACCACCTGCCCCTCGCCGATGTCCTCCGCCCGGCGGCGGATGTTGGCTCCCGGCAGGGCCGCCTTGAACACGCCCACCGCATCGCCCCGCGTCGGCGCTTGCCCGGGCTCTCGCAGGGGCTCATCCGTCTCCTCGAAGGGCACGATCGCGTCCGCCCCGGGCGGGATCGGTGCGCCCGTCATGATGCGTACCGCCTCGCCCTCGCCCACCGCCGTGTCGAGCACGTAGCCCGCCGCCAGGTCCGCGATCACCGTCAGCCGGCGAGGGTCGCCCTCGCTCGATCCGTCCGTGTCGGCGGCGCGGACGGCGTAGCCGTCCATCGCGGTGTTGTCGAGCGGCGGGATATCGAACCCCGCGACCACGTCCTCGGCCAGCACCTGCCCCAGCGCCTCGATCACGGGCGCCTGCTCGGGCGCGAGGCGCTCGAAGAAGGCGAGGATGCGGTCGCGCGCATCCTCCACGCTGATCATGGCCGAGGTCGGAATCGTCACGGTTGTGGGCTTCCGGAGGGCCTAGCCGAGGCGCACCGCCAGGCAGGTCGTCGTGCGCTGCACGCCCGTCACCGTCTGGATCGCGTCGGTGATGGCCGTGCCCAGTGCGTCGAGGTCGTTGGCCTCGAGCTGCACGATCACGTCATAAGGACCGGTCACCGTGTCGACGGCGAGGACGGTCGCGCCCGGATAAGTCAATGCGGCGGCGGCGGCGCCAACAGCCTTGGCGCTGCCAACGTCAGTCTCGATAAGGACGTACCCTCGAACCACGCGCTCCTCCTCAGTCAGTCGAGTGCAGCCATGATTCGGCCCCCCTCGGGGACTGTCAAGAACCTTTGTAGGTCGCCTCGACCGTCGGCAACTCGTACACCACCACCACCTCCCCGGCGGTGGCCGTCTCGCTCACCCGTACCGGCGCCACCAGCTCCACCCGCTGGATCAGGCAGAGCGCCTCTTTGCCGGTCCGGCAGAAGTAAACGACCCCCTCCCCCGTGATCTCCGCTTCGCCCGCGCGCAGCTCGATCGGGATGGGGAACGTGACGTAGGGCTCCTCGCTCGTCCACGTCAGCAGGGTCTCGCTCAGGAGCACGACCTCGTCGCTGCTCGAGGCCAACTCGAACCGCGAAGGCGCCGAGTTGTTCAGGTGGAAGTCCTCCGGCGACCGGAACGTGATCCGCAGCGTGCTCACGCCCGGAGCCACTACCTGCGTCGGTAGCCTCACGCGCAGGATGCCGTCCTCCGGCAGCTTCGGGTTCGCCGCCGACAGGTTCGTCAGCGCCAGCGTCGTCACACCGCCCGTGAAGGCGTCGATGACCCGGACGACATGGTTCCCCGTGTCCGCGAGGTAGAGCTTGCCCCCCGCCAACGCGAGGCCGTTGGGCTCCTCGAACGCCGCCTCCGCGCCCGTCGCGTCCTCCCAGCCCCGCTCCCCGCTCCCCGCGACCGTCGTCACCGAGAAGTCCGCCAGCGAGAGCGTCCGCACCTTGTGGTTGTAGGTGTCGGCCAGGTAGACAACGCCGTCTCCCAGCACGAGTCCCTGGGCGTGCTGGATCAGGGCCGTGCCCGCGGGACCGTCCGCGTCGCCCCAGCGGAACAGGTGCGTACCGATGAGCGTCTCCACGTCGCCCGTTCCCGCGAAGGGAGCGCGCCGCACCGAGCTGGTCTCGGCGTCGACCCAGTACAGGTGGGTGGCATCGCCCGTGAGGCCGCTGGGTTGGGCCAGTGTCGCCGTGGCAAGCCGGTGGCCGTCGTTGATGTCTTCCCGCCCCGTCCCCGCGAAGACGCTCAGGACGTCCGTGCCGAGGTTCAGCTCCCAGATCTGGTGCGTGCCCGCGTTGGCGATGTAGAGGGAGCGGTTGTGATAGTGAATGTCCCACGGCGAAGCGAGTGCTGTGGTGGCCGCGTCCCCCGAAGAGAACTGCGCGTAGGTGCGCGCCCCGGTGCCGGCGATCGTCGTCACCTCGTGCGTGGTCAGGTCGATCGCCCGGACCGCGTGGTTGCGCGTGTCCGCCACCCAGAGTGTGTTCCCGTCCGGCGAGAGTTCGAGCCCCTGCGGGTCGCGGAAGCGAGCCTCGCCGGGACCGCCGTCCGCAAAACCCGCGTCACCCGACCCGTAAGCCGTGACCACCCGTCCCGCCAGGTCCGTCACGACGATGCGGTGGTGCCCTGCGTCCGCGACGAAGATGCGGTTCCCGTCCTCGTCCACCAGCACCTCGCTCGGGAACGAGAAGAAGGTCGAGGCGACCTGCGCGTCCAGGTCGAGCGGAATCGGTGTGGTGTCGATCAGCCCCTGTTCGGCGAAGTGGTCGTGGACCTCCTTGATGACCGGCTGGAAGCGCTCGTAGACCCGCTCCCCGGCCGCGCCCCCGACCACGCTCCCCCGTGGGTCGATCAGCACCACGGTCGGCCACGCCCGCACCCCCCACTGCCGCCAGATGGCGGCTTCGGGGTCGTTCACGACGGGGTGCTTCAACCCGTAGCGCCCGATCGCTTCGGCCACCGCCGCGTCCTCGTGCTCCTCCGAGTACTTGCCCGTGTGCACCCCGATGACGACGAGACTATCCGGGAACTCGTGCTCGAGCCGGTCGAGGTCGGGGAGGATGTGCTGGCAGTTGATGCAGCCCTGCGTCCAGAAATCGAGGAGCACCATTTTGCCCCGCAGCTTCGCGAAGCTCAGCGGCTCGCTCACGTTGAACCACGTCAGGCCCGATGGGAACTCGGGGGCCGGGTTCTCCACCTCGGGCTCGGGCGTGGGTTGACTGGCCGGCTCCTCGGTCGCGGTCGCACCCGGCTCCCGGGTTGCCTCCCCGCCCGTGTTCACGGCCGACCCCTGCGCTTCCGGTTGAGACTCCTCCGGCTGCTCGTCCGGGCCGCCACCGCAGGCGGCGACGATGAAGGCCGCCCCGGCGATGAGGGCGATGACCGCCAGCCTAGGCGTCAACGCTCACCTGGATGATGTGGTGGCCTGTGGCGCCGTCGGGCTTCTGGCCCTTGATCTCGGCGGTCTGCACCCGTCCGGCTCGATCGATGGCGCGCACTTCAAGGTCGAAGCTGCCTTCCGTAGCGGGCCAGTCGACCACCCACTGCCGCCAGCTGCTGTCGGAGAGTTCCTCGCTCAGGATTGCGTCCAGCCATTCGTCGTCGGTAGAAGCCGTTTCTCCTCCGAGCCGGTGGGGCCTCACCTGCACGCCGCTCACACCCTTCAGGCCACCCCAGGCGACACCCGCGATCCGTACGTTCCCGGCCTGGACCGTGTCGTCATTGCCCGGTACGTCGATGCGCGACTGGAGCTTGATCGGTCCCTCCTTCGCCCAACCCCGGCTGCCGACCCAGTACGCATCGAAGCTGTTCCACTCCGCCAGTTCGATCTCTTCCAGCCACTTCGTCGCCGAGACGTAGCCGTAGAGCCCCGGCACGATCAGGCGAGCGGGGAAGCCGTGCCTCGCCGGGAGGGGCTCTCCGTTCATCCCGATGACCACCATCGACTTGCGCCCATCGAGCGCCACATCCGTCGGGAAACCCACGGTGAATCGACCCCCAACCGTGCGACCGACCACCTGCGTTGCGCCCTCCTGGACTCCGGCCTCACGGAGCAGGTCGGGAAGGGGCACCCCGAGCCAGCGGGCGTTCCCCACGAGCCGGCCGCCCACTTCGTTCGAGACACACGCCAGTGTCACCGACTCCTCCTCGACGCCCCTCTCCAGCAGGTCATCAAACGACAACTCCAGCTCGTGATCGACCATCCCCTTGATCGTGAGCCGCCAGTCCCTGATGTCGACGCGGGGCGTCCCGAGCTCAGTGTCGATGCGGTAGAACTTGTCGTTGGGCGTAATCAGCGGGGAGATTCCGCGGACTGTTTCCGGTCCCAGCCGTGCGACTGCTGTGGGCTCGGGCGTTGGCTCGGGCGTCGGTTCCGGCGTTGGCTCGGGCGTGGCCTCCGGGGTCGCCTCGGATGCCGCCTCTGTGGCTGTCGCCTCCCCCTCCGGTCTCTCGGGCGTGGCGCTCTCGGCCGCGGCCGGCGTCTCAGTGGCGGTTGTGGCCTCCTGTGTTCTCTCGGCGGGGGATGTGGCCGTCGCGGTCGCCCTCGCCTCCTGGGTGGGGCTGGCGGTCGCAGCTGCGGCGGCAGTGGCGGTGGCGGTGGCAGTGGCAGTGGCGGACTCGGCCTGACTCGCCCGCGAGGAGCTACGCAGCCTGTCCGCGATCGATGCACGCTGCGCGTCCACGTCGACCCCAAGGTCGATGTAGCGGCGGGAGAGTGGCGCCATCAGTGCGGCCAGGGCAATCCCGCCCCCCGAAAGGAACAGGAACCGCCGCCGCTCCAGGCGCGGGGCCGAATCGTCGGAAGGAGCGTCTTTGGCTGCCGGCCGCGAGGAAGAGGCCGTCCACAGCAGCCCCAGCAGCACTGACACAGCCACGATGGCGGCGCCCGCCGCGGTTGCTGCCGCGTCTGCGTCGGAGACCCGTGGGTCATGGGCAGCTGCCAGACCACCGACGATCGAGAGCGCCATCATCCCGGCAGCGCCGACGAGCCAGTAGCGCACGGCAAGCGCACCCAGGCCCGTCCCCACAGCCAGGGTCGTGACCGTGATCCCGGCGACCAGCAGCGGCTTGTCCTTCGTGCCGAACGTATCGATCGCCCACTTCGTGACCTGCTCGGGGGAGTTATCGATGACGATGGTTCCGATCGCGACGATCAGTGACTCGCCATCGACCAGGCGCGCAACGAGTTCCCCGAACGCCAGCCCGACTGCTATCGCCGCCAGTCCCGCTAGTGCCCCGGGCCACCCCGCGCGTAGTTGCTGCAGCATGCCACCCCCATTGTCTGCCGCTGGCCGCTGGATCGCGACCTCGCCTGCATCGCAGTGTAGGACGTGCCCCCGCCTGCGCCAGATGCGCAAGGTAAAGACGCCGCCCGCCCTTCACCGCGTCTTGCCCTTGTTGATCCGGGCCCCGCTGCTCGCCTGTTACCCAGCCCTACCTATCATTCCTCTTGCCCATGTCCACGACAGAAGCGGAGGTCGACTCGCTCCGTGCGGAAGCGCTGGAAGCGCTCGCTCGGGCCGGGAACGAGGCCGAGCAGGAGGCGTGGCGCGCCAACTGGCTCGGACGCAAAGACGGCCGCCTCACCCTCCGCCTGCGCGGCCTGAAGGATGCCGCGCCCGAGCAGCGCGCGGCCCTCGGCAAGTCCCTCAACCAGCTCAAGACGACGCTTGAATACGAACTGGAAGCGCGCCGCGAGTCCGCCCGCGCCGATGCCCTTGCCGCCCTCTCCGCCGACGCCGCCCTCGATGTCTCCCTGCCGGGACGGCCCCAGTCACTGGGCCGCCTCCACCCCGTCACCCAGACCATGAACGACTGCATCGACGCCTTCGCCGAGATGGGCTTCCGCGTGTTCGAAGGGCCGGAGGTCGAGTGGTCCCGCTACAACTTCGATGCAGTCCGTATCCCCGACGACCACCCCGCCCGCGACATGTGGGACACCATCTGGATCGACACCCTTATCGAGGGTGAACGCCAGCTCCTGCTGCGCACGCACACCTCCCCCAACCAGATCCGCGTCATGGAGCAGAGCGAGCCACCCGTGCGCGTCATCGTCCCCGGCAAGTGCTACCGCCAGGAAGCGACCGACGCCACCCATGAGTGGATGCTCACCCAGATCGAGGGACTCGCTGTCGACGAGGGCGTCCGCATGAGCGACCTCAAAGGCACCCTCTACGCCTTCGCCCAGGAGCCCGCCGCCCCCCCCGAGGAGTGGATCCCCCCCAAGTGGGGGGCCCGCGCGGGGGAGGGGGGCGCCCGCATGGCCGCCCTAAAGGCCCCCCTCTCCCCCTTCGCCCGCCGCATCTTCGGCGGGGACCGCCAGATCATCTTCCACCACAGCTATTTCCCCTTCGTCGAACCCGGCGTCGAGATGGCCATCGACTGCTTCATCTGCCGCGCCGACGGCAGCGACTGCCGCACCTGCCAGGGCACCGGCTGGATCGAGATCCTGGGCGCTGGCATGGTCCACCCCGAGATCATCGAGAACGCCGGCTACGACTCGTCGAAATACACCGGCTTCGCCTTCGGTGTCGGCATCGAGCGCGTCGCCATGCTCCGCTGGGGCATCGAGGACATCCGCCATTTCTATCAGAACGACTTGCGCTTCCTGCGCCAGTTTTAGGGAGGCTGTTGGCTGTTGGCTGTTAGCTGTTGGCTCAATGACGTTGCAGGAGCGCTCTCGTGAGACCCTTTCAGGAGCTGGAGGTGTGGCGAGTCTCCCATGAGCTAACGCTGGCGGTTTATCGCTCCAGCAAGGAGTTTCCCGCCGACGAACGCTTTGGCCTTCAGTCGCAGATGAGGAGGGCCGCCTCTTCGGTCCCAGCCAACATCGCCGAAGGGTCGGCGCTCACCAACGACCACTTCCGCCACCACCTCCGGATTGCCCTGGGCTCGGCGACGGAGCTCGAATACCATCTCATCCTTGCGCGCGAACTCGGCTACCTGGACACCAAGTCGCCCGCTGACCTCACGGCAGGAGTCACTTCCGTCAAACGCATGCTCCAACGCTTTATGCAACGCCTGAACTCGCCCCCACCGCAGCCAGCGAACGGAAGGCGACGAAACACCAAGAGCCAACAGCCAACAGCCAAGAGCCCGTCATGAAGCTTCCGCTCTCCTGGTTACGCGACTACGTCGACATCGACCTCCCCCCGGGGGAGTTCGCGAAACGCGTGACCGACGCCATCGCCGAGGTCGAGGGCTGGGAGGTCATCGGGGAACACTGGGACCCAGAGCTTGTGCGCGTCGCCGAGGTCCTCGCCGTCGACCCCCACCCCAACGCCGACCGCCTCGTCCTCGCCACGGTGAACGTCGGCGAGGGGCCGCGCACCGTCGTCTGCGGCGCTCCCAACGTTGCCGCCGGGCAGAAGATCGCCTTCGCCACCGAGGGAGCCATGCTCGTCGATGGCCACACCGGCAAGCTCTCCAGGCTGAAGCTGCGCGCCATCCGCGGCGTCGACTCCGCCGGCATGGTCCTCAGCGAGAAGGAGCTCGGCCTCAGTGACGACCACGAAGGCATTCTCGTCCTCCCCCAGGACTGCGCCATCGGCGCGCCCCTCGTCGAGGCCATTGGCGACGTCGTGTTCGATGTCTCCACCTGGGCGAACCGGGCCGACCTCCTCGGCATCCTCGGTTTCGCCCGCGAGGTGGCCGCTATCACGGGCCAGCCTCTGCGCGAGCCCGACCGCTCCTACTCGCAGTCCGACCGTCGCGCCGACGAGTTTGTGTCCGTCACCATCGAGGCTCCCGACCTCTGCCGCCGCTTCACCGCCAGCATCATCGAGGGCATCGAGCTGCGGCCCTCGCCCCCCTGGATGCAGCAGCGCCTCATGCGCGCGGGCATGCGCCCCATCAACAACGTCGTCGATGTGACCAACTACGTCATGCTGGAGACCGGCCAGCCCCTCCACGCCTTCGACTACGACCTCGTGCGCGGCGCCGAGATTCGCCCCCGCCGCGCCCGCCCCGGCGAGACCCTCACCACCCTCGACGACGTGGAGCGCGAACTCGACCCCGACATGCTCATGATCTGCGACGGCGACGGGCCGGTTGCGGTCGCGGGCATCATGGGGGGTGGCAACAGCGAGGTCTCGGAGTCGACCAGCACGGTCTTGCTCGAAGTCGCCAACTTCCACCCCGGCTCCATCCGCCGCACCTCGACCCAGCTCCGGCTCCGTAGCGAGGCCTCCCTGCGGTTCGAGAAGGGCATCGGCCCCGACCTCGCCCCCTACGCCCAGGAACGCGCCCTGCACCTCCTTGAATTGGTCGCGAGTGGCCGCCCCGCCGCGGGCCTCGTCGATTCCTTCCCCACCCCGCTCCCCAGCCCCCGCATCACCCTTCCTGCCGCCCGCATCGAGCAGGTGCTCGGCATCGTCATCGACTCCGCCGAGGTGCGCCGCATCCTCTCCGCCCTCGGCTTCGACGTGACCGAGAGCCGCGACGTCTTCGAGGTCACGCCCCCCTTCTGGCGCCCCGACGTCGCCCTCCCCGACGACATCATCGAGGAGCTCATCCGCGTCCACGGCTACGAGAAGCTCCCCACAACCGTCCTCCGCGGCGCGCTCCCCGAGGCCCAGCCCCGCCCCCTCGAACGCGTCCGCGAGCAGGTCCGCTCCCACGCCGCCGGCCTCGGCTTCCACGAGGTCATCAGCTACACCCTCACCTCCGGCGAGGTCCTCTCCCGCGTCGTCGCTCCCGATGACGAGGACCGCGCCAAGCCAGTGGCGGCGGCCAATCCCGTGGCATCCCAGCACACCTACCTGCGAACCTCCCTCCGGGGCTCCCTGCTCGCTACCTATGCCGCCAACCGCCACCACGAAGACGCCGCCATGCGTCTCTTCGAGGTGGGTGTCGAGTATCTCCCCACCGAGGCCGACCTCCCCCACGAGCGTCCCGTCCTCTGCGCCGTCCTCGGTGGCCAGCGGCTGGAGCGCTGGGAGCGCCCCGGCCCCGAGCGCCTCGACTTCTTCGATGCCAAGGGCGCCGTCGAGGCTCTCCTCGATGACCTCGGCGTGGAGGGAGCCTTCACGCCCGAGGAGGAGTACGCCCTTCTCGCCGGCCACACCGCCGCGATCTCTGTTGGCGAGGAGGCCGTCGGCGTCGTCGCCCAGGTACACCCCGACGTAGCCGCCTCCTTCGACATCGAGGAGCCCGTGTTCCTCGTCGAGCTCTGGTTCGAGCCCCTTACCCGCGCCCTCCCCGAGCGGCCCGACTACGCCCCGCCCAGCCGCTACCCCGAGGCCCGCCGCGACCTCGCCCTCCTCCTCCCCGCCGCCACCCCCGCGCCCCCCCCGCCCCCCCCCCCCCCCCGCCCCCCCCCCCCCCCCCGCCTCCGCCCTCCTCGAGGTCATCCGCAGCCACCGCGCCCGTGGCGTCAGCATCAGCGCCGACGTGTTCGATGAGTATCGCGGAGAGGGCGTCCCCGCCGGCCAGAAGTCCCTGGCGCTGGCGCTCCGCTTCCAGGCAGGCGACCGCACCCTCGGCGAGAAGGACGTCGTCCGCATCGAGCAGGGTCTTCTCCGCCGCCTTGAGCAGGATCTGGGCGCCACCCTGCGCGCGTGACCGATCCCGCCTCGTTCGACCCCGCCGTCGGCCTCTGTAGTCTCTGCGAGCACGCGCGCCAGGTGCGGAGCGGGCGTGGATCGCGTTTCTGGCTCTGCGCACAGGCTTCCGAAGACCCCACCCTCCGAAAGTATCCCGCCCTCCCCCGCGAGGCCTGCCACGCCTTTGCCACGGATGTAAGCCAGCCCCCTTGTGACGGCCCGGCGACTGGCTAGAATGCCCGCGCTATGGTGCTCGCCCGCGACGACCTCGCCTATCGCTACCCCACCAACGATCTGCTGCGAGACGGCACCGCCGTGGTCTTCCGCCCCGCTACGTCCGAGGATCGTGACTCGCTCATTGGCTTCGCACGCGCCCTGAACGACGAAGACCTCCTCTTCCTGCGGGAGGACATCACCTCCCCCGACGTCGTCGACGCGTGGATCGCCGACATGGCCAGGGGCGAGACGTTCACGGTCGTCGCCGAGGTGGGCGACCGCATCGTCGGGTATGGGAGCCTGCACACCGAACCTGCCCGCTGGCCCCGCCACGTCGGCGAGATTCGTATCAACGTCCACCCCGACTACCGGGGCACGGGCCTGGGCGGCCTGCTCGCGGGCGAGATCCGCGCCATCGCTCCCGCCTTTGGCGTGCGCACCCTGAGTGCCCAGATGCCGGTCGACCAGTTGACGGCCAGGACCGTCTTCGAGCGGCTCGGCTTCCGCCACCAGGCCATCCTGCCCGGGTGGGTCATGGACCGCGACGGACGTGACCTCGACCTCCTCATCATGGCCAGGGAAATCTAGGAGAGGAGCGCGGCTCCCCTGCTGCGGGCGCCCGCCCGGCGACTTAGGGACCGCATATACTGAGCGAGCCATGTCTCCCACGCTCCACGATCTCGTCTCCCGCTATCCCATCCACGCCGACCTGCGAGACGGCACCTCGGTCGTCTTCTGGCCGTTCACCATCGACGACCGCGACGACATGCTTGAGTTCACAAAGTCCCTCGATGAGGAAGAGCTGCTCTTCCTCCGCGAGGACATCACGTCCCCGGCCACCGTCGACGCCTGGCTGGCGGAGGTCGAGACCGGAGACACCTTCACGATCATCGCGCGGGCAGGCGGCAAGATCGTGGGCTACTCCAGCCTGCACACCGAGCCCGCCCGCTGGACCCGCCCCGCCCGTTGGACCCGCCACATCGGCGAGATCCGCATCAACGTACACGCCGACTTCCGCGGTACCGGCATGGGCGGTTTGCTGGCCGCCGAGATTCGCGAAGTCGCCCCCGCCCTCGGCGTACGCAAGCTGAGCGCCCAGATGACGGTCGACCAGGAAGGCGCGCGCGTCGTCTTCGAGCGCCTCGGCTTCCGCTACCAGGCCACGCTCGAGGGCTGGGTCGTGGACCGCGAGGGCAACGACCGCGACCTCGTGATCATGTCCTGCGACCTGGACGTCGAGTAGCGCGTCCTACGCCGGGCCGGAGGCGTTCCCCGAAGAGAAGCCAGCCCGCCACGCCTCGCCCTCACGCTCAAGGATTTCCTGCACGTCTGCCAGCGTCTCGAATCCGAAGGTTCGCTCGCCTTCGCCCAGCGAGTCGCGCAGCGCGCCGCTGGTGCAGCTCGCGTACGCCAGGCCCGCCGCTTGCCTCCCCGCCCCCTCGTGGCCCACGTACGCCACCAGGTCGCCCGCATCGCGCAGCGCCGCCGCATAGGAGAGCAGGAACCCCTCCTCCAGCTCGACCCCTCGCGGGCTCGCGTAGGTGAGTCGCCAGCGGTACACCTGGCGCGTCCGCCCGCAGTGGCGAGTCACTCGGTCGAACCCCGGATCCTCCAGCACCGTCTCCACGCACACGTCCGGGGCGGTGCTGACTACGATCGGCAGCCACCCGTGCCACTGCGCCCACCCCACCAGCTCCTCGAATCCCGGGCGCAGGCGCGCCACCTCGCGTACCCGCGACTGCACCTCCTCGCGCGGCGCCTCGAACTCTCCGATCGCCGCTGCCAGTGCAGTTTCGGACCCGTTCGTGCCCGCGGCCGGCGGGCTCACGGCGAACTCCCCCACGATCGTGTCGGTCAGGCCCGGCTCCACCACGACCCCCTCGAAATCCAGCCACAGCACCGATGCCATTCGCGGCAGGATAGCCCAACCCCGCTCAGGGGCCACTCACCCGGCGGCTACCCGAGTGCCAAGATTTCGACATAAGGGAGAACGCCTGCTAGATTTTTATTGCCTACTCGGTTTATCGTTTCGACCCCGCGGCCGGGTGGGTGGAGATGACGCCATGACGACTCCGTTTGATGACTACCTCGATCTCGTTGAATCGGCGCGTGAGCTCTCGATTCATCCCCAGAGCCTGCGACGCCTGATCAAGCAGAAGAAGATCCCCGCCACGCTCTTCGCGGGCAAGTACCTCATCGAGCGCGATAAGCTCGAGATGTTCAAGAGTAACTACGACCCGCGCCCGGGCCGTAAGCCCATCCGCCGCCTGCTCTAACCTTCCGGGTACTGCTGCTAGAAAACCTTGCCCTGGCTGTTGAGTACCGCCAGGGTGACAAGCACGGCCGCCTCGACCGTCAGGATGAACCCCGCCGCTCCGAACCACACAAGCTGGGGCGTGCCCCGCGTCGCGAAAGCCGGGATCGTCACGATCACCGACGTGGCCGCCCAGACCAGCACGAATATCACTCCGAGCGCGGTCGGGCTGTACAGGGCGAGCAGGGAATCCATCATCGCGAGGGCGCCTCCGGTGCCAATGACCGCATCATACGACCGCTTGTGACCAAATGCACAGACATCGCCCGCCTCATCCCGTGCGCTCCCGGTAGTCCGCGATTGCCCGCTTGAGCGCGTCGGCGGCGAGCACGCTGCAGTGCACCTTGTCGCTCGGCAGCCCCCCGATTCCCTCCGCGATCGCCTCGCGCGTAAGCGCCTCCGCCTCCCCCAGCGTCCACCCTTCGACCCGTTCGCTCGTCCACGAGCTCGTCGCGATCGCCGGCGGGCAGCCCCGCGTGAGCCACTGCATCTTCGCGATGCGCCCCTCGTCAATGCGCAGCATCACCTGCATGCGGTCGCCGCAGACCGGGTTGCGGACCGTCGCCTCGCCATCGGGCGCGTCCATCTCGCCCGCATTGCGCGGGTGCTCGAAGTGATCCATGACGGTCTCGGAGTAGGCGGCCATGCCTCCCCATGCTAGGAACGCCCCGGAGCCCCCGTCAACGAACCGCCCGTGCTTACGGCCCCCGCACCAGGAACAGCTGCAGCTCCATAACCCCGTTGTCCTCGATCGAGACGAGGATGGGCGACTGCGGCTGTGCGATGTCGTAGTCCGCGAACAGGATCGGGATCGACCCCACGACGACCAACAGGCCGTCCTCCAGCACCGCCTCAATCGGAATGACCACCGCCTTTGTGACTCCGTGCAGGGTCAGTGTCCCGTTCGCTTCGATGCTGATCGGCTCGCCCGCCGCGAGTCCCGCAGGCACCGCGACCGGCTCCGTCAGCTCGAACGTGGCGGTCGGGAACCGCTGCGACTCCAGCGCCTGGAATTGCAGCGCCCCGTCCCGGCGCGAGTCGTCGCTCTCCAGGTCGCGCAGGTCGGCTGTCACCGTGACGCCCGTGAGCTGTCCGTCCGCGATCGTGATCGTTGCCTCGATCGTCGGGCTGCGGCCGACAGCTTCCTTGTAGCCGATCGTCGCCAGCTCCTCCTCGACCCGATACCCGACGAAGCTCTCCTGCCCCTCCGCCAGCGTCCACGTGCCCTCGACGCCTGCCGCGTCCGTCGTGGATTCGCCTGTGGCCGCCTCCGTAGCCGCGGTCGTCGCTGCCGCCTCGGTCGCGATTGCCGTGGCTGCGGGGCTGGCGCTCGGCGATGCCGCCGCCGCTGGCGTCTCCTCCTCCTCCTCGATCGTCGAGACGGCTTCCTGCAGGTTCACGGGCGGCGGCGAGTCGTCACGGATCACGAGCCACCAGACCAGGAATATCGCCACGGCGATGGCCGCCACAACAAGGACGCCTCCACCGATAAGCAGTCGCTTGCGGGTCATTCAGTGCTCCCCTGCAGCCGCGCTGTGCCCTCGATGCGGCGCCCGCTCACCGTAGGCCAGCCGTGGTCCTAGGGTCGAATCGCTAGGCCAGACCCAGCGCTGCGAAGAACGCCTCGAACGCCGCCAGGTTTCCCGGGTTGAAATGCGGCTCCACATAGCGCACCACCCCGTCCCTCCCCACCAGCACCAGCGCCCGCCGCGACTTGCGCGCGTCCTCGTCCCAGAGCCCGTATGCCTGCACGGCCTCGCCGAAGAAGTCGCTGATGAGGGCGAACGGGTAGCGGTCGCGCTCCTGGAAGCGCGCGTGCGACCCGAGCCCGTTCGTGTTCATGCCGAACACCTGCACGCCTGCCTTCCGCAGCGTTTCGTGCTCCTGCGCGAACGCCTTCAGCTCGCTCGTGCAGACCGGCATCCCGTCGTCCTGGTAGAAGAGGAGCAGCACGTCCCCCTCCCCCAGCGCAGCCGACAACGTCACCTCGACCTGCTCCCCCTCCGTCGTGATGGCAGGCAGTCGGAAGTCCGGCGCGCTCTCCCCTGCCGCGATGGGCGCATCGCGAGGCGGCGCCGTTGTCGCGGGTTCTCGCTCCTCCCCGCTCACGCCTCGACCCCGAACCCCGGCGGCACGCCCTCCACCCCCCGTGTCCCCGCCAGCACGCGGATGCGCCCCAGCCCCGCCCCGTCCGTGAGCTGCTGGAATGCCCGCCGCCGCGCGAAGTACTCCGGCAGGTCGTCCCGAACGCTTTCGATGAGGCTTCCCAGCCCCGCCTCCGTTAAGAACGCCGCCTGCGTCACCGGCGCGAATGTCGTGAAGCCGGCCAGTTCCATCGCCAGCTCCAGCTCCGAGAGGTTCACGTGCGCGGTCAGGTCCTGCTCGCCCACGTGCTGGTAGGGATCCTCGTGGGCCGTGTGCCGGTAGAAGCAGAGCAGCGTGCCCTGCTTGCGCCAGTCCGCCCACAGCTCCTCCTCCGGGTAGCCGTAGTCGAAGGTGAGCACCGCTCCCCGCTCCACCAGGTCGCACATCGCCGACATTGTGGCGTGCGCCCGGCCGCTTACCTCGAAGCGGCCCGCCGCCGGCGCCCCGTCGATGGTCGCAATGCTGCCCCGTGCCTCGACGAACGCCTCCCCGTCCCAGCGCACGTACACCTCGACCGGTCCCCGCCCCTCCACGTCGAACACCCGCACCGGCAGCGCATCGAACAGCTCGTTCGAGAGCACGACCCCCGCCTCCACTGCCCCCGGCGCGTCCTCGAGCCACTCCACCCGCCGGTCCGCCCCGCGCGCGTTCGGCTCGATGGCGACGTAGCGCAGCCCCTCCGCGAAAGCCCCGCCCCTTCCCTCTGCCCAGTCCAGCAGCGCCGTCGCGAGCGCGCCTTCCCCCGCCGCCGGTTCGATGATCGTGAATGGCGCCGGGCGCCCCAGCGCCTCCCACACCCACTCGCACCAGGCCCCCGCCGCCCAACCGAACATCGGGTGGATGACCGGGCTCGTGAGGAAGTCCCCGCCCGTGCCGATGCGCCCCGGCTTGCGGTAGTACCCGTGCTCCGGGTGATAGAGCGCCAGCTCCATGAAGCGCTCGAACGGGATCGCCCCGCCGTCCATCTCTTCGATGATCGCCTTCACGAGCGAGGGGTTGCCCGCTCCTGCCAGGCCGGGGTCCAGATCGAGCGCCATGCTGCGATTCTCCCCTGCTGCGGCGGCACTGTCCCGTTCGCGTCCGGAGCGCTACAGTCCCGGCCATGTCCGATGCCACCAGATCGCGCCACGTACGCTGGATCGACCTCCGGAACCCGTTCATTGAGTCGCTTGAAGGCATGACCGAGCTGCTCCTCGTTCGTCACGGCGAGCAACAGCTGGGCGCCAACATGCCTGTCGGCGAGGTCGTCGATGCGCCCCTCTCGCCGCTCGGCCGCGAGCAGGCCCGTGTCGTCGGCGAGCGGCTCGCGACCGCCGCCATCGATGCGGTCTACTGCAGCCCCCTCAGCCGCGCCCGTGTCACCGGCGGCGAGATCGCCCGCCACCATGGACTCGAGCCCGTGGTCCACGAGGGCCTCGCCGAGCTCGATCCGTTTCACCATGTGCCTGCCCACCTCGGCGTGATCGACCACTACGGCGCCGACCGCTTCGTTGAGCTGATGCGCGAGCAGAGCCGCACCCGCCTCGACTCGGTCTGGCCCGACTCCGAGGACGTCCCCGCCTTCCGCAGCCGCATCACCAGCGCGATCGCGGAGATCGCGGCCGCAAACAAGGGCCGGCGCGTCGTGGTGGCCTGCCACTCGGGCGTCATCAACCACTACCTCTCGTCGATACTCGGTTCCGCTTTCCACCAGGTGTTTCCCCTCCACCACACCTCGATCACGACCGTTCGCGTTGATGGCGACCGCCGGGCCGTACTCACCGTGAACGACTTCGCCCACGTCCACGCCGTGCAGACCTCGCGCAACGACCTCAATAGCTGAGACGCGCCCGTTGGCGTGCTAGGCTCGCCCTGCGATGGCCCCCTCCGCGCCTCACCAGAAGCTCTGGGTCGAGACCGACGGCCAGCTCGTGATGTCCGACTACCGTGTCCGCCTGCTGGAGCTCGTAGGCGAGACCGGCTCCCTCGCCGACGCTGCCAGCGCGCTCGGCCTCAGTTACCGCCGCGCCTGGGGAAAGGTGAAGGAGATCGAGGCCAACCTCGGGCGCTCCCTTGTCCGTTCCGAGGTCGGCGGCGCCGGCGGTGGCCGCACCGCCCTCACCCCTGAAGCCGAAGAGCTCGTGGCCGCCTACCGCCGCTTCCAGGAGCGCGTCGAGCAGGACATCGAGGGCGCCTACGACGCGGAACTGCGTGACCTCCTGACCCCACCCTGAGCCCCTCCCCTCCGCGTTGGTCGTTGAAAGCCCTCGCGGTAGGCTGGCCTATGCTCAAAGACGCCTACGCAGGGGACCTGACCGCCGCCGACGATGGCCGCACCGTGCGCATCGCCGGCTGGGTCCACCGCCGCCGCGACCACGGCGGCCTCATCTTCATTGACCTTCGTGACTCGCATGGCATCGTCCAGGTTGTCATCGACCCCGAGAATGCCGAGGCCCACGAGGCCGCCCACCGTGCCCGCTCCGAGTGGGTCCTTGGCGTCGAGGGGGTCGTCCGCCGCCGCTCCCCCGAGACCGTCAACGCCGACATGTCCACGGGCGAGATCGAGGTTTCCCCCACCCGCGTCGAGGTGCTCAACGAGGCCCTTACGCCCCCGTTCGCCGTCAACGACGAGAGCGAGGTCGACGAGCTCGTGCGACTCCGCCATCGCTACGTCGAACTGCGCCGCCCCGGCGTCGCCGAGGTCATCCGCCTCCGCCACGAGGTCGTGCTCTTCATGCGCGAGTTCCTCTCCGGGCGCGGTTTCTACGAGATCGAGACCCCCACCCTGATCAAGTCCACGCCCGAGGGTGCCCGCGACTTCCTCGTGCCCTCCCGCCTCCAGCACGGCCACTTCTTCGCCCTGCCCCAGTCACCCCAGATCATGAAGGAGCTGCTGATGGTTGGCGGCTTCGAGCGCTACTTCCAGATGGCCCGCTGCTACCGCGACGAGGACACGCGCGCCAACCGCATCGTCGAGCTCACCCAGCTCGACCTCGAGATGGCCTTCGTCGAAGAGGAGGACGTCATCTCCCTCGTCGAGGAGCTCTTCACCGAGGTCGGCCGGCGTTTCGGCGGCGGCAAACGCCTCGCCCAGACCCCTTTCCCCCGCATCGACTACGCCGACGCCATGGCCCGCTACGGCATCGACCGCCCCGACCTCCGCTTTGGCCTCGAGTTCGTCGACGTCAGCGACGCCGTCCGCGGCTCGGAGTTCAAGGTGTTCGCCGGCGCCCTTGCGGCGGGCGGCGAGGTTCGCGCCATGCGCGTCCCCGGCCAGGCCGAGATGGCCCGCCGCGCCATCGACTCCCTTGTCGAGGTTGCACGTGGTGGTGGCGCCAAGGGGCTCGCCAACATCGGCTTCCTCGCGGGCGGCGAGCTGCGCTCGCCCATCGCCCGCTTCCTCTCCGAGGACGAGATCGCCGGCCTCCGTTCGCTCACCGGCGCGGAGGATGGCGACATGCTCTTCCTCAGCGCCGACCAGCCCGCGGTCGTCTCTGCCTCGATGGCCCTGGTGCGTGAAGAGCTTGCCAACCGCCTCGACCTGGCCGACCCCGACGTCCTCTCCTTCGCCTGGGTCACGGGCTTCCCCCTGCTTGAGTGGCAGCCGGAGGAGGAGCGCTGGGACGCCACCCACAACCCCTTCTGCGGCTTCGTCGAAGAGGATGTCGACCTGCTCGCGACCGACCCCGGGGCTGTGCGCTCGAAGCAGTACGACCTCACCCTCAACGGCGCCGAGATTGCCGGTGGCTCCGTCCGCATCCACCGCCGGCCCGAGCAGGAGCAGGTGCTCCGCCTGATGAACTACACGGATGAGGAGATGCAGGACCGCTTCGGCGTCCTCCTCGATGCCCTTGAGTACGGCGCCCCGCCCATGGGCGGTATCGCCGCCGGCATCGACCGCGTCCTCATGGAGCTCGTGGGCACGCCCAACATCCGTGACGTCATCGCCTTCCCCAAGGCCTCCTCCGGGAGCGACCCGCTCATGGGCTCGCCCCAGCCCGTCGGCAAGGAGCAGCTCGATGAGCTCGGGTTGCGCATCGCGCCGCCGGGTAAAGGGTAAAGTTCGGTGAGCGCCGTCACGGTGGAGCGCTTCCGCCGGTGCGCTATCCTCTCAGCAACGCGCGCAGCATCGCGCACAACCAGCCTGCCAACCTCTTAGCGCATAAACGGGAGAAACCGCATGTCCAACCGCACGCTCGGACTGATGATGGGGGCCGTCGCCCTGCTGATCGTGGCGGTCGCCGTCGTCTTCGTGCTAGTACTCTCCGGCGGCGACGACGGCGATGAGGAATCCCCGAGGGCTGCTGCGCCCACGGAGGCGCCCGACCGCGAGGATGCGGACACCGGCGATGCCCGCGACTCCAGCGATACCCGCGACGACGGCCGCGCCGTCAGCGGCATCTGCGGCGAGAATCGCCTCATCACCTTCGGCGACGACCCCGCCACCGTCTTCGACCCCATCCAGGTCGGCGATGCCAGCACCGCCGAGTACACCGCCGAGATCTTCGGCGGCCTCGTCACTCTCGACCTCGACCTGAACGTCGTGCCCGACATCGCCGAGCGCTGGGAAATCACCGACGGCGGTCGCGTCTACACCTTCTTCCTGCGCGACGACGTGGTGTTCCACAACGGCCGGCGTGTCACCGCCGACGACGTCAAGTACAGCCTCGAGCGCGCCGCCGACCCCGCCAACTTCTCCCCCACCGTCCTCGATTACCTCGGCGACATCGTTGGCGTGCGTGACAAGTTCAACGGCAGCGCCGACGAGATCAGCGGCGTCCAGGTCATCGACGAATACACCCTCCGCATCGAGCTCGACGAACCCATCAGCTACTTCATCCAGCAGCTCACCTACACCATCGCCTACGTCGTCGACCGCGAGCAGATCGAGCAGGACCCCGACGGCTGGACCCGCAACCCCAACGGCACCGGTCCCTTCCGCGTGAAGGTCTTCCGTCCACTCGAGGAGATCGTCCTCATCCCCAACGACCGCTACCACCTCGGGCCGCCCAAGCTCGATGAGGTGGTCTTCTCCCTCTCCGGCGGCTCCCTCTCGACCCGCTTCCAGAACGACGAGATTCACATCGCCATCGTGCCGGCGGTCGAGCTGGCCGGCGTCCTCAGCGGCGAAAGCGAGCTCAGCGAGCACTACCGGCCCGCGCCCCAGCTCTCGATCTTCTACATCGGCTTCAACGTGAACCAGCCGCCCTTCGACGACCCGCTCGTGCGGCAGGCCTTCGCCCACGCCATCAACCGCGAGGCCATCAACGAAGTCCTCTTCTTCGATGCCGCGATCGTGGCCGACGGCCTCGTCCCGCCCAACCTCCCCGGCTACAGCGAGTCCGTTTCCACCTACCCCTACGACCCCGAGCGGGCCGCCGAGCTGCTCGCCCAGTCGCGCTACGCGGACGAGATGCCCCGCATCATCCTCACCTTCAGCGGCGGCGGCGGCGATCCGCCCGATAACCTCCAGGCCTACCAGCAGCAGTGGCGCGAGGCCCTCGGCGTCGAGGTCGAGATCGAGGCCATCGAGTGGTCCGCCTACCTGCGCGAGCTTCGCCGCGGCGAGCTGCAGATGTACTCCGCCGGCTGGATCGCCGACTACCCCGACCCCGAGAACTTCGTTGGCAAGCTTTTCTCCAGCGAGAGCCGCCTCAACCACGGTGGCTATGCGAACGACCGTGTCGACGCCCTGCTCGCGGAAGCGGCCACGCTCCAGGACCAGGAGGCGCGTTACCGCCTCTACCAGGAAGCCGAGCAGATCATCATCGACGACGCGCCCGTGATTCCCACTTTCTGGACGGTCAGGCACTATCTCGTGCGTGAGTGCGTGCAGAACTTCGTCGATCCGGGCACGATTGTGCCCAAGTACCGCTACATCGAGATCGACACCTCGGGAGAGTAGGACGGAGTGAGCCAGGGGCTCGCGGGCTACGTCATCCGGCGGCTCCTCTGGACGGTGCCGGTGATCTTCCTGATCTCCGTGTTCGTCTTCCTCCTGCTTCGCCTCGCCCCCCAGGATCCCATCGACTCACTCCTCGGCCAGCGCTACGACGACGAGATCGCCGATAGGCTGCGGGCCAAGTACGGCTACGACCGCCCCCTCCACATCCAGTACCTGAAGTACGTCCAGAACCTCTTCCAGGGCGATCTCGGCGTTTCCACCAGGCACGGCGACTTCTCCGTGGCCGAGGTCGTCATCCCGAAGATCCGTGTCTCCGCCGGAATGAACATCATGGCCATGATTCTCATCTTCGGCATTGGCGTCCCCATCGGCGTCTACGCTGCCCTCGTGCGGGGGTCGTTCCTGGATCCCCTCGTGATCGGGTTCTGGCTCCTTGTCGACGCCGTGCCGGTGTTCATCACAGCGGTGGTGGCGCCGTGGTTCTTCGCGCTCCAACTCGGCTGGGTCGACCTAACCTACGAGGGCGTCATCCATCCGAACATCATCCTGCCCGTGTTCGTCATGGCTCTCCCGGGTGTCGCGGGCGTGGCTCGGCTCATGCGGGCCTCCGTTATCCAGGTCAGCTCCGAGGACTACGTCCGTACGGCGCGCGCCAAGGGCCTTCGCGAGCGTACCGTTGTCACCTCCCACGTCGTGCGCAACGCCCTCCTCCCTATGGTCACGGTGGTCGGCCTCTCCCTACCGGGCCTCTTCACCGGCACGCTCTTCGTCGAGCTGCTGTTCGGCATCCCCGGGATCGGGCGCGAGGCACTCCTGGCTGTCCTCGGCTTTGACTTCGACGTTGTCCTCGGGCTCGTGCTGTTCGGCTCGATCCTCTTCGTGCTCGCCAACATCCTTATCGACATCGCCTACGGCTTCATCGACCCGCGAATCCGCATCACCGCGGCGAGGAGCGTCTAGCGATGACGAGCATGGCGACTCCTCTGGAAGCGGGAGATTTTGCTGGGCGACCGACGCCGCGCTTCCGCTTCCTTCGCGAACTTGTCCACAAGAAGATCGCCATGATCGCGATCTTCTTTCTCGCGATCTTCTACCTTGCCGGGATCTTCGCACCGTGGGTCTCCACCGATGACCCCAACTACCAGCGACTGACGATCGAGGATCGGCTCGCCGCTCCCTCTGGCGATCACTGGTTCGGCACTGATGGAGCCGGCCGGGATCTCTTCTCCCGTGTGGTCTACTCCGCGCGGACCACGCTGCTCTTCACGCTCGTCGTGATTCTGACCGGTTCGTTGTTCCTCGGACTCGGGCTGGGGTTGCTGGCCGGATACCGAGGGGGGTGGATCGACGCCGGCATCATGCGCGTCGGCGAAGTATTGAGCGGCGTTCCCACGCTCCTGCTCATGCTGGCGATCTCCGCCGCATTCCGCACGCGTCTCAACGACGTCGCCTTTTGGCTGCAGGAAAACACCTTCCTGGGCGACGATGCCCGCGCCATCGTGCCCTTCCTGATCATCGTTGGGGCGGCGCTTCCCTTCGCCTGGATCGGATCCGCTCGCATCGTCCGTAGCCAGGTATTTGCGATCCGCGAGCAGGAGTACGTCCTTGCTGCCGAAACGATCGGCGTCTCCACGGCGCGCCTCCTCCTGCGCCACGTGTTCCCGGGTGTGCTGCCAATCTTCCTCGTCGGCGTCTCCGCGGGCATGGCCGGGATCGCCGGCTCCGAGATCGCGTTGAGCTACCTCGGGCTGGGCGTCGACCCCTCGACTCCCAGCTTCGGCACACTCCTCCAGAACGCAGGCGGTGTGCGCACCTTCCAGGAGTTCCCGCACATGCTCCTCGTCTCCGGGGTCCCTCTCATCCTCTTCTTCTTCTCCTGGAACCTGCTCGGCGATGCTCTCGTCGACATAGTCGAGCCGCGCACCTATCGCCGCTGAGTCGTAACGAGTGGATACCGTATACTTACTCGAAATCGCGGAGGCATGGCGGCCCGGTGAAGGTCACTCTCGAACGGCTCCCCGAGAGTCGTGTGCAGCTAGAGATCGAAGTCGAACCGGACCGCCTTGAGCGGTCCCTCGATGCCGCCTATAAGCGCCTCGTACCAACCCTGCGTATCCCCGGTTTCCGCCCCGGCAAGGCCCCGCGCGGCATTGTCGAGCGCATGGTTGGGCGCGACCGCCTGATCCACGAGGCGCTCGACGCCCTCGTCCCCGCCGTCTACACCGAGGCCCTCGAGAGCGAGGAGATCGACGCGGTCGACCAGCCCGAGCTCGAGATCCTCGAAACCGAGCCCGTCCGCTTCAAGGCGACCGTGCCCGTCCGCCCCACCGTTACCCTCGGCGACTACCACTCCATCCGCATCGCCCCCGAGCCCGTCGAGGTCACCGACGAGATGTTCGAGGAGCAGATGGAGATGATTCGCCGTCGCTTCGCCACCATCGCCCCCGTCGAGCGCGGCGCCGAGTGGGACGACATCCTCACCGCCGACATCAGCGGCTCCGTCGACGACACCCCCTTCGTCCAGGACGAGGACGTCGAGTTCCCGCTGCGCGAGGGCGAGCGCCTCCTCCTGCCCGACCTCGCCGAGCAGTTCCTCGGCATGGAGGCCGAGTCCGAGAAGACCGTCGAGCTTCCCGTTCCCGAGGACTTCCCCGAGCAGTTCGCAAACAAGACCGCCACCCTCACCCTGAAAGTGAAGTCCGTGAAGGAGGAGGAGCTGCCCGAGGAGGACGACGACCTCGCCCAGCAGGTCAATGCCGAGGAGTTCGAGACCATCGACCAGCTCCACGAGCGCGTCCGCAACGACCTCCAGGAGACCCTCCAGCGCCAGGCCGACGAGGCCTACCGCCTCAAGGTCGTCGATGAGCTCGTGGGCCTCTCCGAGGTCGAGTACCCGCAGGTGCTCCTCAACCGCGAGATCGACGAGATCATCCGCGAGAGCCACGGCAGCGACGTTCGCGCTTACCAGGCCCACCTCGCCCAGATCGGCAAATCAACCGACGAATTCCGCGAGATGTATCGCGAACCCGCCGAACAGCGCCTCTTCCGCTCCCTCGTCCTGGGCGAGCTCACCGACGCCGAGGGCATTGAGGTCACCGACGAGGATGTCGCCGAGCAGATGGAAAAGATGCTGGAGCCACTGGGCGAGCAAGCCGAAAGTATGCGTACCATGTTTGAGAGCGATCGCGGGTCCGCCAGCATTCGCAGCAGCTTGCTGACCGACAAGACGCTCGGCCTGCTGCAGGAAATCGCCTCAGCAGATCCCGAGGAGGAGGAAGCCGAGTGAACGAACTCCCCACCACTGCCCCCAGGGCCGTGGTCCCCATGGTGATCGAGACGGGACCCCGCTCCGAGCGCGCGCTGGACATCTTCTCCCTGCTCCTCAAGGAGCGCATCGTCTTCCTCGGTACGCCCATCGACGACATGGTGGCCAACCTCATCGTCGCCCAGCTCCTCTTCCTCCAGCGGGAAGACCCCGAGCGCGACATCAGCCTCTACATCCACTCCCCCGGCGGCATCATCCCCTCGGGTCTCGCCATCTACGACACCATGCAGCTCATCGAGCCCGACGTCTCCACCATTGCCGTCGGCCAGACTGCCTCGATGGCCACCGTCCTCCTCGCCGCCGGCGCGAAGGGCAAGCGCTACGCCCTTCCCAACGCGACCGTCCACATGCACCAGGCCCTCGGTGGAGCCCGCGGTCAGGCCCGCGACATCGAGATCGCGGCCCGCGAGATCCTGCGCAACAACGAGATCATCCGCGACATCATCTCCAGCCGAACCGGCCAGACGGTCGACAAGATCCAGGAGGACTTCGACCGCGACTTCTACCTCGATGCCGAAGGCGCCAAGGCCTACGGCTTCGTTGATGAGGTCCTTGAGCAGAGCGACATAGTCGCCAAGAGCGAGGGCTCCTGACCGTGGCCAGCAACCGGTCGAAGCGCACCCAGTACCACTGCTCCTTCTGTGGAAAGAGCCGGGACCAGGTGCGGCGGCTGATTGCCGGGCCCGGTTCCGTCTACATCTGCGACGAGTGCATCGAGCTCTGTCGCGAGATCATCGAGGAGGAGTCGGGTGGGGCTGGCGCCACCCAGCCCGCCGCCAAGGCCGCCGACACGGACGCCGTCCCCTCCCCCCGCGAGATCCACGAGCACCTCGATAACTACGTCATCGGCCAGGACCCCGCCAAGAAGGTCCTCTCCGTCGCCGTCTACAACCACTACAAGCGCATCAACAACGCAGGCGACGACCAGGACGTGGAGCTGGAGAAGTCGAACATCCTCCTCGCCGGCCCCACCGGTGTCGGCAAGACCCTCCTCGCGAGAACGCTCGCTCGCTACCTTGATGTGCCCTTCTCCGTCGCCGACGCCACCGCCCTTACCGAGGCCGGTTACGTCGGCGAGGATGTCGAGAACATCCTCCTGCACCTCATCCAGGCCGCCGACTTCGACATCCAGAAGGCCGAGCGCGGCATCATCTACATCGACGAGATCGACAAGGTCGCCCGCAAGGCCGACAACCCCAGCATCACCCGCGACGTCTCCGGCGAGGGTGTGCAGCAGGCCCTCCTCAAGATCATCGAAGGCTGCGTCGCCAACGTGCCCCCGCAAGGCGGACGCAAGCACCCCCACCAGGACTTCCTCCAGATCGACACCTCCAACATCCTCTTCATCTGCGGCGGCGCCTTCGAGGGCCTGGAGAACAACGTTGAGCGCCGCCTCAAGCGAGACCAGGTCAGCCTCGGCTTCCGCGCCGAGCGCAGCATCCGCGGCCCCAAGCGCACCGACCAGCTCCTCGCTCACGTTACCCACGACGACCTGCTGGAGTACGGCCTCATCCCCGAGTTCATCGGTCGCCTCTCCCTCGTCGTCTCCCTCAGCTCCCTCGACCAGGAAGACCTCGTCCGCATCCTTACCGAGCCCAAGAACGCGCTCGTCCGCCAGTTCGAGCGCTACTTCTCGATGGATGGGGTCGACCTCACCTTCACCGACGATGCCCTCGAAGCAATCGCCGACGAAGCCATCCGCCTCAAGACGGGCGCCCGCGGGCTCCGCACGGTAGTCGAGGACCGGCTGGTCGACGTGATGTACGAGATCCCGAGCCGCGAGGACATCGACCGCTGCGTCGTCAAGGGCGAAACGATCGTGAACCGCCAGCGCCCCATCCTCATGGCCAAGGGCGGCCAGCCCATCGAGCTCGACGACGACGCCCCCGAACCCGAGATCCACGGCGAGACCGCCTGACCTTTTCCCCTACGCCCGCACCTTCCCCACCGCCGCCAGTTGCGCGCCCGTTGCCGCGAGCAGTTCGTCCGTGCCCGCGCCGAACAGCGCGTCGCTCGCACCCGCCGCCGCCCACACCTGCGTGAAGCGCATCAGGCTCTCGTCCGCGATCACGTCCCACTCGCCCGGCAGCCCCACCGGCGGCACGCCCCCCACGCGATACCCCGTCAGCTCGAGCACCCGCTCCGCCGGCGCCATCTTCAGGCGCTTCCGCGAGACCCCGAGCAGGCGCGCCAGCGCCGCTGTGTCAGCCTGCCGGTCGCCTGCCACCAGCACGGCCGTCGGCCGTCCGTCCGCCAGCATGACCAGCGTCTTCACGATCTGCCCCAACTCGCACCCGAGCGCGTCCGCCGCGTCCAGAGCCGTCGCCGTTCCGTCAGCGAATCGCTCGATCGGCGCGGTCAGCCCCCGTGCCCGCATCGCCTCCGCGACGCGTGCCGGTCCGTCCGCCTCGCCGCTCACGCGGGCCTCTTCCCCGCGAAGATCGGTCCCGGACACTCGACCGGGTCGCCCGCGGGATACTCCCCCGCCTCGAACCCCGCCCCCTGGAGCGTCTCAAGCCACTCCGCGCGGGTGAACAGCCCCTCAATGCACTGGTCGTGCTCGACCCGCACCGAACCGTCGGCTTCCCGCAGCACGTAGATCAGGTCGGCCTCGTACTGCGAGTCGTCCGGGTCTTCGTCCCGCACCCACTCCAGGTATCGCATCGAGCGGCCGTCGGGCCCGTCGTGGCCCCCGTGGTTCGTCTCCGGCTTGATGGTCTCCCGGATGTAGTCCGGCACGAAGATCACCGCCCCGCCCGGACGCACGTGCGCGAACGCCGTCGCCACCGCTGCCCGCAGATCGTCCAGCTCGGTCAGGTAGACGACCGCGTCGTGCACGAACACCACGTCGAACGTCCGCCCCAGCCGCAGAGTTCGCATGTCCCCCTGGATGTGCTCGCACTCGGGGTTGATCGTGCGGCTCTGCGCCAGCATCTCGGGCGAAAGGTCCGTGAGCGTGCAGGTGAACCACTGCTTCAGGTGCGACGCGTTGTTCCCGCCCCCTGACCCCAGCTCCAGCAGCGTGACCGCGGGCCCGTCGCACGTCTCGACCAGCGCCTTGCGGTAGTGCGCGGCCTCGAACGCGTACTCCTCGGGCGCGGTGAGCAGGTGGAACCAGCCGGCGAGATCGCTGTACAGACGCATGCCGGCTGCGATCGTACCGCGCCGCGCCGCGAGAGCCCAAAGAGGCGCGCATGCGCTAGCCTTACGCGGATGGCTCGCGTTCGCGCCGACCAGTTGCTCGTTCACCGGGGTCTCGCCGAGTCTCGCGAGAGCGCCCGCCGGCTGATCATGGCCGGGCGCGCTCGCACGGGCACGCTCACGCTGGTGAAGCCCGCCACCATGCTCGACGAGGGCGCTCCCCTCGATCTGAGCGAGGTCGAGCGCTACGTGAGTCGCGGCGGCCGCAAGCTCGAGGCCGCCCTCGATGCCTTCGCCGTCGACGTGACCGGCCTGCGCTGCCTCGATGTCGGCGCTTCCACCGGCGGCTTCACCGACTGCCTGCTCCAGCACGGAGCCGTCTCCGTGGTCGCCGTTGACGTGGGCCGTGGGCAGCTCCACCAGAAACTGCGCGAGGACCCGCGCGTGACCTCCATGGAACGCACCAACGCCCGCGACCTCCCCCAGCTCCCGCCCCTCGACCTCTTCGTGGCCGATGTCTCCTTCATCTCCCTGCGCAAGGTGCTGCCCTCCGTCGCGACGCGCTTGCCCGCGGGTGCGCCCGGTGTGGTCCTGCTGAAGCCCCAGTTCGAGGCCGGCCCAGCGGACGTGCCTCGTGGCGGCGTGGTGCGCGACGAGGCCGTACGCCAACGCGTTCTCGATGAGTTCCGGCAGTGGGCGCTCGCCGAGGGCTGGGAGGTCGTCGACTCCGCCGACTGCGCGCTCACAGGCGATCGCGGCAATCGTGAGATAGTCGTGCACATGCGCACCCCCGCCCGCCCGGAGCCACCGTGCTGAAGCGCATCCTTGTCCTGCGGCCCGAGGGCGTCGAGCCCGCCCTCCTCCTTGCCAGCCGCATCGGGGATGCGGCCCGCGCGGCCGGCGTGGAGGTGCGCATTGCGGGCGCCTGGGGCCACGTCCCCGCTGAAGCGCTCACCGACGCCGAGCTCATCATCTGCGCCGGCGGCGATGGCACTGTGCTCCGTGCGGCCCGCCTCGCGGTGCCCCGCCCCCTCCCCATCCTCGGCGTGAACATGGGCCGCCTCGGCTTCCTGACGAGCATCAACCGCGATGCCTTCTTCGACCAGTTCGACCGCATCCTCGCGGGCGAGTGGGAGGTAGAGGAGCGCCTCATGGTCGCTGCCACCATTACCGAGGGCGAGGCCGCGGGACGCTCGTTCCACGGCCTCAACGACATCGTCCTCAGCCGCCGCTCCCCCGGCCGGCCCGTCTACGTCGAGCTCGCCGTCGACAACGAGCGCGTCGCCCTTTACCGCTGCGACGGCATGATCGTGGCGACCCCGACCGGCAGCACCGGCTACTCCCTCAGCGCAGGCGGCCCCATCCTCGCGCCTGTCGAGCGCCACCTCGTCGTGACCCCTGTGTCCGCCCACCTCGCCATCGGCCGCTCGCTCGTGCTGGAGCCCTCCTCGACCGTCACGCTGAGCGTCCGCTCCGACGAGGGCGCCATCCTCACCGTCGACGGGCAGGAAGACCTGCCCCTCGCCGGCGGCGCGCGTGTCTCCCTCTGCGCCAGCGAGCATTCCGCCTACTTCGCCCTCCTCGACCCGCCTTCGTCCTTCTTCGGACACCTCGCCGAACGGCTCGAGGTTCAGCTCAGCAGCGCCATGAACAACGGTGATTGAGCAGCTCACCGTCACCGGTTTCGCCGTCGCCCGCGACGTGGCCCTCGCGCCCGGTCCCGGCCTGAATGTGGTCACCGGCGAGACCGGCGCGGGCAAGTCCATCATCGTCGACGCCCTCGACTTCCTCTTCGGTGGCCGCCACGGCCGTGGCGTCGTCGCCGCCGGCGCCGAGAGCGCCCGCGTCTGCGCGACCGTCCAAGCCGGCGAGCAGTGCCTGACCGTCGAGCGCACCGTGCGCCTCTCCGGCCGCACCGCCGGACGCATCGACGGCGAATCCGCGCCCGCCGAGAAGCTGCGGGAGCTCGGCGCCCGCGTCATCGACATTCACGGCCAATCCGAGCAGCTCACGCTCCTGCGGCCGTCCATCCAGTTGGCCGTGCTCGATGCCTTCGGCGGCCTCCAGGCGCAGCGCGATGCGCTTGCCTCCCAGGTCCGCGAGCTGCGCGCCCTGCGCCGCGAGATCGAGGCTGTCAGCCTCGACTCCCGTGAGCGCGAACGCCTCCTGGACCAGCTCCGCTTCGAGGTCGAGGAGATCGCCAACGCCGGCCTCGCCCCGGGTGAGGACGATGCCCTCCGCCGCGAGCAGCGCCGTCTCGCCAGCGTCGAGCGCCTGCTCGCGGGCTCCGCCACCGCCCCGGACGCGGCCGGGCGGCCCCCCGACGCCCGGGGGGAGGAGGATGCCCTCCGCCGCGAGCAGCGCCTTCTCGCCAGCGTCGAGCGCCTGCTCGCGGCCTCGGCCACCGCCCTGGAGGCGCTCGACGCGCCCCCCATCGCGGAGGCCGTCGCCGCCCTCGAGGAGATCGCCGAGGGAGATCCCGATGCCGTCGACCTCGCCGGCCAGGGCGTCACCCTCGAACAGACCGCCGCCGACCTCGCCCGCGCACTGCGCGCCTACCGCGAAACCCTTGAGGACGACCCCGAGCGCCGCGACATCCTCGATGCCCGCCTCGACCTGATCGCCCGGCTGCGCCGCAAGTACGGCGAGAACATCGACGCCATCCTCCAGTTCGAGGCGTCCGCCCGCGAGCGGCTGGACGCCATCGAGACAGCGGGCTCGTCCCTGGAAGAGCTGCGCGCGCGCGCGGACGCTCTCGCCGTGTCGGCAGCGGAGGCCGCCGCTGCACTCTCGCTTGCGCGACGCGAGGCGGCGACGCGGCTCATCGCCGAGGTCTCGGCGGAGCTGGCGCGCCTCGAGATGCCGGGCGCCTCCCTCGCTGCCGGCTTCGCCTGCGAGGACGCCCCCGACGGCCTCGCCGTCACCCTCCCCGACTACGAGGTCGTCGCCCCGGATGCCGCCCCCTCCGGCGGCGGCGAGCCCGGAAACCGCGCCTTCACCGAGTCCGGCGTGGACCAGATGGAACTGCTCGCGTCGTTCAACGCCGGTTCCCCACCCCGCCCCCTCCGCAGCGTCGCCAGCGGTGGCGAGACGTCACGCTTCCTGCTCGCCCTGACCACCGTGCTCGGAGCCGCCGCCGAGCCCCGCCTCGTCGTCCTCGACGAGGTCGACGAGGGCGTCGGTGGCCGTGCCGGCTCCGTCGTCGGAGAAGCACTCCGCCGCCTCGCCGAGCGCCACCAGGTGCTGTGCGTGACGCACCTGCCCCAGGTGGCCGCCTACGGCGCCCGCCACTTCGTCGTGACCAAGGCCAGCGAGGGCGCCCGCACCTGGAGCGACATCGAGGAGGTGGAGGGTGAAGCGCGCCTGATCGAGGTGGCGCTCATGCTCGGCGGCGATACGCCCGCTAACCGCGCCGCGGCAGCCGATCTGCTCCAGGCTGCGTCGGGGTAGGGCCCTAGGAGTAGCGCTGTTCCCGCCAGGGATCGCCGTACATGTGGTACCCGTACATTTCCCAGAACCCCGGACGGTCCTCGTCGATGAACTGCATGCCACCCACCCACTTCGCGCTCTTCCAGAAGTAGAGGTGGGGCACCACCAGCCGGATCGGCCAGCCGTGCTCTTTCGTCAGCGGCTCGCCGCCGTGTTTCCGCGCGAACAGGACGCCTTCCGCCAGCAGGTCCTTCAGCGGCACGTTCGTCGTGTAGCCGCCGTAGCTGTGGACCATCACGACCTTCGCCTCGGGCTTCACCCCTATGGCGTTGTAGAGGGCGCGGAAGGGCACGCCTTCCCAGTCGTTGTCGTACTTGCTCCACGTCGTCACGCAGTGGATGTCGCTCGTGTCGGTCGTGTTCCCGAGGGCGTTGAACTCGTCCCAGGTGAACTTGCGCTCTTCCTCGACGAGCCCCCAGACGTGGAAGCGCCACGTCTCCGGGTCGAGCCGCGGAATGGCGCCGTAATGGAGCACGGGCCAGCCCTCGGTCAGCCGCTGGCCCGGCGGCAGCCGCAGCTTGCCATCTGGCCGCACTTCGCGCGTCGCGCTCTGAACCATGCACTGATCTCCCGGGAAGGGTGTCGCTCCAGCCTAGGGCGGCCCCCCGCCTGCGGCAAGCGACCCCGGTAAAGCTTCCGCACTCATCGTCGCTTCCCCGTCCGCGTCGCCCGCCAGAGCCCCAGCCACTGCTCGAACGACACCGTTCCCGGCCGCGCATCCCGCTCGATCCCCAGCGCTCGCGCCGCCCGCTTGAACTGCTCGTAGCCCAGGGCCCCCGACAGGTTCCGGCGAACGCTGGTGCGCCCTCCCCCGAACCCCTGCTCGACGAACCGCGCCCACGCCTCCGACTCCGGGGGCGGGACCAGCGGCTGCGCCCGCAGTCTGGCGCTGAGCAGGACGCAGTCGGTCCGCGGAGGCGGCGCGAAGTCCCGCCGCCGCAGCGCCAGCGACACCCGCAGCTCGAACCACGGTTTCGCCAGCACTGAGACCAGCGTCTCCTCCCCGAACCCGCCCCACCGCATGGCCGCATCCCGCGACATGACCAGGTGCGCGGAACGGGGCCGGTTCCGCGCACCCAGCAGCAGCCGCATCGCCTCCGACGTGTGGGCGAAGGGCAAGTTCGCGACCACTTCGTAGCTGCCCCGCCGAGGCAGCCGCACCTCCCGGAAGTCGCCCAGTACGCTCCGCACGCGAGGCTCGCCCTCGAACCGTTCGCGGAGCCGCGTCCACGAGCGGCGATCCCGTTCGATGGCGACGACCCGCTCTGCATGCTCCAGCAGGGCCACCGTCAGGATGCCGTCCCCCGCACCGAATTCGTAGACGAGCGCGGGTGGCGAGAGGCCGGTCGAGGTCACGATCCGCTCCGCGACCTTCTCGTTGCGAAGCCGGTGCTGGGAGAGGGTCGTCGCGAGGGGTGAACGTCTGGCCATGGCGAAAGCCTCGCCGCGCGCAGACGTCTTCCGAACCGTGAGGGGTGAGCCTGGGAATGCGGCGGCAACTGTGCCCGATCCAAGCCGTCGGGCTGGGAGCGTGCCGGGTCGCACCGTCGAAGCGGTGGCCCGGGCGCTAGCTGCGAGTCTTGCCTGCCAACATTTCGTCAGTGAGCGTACGGCTGAACCGCCCCTCGATCAAAGTGCGGCCTGCCGGTCCCGGCGCCGCAGCATCGCCGTGGCGACAGCCGTCAGCGGTGCCGCGCGCTTCGCCTCACGCGCGTAGCTCGACTCCCCCCGCTGCACCGCGAACAGCGAACCCCACAGGAACGGCGTGTGCTCGCTCGCCAGCATCCACGGCCGCCGCGCGCGCTTCAGCATCCCGTAGAACATGTAGGCGATGACCCGCGCCGCATCCAGCTCCGGCTGGATCTCGTCCTCTAGCTCCTCCTGGTACGAACGCAGATCGCCTGCGCCGCCGAGGGTGCGCAGCGCCGCCCGCGCCGCCAGCCGCCCCGAGTGGATCGCGTAGGGGGGGCCCCCCGGCGCGACCTCGCCCGCCAGCCCCGCCGCGTCCCCCGCCAGCGCCACCCGCTCGCTCGCGACCGCCTCCCCGCCCCGGCGGAAGCGAATCT
>MKWU01000484.1_pt1 | contig 76036 bp, 73 predicted proteins | sample 809101 | NCBI WGS metagenome assembly MKWU01 (sample SAMN05860141, study PRJNA318959) | sponge metagenome | host: Aplysina aerophoba | place: Slovenia: Piran, Adriatic Sea, Gulf of Piran | collected 2013-05-07 | reverse complement strand
GGATCAGAACGGCGGGCATGGCGGCACTCTTTTCCATCAGCAGGCCGGCGGCCGCGGCGAGTTCGGCGGCCACGGCAATAACCGTATGATGCAGTTCGCGGCCCTGGAGATCTTCCTCTCCGCGCTGATCATCGAGTGGGTCAAGACCGGAAACACCGAGCGCGAATTCGACCAGGCCGTCACGCCACGGCCGGCCAAACGTGTCGGTAATAATGACGCCCATAGAGATGTGACGCTGCTGCTCAATGGCCAGCCGTAGATGCCGGGCTGAAGCATCGGGGTCTTTCGGCAGGAGAATGACGATATCGTCAGCGAGAGTATTGGAGGCGTCAACGCCGGAGTTGGCGCACACCCAGCCGTGTTTGCTCTCGGTGATGACCACGCCGTTCTTCATGCGGACAATCCGACTACTCTCGGTCAGCACCACCTCGACCATGCGCGGGTCTTTCTCCCACATGTCCGCAATTTGTGTGGCAAACGGCGACGGGGTGACGGTCCGCAGGTCAATGACGGCGCCCTCGGCTTTGGAGACGATCTTTTGGCAGAGGACCAGAATGTCCCCATCCTTGAGGCCGACTTTGGCGTCATCAATGGCTTTGAGCAAGATGGCGGGCAGATCATCGCCAGGCTTGATCTGAGGAACACCGGGAATGGGGATAATGGCAATCGTACTCATGCAAGGTCCTTAAATTACGTGCGGCGTGGGAATGATGACGCAGCTTTGGGGCGTTTCTGATGGGTAAACTCAATGACCGTTTGGGCCAGAGCAACCGACTTGTCCATATCGTTCATGACGGTATCGGTGACAATAACAGCCAGCCCCATTTTTTCCAGGCGTTCGCGCGGTGCTGGGTCGTGTTCGATATCTTGCCAGTCGAGCACAAAGGTATCCACGAAATCCTGATACAGCGTAGCGACCCCAACCGACGAGACTTCGATCCCCAGGCCGGCCAGCATCCGGTCGGCCGGCCCTTTGATGGGCTTCCCGGCGACCAGGGGGCTGATGGCGACCACCGGAGCGGGGGTGTCTCGAAGGGCTTGGCGCACGCCGGGTAAGGAAAGAATGGGGCCAATACTGACAATGGGGTTGCTCGGCGGGAGGATAATCAGGTCGGCGCCGTGAATGGCATTGACGACGCCAGGTGCGGCCTGGGCCGTTTCAATGCCGCTGAATTCCACTTTCGAGACCTGCCCCTCACTGCGCTGTTTCACGAAATATTCCTGAAAGGTCAGAGCACCGGCCTCGGTATGCACAACGGTCCGAACACGCTCATTACTCATCGGCAGCACGGTGGCTTCAATGCCCCACTTTCGGGCAATAGCGGCGGTCACTTGGCTGAGCGTCTGCCCCTGGCGTAGTTCTTGGGTCCGAAACAGATGGGTTGCCAGGTCGGCATCGCCCAAGCCAAACCAGGTATCGGTATAGTAGCGCTCGAGCGCTGCAAGGCAGCGATGGGTTTCCTGGGGTAGGCCCCAGCCTTTTTCGGGGTCAACGGCATTGGCCAGGGTATAGGTCACCGTGTCCAAGTCAGGAGAAACCGACAGGCCGAAGAATTCTTCGTCATCGCCGGTATTGACGATCACGCTCAGGTCGGTCCCTGGGACAATACGCACGACCCCACGCAGGAACCGCGCGGCTCCCACACCGCCGGCGAGGGCGGTGATGCGTGAGGAAGTCAGGGTAGACACGGTCGAACGGGCGGAGGAGTCTCCTCCGCCTCCGGATTAGTGCGCGGTTTCGTGTTTGTCCCGCTCGAACGGATGAACGTAACGGAACTGGTCTGAGGCGGCGAGCCGCCGATAGGAGCCGAATTGCTCGTCGGCATTCTCCACCATATCCAGGGGGCTGAGTTTGTCGTCGGTGCCGTTGAAGACCGTCCGCAGCTTATAGGTGGTCGAACGTTCGGCCGGGGTGCGCCCCACGTCGCGGATCAAGCGCCGCAACTCTTTGGGGGGAACCAACTGGCCGTACTGCGCGCCGGCTGAGGTCGAAATGCTCTCGTTGATCAGCGTTCCTCCAAGATCGTTTGCGCCCACCGTCAGCAAGTATTGCGATAGCTTGGGACCCTCTTTGACCCAGGAGGACTGGATATTACGGAAGGTGGGGCCCAGCATCAGCCGGGCAATCGCGTGCATCTTGATGACCTCCACACCGGTCGCTCCCTCGCGGACGCCTTTGACGAGTTTGCGCTGATACATGGGCGCTTCCTGGTGGATGAGCGACAGCGGCACAAATTCGGTAAACCCGCCGGTCTCCTTTTGAATATCCCGCAACAGGTTCATATGTTTGACCCAGTGTTCTTGTGTCTCGATATGGCCATACATAATGGTTGAGGTGGTCGGGATGCCGAGGCTATGGGCCGAGGTAATGACCTCGATCCATTGTTTGGTCGAAATGCGCCCTGGGGCGATGATATCACGGATTTCCTGATCCAGAATTTCGGCTGAGGTGCCGGGTAGGGTGTCCAAACCCGCGTTTTTGAGTTCTCGTACATATTCGAGAATGGAGACCCCCGAGCGGAGCGATCCGTACAGGACTTCTTCGGGCGAAAAGGCGTGGATATGGAGGTCCGGAAATGCCTTCTTCACGGCTCGGGTCAGGTCGACATAGAGGCTGCCGTTCATCTTGGGTGGCAGACCGGCCTGCATGCAGACTTCGGTTGCGCCCATGTCAACCGCTTCCTGAGCCCGCCGCACGATCTCCTCTTCGGGCAGGAAATAGCCTTCTTCCTCGCGGTACTCCCGGCTGAAGGCGCAGAACGTGCAGTGTTTAATACACACATTGGTGAAGTTGATATTCCGGTTGACCACATAGGTCACCACCCCACCGACCTGGCGGCGGCGCATTTCGTCGGCGACCAGGCAGACGGCGTGAAAATCGATGCCATTGGTCTGGCAGAGCTGAAGGCCATCCTGCCAGGAGAGTTCTTCCCCTTCTAATGCGCGATACAGGATGGTACGAATCTGCGGGTCAATGTGATCGAGGATGCCGGCAATGTGATTGGTTGCCACGGCTGGGTCTCCTTACGCTCGAAGATTTGAGGGGCTGTGTTTGCCCTCAGATGCGAAAATAGGCGCGAAAATCATGCCGTCACTTCGGCTTGTAACTCGCGAGTACGCGGCTGTAAGGCCGGCAAGAGGAAGCCTGGACGGTCTATATACTCTTCATAAATGGCCAGCCGCTCCCGTAAGGTAAAGCCGGCGTCCGTGCACGTCTGGGCTAATAAATTGAGATGCGGCCAGGCTGCCTCGGGATTGACATAATCGATCGAAACCGGCGAGATGCCGCCCCAGTCATTAATCCCCGCGCGCAACAGCAGCCGGTGGTCGTGCGGACTGAGATTGGGGGGAGCTTGCACATTCATGGGTCCTCCCAAGAGCAGCCGCGCAACGGCAACCGTTCGCGCCATTTCATAACTTTCCGGCTCGGGGGCATCGGCCATTCTGGTATTCGGCTTGGCCCGGAAATTCTGTACGATCACTTCTTGAATATGGCCGTATTCTTCGTGCAGGTCACGAATCGCAAGCAAACTGTCCACGACTTCTTCATGGGTTTCTCCGATACCAATGAGAATGCCGGTGGTAAAGGGAATTTCCAGTTCGCCGGCCTCGCGGATCATTTTGACGCGGACTTCGGGCCGCTTGTCGGGTGCGGAAAAGTGCGCCATGCCGCGCTCACACAGTCGGGGGCTGATGTTTTCCAACATGAGTCCGAGACTGACGTTAACGTCTTTGAGCGACTTCATTTCATCATAGCTCAGCACGCCGGCATTGGTATGGGGCAGGATGCCGTAGGACAGCGCGATTTCACACGCCTGATAGACGTAGGCTGTTGTCGTGGTGTGGCCAAAGCGAGCCAGGGTTTCCCGATAGCTCGAAAAGGCGTTCTCGGGCTTATCGCCCAAGCACATGAGGGCCTCTTTGCAGCCCTGTTTCTGGGCACGCTCCAACCAGTTCTGAAGGTCCTCCGGGCTCATGGTCCAGGCGTCCGGGTCGCGGGGGTCCTTCCGAAAGGTGCAGTATGAGCAGCGGTCTCGACACAGATTGGTGACGGGTAGAAAGACTTTCCGGGAATAGGTCACCGTCCGGCCTTTGTGGCGGTCGCGTAAGGTCCCCGCCGCCTCCAGGAGGGCCGGAAAGTCCTCCTCTGAGCAGTTGATGAGTTGGTATCCGTCCTCAGCGGACAAAGCGACATCTGAAAGCGCTTTGTCTAATATCACCAAAATGTGAGATTGCACCCGATATCCCCCATGCTGAAATGCCTTTGCGACACTAGTAGAGCAGGGGGGTAATGTCAACTAGGGAATCGGAGGAAATATCACTTTTCAGTGATATTGGGGGCGGGGCGGTTCAAATGGGTCCGGGGGCGGGCTGTCATGGGACTCTTGCCGCTTCACGCGGAGGTGGACAAAAAAGGATGGATGCCGGGTCTAAGGCGACATCCAGCGGGGCTGCCGATAGCGCTGGCGACGAACCGCCATAATCGTACACAGCAGGCCGATACACAGTAGGGGCCAACCGACGTTGTGCAGCAGATAATAGAAGTCAAGTTTGGCTTGGTTGAGGGCGTGCCGGCTCCAGGCTTCACTCGAGAAGTGGTGCAGCCGGGTGTTTTTCCCGAACGTTTGCTCGGCCGCAACCGGAGGGGGTGTACGGGCCAGGGCGCTCTGATACTCCCGGACTTTGAAGTGGGCCACCAGCGTGTTGCCCAGACCAAGGGCAACCAGAGTGATACCGGCAACGAAAAGGGTATTGCGAAACAGCGCGGAGAGAGTACGCATAGCGGACACACTCGCGCTACCACCTGAAGAAAAGACGGTCAAGAGAGTATATGTTGCCAGAAACGGGCCGCTACCCCGCACGGTACGTTGAAGATAACGAGAAAGCGCACGTATGGACACTGATTACAGGAGAAGAGCCAAGACGCGACATACCAGCATTCAATGCGTACAGTTGGGTCTGACCGCCTATGCCCAGGCGCTTCAGGTACAGCGCCGCTGGCACGCGCGGTGTGTTGCCCGGCGGACAAACGCTCTCCTGCTGACCCAACACCAGCCCGTGATCACGCTCGGCTACCGCCGGCCGGGTGAGCAGATCAAGCTTTCAGCCGCCCGACTACGGGAGAAAGGGCTGAGCATCGAGTATGCGGAGCGGGGCGGGGGTGCGACCTATCATGCCCCAGGGCAACTCGTTGTCTATCCGGTCTTTTCTTCCCTGTTACACAAATACGGAGTGCGACGTTTCATTACGCAGCTTGAGGAGGTCATGCGACAGACCTGTCTCCGCTTTGGAGTCCGTACGAGCCGCCAGAACGGATATCCTGGGGTCTGGGTGAGTGAGAAAAAAATCGGGGCGGTTGGCATTGCAGTCCGTCGGCGGGTCTCCTTGCACGGCTTTGCGCTCAATGTTGATCTTGATCTGCGGCCGTTTGCCTATATCGTGGCCTGTGGCCTTGCCGATAGGGGAGTGACCAGTTTAAGACAGGAGTGCGCTCGGCCTATCGCTTTTCCCGATGTCGAGCAGGCTGTGATTGAGAATATGGCCTCGATTTTCGAGGCACGCATGGAGGGGGTGTGAGATGGAGAATCTCCTGAATGACAAACAAGACTCTGTCCGATGGCTGACGCTGAATCGGCCCGCGCGTCGGAACGCGCTTGATCGTGACACCATCTATGCCCTGAAGGCCGGGTTGGCCGAAAGTGCGCGTGACACTGATACCCGCCTGGTAGTGTTGACTGGGGCTGGCGGTGCTTTTTCCTCTGGCGCGGACTTGCTGGCCGCTCCCTCATCTCCGACGACTCCCGGCGAAGAGCTGACCGAGGACGGCTTTAACGCCGTGATTCGAATGATCTGGAATCTGCCCAAACCGGTGATTGCTGCGGTTGACGGGGTTGCCACCGGATATGGCTGCTCCTTGGCCTTGGCCGCTGATATCCGTCTGGCCTCATCAGCGGCGCGCTTTTCCTTGATTTTTGTGAAACGGGGACTGACGATTGACGGTGGGGCCAGCTATTTCCTCCCCCGCCTGGCAGGCCTGCGCGGCATGGAAATGGCCCTCACCGGAGAGATGGTCGATGCAGAGGAAGCGGCCAATATGGGCCTGGTCAACCGGATTCTCACCGGAGACAACTTCCGAGAGCAGGTGGCAGCGTATGCCGCTCGTCTGGCAAAGAATGCTCCCCTGGCGCTCGCGACGATCAAGGCGTCCATACATAATGCGTTGGGCGCCGGTCTGGGAGACGTGCTGACCGCTGAAATGGCAGAGCAGCGAAAACTGCTCCAGTCCGAAGATGTGAAAGAAGGGATTCGCGCGTTTCGCGAGAAACGCGACCCGGTCTACACGGGACGATAAGGAGGCGCTGTGGCAGAGCGACCCGGCCGATTGTGTATCATTGGTGATATCCACGCCTGTCCGGCAGAACTTGAGACCCTGCTCAGTGCGTTGTCATTACAGCCCGAAGACCATCTGGTGTGCCTGGGCGACTATATCGACCGCGGGCCGGATGCCAAGGCCGTTGTTGATCTGCTCTTAGGGATACAGATGGCTGCGGTCTGTCGCTGTACGTTTCTCAAGGGCAATCACGAGGATATGTTCCTCGACTTTCTGGGTTATGACGGCTTGTACGGTCAGTCCTTCCTGATGAACGGTGGAGACCAGACCCTTGCCAGCTATCGGTGCGATCCCTGGACTCCCGGCCACGAGGTTGCGGCGCTCATGCCCGACACCCATCGTGAGTTTTTTCTGAATCTTCAGCTCTATCTGCCGGCCGAGGCCATCTTATGCGTGCATGCCGGGATCAATCCGGGCTATCGCCTGGAGGACCAGATGGCGGAAGATCTGCTGTGGATTCGCGAGGATTTTTTTGCTCACCCGCATGACCTGCCGTACACTGTGGTCTTTGGCCATACCCCCCAACGGGAAGTTGGTTTTGACCTCCCGTATAAAATCGGGATTGATACCGGCCTCGTCTATGGCGGAAAATTGACCTGTCTCGAAATCACGGAGAAAAGGCTCTTTCAGATCGAACGGGACAGCCGACGGGTCGTGATGATCGATGCGCAGGCGTATTGGGCGGGCGCTCGCACCGCAAGGTAAGCCCTGGGTGCCCATCAAACCGGATGCGGTCCGGCCCCTCCTCTTGACTTTCCCCGGACTGCCGGATTTAACACGCTGTGGCGGCGTAGCTCAGGAGGCTAGAGCGAGGGTCTCATAATCCCTAGGTCGGCGGTTCAAGTCCGCCCGCCGCTAGGCCGGAGCGATCCCACGGTGGCGGCTAAAACTACCGTCTCATGAAGGAGTACAGTATGGATCCACTCGCGGTATTTATGCAAGTAGTAGCTGGGATTGGGGTGCTCTGTGCGCTCGTTTCCACCGTCGCTGTTGTGCTGCGGAACGCAAAAGGCGATGGATAAAGATCCCCCGCAGAACCTGTGACCCAGAGACTGGTACGGTAAGGGCGTTCCTCAGGAGCGCCTTTTTTATTTCAGGCGTATGCTGCCACTTGAGCACAAGCTTTGGGCCTCTCTCCAAAAACTGCTCCCGGACACGTCCGGCCTGCGTATCGGCGTGGCCTGTTCCGGTGGCCCCGATTCAGTTGTCCTGCTCTCCGCCCTGCTAGCGATTACGCCGCTGCGGAGCTATCGCCTGAGGGTGCTCCACGTCAATCATGGCCTCCGCCCCGAATCCGACCGGGAACAAGACATGTTGCAAACCATGTGTCAGCAGTGGCGAGTGCCGCTCTCGGTCAAAAAACTCCAGCCTCCTTCCGGCCTGAAAGGAATAGAAGCCTGGGCGCGAGAAGCGCGCTATGCGTTTTTTCAGGAGAGCGTCGCCGCGGATCCACTCGACTATGTTGCCACCGCTCATACGCAGGATGATCAGGCTGAGACCGTTCTCTTTCACACTATGCGCGGAAGCGCACGACGTGGATTGGCTGGCATTCCGCCTGTGAGAGACAACTGGCTGATTCGGCCTTTCCTGCACTGTTCACGACGTGAAATCGACGCCTACACCCAGGAAAAAAAGTTGCCCTATGTCACAGACCCGAGTAACGCTGACCTGCGTTTTACCCGGAATAAGATCAGACACGTTCTCTTGCCTTTTTTGGAACAGGAATTTTCTCCGCAAGTCCGTCGTCATCTGGCCTCTCTGGCGGAAACGACCCGAGAAGAGGAGGACTGGCTCGAAGGGCTGGCTACGAATGCCCGCGCGCGCACCATAGGACGTGACAATAGCGTGTCTCTTCCCGCCTTGGATAAAGAGCCTGTTGCCCTACGGCTGCGCATTCTCCGCCAGTGGATTGAAGAGCATGTACACGATGTAAAAACTGTCCATCTGTTCCGCTTGAGAGACCTCAGTGAAGGAAAGATCCGGGGCCGTGTGGAGTTGCCGGGGCGTCAGGCGGTCGTTCGCCGGGGAACGCGGCTGATTCTCCAAACCCGGCGACCACCTATCATGGAACGGGACTATGCCTATGTCTTACAAGCCGGGCAGAGTCGGCGATTAGCCTCACGCTGGGACCTGAGCGTTTCTTCCGCTATCGAATGGCACGGCGATTTGAATGCGGCGCGGTGTACGGACCGCTGGTCGGCCCTGTTCGATTGTGACCTGTCCGGCACCGAGGAGACGTGTATTGTCCGCAATGCTCGTGTCGGGGATCGTATTCGTCCTTTCGGCATGCGAGGCCATAGGAAAGTTCAGGATGCCTTTGTGGATGCAAAAGTCCCGCAAGTGCTCCGTTCCGGATTTCCCGTGGTTGAAATGAACGGTGAGATCGCCTGGGTCCCCGGCTATGTCAGAGGCCAGAGGGCGCTGGTGACGGTGGCGACCCGGCAGGTTTATCGCATACAGGTCAACCCGTTGCCGGTCGATGAAGAACTATGGTAGGCTAGGGTCGGACAGGATATAGGAAAGGTGACGGAGTGAACAAGGTTTCTTCTAATCTCGCACTGTGGTTGGTTCTCGGGGTGATCTTCCTGTTCATGTTTAACCTGTTCAATCGCCAACAACCGAGAGAACCTGAAGTTGTCTTCAGCGATTTTTTTACGGCCGTGGAAAAAGGTGAAGTCTCCGAGGTCGTCATCCAGGGGCAGGTCATTCGCGGGAAATTCCGTAATGACGACCGCTTTAAGACCTATGCTCCCACCGACGACCCCGACCTCATGCGGACCTTGCGCGACAAGGGGGTGCGGGTGGCCGCACGGCCGGAAGAAGGCGACCCCTGGTATATCACCATCCTGATTCAGTGGTTCCCGATGCTACTCCTCATCGGCGTCTGGATCTTCTTTATGCGCCAGATGCAAATGGGCGGCGGCAAGGCCATGTCTTTTGGCAAGAGCCGGGCCAAACTGCTGACGGAAAACCAACAGCGTATCACGTTCAGCGACGTTGCCGGCGTGGAGGAACCCAAACAGGAGTTGGAAGAAATTATCGCCTTTCTCAAGGACCCGAAAAAGTTCACGCGTTTGGGGGGGCGCATCCCCAAAGGCGTATTGCTGGTTGGGTCTCCCGGAACCGGAAAAACCCTACTTGCCCGGGCGATTGCCGGGGAAGCCGGGGTGCCGTTCTTCTCGATCAGCGGCTCCGATTTTGTTGAGATGTTCGTTGGGGTCGGGGCCTCGCGTGTCCGTGACCTTTTTATTCAAGGGAAGAAGCAGGCGCCGTGCATTATCTTCATCGATGAGATTGACGCGGTCGGTCGCCATCGCGGCGCCGGCCTCGGCGGCGGGCACGACGAGCGCGAGCAGACCTTAAACCAACTCCTGGTGGAGATGGATGGCTTTGAGGCAAACGAGGGCGTCATTCTGATTGCGGCGACCAACCGTCCGGACGTCCTGGACCCGGCACTACTGCGCCCTGGACGGTTTGACCGGCGGGTTGTTGTTCCCTCACCGGATGTCCGGGGTCGCGAGGAAATCCTCAATGTCCATACGCGCCGGGTACCGCTGGATGACAAGGTCGACGTCTCCCGGCTGGCGCGGGGCACACCGGGGTTTTCCGGGGCTGATCTTGAAAACCTGGTGAACGAGGCTGCGCTCCTGGCGGCGCGCAAAAACAAAGACAAAGTCGAAATGGACGATTTCGAGTTGTCCAAGGACAAGGTCCTCATGGGTGCCGAGCGTCGCAGTATGATTCTCAGCCTTGATGAGCGCCGCAACACAGCCTACCATGAGGCCGGCCACGCCTTGGTTGCCCGACTCACTCCGGGGACGGACCCGGTTCATAAGGTTACCATCATTCCGCGCGGTATGGCTTTGGGCGTGACTCAACAGCTTCCCGTCGATGATCGCCACACTTTTTCAAAAGATTATATTCTGAAACGTCTGGCCATCATGTTTGGCGGTCGCGTGGCTGAAGAGTTGGTCCTTGGCCATACTACCACCGGCGCTGGAGACGATCTCGAAAAAGCGACCGACCTGGCTCGCCGCATGGTGTGTGAGTGGGGCATGAGCGAGAGCCTTGGCCCCATGACCTTTGGGAAAAAGGAAGAACAGATCTTCTTGGGCCGGGATATCACCCAGACCAAAGACTACTCTGAAAAGACGGCCATTGAGATCGATACCGAGGTGCGCAACATCATTAAGGGTGCCTTTAGCCGGGCGCAGGACCTCCTCCAGACGCATATCGAAATCTTACACAAGATGGCTGAAGTCCTGCTGGAAAAAGAAGCCTTGGACGGCCCTGAGATCGATGGCATCCTGAAACAGTTCAACGTCGAAGTTGACCCGGAGCCGACAGGCGCGTAGTCAGGCATAGGCAGTCGTGGTCCCTTATTCCAGGGCCGTTGATGCTCGATGGATAATAGCCTGAAGGGCGGGTGTAAAAAGGCTTCCACTGTTTTGCACCCGCCTCTTTTTTTGCCTGTTGACCACCTGTCTGCCGGTGTATTGGAGGAGAGGACTCTCTGAATGTCGCTCGACGGAGCGCTCAATACAAGATTATTCGGCACGGACGGGATTCGCGGTGTGGCCAATAGTGAGCCGATGACGCCGGAGACCGCCCTGCGCGTTGGCCGCGCCCTGACTGCCGTTTTCCAGGACCGTCCCGGTCAGCACAGAATCGTTATCGGCACAGATACCCGTGTATCAGGCTATATGCTGGAGGCTGCCCTCGCGTCTGGTGTGTGTTCTACGGGCGGGGAGGCCCTGCTCGTGGGCACCATGCCAACACCCGGCATCGCCTTTCTTGCCCGTAGCCTGCGCGCGGATGCCGGCGTGGTCATCTCTGCTTCGCATAATCCATTTCAGGATAATGGCATCAAAATATTCTCGGGCGACGGATTCAAACTGCCCGATGCGGTGGAGGATGAGATTGCGGAATTGGTGTTGAGTCACACGCTCGATGACGAGCGTCCTACAGCCGAGTCGATCGGAAAAGCCGTCCGCATTGACGATGCCCTGGACCGCTATCAGGGGTTTGTCAAAAGCGCCTTTCCACGCCAGCTCACGCTGGACGGAATGAAAGTTGTGATCGACTGCGCCAATGGAGCCGCCTATACCATAGCGCCGGCCGTGTTAGCCGCGCTTGGCGCTGAGGTGATTCCGATAGGGACGGCGCCAAATGGCAAAAATATCAACCTTGACTGTGGGGCCTTATATCCACAGCGGGTGCAACGGCTTGTCCGCGAGCACGGTGCCCAGGTCGGTATCACCCTGGACGGAGACGCCGACCGAGTCATTCTGGTTGACGAGAGCGGAGCAATCGTTGATGGCGATGCCATGCTGGCTATTGCCGCCCAAGAGCACCTCCAGAAGGGCACGCTGCCCCACAGGACGATAGTGGCGACCGTGATGAGTAATCTGGGCCTTGAGATGGCGTTGCGTCAGATGGATGGCCGACTGGTCCGGACCCCGGTTGGTGACCGATGTGTTGTCGAAGAGATGCTCCGCGGGGGGTATCGTATCGGTGGCGAACAATCCGGACATATTATCTTCTTAGACGTGAACACAACGGGCGATGGCCTTGTCACCTTTCTCTCTCTACTGGCGATTCTTATCCAGAGACAGCAGCCACTCTCCGAGCTTCGTCAACTCGTGCGACGCTACCCTCAAACGTTGATTAACGTGCGCGTCCGAGAACGACAGGATTTGCGGACCATTGCACCGGTGTCACAAGTCATCCAGCATGTCACCGATAAACTAGGTGAGAATGGACGGCTCTTAGTCCGTTATTCCGGGACTGAGCCGCTGCTCCGGGTCATGGTCGAGGGGGAAGACGAAAGCCTGGTCCGCGCCTATGGTGAGGAAGTCGCTGACGCCGTGCGGACCCACCTTGGGGCGGGAGAAGCAGCCTAAACGTAGCGTCGCATGTATCTCGTCTCTGCCGCCCAGATGCGTGAGCTTGATCGGCTCACAATCGATAAATACGGCACCCCCGGCCATGTCCTGATGGAGCGGGCCGGCAGTGGTGCGACGCAGGCCCTGCTCGACTTTTTTGAGAAGCGACCCAAACGGGTGGTCGTGGTCGCCGGCAGAGGTAATAACGGGGGAGACGGCTTTGTCATGGCGCGCCTGCTGAAAAAGCAGGGCGTCGCGTGTGAGGTGATTCTTGCGGCCAAAAAGCGGGAGGTAAGGGGCGATGCCAGGCGCAATCTGCAGGCGTTCTTGCGCCTCAGGGGCCGAGTCGAAGAAGTCTGCGCACTGGACCAACTACCCGCTGCCGAGAAACGACTCGGACGGTGCGACGTGATTATTGACGCCCTGCTTGGGACCGGGCTGAATACCGCGGTCAAAGGTATCCAGGCGGCGCTTATCGCCCGCATGAACGCCTGCGGTGTGCCCATCGTAGCGGTTGATATGCCGTCCGGTTTGCACGCCGATTCCGGACAGCCCGTCGGCTGCGCCGTCGAGGCGACGCTAACAGTGACATTTGGCTATCCTAAGCTCGGCCAGGTGCGCTATCCTGGGACGGCGTATGTCGGACAACTCGCCTGTGTCGATATCGGGATTGCCCCGCAAGCGCTGACCGAGGTTGCGCCCCAACTGCACGTCCTGACACGGCGCGAGGTGGGTGGACAGATACGCGGGCGTCAGCCCGAATCGCATAAGGGCGATTTTGGCCACGTGCTGGTCCTTGCCGGCGCGCGCGGGAAAAGCGGCGCGGCTGTGTTAAGCGCCTCTGCCGCCTTACGGACCGGAACCGGGCTGGTCACCCTAGCCGGTCCACAGGGACTCATTCCCATATTTTCCTCGGTTTTGCTCGAAGCCATGACCGCCCCTCAGCCCGAGCGCGCAGATGGGAGTCTGAAACTGAACGTACGCATATTAAGCCAATCCCTGCATGGGAAAAGCGCCCTCGTTTTTGGGCCGGGTATCGGCGTGTCTGCCGAAACGAAGCGTATGGCACGCTGGCTTCTCAAAAACAGCCAAGTCCCCCTTCTCATCGATGCCGACGGGCTGAACTGTGTGGCGTCTCAGGTAGCCCTGCTGAAAACGGCCCAGGTGCCGGTCATACTCACCCCCCACCCTGGAGAAATGTCCCGGCTGGCTGCACTGTCAACCGCAGACATTCAAGCCCAGCGGCTGGAGGTCGCTCGTCAGTTTGCCACTCGATACGGCTGCTATCTCGTCCTCAAGGGAGCCCGGAGCATTATCGCTGCTCCTGACGGTCGGGCCTGGATCAACCCGACCGGGAATCCGGGTATGGCCAGCGGTGGCATGGGCGATGTTCTGTCCGGCATTATCGGCGGCCTGCTCGCCCAGGGCTATGTGCCTGATGTGGCGTGTTGCCTCGGCGTGTTTCTGCACGGTGCTGCCGCCGATATCTTTGCCCAACAGCATGGCCAGGCCGGGATGCTGGCGCGTGACGTGATTGATAATCTTCCCGACACGCTGGGCGATCTCTCTCGGACCGGCCAGGTCGATGCGCATGCCGCATATTATTCAAACATTCTCGGCTGAAGAGACGTTATCCCTTGGACGCCAGATTGGGCGACTCCTGGCCCCCGGCATGATCCTCGGGCTGTGTGGTGACTTGGGCGCGGGCAAGACCTGCCTGGTGAAAGGTATAGCGGAGGGACTTGGGATTGCCCCTGAAACCGTTACCAGCCCCACCTTTACTCTTGTGGCCGAGCATTATAGGGGAAGGGTGCCACTCTATCATATCGATCTCTACCGGCTTGAAGGGGTAGAAGGCGAAGAATTGGGATATGAGGAATATCTCTTTGGGCAGGGTGTAGCCGTCGTTGAGTGGTTTCCGTTTCTGCCGAACGATATGCGCGAGGTGGTAGAAGAATACCTGCTGATTGCGATTGAGTGTGGGGCCGGAGACACGCGTATGCTAGCCCTGACTCCCTACGGGAAACGGTACGACCGGCTGCTTGCCCAGGTGGGCACCATACGCACAGAGAGTCATAAGCGCTGATGTTGATTGTTCAGAAATATGGTGGCACTTCGGTCGGCTCTATTGAGCGCATCCAAGAAGTGGCCGCACGTGTGGCCGCGACGCACGACGCCGGCCATCAGGTCGCCGTCGTGCTGTCCGCGATGAGTGGCGAAACAAATCGCCTGCTCGCCCTGGCGCGACAGATTGTCGAGCAGCCCGATGCGCGTGAGAGCGACGTGCTTGTTTCAACTGGTGAACAGGTCTCGATTGCCCTGCTGGCCATGGTCCTCAAAGAGCGCGGTTCGCCGGCGGTGTCTCTGCTTGGCCATCAGGTCCGGATCGAGACCGATACTGCCTATGGTCGGGCGCGGATCAGGCAGGTCCAGACGACACGTCTGTCGAACGCGCTGAAGGACGGCAATATTGTCGTGATTGCCGGCTTCCAGGGTGTGAACGCGCAGCAGGATATTACCACCCTGGGGCGGGGTGGCTCGGACACGACCTCGGTGGCCATTGCCGCGGCGCTCCAGGCGGATGTGTGCGAGATCTACACGGATGTTGACGGCGTGTATAGCGCCGATCCGCGCATCTGTCCCCAAGCTCATAAGCTGGAGCGTATCTCCTATGACGAGATGCTCGAACTCGCCAGTTTGGGCGCAAAAGTGCTCCAAATCCGCTCAGTAGAATTTGCCAAGCGCTATCAGGTCCCGGTGCATGTCCGCTCAAGCTTTTCGCCGGACGAAGGGACGTGGTTAGTGCCGGAGGATCAAAGCATGGAAGAGGTGACGGTCTCGGGTGTTACGTCTGATCTGGATCAGGCGAAAATTACGCTGATGCGGGTGCCTGACCGGCCAGGCTTGGCTGCCAAGCTGTTCGCGCCCATTGCACAGGACAATATCGTCGTGGACATGATTCTCCAGAACGCCAGCGTGGACGAAAAGACCGATGTCACGTTTACGGTCCCGCGCGGGGATGTACACAAGGCTCTTGAGCAGGTCAAAAATGTGGCACCGGAGATCGGGGCAGAGGACGTTGTCTACGACACCGAAGTCGTCAAGGTCTCGATTGTCGGGCTGGGCATGCGCAGCCACGCGGGGGTGGCTTCCCGCATGTTTGAGGTGTTGGCCGCAGAAGGAATCAATATTCAGATGATTTCAACCTCGGAGATTAAAATCTCTATCGTGATTGCCGCCAAGTACGCCGAATTAGCCGTGCGGGTGCTGCACGATGCCTTTATCTCCTCGGCCTAGCCAACGAAGCGGGTATCCAAGACGGTCGGGAAATATATGAGAGAGTTATGAACAAGACGCCCACAATCACTCTATACGACACAACCCTACGGGACGGGTGTCAGTCCGAGGATGTTTCGCTCACCCTGGATGATAAATTACGCATTGCCCAGGAACTGGACACTTTTGGTGTGCACTACATCGAAGGCGGCTGGCCGGGCTCGAATCCCCGCGACGAAGAATTCTTTGCGGCAGTCAAAAAGCTTAGCCTGAAACAGGCCCGGATTGCCGCCTTTGGGTCCACCCGACGGGTGAATAGCACCGCCGCGGACGACCTGAATATCCGCTTGCTCATACAGGCAGCCACTCCAGTGGTGACCATTGTGGGCAAGACCTGGGACCTCCACGTGCGGGACGATCTGCGCATCTCAAAAGAGGCCAACATCGAAGTCATTGGCGATTCGATTGCCTATCTGAAACAGCGCGTCGATGAAGTCATTTTCGATGCGGAACACTTCTTTGACGGTTTCAAGGCCAACCCGAGCTACGCGCTGGAATGCCTCACCGCCGCGGCTCAGGCCGGCGCGGACGTCCTGGTATTATGCGACACGCGCGGGGGGAGTATGCCGCTCGACATTCGTGCTGGTATGCAGGCCGCCTCCCAGGTAGTCGAGGCAAACCTCGGCATTCACTGTCACAACGACTGTGAATTGGCCGTAGCAAACTCGCTCGCCGGGGTGGAAAGTGGGGCCGTTCAGGTCCAGGGAACGATTAACGGCTTTGGCGAGCGCTGTGGCAATGCCAACCTGTGCTCCGTCATTCCTAATTTGCAGTTCAAGATGGGCTACCGTTGTGTTGGTCCTCAGCAGCTCAAGCATCTCCCTCAGTTATCCCGCCTGGTGTACGAGTTGGCCAATATCGAGCCGAATAAACGCCAGGCCTATGTCGGAGCAAGCGCCTTTGCGCACAAGGGCGGCCTGCATGTCGCCGCAGTCCAGAAAAACAGTGAGACCTATGAACACATCGACCCGGAACTGATTGGCAACACCCAGCGCGTGCTGGTCTCCGACCTGTCCGGACGGAGTAATGTCATCTACAAAGCCAAAGAGTTCGGCCTGGATGTCGAGAGCGCCGATCCAGCGGTCAAGAACATCCTGAACGAGGTCAAGCAGCTTGAGCACTCAGGCTTTCAGTACGAAGGGGCCGAGGCCTCATTTGAGCTCTTAATGCGCAAAGCCCTGAATGGCACGGTCCGTCATTTTCGTCTCATCGGGTTTCGGGTGATAGACGAAAAACGGAAAGAGGATGAGCCGCCGCTGTCCGAAGCCACCATTATGCTGGAAGGACCGGACGGCCAGATAGAGCACACCGCGGCGCAGGGCAACGGGCCGGTCAATGCGTTGGACCAGGCTTTACGTAAAGCCCTGACCAAATTTTACCCCCAGCTCGAATCGGTCGAACTGCACGACTATAAAGTCCGGGTCCTGGGCGCGGGCGAGGGGACCAGCGCCACGGTGCGGGTTCTGATTGAATCCGGTGATGAAACCGACCGGTGGGGCACTGTGGGCGTGTCGCATAATGTCATAGAGGCGAGCTGGCAGGCACTAGTGGACAGTATGGAGTTCAAGCTGCAAAAAGATACCAACTAATATGGCCGAACAATCCAGTACGCTCGTCCACGCCGTCATTGGCGGAGCGCTGATGGGACTGGCCAATCTCGTTCCTGGTATCAGTGGCGGCACCATGCTGCTGATCGCCGGTGTCTATCCAGGTTTTATTGGGGCCATAGCCGAAATCACGACCCTGCGCTGGCGGTGGTCGTCCGTGGTATTGCTGGGGACGATAGGAGGCGCCGCAGTCCTGGCCATCTTTCTCCTTGCCGGACCCACCAAAACACTCGTTATTGAGTACCGCTGGGTCATGTATAGCCTATTCATTGGTCTCACGCTGGGGAGTGTGCCGCTCCTCTGGCGTCTGTCCCAGCCGGCGTCGCGGCGCTTCTTCATCAGTGCCGGGGTCACTTTTCTGCTGATGGTCCTGCTTGCCTTCGGGACTCCGCTGCAAACGGGACCGGGGGACGAGTCTTTCGGGTTGCTCTTTGTTGCCGGTCTGGCCGGGGCCAGTGCGATGGTGCTACCCGGCGTATCCGGGGGATATCTGCTCCTCTTGCTCGGTCAATACGTGCCCATCCTCAGGAGCATAGAAAAGCTGCGCCTGGGCCTGTTTGGCGCAGGCGAACAGGCCGGGCTGGACTGGCCCCTCGTTCACGAGGCGTTATGGGTCGTCATCCCGGTCGGCCTGGGCGTGGCGGCGGGTATTATTGGGGTCAGCAATCTCATCCGCTGGTTGTTGGAACACCATCGGACAGCCACCCTGGGCGCCCTCATGGGCCTGGTGCTCGGCGCGATTATTGGCCTGTGGCCATTTCAGGCTGGGGTCCCGCCTCAGGTCGGTGATCGGCTACACGGTCAAGTGGTCACCCCAGAAACCCTGTCCCGGATCGATGCCGAAGACTGGCCCGTCCGGCGGTTCCCACCCAGCGTTGGGCAGCTGGGCGCTGCGCTGGGGTTGATCGCGCTTGGCGCGGGAATAACCCTCGGCCTGGACCGGCTCAAAAACCACGTCGCTCCAGTGCGTTGAGTTGTCTTTCACCTGTCTTCTTTCTTGACAAAGCGGCGCGGGCGTCTGACAATGGTCCATAGCGCGCATGATTGCGGGCGAATAGTTTGCGCTAGGAGAGGAAGAAGCAGTGTGGCGGTGGGGTGGAGTGGTCCTCGGCGTCTTCCTATGTGTGCTGGTCGGCCTTTCAGCCTGTTCCCGCACCCAGTACAGATATCACGTCGTTCGGCCCGGAGAGACGCTGTCCGAGATCGGGTATGCGTACCGCATTCCGTATCAGAAATTGGCAGCGCTGAATGGGATTCGCAACCCTGACCGTATAGAGGCTGGGCAGCGCCTACGTATGCCGCACGGAGCCAGATACAACAGGTCCAGAGCAGCAACAGCCCGGTCTTCCCGCTCCAGGTCCGAGAAGAGGCATGCCCGGTCACGCTGGAGACCGAAAGCGCCCGCCGCCCACCAGCCTATTCCCAAGGATACGGAAAAGCTTTTCAGTTGGCCGCTCAACGGCAGATTGACCTCCCGTTTCGGCCCGCGTAATGGAAGCTTCCACGATGGCATCGACATTGCCGCTCCAGCCGGCACCCCGGTCCGTGCGGCCGCCGCGGGGCGGGTCATCTTTAGCGATGCCTTACGCGGCTATGGCAATGTTGTTATTGTCAAGCATGCGAACGGCTTCACCACCGTGTACGCCCACCATCAGCGCAATCTGGTGAAAGACGGTCAAGCGGTCCAGCGGGGCGATGTTGTCGGCGAGGTTGGAGAAACCGGCCGGGTTACAGGCCCAAGCTTACACTTTGAGGTCCGCAGTGGTAAAAACGCCCGCAACCCGCTCCATTATTTGCGCCCTGTCCGCCACGCGACGCAGCGGAAATAAAACCGACGAAACACAAGCAGACCAGAGATTGAGGAGACAGGTATGCTGGACTTGAAACCATTTATTCGTGAGGTCCCGGATTTCCCCCAACCGGGCATCGTCTTTAAGGACATTACGCCCCTACTTACCAATGGACCGGCCTGGCAGCAGGTGATAGATCAACTCGTCGAACGATATCGAAACAAAATTGACATCATCCTGGGGATTGAATCGCGTGGATTTATTTTTGGTTCGGCACTGGCCTATGCCTTGGGCTGTGGCCATGCCCTGGTTCGAAAACCTGGCAAGCTGCCGGCGGCAACCTTTGCGGCAAGCTATGAGCTCGAATACGGAACCGACACGCTGGAGATGCATCAGGATGCATTTCCGCCGAATAGCCGCGTCTTGCTGATCGATGACCTCCTCGCAACCGGCGGTACAGCCCAAGCCGCCCTTTCGCTGGCAGAAAAACTCCAAGCCCACATCGTAGAAGCCGCCTTTCTGATAGAGCTGTCCTTTTTGGGCGGTCGAGAGCGTCTTACCCCGCATGCCGTTTTTTCCTTTATCCAGTATGACGGGGAATAAGGGCGCTGGCCAACAGCGGTAAAAAAGTTGCCGCACCCCTGACTGTGATTAAAGGATAAGGCGTACGTGGCGGCCTATTTTCTCCTCTTTGGCGTGGTGTGTTTATGGGCAATGAATTTCCCGGCCGGGAAGTTCATGCTCGGGGCGGTTGGACCGCTGACCTTGATCGCGCTCCGCACGGTCGTCGGCGCGGTGCTCCTGACGCTCATGGGCTGGAAGTCGCAGCCCGATTGGTGGGCTGAACTTCGAAAGGACCTGAAAAGTACGGCCGTGATGACCCTCACCGGTGTGATTGGGGCCGGAACGCTTTTTTATATTGGTCTCAAGACGACGTCCGCCTCGAATGCGAGTATTATCGCCGCCTCCACCCCGATGTGGGTCGCCCTCCTTTCCTGGACCTTCTTGAAGGAGCATCTCTCCCTCATCAATGTCTCGGGCATTCTGCTGTCCTTTGTGGGCCTCGTTGCCATTATTTGTCGGGGCTCGCTGGATATCCTCTTTGATCTGTCTTTGAATTGGGGAGATTTATATATCCTGCTTGGCCAACTCAGCTGGTCGTCGTATACCGTCTATAGTCGGGTGGCCCTGGCGCAGCGTTCGGCGGCTGCGGCAACAGCGAGTTCGTATATCGCCGGGACCTTTATCCTGGTCCCGCTGTGTTTAATTGAAGCACCGTTCAGCGCGGGCTTTGATTTTTCACCCCTCGTTCTGACCGCCTTGGGCTTTCTCTCGGTGCTGTCGCCACTGACGAATCTCCTGTACTACCAAGCCCTGACCAGAGTGAGTCCCCATCGGGCGGCGGTGTTCATGAACCTCATTCCGATCATCGTGATGATCTCGTCAGCCATTTTTCTCGGCGAACAGATCACGCGGGTACAGATCATCGGGACCGCCTGCGTGATCGGTGGCGTCGTGCTGACGACAAAGCAGTGATGTCCCGTTCCGGTTCTCATTGCGTAATATGTAGATGCGCTTGCGAGAGGAGGGGCCTATCAGCTAAATCGATAGGGCCAAAAGAGTAAGCCCTCCACGTAGGAGTAAAATATGCAGGAGCCTTCTCGTCCAGTTGAAGTGCAAAAGCTCCGTCGAGCGAAACGCTCACGAGAAAGTCTGGTGAAGGGGACGGCGCTTCTCCTTCTGATTATCTTCGGCACGACAACCCTGCTGCGATCCTTTGGTCCGAGTTCCGTTTTGTGGCTGGCGGGTGGTGTTGGGGTCTGGTTGCTTATCAGTACTTTTACGCGTCGGCGCCCCAATGGCGTGGAAAGCTCTCAGCAAGCTGAAGCGTCCCAGCTGATTGAGATCGACAAGATGGAGGACGCAGAATTCCTGGAACAGGCTGTTGGCGTCCTTCAGGCGCAAGGGTATGAAACCCAGATACAGAACGTGTCCGATAACGCGGCAACCTATCTACAGCTTGTTAGAGGCGACGAGCGGGTCTGGTGTCTGGTTGAATATACACCAGTGGATGAGGCGGTGATTGACGCAGCCCGTGCGGCGTTGAAAAAGATTGACTGCAACCAAGTCATGGTCCTGAGCCCGCACAAATCGTCAGCGCAAGTGCAGGTGGCCGCGTTACAGCAGGGGGTGGTGCTGATCGACCAGGACGAGTTTCTGAGATTACGATCCCTGCAGGTAAAGGGGCACCGCGTGCATGCGTTTCGCTCCGGGGCGGCGCACGAAACCCCCACCCGAATATCCCGCCGTAGACGATAACATCGGCGGTTGTGTGTTGTCATGCTGACTTTTATCTCCGGGAATACCAACAAGGTCCGGGAATGCGAACGTCTGCTTGGCGCTACGCTGGCGTATGAGTCACTGCCGCTTGATGAAATCCAGTCGATCGACTCACTCCCGGTCGTCGAACACAAGGCCCGGCTGGCCTACGCCGCCCTCAAGCGTCCCGTCCTGGTTGAAGACACGGGCCTGGCCTTTGCCGCCTGGACCGGATTGCCCGGTGCGTTAATCAAATGGTTCCTCAACAGTCTGGGGACCGAGGGCCTGTGTCGGCTGATGCGGGCGGAGACGAATCGGGCGGCAACAGCCGCAACGCTGCTGGGCTATTGCGACGGTGAAAGCGTGCGTACCTTTGCCGGGACGGTCCAGGGCTCCATCCCCGATTACCCACGAGGCACGGATGGTTTTGGCTGGGATGCGATTTTTCAGCCAGAGGCGAGCGTCCTCACCTTTGCTGAAATGAGCGCTGCGGAAAAAGATCGTTTCTCTATGCGGCGCAAGGCGCTTGAGGCATTCCGAGTGTCAGGTTTGCTGGACGGCTGAGCCGTTGACCTGCATGAGTCTGATGCGCATGGTGGGCACGCGCTCTGCTGAAAACAGGCTCCTGTTCGATATCCTGCCGCGGGTGAGTCGATCATTCTATTTGAGTGTCCGCATTCTCCCCACAGCGCTCCGCCGGCCGATCGGGCTGGCCTATTTGTTCTGCCGGGCAGCGGACACTATCGCGGATACGCGTCTCGTTCCGCGCGCGGGGCGTTTGGAGCGTCTGCTGGAGTACCGCGCAGCATTTGCAGAGCAGAATCTGGCGATCTGCCAGACTTTGGCGACCGAGCTTGCCCCGCGCCAGGACAATCCCGCAGAGCGCACTTTACTCTCAAGCCTCGGACAGTGTTTCTCGTGTCTGGACACGCTCGACCCGCAAGACCAGGCTCATATCCGGACGCTGGTCTTAACCCTGACGCAGGGGATGCAAATGGATTTGACGCTTTTCCCGGCCGAAGAGGCGGGGCGGGTCGGCGTGCTTGAGACGCGGGCCGACCTGGACCGTTACACCTACTTTGTAGCCGGCTGTGTCGGCGAATTCTGGACGAAAATATCGCTGGATCATGTCGCCTCGCTGCAATACTGGAATGCCGAGGACATGCTTGCGCGGGCGGTGCGATTTGGCAAAGGCTTGCAACTCACCAATATCCTGCGCGACTTGGCGCAAGACCTGCGGATCGGACGCTGCTATCTCCCCCGGACCGATCTCATTGCCCTAGGGGTGGAACCGGAACAATTATGCGGCGCAGACCGGCTGGAAGCCATGCAGAAGGTCCGGCCGCTACTGAATGAGTTGCTGGAAGTCACCCTGAGGCATTATCAAGAGGGCTGGGTCTATACCCAGGCCATCCCCAGACGCGAGTGGCAACTGCGTCTGGCCTGTGCCTGGCCTCTCCTCATCGGGGCCGCCACCGTCCGTCTCCTGCGTGATGCGCCCGACCTGCTTGACCCGGCTATCCGGGTGAAGATTCCCCGTGCCCACCTGTATCGACTCCTCCTCGGCTCTGTGGTGACAGTCTGGTCAAATCGGGCGCTGACACGCCAGTACCATGCGGTCCGCTTTTCAAACCAGGGGCCGGATTGCCCACTTCCTATGAAAAAAAGAACCCGATGAAAAAAGGAACACAGAAAATCTCCGGACGGGGCCGGCGCGGAGACGCTTGGCAGGGGCGGACCTTGCCTGACTATTTACGAAAAAACCTGGATATCGTGTTTGTGGGCCTGAATCCCGGCCTCTATTCGGCCGAAGTCGGCCATTATTTTGCCAACAAGGTCAATCGTTTCTGGGAGGCGCTGTCCGCTTCAGGTCTGGTTCCCGACCCGGTCGGGCCGGAAGATGACGCTCGACTCATGGGCTGGGGCATTGGGCTGACCGATATCGTCAAGCGTCCGACCGGGGGCATTCATGAGGTTTCGCGGGCTGAGTTTCGTCGCGGTGCAAAAGCGCTGCGCGAGAAGATTATGCACTATGCGCCGCGTATTGTATGCTTTAACGGCCTGACCGGCTACCGCATCTGTTGTGGCAAAGATGCCGGGCTGGGCGATCGGGACCATCGTTTTGGCGGTGCCCACGTATTCGCGGTGCCGTCGACCAGCCCGCGGAATGCGCACTACTCGCTGAGCGATATTGTTGCGGCGCTGCGCGATCTCAAGGAATTCAAAGAGTCGCTCCAGGCCAGGGCGCGCTAGAGCGGAGCCTCACACGGAGTTTAGGCGTCACCCCGATACGGACGGGTCACCACCCGAGCGCCGTTATGAATAAAGAAGGAGCGGACGATATTCTCCAAATCGTGTCCGACGCGGGGATTCGAGGTCTGGGTTTTGACGAATTTCTTGAGACGGCGAATAAAATCGACCTTCTCTCCTCTGTCCGCGAGGGCCTCGGCAATAACCGTATCCGGGTCCTTTTCCTCAGACCGGCAGAAATCGGCCAGGGTCTGAAGGCGACTATCCCACTCCTCATCGCTGAGATTGTAATAGCGATTGACGTTCTCGATCCACTTTTGGACGCTGGGACAAGATTTCAAGTCGTTCATGGTTGCTGTATTTTGCTCTGTCGGCCTGCTCCTACAGCGGAAAACCCAACATGCGGGCCAGATGCTTGAGTTCTTCAAAACGTCCGGGCTTGGGCATTTCTTCTTGGAGCAGTTTTTCTTCTTCCAATTTTTCGACAACCTCGGCATTACGCGCAAACGGTTTGCCATAGGCGCCGTCATAATAGAGCGTTTCAAAGGGCAGGCGGGGTCGTTGGCCGCCCCCATCCGGGGATTCCGCGGGATAGCCAACTAACTGGCACCAGACCGGGACCCAGCCCTCAGGAGCATTCAGGACGGCGTGGAGGTCTGGAGTTTTCTCGGCCGAAGCAGCCATATGCAGGCAGGTGCCGAGTCCCTCGTTGACGGCGGCCAGAACGGCGACCGCGCACGCTCCGACCGTCTCCTGCCGGGCAACCGCTTCTGCTGCTTCACGCGGGAGGCCGTGAATCAGCGAATGGATGGCCGGCATGCCTTCGGGTGCGGTCTCGCCTTTGACAATGGCCGAATCAATCGTCTCATGCGTCCAGCCGTAGAAGGTCGGCAGCGCACCGAGGTCTACCAGGTCATGAACCCGGGTCCGAAAGGTGTCGGCGGTAGAACCCTCCACATCGGCAAACCAGTAGATCCAGACGGGCGCGTTGACGTGCGCCCCCTGATAGTTGTCACACGCCAGCAGGGTTTCCCGGTCTTCTTTTGACAGCTTGTCTCGTTCAACAACAATAGCGCGCCAGGGCTGGAGGTTACCCGGACAGGTGGTCAAACGGACCACTTCGAGAATCCGCTGTATCTTCTCCTTTTCGACCTGCTCCCAGGGCTTGAAAATCCGAATGCTGCGCCGTGAACCAACCACTTCGAGAAAATCCATCGTCGCCTCCTTATTCCGTGGGCCAGCTTATGACAGTGGACTCGTTTGTAACAGGACGCCGTTATGGATCAAAAAGCTGCGGATATAATTCCCCATTTGTCGCTTTTCGCCCGCGCCTCCTCCGATGCTGGATTCAAACTCGGTGATCCGGTCCGCGTAAAAACGCCGCCCCTTGGCCCGAATTTTTTTCCCGCCCTCAACCTCGCGCAAGCACTCCGCAATGATCTGATCCGGCTCTTTGTCTACCAGGGCGCAGAAATCTTGTAAGACCGCCACGCGCTGCAATCCCTCGTCGCGGGACACGCCGGACTGGTCTTCCAGGCCCTTCAGCCAGGCCTGAACCGTTTTGGTGTTCTCTATATCTGTCGTCATCGTGTGCGTGTCCTTCTATATCTTCCGGCTATTCTTCCGGCAGGCCCAGCATCCGGCTCACCGCCCGGACTTCCTCTTTCCGCCACGAGAAGGGCGCCGGGTCCTGAATCATTTTCTCGGCCCGCAGCCGGGCGGCACCTTCCTCTGTACCCCGAAACGGCTGGCCATACTTCCCCTCGTGGAACAGTTCACCCAGCGGAGGACGGGGGCGTTGGCCGCCGGCTTCCCAACTCTCTGCCGGGTAGCCGACAAACTGGACCCACAACGAGGTCCAGGAGTCCGGCACCCCAAGCACCTGGCGGGCGGGTTCTTCAGGATAGGTACACAGCATGGTCCCCAGTCCTTCATCGACCGCGGCAAGGAGGGCCTGCGATATGGCCAGACCCGCTTCACAGCCCGTCACCTTGGCGCATAACACCTCGTCAGAACTGAAGGCCTGGACGACCTGTGGGTAGGCGACTTCGTTGATAAAGGTATGCGTCCAGCCATGACTGATATTGAGGATGCCCATATCGACCTGCTCCGCTGCTCGGGAGGGCATGTCGCGGGCAAAGGCTTTGAGATCGCCCCACCAGTAGATATGGATGGGGGCCATTTCGATCATGCCGGCATTCACCGGTAGCGTCAGCGACGCAAGGTCCGCCTTCGAGAGAGCATCCCGCTCGACAACGATGGCCCGCGCAAAGTCGGCGTTCCCGGCTCGGCTCGCCAATCGCGCCGCCTCAAGAATCGTCTGCACTTTGTCCCGTTCCACCGGCCGCCACGGCAGGAAATACCGAATTGAGCGTCTGCGACCAACAACCTCTTTGAATTCCACCGATCTGTCCTCCGCAAGATAGGCTGCGCTGTGAGCAGCGCGTAACCGGCAGGAGTGTATCGATTTTTCTGACCTGCCGGAAGGGTAGGCGGAGGGACTCCTCCAGTCGATCTCCCCCCGACGCTATGGTAGGATACCCGCCATCCAGACACGACTGCAAGGAGCAAGTTCCATGAAGATGACCGTCCGTCCCATTCACCTGATTGCGGCTGCCCTCTCGGTTTTTATCGTCAGTTGTGCCGCACAAAAGACGCCGCCTCGGGTGGTGCGAGAAAAGCCCAAACTGACGGCAACGTCCTGTGAAGAGGCGAACCGGCTGGTCTATAAAGCCGTCCAGACCATGGGCTACACCATCGCCGAATACAACCTGGCACGACCGGGGCAGGCGGGGCGCATCTCGGCAACCAAGGAAAACGCGACTGATGGCGTAGTCACCATTACGTGTACCGATAACAGTGCCACGATTGACGCCCGGAACGCGGTTAATATGCCGTCGCTGATTGGTGCGGTTGAGCGTCCGCACCATTTTGTGAACAGCTTTCCCATGACGTATCAAATGGTCCAGCGGCGCGAGGCGTATGAAACCGCGAACCCTGAAACCGGCACCCTCCAACTGACCATTGTGCCGCTCAATAATTTTGAATCGCAGAATATCCTGGGCAGCGATATGCAGGCGGGTGGGATTTTGCCCGTGCGGGTGACGGTCCAGAACAACACGCCCCGTCCGTATGCAATAGAGGCCAGCAAGATTTTTCTGGTGCCCGAAAGTGGCGGTCGGGTTGCCCCGGTCTCCTCACCGGGCGGGGGCAGCGCGCTCCAGGACATGACTATCGAGCCCGGCCAAAGTGCGTCCGGGTTTCTCTACTATCCGGTCGGAAACTACTCTTCCGCCCGCACTTCCGTGATTGACAAAGAGAACGACGAACGTGAGGGGTTCTCGGTTCAGTTCTGACTACCCTACTAATGCCCCACCTGCCCCCGCGCCTTATCAACATAGCGCTGAATCAGCAGGCGCATGGTTTCCGCGGGCTGGATGCCGATGAGCGGGAACTCGCCGAGCAGAAAGGTGGGATACCCGACCACACCAAACCTGGCGGCTTCTTGTTCGGTTGCCCGGACCCGCTGGGTCAGCTCGCCGGACTGGAGCGACTGTTCCAATTCAGCCTCGGGTAAACCCACCTGTTCTGCTACGCCGAGCAAAACAGACAGATCGCCAATATCCTGCTCTTCCTCAAACGCAGCTACAAAAACCGCTTCGTGGTAGGCGGCAAACAGGTCGCGGTCTTTGGCGAATTCGGCCGCTTCCAAGGCGTAGGTCGAGTCCAGCCATTTTGCCGGGATGCGTAGCGGGACGCCGGTTTCGCGCGAGATGCGGACAATTTTTCCTTTGGCGTCATCTCCGACCACTTCTCCATTTTTCCAGCCCTTATGCCGGCGGGCGATATTTACGCCTTTCCACACCAACTCGATTGCGAGCTGACCGTCGAGCTGTTCCATCACACGCTTGGCGATATAGCTGAGGGAAGAGGCATAATCGTAGTAGATCGGGATTTTGACGTTCACCATGAGGATACACTCTCTTCATTTTTGGTGGCCAAAACTGTACCCGGCGTTCCATTGCGCGGGCAAGAGGGTTGGACTAGAGTGGCTATCAACGCTCGACTCTGTTCACCTCAAGAGAAAAGAATAGCCGTTTTACGATTGATATCGGCCGTAGGCGGTCTACTCGTCACCCTTGGTCTGGCGGTTGCGGGCTGGAGACAACGCGTTCGGACGCAGCAACTCGTCGAGGAGATTAAGGAGACAGCATGACTGGGATAGAGATTTTTGCCGCAGGTGTCGGGCTGGCGATCTTGGCGACCATTGGGGTGTTTGTCTGGAGACTGACAAGACCGTGAAATCATTGTAGGAGGTGCGTATGGGACAGATTGAAGTCCTCAGTCCGGTTGGAGAAGCGCAAGTCGGTGATCTGCCACTTGCCCGACGAGACCGTAACTTACAAGGGAAAACAATCGGCTTTCTGAATAACCGCAAGGCTAACGCCGGCCTGCTGCTCGAACAGGTGGAAGCGCTGCTGCACGAACGCTGCGGAGATTTTGTCGTTATTAAAGGTGAAAAAAATGCCTCACTCGGCGCACCCAAAGAGGTCATGGCCCGCCTGTCAACCTGTGATGTGGTTGTCGCGGCCATAGGCGATTGAGGCTCATGCACGTCGTGGGGGCTCCACGACACCATTGAACTGGAAAAGCAGGGCGTTCCAACCGCTATCATTTGCAGCGACGAGTTTGCACCGCTCGGCCGGGCCGAGTCCCGCACTCTGGGTATGAGCAGTGTGCCCATTGCTGTGATTCCCCATCCCCTGGCCGGCAATACGCCGCAGGTGGTACAGGCCAAAGCCGTAGCTGTGGCGGATGAAATTCTGGCCATTCTGACCCAGCCGGCTGAGCAGTTGGCCGACGCATATCGCGGGCGGTTTCTCAAGCCGATGGAAAAAAAGATCGAGCGGGTGTCGGCGTAATCAGCCCCTTATCGGGCCCCCCCCCCCCACCGCCCCTCCGGCCCCCGCCGGCGGAGCAGTGGGCCGACGCATACCGGGGGCGTTTCCAAAAGCCGATGGAAAAAAAGATCGAGCGGGTGTCGGCGTAATCAGCCCCTTATCGGCCCCCTCACCCCAGCCCTCTCCCTCCAGGGGAGAGGGAGTAAGAGGGAGCAATGGCGTAATGGATTTCCAATCAGACAAAATCTCCCTGGACGATTCTCTCGAATCCGTCAACGACTGGTTTTACGACCAGGGCTGGACGGATGGGCTGCCGATCATCCCGCCTACACCCGAGCGGGTGGAAAAGATACTGGCCTGGACGGATCGCAGCCCCCAAGACGTACTGGGGCCGATCCCGCCAAAATACGGCATAGCCACCCTGGAAAAACTCGCCGTGAACGCGATCATGGCCGGCTGTGTGCCCGAATACTTTCCGGTCATTATTGCCGCGGTTGAGGCGCTGCTCGAAGGCCCGTTCAATCTCTACGGAGTCCAGAGCACGACCCACCCCTGCGCGCCGCTGCTGATTCTCAACGGCCCGATTGCGGCTGAGATCGGTGTCAACTCTCGCTATAATGCCTTTGGCCAGGGCTGGCGACCAAACGCTACGATCGGGCGAGCGATTCGTCTGGTCCTCCTTAATATCGGCGGGGGAACGCCGGGCATGCTGGACCGCTCAACTCAGGGCCAGCCCTCAAAATACAGCTATTGTATTGCCGAGAACGAAGAGGAAAATCCCTGGGGACCGCTACACGTCGAACGCGGATTTGCGGCGGCGACCAGCACGGTCACGGTCTGCGGAGCGGAAGGGCCGCATAACATCAACGACCACATCAGCAGTGCTGCACCTGGGATTCTGACGACCATTGCCAGCACCATGGCCGGCATGGGCTCGAATAATGCCTACGCGTTTGGTGAGCCGATTCTCGGGCTTGGACCCGAGCACGCCGATATCCTGGCCCGAGACGGCATCTCAAAAGATGATATCCGCACCTATGTTTTTGAGCACGCCCGGGTGCCGCGCGAACAATGGGAGGCGGGCGGTATGATCGGTATGGGGTTTACTCCGGATGATGCCTTTCCCGACGCGGACGCCATCCCGCTGATTCGCAAGCCGGAACGGCTCATGGTTCTTGTCGTCGGTGGTCCGGGTCGCCACTCGTGCTGGATGCCCACGTTCGGGGCCATGACCCGCTCCGTGACCCGCCAGATTGCCCTCAAAGACGGCCGGCCGGCCACGTCCATTCAAGAGTTTCGTCGCTAGCGCCTCACCGGGCCGGATGATCCATCCCGGCGAAGCTGCTAGACTCCGACCCATGAAAGTCGGTTTAGTTGGATTTGCTCGTTCGGGAAAAACCACCATCTTTAACGCCCTGACCGGCATGAGCGCCGAGGTCGGCAGCTTTGAAACCAAACGCGATGCCGCGATTGCCGTGGTCAAAGTTCCCGACCCCAGGGTTGATGCCTTGGCCGAGATCGTTCAGCCCGACCGGAAAAAATACGCGGAAGTGACGTTTCTCGACTTTCCACCCTCGGCCGAACGCAAGGCCGCGCTGGATACGCGCTCGCTGACTCAGATGCGCGAGGTCGAAGCCCTGACGCAGGTGGTGCGCGCCTTTGACGACCCGCTGGCGACTGCCCCGGCCGACCCTCTCCGTGCCTTACGGGACTTTCAGTCAGAATTGATTCTGGCTGATATGGGAGTGATTGAGAAACGCTTGGAACGGCTGCGCAAGGAAAGGGGCAAGGAGCGCGAACGCGAGTTGCTGGAGAAATGCCAGGCCGTGCTCGAAGTCGAGCGGCCCTTGCGGAACGAAACGTTTCTGCCCGAAGAAGAAATGCTCCTGTCGGGCTTTGCCTTTCTGAGTCAAAAACCTCTGCTGATTGTCTATAACCGAGCAGAAGAAGAGATGCATGCCGCAGTGCCGCAGGAAGTTGCGTCCTATATTGAGGAACAGGGGCTCACCGCCGTGCCCATCTGCGGCAAGGTAGAGATGGAAATCGCCGAGCTGGAGGAAGACGAACGCGGCCTCTTCCTGGCCGACCTCGGCGTGGAGGAGTCGGCACGGGATCGGTTTATTCAGTATGCCTATCGGATGCTGAACCTCATGAGCTTTTTCACCGCAGGGCCGATGGAAGCCCGCGCCTGGACCATAGAACGCGGCCTGGCGGCTATCAAAGCCGCAGGAAAAATTCATTCGGATATTGAACGCGGCTTTATTCGAGCCGAAGTCATCGCCTACGAGGCGTATATCGAATACGGCGGGGAATCAGGTTGTCGGGACGCGGGAAAAATGCGGCTCGAAGGCAAAGAATACGTCATGCAGGATGGCGACGTGGTCCATTTCCGGTTCAAGGTGTGAGACGGAGCCTGCGCCGAAAGAGTGCAGGGTGGAACACCGCGTCTCAGCCGGTGGAGAAAATATGACTCCACCGGCCCTGCGCCAGGCTGGTGACAAAGGCGATATTGCCCTCAAGAAAGTCGTAGTCGAGGAGCTGTGTCGGTTCTACCCAGGCGAAGGTCTCAAAAACATTATTGGCCAGAGCGCCGTGGTAGGCGGGAACATGGAAAAAGGTCAGCGCCACGCTCCGGCCATTCGGATAGGCATGACTGGTCCGGTGGAGTTCTTCTCCCACGGTGGCCTGAATGCCGAGTTCTTCCTCCAGCTCGCGCAGCAGGCAGGCCGCCTCATCTTCGCCGTCTTTGACTTTACCGCCGGGGAATTCCCATTTCAGGGCGTGCAGGGCATCTCTGCGCCGCCGGCAGATAAGCAGCCGGGTGGAGCGAGTCACGAGACCGGCTGAGACGCGAACAGGCCGAATGGCATTGGCCATTATCTCAGTTTAACTGGGCGACCGAGCGCTGGATAAGGGCGCGGATGTTTGCCGCATCTTCGGCCTTGGGTGCCAGTTGCAGATATTTCTTGAAGTCGCGGACAGCACCCTGCATGCGGCCCAAGCGTTGCTGAACGGCTCCGCGATCACGTATCTCCATGGCAAAATCCGGTGCCAGCAAAAGAATCCGGTCAATAATGCTGAGGGCCCGTTCAAAATCGCCCTTTTGCAGATAGACGCCTTTCAGGTTGCGGAGCATGCGGATGAGGATTTCTTTTTTCGTTGCCGGGGTAAGCAACTGAGGGATTTGGGCCACAAAGGGATTATTGTCCCCATACATGCTCTTGAGTTTTGCGGCGAGTTGCTCTTCGGTTACTGCTGCCCCGCCAGCAAACGGGTCGAGAATCTGCTCTTCATCCGGGCCGACATACTTGACCAGGAAATGTCCCGGAAATCCAACCCCAGCCAGGGACAGGCCCAGGCGCCGGCCCACCTCCATATACAGAACGGACAGGGTGATCGGGATACCGGTCTTCCGCTCCAGGACTTCATTCAGAAAGCTGTTGCGCGGGTCATAATACTCGCCGGCATTGCCCCTCAGACCCTCCTCAAAAAAGAGATGGGTGTTGAGGGCCTGAATCCGGTCCTGGGGGGTAGGGGACTCGGGCAGCTTGGCCCGTACCGTGTCTGCGAGCTGGTCGAGACGTTTCAAGTAGTGGGCAACGTCGAGATCCGGCTGTTCTTCCTGGGCGATCAGGAGGGCGGCTTCGGCAAGGTCCAGTTCTGCTTCGGGTCCTGAGACAAGAGCGGTGAAACGTTCACGTGCCGGTGTCGCCATACAAACCTCTCTTCCTTGCGCCTTATACTGCCCGGAAAAGGGCAGGGGTGCAAGGAAGAATCCGTACACACTCTCCTCATTGTCCCTCATGGCCCGAAGGGCCGGGGTAGGTTTGCCCCGGCCCGGCAGCACACGTGTTTTGACAAGCGGAGCGAGGTCTTCTATGTCTCGGGAGGCTGTGTGAGAAAGGAAGACCGACTATGGCACTCGCCCGTATCCCGCGCTATTCGGCCCAGGGCCTCAGCCTGATTTCGTTTGAGACGCTCTCGTCACCCACAAACGTCGAGGTTATTCCGTTCACCGCGGAAGACCGGGGTGAATCAAAAGGCGTCCTATATACCCGTGGCGGAGAGAAAACCGTGGTGTGTCTGATGCACCCGCGGGCCGACATGAGCCGCCACTATGCTATTCCCTATCTGCTTGACGGTGGGTATGCCGCGTTTGGCCAGGAAAGTCGCTGGCCCAGCAACGATATTGCCTGTATCCACGAAATGCTGTTGCTGGATGTCGCCGCCAGTCTGCGCTACCTCAGAGAAGAGCGGGGCTTTGAGCGGATCGTGCTGATCGGCAATAGTGGCGGCGGTTCCCTATACGCCTTTTATCTAGCCCAGGCCTCTACCGCCCCGCCGGACCGGCTGACAACAACTCCGGCGGGCGACCCGTACGATCTGAACCGATTTCAACTGCCGGGCGTAGACGGGATGGTTTTTCTGGCAGCCCACCTTGGAGAGGGAAAATTCCTGGAAGGCGCAATCGACCCCTCCGTAACGGATGAGGACGACCCGCTCTCCTGCGATCCCAGCCTGGATATGTATCATCCGGCCAATGGCTTTTGTGAGCCACCACAGCCCAGCGCGTACAGCGCCGAGTTTATCACACGCTACCGGGCCGCTCAGGTGCAGCGGGTGCAGCGGATTGACGCCATCGCCCGTCGCTATGTGGACGAACAACGCTATTTTCAAGAGCAGATTCGACAGCCGGACTTTGACGACCAGCCGCTTGAGCGGAGGGCTTTTCTCAGCCGGCGGGCTCTCGTCGGGCGCTATATGGAGATTCACCGCACGGAGGCGCATCTTGCCTATACGGACCCGTCGATTCATCCCTCAGCGCGTGATTATGGCTCGCTCTGGTCGCCACGGCCGGACCTGTTTAACTATCTTGAGGCCGGCTTTGCCAAATACCAGACGCCGCGCGCCTGGCTGAGCACCTGGTCGGGCCAGTCGTCGCGAGCGGCCGTGCTCGACAATATGGCCCACCTCAGCCTGCCGACCCTGGTCGTAAATCACACCGGAGATCACGCCATTTACCCGCAGGAGTCAGAGGCCGTCTATCAACACTCGCCGGCTGACGACAAACACCTGGCGCATGTGGACGCCGATCACTTTGGTTTCCCGCTCGCGTCGCAGCCCGACCACGGCGGGCGCGACGCGACAATGAAAGTGATTGTGGACTGGCTGCGCGAACGGTTCCCCGGACGGTAAGGTATGATGCAAAAAGGAACCCACCCCGGCCTACGGCCACAAAGAGGAAACGTGTCCCGCATTGAGGGCTATTTGGAGGGCACGTTTCCTCTTGCCCTCCCAGGACGTGTAATGCATATTGTGGCGTAAGCCTCCCGGGACCGGTCCGGCGGCCCCCGCCTCGGGCCGCTCGCCCGCCCGCTGCCTGGGAGCGCGGCCATCTTGGCCGCTGTTTTCCCCTTTGCGGGCTGGAAGCCCGCCTTCCTGGCCCCCTGGCGCAGACAGGCACGGCGCAGGGGAGTGGGGGGGCCGCCGAGTAATGGAATCTGCATCCGGGTATCTTAATCTTGACACCCTTTTGTCATCCGGCGTACAGTTCTCCCGGCGAAGAATATTTCACAGGAGGAAATCATGAGTGCAGCAGAGAATAAGGAAATCATCAGCAATATGTTTGCCGAACTCTCGAAAGGGAATGCGGACGCCTTTTTGAGTACCCTGGCGGACGATGTCAATTTCACCCTGATCGGCTCGACCAAATTCTCGGGTGTGTTCAAGGGCAAGGCGGAGTTCGTTGAAAAGGTCCTGGCCCCCCTCGGGGCACAGCTCGAAAACGGGCTGACCGTGCACGTGGACAATCTGATTGCGGAAGGGGACAATGTTGTCATGCAGGGCCGCGGCGAGTCCATGACCAAGTCTGGTAAGGCGTATAACAACACCTACGCTCAGGTCTTCCGACTTGAAAATGGGAAAGTGCAGCAGGTCACCGAATATCTGGATACTGAACTGGTGAACGCGGTATTTGGAAAGTAAGTCCCAAGGGGCGTCGGGTCCGGCGTCCCGCCCTAATCCATGCCCAGCCAAGAATCTGTCACCGCGCCGGATCGGACCTGCCTGATCGGTCGCGTTCTGTCTCCCGTTCGCTACACGATTCGTGAGGACGATATCCACGACTATCTGTCAGTTGCGGGTGAGGAGCAGGCCGCCTTTCTGAGTGACGAAAAAGCCCAAGCGGCCGGCTACGAGCGCCGGGTTATTCCGCCCTCGTTTGCCCCCTTTGTTGCGGTGCAGGCGCTGCTCCAGGCTTTCGATTGGGAGCGAGACTTTCTGTTCAACTATCGGACCGGAACCGCCATGTTTGGCGAGCAGGAACTGGAATATCTGCGGCCCCTCTATGTGGGTGAAACGCTGACCGTTCGGTCCGAAGTTGCGAACGTGTACGAGAAGAAAGGGAAAAACACGTTTGACGTGATCCAGGTCCATTTTACCGCGACGGACGACTCTGAGGTGGTGGCCCTTCAGGGAGCGCAGTCGTACATCCTGTTCAAATAGCCAATGGACACCCGCCCGAAAACATTTTTTGACGAGGCGTATGAGGGCATGCCGCTCCCCCAGGCGACCTATGGTCCGATGGACCGTCTGTCCTATATCCCCGTCGCCATTATTCTTCGCGACACCAATCCGCTGCATCTTGACCGTGTCTACGCGCAGGAACGGGGGCTGCCCGACGTTGTACAGCAAGGTCCCCTCAACGAAACTTTTCTGTACCGTTTTCTGACCGATTGGCTGCATCATCCCTGGGACCTGCGCAAAACCAGGCTCCGTTTTGCCGCCAATGTTTTTCCGGGTGATCGCTTGACCTGTGGTGGAGTGGTGAAGCGGACATATCATGCCAATGACGAGCCGCGGGTCGATTGTGAGATCTGGCAGCAGAATCAAAAAGGGGAGAAGATTCTGACTGGTGAGGCGACTTTTACCTTGCCCCAACGGGGGTAGGGGAGTCGGGTGGGTCTATAGGGTCCATGGGGTTTGTTGGGTCTGTTGGGTCCATTGAGTCTATAGGGTCCATAGGGTCTGTTGAGTTGATTGGGTCGGGTGGCGTTTATGTTGGCCGAAAAACGACGGCTTCGCACGCTGCTCCGTCAGCGGCGGCGGGCCCTCTCAGCCCAGGACGTCAGGAAAAACAGTCAGCGGATTGCGGCTCGTTTGTGTGCGCAGGCGATGTTTCACCAGGCCCGGCAGATTCTGCTGTACAGTTCCGATGAAAATGAGGTGGAAACCGAAGGGCTATGGCAGGCAGCCTGCCGGCGAGGAATAGACGTCTACTATCCGAGAGTGACGGCAGATAAACAGGAGGTTGAGTTTGTCAGGCGTCACGATAACGAGCCTTTGATTCCAGGGGTTTTTGATATCCCGGTCCCACCCGGAGAAGACCTGCTCACGAGTGTCGCCCAAACTGATCTGGTGCTGATCCCCGGCGTTGGTTTTGATCGGGCCGGACACCGACTTGGACGGGGCCGAGGCTATTATGACCGAGTGTTGAGAAACTTACTGGCCGGCGCGCTACGGGTTGGTCTTGCCCATGACTACCAAATCGTCTCGCATATCCCTATTGATGAGCATGACGAGCGTGTGGACTACATTGTCACGGAAAAGCGACTGATCGAATGTGTCGGGACCAGGCTGAGAAAAGATGCCTAGACGACAGCCTGGAGAGTGGAAAGAGCCGCCGCCGGCAGGGCGCTTGGCTGGATTTGCCCTTCTCGTGCCATTTCGGTTATAGTGGCCTGCGCTAGAGAGTGTCTATGCTCAAATACGATGTTCTTATTGTCGGTGGCGGGGTTGCCGGACTCCGGGCCGCCCTTGCGGCCAAGCAGGCCGGCGTACAGGTTGCCCTGCTCAGCAAGACCCATCCGCTACGCAGCCATTCCGCGACCTCGTCAGACGGGCTGAACGCAGCCTTTGGAAAAGACGATTCGTGGCAGCAGCACGCCCAGGATACGGTACGGGCCGGAGCGGGCCTGTGCGATCACGCGGCTGTTGAGGAGATGTGCCGCACAGCGTCAGACGACATTATTCAGCTCGACCATATCGGGGTGCCGTTTAACCGGAATACTGAGGGCAAACTCGACCGGTGGGCTCTCGGCGGGCATACCAGCCCGCGCACGGCATTTTCTGCCGATATGACCGGTCATGCAGTGCTCAACACACTCTATGAGCAATGTATACGGGAAGAGATTCCCAGTCATGAAGAGTGGCTCGCGACCTCCCTCGTTGTTGAGGACGGCATCTGTCGCGGGGTGCTCGCCCTGGAACTTGGCACTGGTAAGCTCGATGCGTTCAGTGCGTCCGCTGTGGTACTGGCCACGGGTGGCGCCGGGCGTGTCTATACCCCGAGCACAGCCTCGCAATCGTGCTGCGGTGACGGTATGAGCCTGGCCTATAGGGCCGGGCTGGGCCTCAGGGATATGGAAATGGTGCAATACCATCCCCTGGGCTTTTGCGAACGGGCGGCCTTTGCCTCTGAAGGCGCCTTGGGCGAAGGTGCTGTGCTGTGCAACCCGGACGGACAGCCCATCCTTCAGGCAGACGATCCGCCGCTTCGGGACGCGCTGTGTCGCTCGCTCGCTTCCGCCGAGGACGGTGCGACACTCGATTTCCGCTCGATTGGCAAAGAGCGTATTGGCGCCCGATTCCTCTATTTGGAGCGAGCGGCCAATGATATGGCTGGCATCAGTCTGGACAGCGCACCGCTGCCTGTTATGCCGCGCATGCATCGGGTCCTGGGTGGCATCCAGACCGATACGAACGGGGCAACGGCTGTCTCTGGTCTGTTTGCTGCCGGAGAGTGTGCCTCCCCTGGGGTACACGGGGCCAATGCCTTGGCTGGGAATGCGCTGACCGCCAGCGTTGTCTTTGGTCGGCGGGCCGGTAGCGCTGCGGCCGCCCATGTATCGAGTATCGATCCCAGGACGATTGCCGACTCTGCCCTGCAGGACACTCGACGAACCCTGGAGGTAATTTTTTCCCGCCCGACGGCGGGGGATACGGTGGTCACGATTCAGCGTGCGCTGGCGAACACAATGGCCGAGCACGTTGGGCTGGTACGGGACGAAGCCAGGTTACAAGAGGCCGCCCGCTGTGTCGCCGACTTACAGACTCGCTACACTCAGGTTGGACTCCGACATCACGGAAAAATGTATAACCATGAATTGCTCACTTTTTATGAGCTGGGAGCGCTGCTCGACGTTGCCGGAGCCATTGTGACCGCGGCCCAGGAACGACAGGAAAGCCGTGGCGTCCACCACCGGAGTGACTTCCCGGCAACGAACGATGCAGAGTGGCAGCATCATTCGTTGGTGACGTGTGGACCCGATGGACCAAGCCTGGCCACCAGTCCGGTGGTCAATGCCGGGCAGTCTGCGTGACGGGAGTCTCTTACTGAAGGTAGAGAATGGAGGGGACCTATGGAAACAACATTTAAGGTCTACCGTTTCGACCCTGAAAATGGCAGCAAACCGGATTTTGCGACCTACCAGGTAGACCTGCCGGATTCGGCGACCGTGATGGATGGGCTCAGACATATTCGGGACGAGCAGGACCCCAGCCTGGCGTTTCGGGCCTCGTGTGAGCGGGGATCGTGTGGTGACTGCGCGCTCCGTATAAACAAAAAGGGCCGGCTTGGCTGTAGCCTGAAAATCGCCAAAACGGTCAAGAATGGCGTGGTGACCGTCGAACCTATTCGCAATATCCCGGTACTGAAAGACCTGGTGTATGACCTCGAGGACTTCCTCTGGAAGAAAATCAAGGCGGTCCAACCCTGGATTACGCCCCGCGAGCCAGAACCCGAGGGCGAATACGTGGTCGCCGAGGAGCAACTGGCCGAAGTTCGCAAGGCGATGAGCTGTGTCATGTGCGGCCTGTGTGACGAGGGCTGTGCGGTGATTAAAATTGACAAGGACTTTGTCGGTCCGGCCGCCCTGACCAAGGCGTATCGAGCCGTTTTCGACCCACGCGACGGGCAGCACGATGAGCGCTTAACGCTGGTTAGCGAGCCTGGTGGTGTCTGGGACTGCACGCACTGTTTTGAGGCCAATGGGCATTGCCCTCTGGGCCTGGAACCGACCGACCGACTGTTCGAGGTGCGTGACGAGGCGATTCGACAGGGCATTCGCTCCGGCACCAGGAATCCCAAGGTACAGCGGCATTACGATAGCTTCCTGAATTCGGTCAAGCGGAGCGGCTGGCTGGATGAAGGCCGGCTGGCGATCGAGAGTGAGGGCCTGACCAATATTGCGGGCTTGGCGAAACTCCTGCCCACGGTGATCCGGGCCATCCCCAAGGGCAAGGCCCCGCTGCCGTATTTCCATCACAAGCGGCCGGGCGCCGAGGCGATTCGACGCATCATAGACAAAGCCCAGAGGAGCGAAGTATGAAGTACGCATTTTATCCAGGCTGTGTGTCGCGTGGGGCGTGTCCTGAACTCTATCCCGCTTCGGTCAAGGTGGCGGAAACACTCGGGATCGAAATCGAAGAAGTGACCGATGTCGGCTGTACCGGTGCCGGGGTGTTGAGCCGTGATCTGTCCGACCCCATCAACGCACGCACCTTGGCCAAGGTGGAAGCCATGGGGCTTTCCTCTCTCATGACGATCTGCAGTACCTGTCAGGGGATCTTTACCCAGGCCAACCACCGCTTCAAAAACGAGCCTGAGTATCGCCAAAAGATTAACACCGAATATCTGGCCGAGGAGGGGCTGGAATACAAAGGTACGGTGGAGGTCAAGCACCTCTTATGGGTGCTGATGGAAGACTATGGGGTGGAGAACCTCAAGCCGTATATCAAGCGGAAACTGACCGGGCTCAAGGTCGCGCCGTTCTATGGCTGTTATATCCGTCGTCCGACCTCCATTATTGCGCCCAAGGGCTTGTCGGGACGGAAAACCTATTTAGAAGACTTGCTCGACGTTCTTGGTGCCGAGTCCGTAGATTCGAGCGGCAAGTCAAAATGCTGCGGCTTTCCGATTCTGACGGTCAACGAAGAAAATTCAATGCGGATGGTGAGCGACCATACCGGTGACGCCAAGACGAAGGGGGCCGACTGCATGGTGACGCCCTGTCCCCTGTGTCATCTCAATCTTGACGCCAACCAGCCGACGGCCGAGAAACAGGCCGGGACCCAGATTGGGATGCCGATTATCCACCTGCCTCAGCTCCTGGGTCTGGCCTTTGGCTTCGATGAGAAGGAAATGGAACTCCAGCGGCACATCGTTTCGACCGAAGCCGTTTCGCGTCAACTGGAGGTCAGTATCAGATCATAGTGCGCCCCTCGATGCAGACGAGAAAGACGTTTCGCCAACCTGACGAAATTTTTGCGCTCCTGACCAAAGAGCCACTCCACCCGCTCTACCTCTTTCATGGTGAGGAGGTATACTTCATTCATCGCGCCATCGCCTTGGTGCGGGCTCGTCTGGGTGAAAACCCGGCAGTGCATACGTTTTATGCGGGAGAAGATCCTCTTGAGCAGCTACTTGAGGCTTGGGGTAGTGCCTCACTTTTTGCCGAACGTCAGTTAATCGTACTCAAGGGCGCGGGCCAACTGTCTGCCGCCGACCGGGAAAGTCTGGCGACCGAGGCCGAATTCCGGGACGACAGTCAGCCCCTGGTGGTCTGCGTGCAGGGTAGGGCCAATCTCAGCCAGAAATTCTTTTCTGTGTGTGCAAAGCGGGGGTTTGTTGGCGAATTCCGTTCGCCTTTTATCAACCAGATCCCCGGCTGGGCGCAGCGTTTTGCCCGGGAACGGGGTGTCCGTGTCAGCGCCGAGGCGGCCTCGTATTTGGCCGACCATATTGGAACCGATCTGCTTGCCTTGTCCACCGAGATTGACAAGCTGGTTGCTTTTGTTTTCCCGGCAACCGAAATAGGCCAGGCCGTGGTCAGGCAATGTACGGGGGATCTGCATCAGCACTCGGCCTTTGATCTGGCCGAGGCTTTGGGGCGACGCAACAGCAAACGGGCGGTCCGCCTGGTACAGGAAGTATTGAGCAATGAGAAGCGAGCGCTCCCTGCCTTGCACGCGCTAGTCAGTCATTTCCGGCGTCTGTGGCAAGTCAAGGACTTGTCCGATGCTCATGCTCCGAGCAGTCAGATTGAGCGGGCGGTCGGGTTGCGCGGCCAGCGGCTACGCGCTGCCGTGGAGCAGAGTCGTGTCTTTTCAAATGCAGACCTGCGCCGCATCTTGCGACACGCCTCGCAATTAGACCTGGCCCTCAAATCGAGTCCGACTTCCCCACGTCTCTTGTTCGATGCCTTTGTGTTGGACGTCTGTGGGAGAGGAGCTACTGGAGGTGGGTCCAGACTGTGACAGACAAAACGGATCACCCACACAACTCCGGTCAACTCGGCTTTGCGTTTTTTTCTGCTGCAAGTGAGGCTACAACTCCGCGTCAAGGAAACGGGAGGCGCACTCAGGCATCGCTTGCTACCCTGCTGCCCCATTTCCAGACCGCATTCCTTGAGACTCCTTTGGACGAGGTGGACCGGGAACTCGTGCCATTACTTGAGATGTGTGAATCGGTACTGACGCGGGCCCTTGACGTTGCTCGGAAAAGAGGGGATCAGGGCTGGTCCGAGGCTGAATACCGCAGCCTGCGCGGGATCGGTCAAGCGCAATGGTTGCTGATTGAGGCCCAAGCCAAAAAACGCTAACGCTCTACCTGGAGTTCACGCCACAGGAAGATCGAGCCCTCACAATCATAACCGGCAAGAAGGTAGTAATCTCCAGCTTGGCTTTGTTCAAATCCTTGCGCTTCCCTTTCAAGCAAGTCAAACATTTTTCTTACTTCTACTTCATTGGACGCCTGAAAAATCATTAAGCGAACATCTGAGCGAGCCACGAGCAATTTCTCGAAATCGTCCATGATGTCACCGCGATTTCCCCATTCCGATTCGACGACAAGACAGATGCGATTCAATTGTCGTTGTGGTTCTCCATGCCAGAACATCCAAACTAAATCGAAAAGCCATTCCCCAAAGTCGGGGCCGCCTGCGCATCCTGCTACTACCCTGTTTCTGTCGAGCGATGCGGCCACAAGATAATTTAGACCATGACCCGCTTGACAGAGTGCAGTCTTGATAGCTGTCGTCCACTCTGTATCGGATGCCCCTTGACCTCTCAGACGATCATTCACCTCGGTCAATGCCTGACAGACACTATTCCTTATCTCATCTCTGTTACACATTTTTTACGATCCGTATTATTGCCAGACCTCAGAAAAAACCCCGACAGTGCTACGTCCGCGAGGACGTCCCGTGGGTGATGAACACGGGCTGCCGGGGTCACGGTGGTGCCTGGTCCTCCCAAGCGACCACCCGATTTGGGATAGGTCGGCCTAAGAGGCCACCACCTCACTGATCACCGTCGTTGATAACTGCACTAGACCACCTCCTTTCTCGGCGTACCCAGCGCGGGTCCAGAATCCGCTTCAGCCAGGAACCGATCGCCGCTACCGGCCCGAGGCTCGGTCCGCTCTGTCCTATCGCATCATAGGGGCAGAAACGCCGCGGGCTGTGTCAGCCCGACCGAAAAACTACACCCAGCCTACGCCCAAATGTTTCAAAGGTCTAGTGTCTACAAGAGAAGGGAGGGGTGCCGTTTGCTTATTCCCCATTTCCGCTCGGGAGGGGTGCCTCGCGAGCGGTGGGGTGGGTCTCCAGGAGTGCGGGCTTCCAGCCCGCAAGCGGCCAAGATGGCCGCCCTCCCAGGCGGGGAGGTGCTGTTTCCTGCCCCCCGGATTCCCGGTCTCCGCCAAACCGTCAGGCCCGCAGCCCGCCAGGCGAGCGGAAATATGTCTTGAAGGGGCAACCCTCTGTGGTTGCCCCTTCCCCGGCCGGCCCGGTCCCCCTCGGCAAGGTGCCGTCCACGTCCTGGGAGGGGAGGGCGCGGGAGGGGGGCGGCGCTCCGCCGACAGAAGGCAAGCGCGATGTGAAACTGAGCCAAGACTCAAGAGCAGGCAAAGCCTGTCACTGTCCGTTTTCTATCCTGGCGGCTCTTGCGGATATGCGCCGCGCTCTATACAGTCCTGTGGGATATGCCCAACTTTCACGCCCTAGCCGTTTTTGAAGCCTGTGGCTCTTCAACAGAAGAGATCCAAGAAGCCGTTTCATCCCTCTTCGCGTCCTTCTCTCATCAACGTGTCCGTTACCATGAGCACGAACTGAGTGCAGGCCCTAGCGCTGCGTCAGCAGGAAAAAGCTTCTACTGCATGGTGTTTGTCGACTGCGATGTCGATGCATACACCGAAGAAAAAGCGCTGGACTTTGCGAATGATGCCTTTGAGTATATTTCGACGGAGGCCTGCCAATATCTAGCCTTCGGGCTCGTTCCCGGTCGTCAACGGGTACAGCGCCGACGGGAAGAAGCGCGCGATACCGACGCCAACGAACGGGGCGGGCGGCGGCGTGGTGCGCCGGGTCGGGGTCGGAGGAGACGAGACGATCAGGAACGCGACAGAGGGGTGCGACAGGAAACGGATCAGACCCAGGTACCCCAGGGAGAAGCCCCGTCAACACCTGCTGCTGAGCCAACACCTGCTGCTGAGCCAAGTGCAATGCCTTCCGCTCCAGAGCCAGCGATACAGGCGGTTGCAGTTGAGCCGGAAGAGGTTGAAGCGCCAACCGAACTTGAGGTGGACGTTGAGGCCGGCGAGCCGCCCGCACCGCCACCCCGCAGCTCTGCGGCAATGCAGGTGACCGTCACCGTCAAGCTCCGGGCTTCCGAGCTCAAAGACTCGTTGAATGGTGAGGCGCCGTCAGCGCAGCAAGACCTGGTTCAGATGGCGATTGCCGAGGCGCGCAACCGCCACCCGGAAGTGCCCGCCGATGTTGCGCCCGAGTCAGAATCCACCCCGCTCCCCGGTGGTGATACGCTGCTGTCGTTGACCTGGAAATACCCGGCCCCGGTTCCCTCTTCTGAAGAACCTGCGTCGTAAAGTACACGACCGCTTCTCACGCCTGTCAGACCTCTCGAACAGCACTGCTCCCCCATAATGCCTGCCTGAAAAAGACTCGCTTTTTCAGAGGGCCCGTGTTACACCACCCGTCGTATCGGTACGGATGAAGCGGAGGTGCAGTATGCAACAGACCACTGACCAGCAGTATATGCTTTCCGGCGTAACCGTCCTGGATTTTACCCAGTACCTGGCCGGACCGACCGTGACCCGTCTCATGGCAGAGATGGGCGCTCATATCATTAAGGTCGAACAGGCGCCCATGGGTGACCCTTCGCGTTTGCTGCCGTTTATTCAGGATGAGCGCAGCGCGTATTTTGTCCAGCAGAATCGTGGTAAAAAAAGCCTCTGTCTCGATTTCGACAAGCCTGAATCCCTTGAAATCCTGCGGGCCTTGATTCCGACCGTGGATGTGGTGGTTGAGAATTTCGGGCCAGGCGTGATGGAAAAACGGAATCTTGACTATCCGTCGCTCAAGACCATCAATCCCAAAATTATCATGGTCTCGATTTCCGCCTTTGGGCGAAAAAGTCCGCTGTCTCACAAGGTGGGCTACGATTTTATTGCGCAGGCTTTCTCCGGCATTATGCATATGACCGGCAGTCCGGATGGGCCGCCGCAGTTCGTCGGGCTCGGTATTGCCGATGTCAGCAGTGGCGTCCACGCCTTTGCGGCTTTGGGTTATGCCTTATACCACCGGGAACGGACAGGCGTTGGCCAGTATATAGACCTGTCCATGATTGACGCCATGTTCCATATGCATGAGGTCAATGTGCAGGGCCATACCCTGAGCAAGGGCGAGTTTGTGCCGCTCCGGATGGGATCTCACCATCCCTTGGTGTGTCCGTGTGGGGTGTTCAAGGGGCCCGAAGGCTGGATAGTCGTCCTCGTCCTGGACCGTCAGTGGGCCAATATGTGTAAGGCTATGGGCCGGCCGGAGCTGATTGACGATGCACGCTTTGCGACCAATGCCGCGCGCGGGGAGAACCAGGGCGAACTCATTCCGATTATCGAAGCGTGGATGCAGGCGCAGCCGAGTGATGAAGCCGTCCTCCAAATCTTTGAAGAGCATCGGGTTCCTTCCGCTCCCGTTATGTCCATCACCGATATATTGAAGCACCCGTATTTCAAGGCGCGGGAGATGGTCCGGACGGTGCCCGACCCCATCCTGGGGGAAGTCACCATCCCTGGTTTCCCGCTGAAGTACTCCGAGTTCCCCCAGCTCCCGGACATTCAAGCTCCGCTTTTAGGCCAGCACAGCGCCGAGGTGCTGCAAGAGCAACTGCGCTATAGCAACGAAACCATCGCCGCACTCCAAGCGAAGGGGGTGCTGTACGCAGAGGACCGTTAGCGTGTACCGGACAGACCCGGCTACACCGGTCAGTCTCCGGGTCAAGGCAAAAACAGGGAGAAGGTATGGCAATGATTCCCGTTGAGCAGGTGGAAATTTTTGGCGCCGGCGTACTCAGAGCTGAAGGCGTGGTCATTGATAAGGAAGGCAACGCCTGGGGTGGCGGGCGTAATGGCATCGTCTATAAAGTCAGTCCGGACGGGGTCGTGCACGAGGTCGCCCAGTTGCCGGACCGGGCCATCCCCAACGGCGTCACGCTGGACCGGGAAGGGAACTTCGTCTACTGCGATCTCAGACATAAAGCCGTAATGCGGCTGTCACAAGACGGGAAGGTTTCCCTGGTCGCTGACCACGCCGGAGACTTTCCGATTTCGATCCCGAACTTCGCCAGTTATGACGCCGAGGGCAATCTCTACGTCTCGAACTCCAGCTCACAGCCAGGCCGTGAGGTGTTTAAGGAATTTGTGAATCCCCAGCCCAACGGCGCGGTTGTGCGCATCCGTCCCGACGGCCGGGGCGAGGTCGTCGCCACCGGAATTTATTTTGCCAATGGGACGGCTATCGATCCCAATGAGGATGCGGTCTACGTTCTGGAGAGCTCGCGCAACGACTGCGTCCGTATTCAGATCAACAAAGACGGCAGCTTTGGTTCGCCTGAAATTTATGCCAAAGATTTTCCGGCCCTGCCGGACGGAATGGCTTTTGATGTGGACCGCAACTTGTATATCACGCTGCCCGGCGTACCCGAAAACGGCAAGCTGGAGCCCCGAAACCGGGTCATCAAGGTTGACCCGAACGGCAATTGGGAAACCTTTATCCACGACCCGGACAGTACCGCGCTGGCCTTTCCAACCAACTGCGCGTTTGGCGGCCCTGACATGCAGGACCTCTTTATCGCCAATCTGGAGGGGGATCATATGAACAAGGTCCGGACCGCAGTCCGAGGCCATCCTTTGTATCACCAACGCTAAGAGTATCATCAGCGTTAGCCATACGGAGCCTTCTCATGCAAAAGAGCGACGAACGGATTCTCGCCACCCACGTCGGCAGCCTGCCTCGCAGTCCTGCGCTGACCGATCTGTTGATTGACCAGGAGCAGGGTAAGGCCATAGAGGCCGCGGCCCTGGAGCACCAATCCGAAATAGCCGTCCAACACGTGATCGATGAACAGCTCAAAGCCGGTGTGGATATCATTAATGACGGCGAACAGCCGCGTATCGGTTTTCAGACCTACGTGCCGCAGCGCATGCGCGGCTTTGGCGGGGAAAGCAAGCGGCCCACCCCGCAAGACATGGCCGAATTCCCGGATTTCATGGCCATGATGCAGCGGCGCAATATGATGCGGGCCAAGGTCTTCAACGCCCCGCAGGCCATTGCCGAGCTTGCCTACGATGATCTGTCCGCCGTACAACACGAATGCGCGTTGTTTCTACGCTGTACGGAGCAGGCAGTGTTCACCGAACGCTTCATGACCGCGGCTTCGCCCGGCATCATTGCCACCACCATGCTGAACGCCTACTACGACTCGCACGAGGCGTATGTGCTGGCGGTGGCTGAGCAGATGAAGAAGGAGTACGAATACATCCACGCCCAGGGCCTGTTGCTGCAACTCGACGCCCCCGACCTGGCTATGGAGCGGACCTTCCTCTTTCAGGAGCAGACACTCGCCGAATTCCAGAGGACCATTGAGGTGCATATCGAGGCGGTCAACCGCGCGACCGAGAATATCCCGGCCGAGCGTATCCGGTTACATATCTGCTGGGGGAATTATGACGGTCCCCACAATCACGATGTACCGCTGGCCGATATTCTGCCCGTTCTCTATCAGGCCAAGGTTGGAGCCCTGTCCATTGAGCTGGCGAATCCCCGCCACCAACACGAATATAAAGCCTTCCGGCAGCATCCCCTGCCCGACTCAATGCTGCTCATCCCCGGTGTGATCGATTCCACAAGCAACTATATCGAACATCCGGAAATCGTTGCCGACCGCCTCTGTCAGGTAGTTGACGCGATCGGTGACCGGAGTCGGGTCATTGCCGGTTCGGACTGCGGCTTCGGCACGTTTGCCGGCTGGGAGATGGTGTCCGAGAGCGTGGTGTGGGCCAAGCTGCGGGCGTGCGCGGAGGGCGCGCGCCTCGCCTCGCAGCGCTTGTGGGGAGGGTGAGCGATCTGCGGTGAACACGCGGAAACTCACCCCAGGCGGTCCGGTGTCGTGTCAGGCTCCGGTCACATTTGCCGTCCAGCCTTTGTCTTTATCGACCGTTGTGGCTGAGATCTTCTTTGAAGCGTAAAAGCCGACCAGCCCCAGGGCGTCTTTTATCTGCAGCCGCCCGATCGGCCCCGAGGTATAGGTCACGTTCAGGATATTACGTGCGGGGTCGATGATAAACGCCGCCGGTTGGATGATATTGCGCTTCTCTTCGTACCAGCAGGTCAGGGTCGCGGCCGTGGCCGGGCCGTCCACGTCGTAGATGACGGGAAACGTCAGCCCCGACTTATCGACCGTCTGCCGGGCTTTATCGAGCGGGTCGGTTGAGATGGCGTAGACCGAAATCCCAGTCGCCTGGGCCTGCTCAAGATTGGCCTGATAATCAGCCAACTGCTGATCGCAGAACGGTCACCAGTAAGCCCGGTAGGTCAGGACGATAGCGTACGGGGTCGAGATGTCGGCCGGCAGACTGACAGTCCCTCCGCCGACGCTCGGACCGCTGATGGCGGGAAAAGGATCTCCGGGATGGAGGCGTTCCATAGCTGTGCTCCTTTCTGGGATGCGCGCCGGGTCAGGGCGAACAAGGCACGGTGGGCCACCTATAGCCATGACCCGGCAGCGAGTCAAGGCAAGAACGCGCCGGTCTTCTGCAACAGACCGGCCCTGTGCTACACTCCGGCCCATGACTCGCCTGTCGCCTCCGTCTCACGAGCCTCCTGACCTCGTTTCAGAAGTTGCTGCGCTTAGCCTGTGATATATTGCACGCATGGCCAGAGACTCTCGATCCACTACGCCTAAGCAGGCTGCCAAGAAAACCCCGGCCCAGACTCTGCTGGGTGCCATTGGTGCCGGGCTGCGAAAAATACCGACTACCTTTGTCCTGGTGCTGATCGGACTTTTTATTTATTTTCGTTCGCCGGACGAGGCGCAGCCGCCAGAGCAACCACCCGAAGACTCGATATCACAGGAAGAGCCGCAGCCACCGGACGATCTTCCTGCCAGTATCAGCCCGGCCTTTTGGACCTGTGTCTACCGCACCGACACCCAACTTTCTGAAAGCCTCTGGTCGGATGTGTACCACGGCATGGAAGCCAGCGACGCCGGGCGCTCGGTATCCGTCTCCGTCTCTCCGAAATGGACCGACCTGACACCCGACCAGCGCTCCACCGTAGTCGAACTAGTGGCGACGACCTGGCAAAAGAACAGCCAGGACTTGGCGCTGTTTGAGCCAGGAGCCGGGCTGGAAAGCGTGACGCTCAAAAGCGCGGACGACGATACGATTGTGGCGGTCTGGACGCCGCACGACGGAGTCCAACTCGTCGAGGGAGAGTCCGAATCGCCAAGCCACGGATAGCCAAACCTCGCGGGGAAACGGGGATACGAGGCGAAAGGAAGGCATGAAGTCAGCCGCGTTTTTTACCATAGACTGGCGGGACGGTGCGGTGGTGATGATCGATCAGCGCGCTTTACCCACCCGGGAAGTCTACCGCAGCTACACGGATTACCGCAGCGTCGCGCGCGCCATTACCGATATGGTGATTCGCGGCGCCCCCGCGATCGGAGTAGCCGCTGCCATGGGGATTGCGCTTGGAGTGCGACAGCTCAAGCGGAGTGCCGAGCCCGCCGTTTTTGCACGCATCTGTCAGGTATTTGCCGCCACCCGGCCGACTGCGGTCAACCTCTTTTGGGCCATTGACCGCATGCGACGCCGGTATGAGAAAGTGCGGGCCAAAGGCCGTGATGCCCTCATTGAAGCTCTGGAGCAGGAAGCCCTGAAAATCTATCGGGAAGACATAAGCGCCAATCAGCGTATCGGCCGCCACGGCGCAAAACTGATTCCCAAAGGGGCGACGGTTTTAACGCATTGTAACGCCGGGGCGTTGGCAACGGCCGGATATGGAACCGCCCTGGGCGTGATCCGGGCTGCCTGGGAGCAGGGCAAGAATATCTCCGTCTTTGTGCCGGAAACCCGGCCGTATTTACAAGGCGCACGTTTAACTGCCTGGGAACTCGTCCGCGAGGGGATTCCCGCAACCCTGATTACCGACAATATGATCGGTCATTTCATGCAAAAGGGTGCGATTGATTGTGTTGTTGTGGGCACCGACCGTACCGCAGCCAATGGGGACGTGGCCAATAAGATCGGCACGTATACGTCTGCCGTGCTGGCCGGACGACACAAGCTGCCGTTCTATGTGGCCGCCCCAACAACGTCGATTGATCTGGATTGTCCCTCCGGCAAGAAGATTCCGATTGAAGAGCGGTCCGCCCAGGAAGTCACCCACGTGCTGCGCCAACAGATTGCCCCCAGCGAGGTCGCGGTTGCGCATCCCGCCTTTGATGTCACCCCCCATCGCCTGGTCAGTGCGATCATCACGGAAAAGGGGGTCGCCCGCAGTCCCTATTCGCAGTCGTTGCCGAAATTTGTCAAAAGAAAACGGTGAGCTGGATATCCGTCCTTATCCTGCTGCCCGTTGGACAATCGTCTCAACCAGGGTGTGGTGTTCCGGTGCTCCGATTGCCGGCAACGGGAGAGAGGTCCGATCTGCAATGCGTTGCTTCAGCCACTCAACACGACGCTGCGCTTCGGTCACCCGCTCCCCGGTCAAAACGCCTTGTTGGAGCGCTCGTCGGCACGCATCCCGAGCGCTGAGCGCGCGCTCCAGGCTTTGGCAGATCAATAAGAGATCGGCTCCGGCGCTGAGCGCCTGAACCGCTGCGGCTGCAACCGAGGAATGCCGAACAATAGCGCCCATCTCCAGATCGTCCGAGACAATGATCCCCTGGAACCCTAACCGCTGCCGCAGCAGGTCGTTCATGATGATGGGGGAGAGCGAGGCGGGCTGCTGCGGGTCAAGGGCCGGATAGACAACGTGGGCGGTCATCAGGAGCTCGATCTCCTGAGCAATAGCGGCTTGAAACGGGGGGAGGTCAACCTCCTCCAGGGTAGCCTTGCCGCGCTCGTCGTAGGGCAGGTCGTCGTGCGAATCGATGACGGTCGCCCCGTGCCCAGGAAAATGCTTGCCGCACGGGAGTACACCCGCCGCGCGCAGTCCGGCGGCAAGGGCACAGCCGAACTCCGCCACCCGTTGCGGGTCAGAGCCAAACGCACGGTCGCCAATAACCGTGTTGTCAGGGTTGCTATACACGTCGAGTACGGGCGCAAAGTCAATATCTATCCCCACGCTGCGCAGCTCCTGTCCAAGGGCGACTCCGACGGCATGGGCGAGTTGCGGGGAGCCGGTCTGGCCTATCTGAAGAGCGGGCGGGAAATGGGTGAATGGCGGTGAGAGACGATGGACGCGCCCGCCTTCTGCGTCAAGCGCAATCAAGGGTGGGTGCTCGGGGGTCAGGGCGTGTATATCCGCACACAGGGCCTGGAGCGTGTCCGGGTCCGTATAATTCCGCTGAAAGAGGATGATGCCCCCAGGCTGCAAGTCAGCAAGTATCCGGCGCGTCTCAGCATCAAGGGTTGGATGGGGAATACCAACCATCAGGCACTGACCAATGGCGTCTTGAGAGAAGCGGTTATTCATAACCATACTCTAACAAGAAGGCTGATACGAGAAAAGAAAATCCCACAGTACCTAGACAATCCTCAAACAAATATGCTATCAGCACGCCCATGCTATCGCTTTGCCCCGGACGGAAGGCTGGGGAAAGAGCCGCTGGGCGACAAACCGGTCGACCCAAATAGGCTCTGGAGAGGCAAAAAGATAGTTGTGGTAGACCGCTTGGATCCCATTGTTGTACGGACCGAGACGGACGGCAGAAAAGCTATACGACAGGGAATAGCGATAGCGTGCGGCTTTGACAGTAGCGCGCATGACCCCCAACCCATCTTCCCTGCCTCGATGCCCTCCGACTGTGGTCCATGGAGAAACCGTAGAAGGAGGGACAACATGCAATCCACAAAGATTTCGGTTCCTGAGTTGCAACGGCTGAAAGCGTCGGGGCAGAAGATCACGGCCCTGACCGCCTACGATTACCCGTTCGCCCGCATCCTGGACGAATGTGGCATCGACTTTCTCCTGGTTGGCGATTCTTTGGGCACGACCGTGCAGGGGGCGGATACGACCCTGCCGGTCACGATGGACGATATGGTCTACCACCTCAGGCTGGTCAATCGAGCCCGTCCGCGTGCCCTCATTGTGGGGGACATGCCGTTTTTGTCCTACCAGGCCGGTATTTGTGACGCCATTGCCAATGCCGGACGCTTACTCAAGGAAGGCGGGGCCGAGGCCGTCAAACTGGAAGGTGGGGTCAACATCGCCCGGGTCATCAAGGCCATCGTCAATGTAGATATCCCCGTGATGAGCCATATTGGTCTGACGCCGCAGTCGGTGCATCGCATGGGCGGCTATAAGGTCCAGGGCAAGAAGTCGGGTCGCCAGCCCGGCGCTCGGGAACGTCTCATCGAAGACGCGGAAGCCGTCACCAACGCCGGCGCGTTTGCCGTGGTCTTGGAAGGGGTCCCGATGGACCTGGCCGCCGAGATAACGGATATGCTGCCCATTCCCACCATTGGTATCGGTGCCGGCCCGCACTGTGATGGCCAGATTCTGGTGATGCATGACCTGCTGGGCATGTCCGGTGATTTCACGCCCAAATTCGTCAAACGCTATGCCAACCTGGAGCGTGTCGTTGCCGACGCGGTGAGCGCCTATATCAGCGAGGTGCGGGAGCAGGCCTTCCCCCAGGATGAGCATTCGTTCCATTAAAGCTTTCCAGGAAACCTGACGTGCATATTATTCAGACCGTTCGAGAGATGCAGCGTTGGTCGGAAGATCAACGCTTGGAGCGTAAGACCGTAGCCTTTGTCCCCACCATGGGCTTTCTGCACGAGGGCCATCTCAGCCTGGTGCGCGAGGCGAAGAATCGAGGCGATGTCGTCGTGGTCTCCATTTTCGTCAACCCCATGCAATTCAATCAGTCGTCCGATTTCGACAAATACCCGCGTAACGAGGTCCAGGACGAACGTGCCCTGAAGGAATTAGGCACCGATGTTTTGTTCATGCCGCCGCCCGCTGAAATCTATCCCGATGGCTACCAGAGCGCGGTTGAGGTCGAGAAAGTCAGCCAACCCTTGTGCGGTGCCTTTCGGCCTGGCCATTTTCGGGGGGTGACAACGGTGGTGGCCAAGCTGTTCAATATGGTCAAACCGCACTGCGCCCTGTTCGGCGAAAAGGACTTCCAGCAGTGTGTTGTCATCAAGCGTATGGTCCAAGACCTGAACTTTGACATCGATATTGTTGCCCTGCCGACGGTGCGCGAAGACGACGGCCTGGCCATGAGTTCCCGGAATGCCCGGCTGAGTGCGGCTGAAAGAGAGACGAGCCTGTGCGTGTCACGGGCGCTCGGGGCCGCCCAGGAGTTGGTCTCCGGCGGACAAACCTCCGCGGCTGTTATTCTTCAGACCGTGCAGCAGATATTAACCCAAAACGCTGAGGTGCGGGTCGAGTACGCCTCCCTGTGCCATCCTGACACGCTTGAAGAAGTGGAGCAGCTATCCGGTCCCACCTTGTTGGCCATCGCGGTCTGGGTCGGCGAGGTCCGGCTGATTGATAACTGTGTGTTACATTAGTCGCAGAGTTTGCGTATGGCCAAAGAGAAATCAGCCGAGAGAGCGATCTGCGTCAACCGAAAGGCGCGGCACGACTATATCATTAGCGAAACCCTCGAAGCCGGGATTGTGCTGAACGGTGGAGAGGTCAAATCGCTCCGGGACGGTCGGGCCAACCTCAAAGACAGCTATGGCCGGATCGACAGGGGCGAGGCGTTTTTATTGAACGCGCATATCAGCGACTACAAACCGGCCCATTATTTCAACGGCGACCCCAACCGCAAGCGCAAGCTCCTCCTGCACAAAAAAGAAATCATGCGGCTAATGGGTAAAACAAAGGAGCAGGGACTGACCCTGGTCCCGCTGCGGCTGTACTTTAAGGAAGGCCGGGTCAAGGTTGAGTTGGCCTTGGCCAAGGGTAAACGGACGTATGACAAGCGTGCTACCATTCGCGAACGCGAGATGAAGCGTGATGTTGAGCGTGCCATGCATAGACGAACGGGCTAAGGGGGTATACTCTCTCTACTCTTCCCTTCTGCGGGGACGAAATAATTCCGATAAGGGGGCGATCTGGTTTCGACGTGGGCTAGAAAGCCAGGGCTGCATGCCGGGGTTCTGTCCCGCCCGTAAAACGGACAGGCTGCAATTTAACTGCAGACGATTTTGATTACGCTCTTGCTGCCTAGAGCAGCTTGCGTCTTACTGATCCGCGCCCGTAGGGTTGGCTAAGGCGACACAAATCGGGATAAGGCTCGCATCGTGCCGAAGGGTGCGCGCCCGAAACCTTACTTTGGCTGGTCTGAGGGCATCCTGCTCGTAGGAGGCCCGAGGATGAGATTAAACTACGAGCTACGCATTGTAGATGCCTTGAGTGGACTACTCTCGGACGCGGGTTCGATTCCCGCCGCCTCCATCCCTTGTCATATTGACGAACCAGCTATGTCGGAAAATCTGCAAATTGCAGAGATTATTGAAGATGCCCGACGCAGACTGGTAGACACGGGTACGCGCAATCGTCTGATCCATGTGAATCGCAGTCGCAAGACTGGTAAATTTCTGAACATCATCAACGAACGCTCCGATGATGTCTTTGATATCCTGCGGACCCAAGGCCGAAAGATGAAGTTTCATGCCTCGGATACGATAGATGATGACAGCGATTCCGATACTAACACTGCTGACGAGGTGCTTTTGCAAGAGGTGGATCTGTCTCCAGAAGAAGAAACTGTAGACAAGTCGCGTTTTACAGACCGACTGCTTGATACACCCTTGGGAGTCGATGCTCTGCAGAAGCGCCTGCTGCAACTGGCACGGGATGCAAAAACTGCGGAAGAGGAGCAGGGGATCAACATCCTTTACTTAGCACTGGGTTTTCTCACTTGGTACGAAGACGAAAACTCAAACACACGACGGGAAGCACCGCTCATTCTCATCCCCGTTGATCTCGTTCGCAACCAGCGCTCTTCCACCTACGATCTACAAGCTCGCGATGACGACATTGCCACCAATCTGCCTTTTCAGGAGCGTATAAAAAACGACTTCGGCATGACTCTGCCGGAGATTGAGGAAGGAGAAGATTTCACTCCGTCAGACTACTTTGAGCAGGTGCGGGATGTCTGTACGACCAAGCCGCGCTGGCAGATTGATGACAATGGTATTCAACTCGGCTTCTTCTCTTTCGCCAAGCAGTTAATGCAGCACGACCTGGAGCAGGCCAACTGGCCGGCAGGGTCCCTAGGCGAGAACGAAACTATGCAGAACCTCTTGCTGAACGGGTTTGAGCCCACAGATCCCCTGTTCGGACCAGACGAAAAGCTGGACGGACGGCTGGAACCCGCAGATATCGTTCAGGTAGTTGACGCTGATGTGTCCCAGACCAAGGTGATTGAGGAGGTGCGTAAAGGCCGCAATCTCGTTGTGCAGGGACCGCCTGGTACCGGTAAGTCTCAAACCATCACCAATATCATTGCTGCGGCTGCCCATGACGGCAAAACCGTGCTGTTCATGGCAGAGAAGATGGCAGCGCTATCCGTGGTTCACAAGCGTCTGGAAAAAGTGAGGCTAGGTGACTTATGCCTGGAACTGCATTCCCGCAAGGCCAACAAGAAGGCTGTCGTGCAGGAATTAGGACGGACTTTGCGCGCTGCTGGCAATACCCCACACGTACCACCACCGCCTGACGAACTTCGGGCAAAACGCGATGAGTTGAACCGGATTGCCGCTCTCTTGCACTCAAACATTAACGGGTACGACTTCTCCCCGTTTGACGCCATGGCAGAAATCATCGGCTTCACAGGTTGGGGTAAATCGCCTCCTGATCTTCCTCAGGAGGGCTTGGATCGCCTAACGAATGAGAAACGTCAAGAGATCAACCGTACGATTCGTGAATTGGCTAGGGTGCTAGAAAAATCGGGGAGCCGAGCCATGCATCCTTTCGCTGGTACCCGAGCGTTCGACCTGCAACCTACCGATATCCAGCGCCTTGATAGCGAATTGCGTATAGCGGTCGCGTCCATAGACGCCGCCTTGACCAACAATACCACAACATTTTCGACACTGGGATTATCTAGCGTACGGTGCCTCAAAGATCTCGATAGCGACCTTCGCATTCTGGAGTTGCTAGGGAATCCGACGGGATCGGAAGCCTCTAAGCAACACATTCTGGAATTGCTGAGGAATACGCCTGAGCGTGCAATGGAGCTTGGCCGGCTGATATTCAGCAAGGAGCCGAGCAACTTGGTGGCAGAGAGGCTTCAAAAGGCCGGTCCGATCTGGACTGCAGCAAAGCAGGACGAGGAGGCCGCGCAGCGAGACCTTGTTGTGGCAAAGCAGAACCGGAAGGCCGCAGGGCGGGAGTGTAATGCTGCGCAGCGAGACCTTATTGCCGCTGAGAAGGAGTGTAGTGAGATAAAGCAAGGGTCTCAATTTTACGACCAGGCTTGGACAACGCCGCTTGAACATCTGCGAGTCACCATTAAAGGCGGCACTGGTAGCGGAATCTGGCCTTTCTTCAAGCGACTCGGTAACCGGTACCGAGTCGCTAGTAAGACGCTAGAGCAATTGATCCAGGGTGAGTTTCCACAGGTGGCCGAGGGGCGACTCGCGCTGCTGGATAAACTTGCTAAGGCGCAAAGCAAACTGGATCAAGCGCAAAGCAACCTTGCGAAGGCTCAGAGCAAGTTAGACCAAGCACAAAATAGGTTTGACCCTGCACAAAGCAAATTAGAGCAAGCTCAGCTTAGGCTTGACCGTGTTCAAAGCCGGTGCAGGCTGCTAGACGAAGATCGGGCTTGGCTGGAGACATTACTAGGCGATGTCTGGCAGGGTGAACATACAGATTTCGCTGGTCTTACCAGGGCGGCTACTTGGCTGGGTGAGGTGGAAGCTACTAGGTTGATCCCGACATTGGATGGTCTTGAGCGCTTGTTACGGACCGTCTCTAAATTACAGTCGATAGCGCCTGAACTCGCTGATCTTGGCGAGAAAACCACCAATGCGATTCAGAAGGTTGTGGAACGTTTACGGCTTGATCTTGAGGCTATCGGGCTGACTAAGGAATTAGTAACGATTCCTCTCACCGACTTGCAAAAACGTTTGGTGACCATACATGCAGGGCTTGATAGGTACGGTGAGTGGGCGCAACTGGGGAATGTCACTGAAACTATTCGAGGATATGGCCTTGATGCGCTGATAACCGCTATTGACGCGGGTGACCTGGCCCCGACAGACGCCACGGACGAGTTCAATTATGCCTGTGCCGAGGCTCGCTGGCGGCAAGCCCAAAGGCGGATTCCTGGGCTTGCCGAACTCACCCATCTTGATCGCCACAGGCTTGTGAAGGTGTTCCATGAGTTGGAATCAAATCGACTGACAGACATACAAACCCTGCTCCGCTCGCAACATCTGGCCCAGCTGCCGCAGGGAGCAGCAGGGGAGATGGGAATCATCCTTGGCGAGATCGGGCGCAAAAGAAAGCACATGCCGATCCGCAAGCTGATCGATAGGGCAGGCACTATGGTACAACGGATTAAGCCGTTGTTTTTAATGAGCCCGATTTCCATTGCCCAGTTTTTGCCTCCTGGATCACTGACGTTTGACCTTCTGGTGGTGGATGAAGCCAGTCAGGTACGCCCGGAGGATGCTCTAGGTGCTATCGCCCGTGTACGGCAAATCGTTGTTGTGGGCGATCAGAAACAACTGCCGCCCACATCCTTTTTCGAGCGGCTCGGTGGTAACGACAGTGACGAAGAGGAAGATGAGCCACTATCAACCACCCGGGCAACAGAGATGGAGAGTATTCTTACCCTCTGTGAAGCACGGGGACTTGGTCGGCGCATGCTGGAATGGCACTATCGCTCTAAAGACCCATCTCTCATCTGTGTCTCGAACTCTGAGTTCTATGAAAACCGGCTGGTGCTGCCTCCGTCCCCCCTGGAATTAGACGAACATTACGGCCTTAGTTTCCACAAGGTGCCTGGAGTCTATTCCAGCAAGAGCCGTGGTGGAGGACGTGCTGGTACGAATCGGATTGAGGCCGAGAAGATAGCCGCTGTGGTAGCACACCACGCTTGTACTTGCCCTGGATTGTCGCTGGGTATTGTTACGTTTTCCAAAGCGCAAAGTGACATGGTGACCGAAGTGCTGGAATATGCTCGTCGCCAGGATCGGGTACTGAATGAATTTCTGAGTGAGACTCATGCCGAAGACGTATTCGTAAAAAACATCGAAAACGTGCAGGGTGACGAGCGCGACGTCATCTTGATAAGCGTTGGCTATGGCCCGCATGAGGCCGGCAGCCGGCTTGCCAGCATGAACTTTGGGCCGATCAATGGCGAGGGCGGTGAGCGACGATTGAATGTCCTGTTTACCCGTGCGCGAGCACGTTGTCAGGTGTTTGCCTCATTCGACCCTGGCGATATGAATCTGGCAAAAACAAGCCGTGACGGGCCACGGGTTCTCAAACGATTTCTGGAGTTCGCTCAGACGGGGCAGATGAACGAGCGCACGACAACGGACGGCGGTCCGGACAGCCCCTTTGAGGAAGACGTTGCCCAGATGATCTCCTCACTCGGATATCTGGCTGACCATCAGGTGGGCAGTGCAGGATTTCGGATTGACGTGGGGGTTCGACATCCCGACAGACCCGGACAATATATTCTAGCTGTGGAGTGCGACGGTGCTGCCTATCACAGTGCATTGAGCGCCCGTGAACGCGACCGCCAACGGCAAGATGTACTGGAAGGACTAGGCTGGACGTTTCATCGTATCTGGAGCACAGACTGGTTTCATCGCCGCGCCCAAGAAGTAGAACGTCTGAAGAGCGCGCTTGAAGACGCTTACCGGAGAGTAATTGTCGGGATCCGCGTTCCCGGTGCCAATGATGAAGATGGTACTGGGGCAGCACCGGCAAATTCCGGTGAGAATATGCCGGTCTTGGATGTCAGCCTGGAGCATGCATCCGAGCGACCAGAAATCACCGTGCCTGCCTATGAGAGAGCCGATTCCACGGTTTCAACCTTCCTCGAACCCCATGAGATGCCTCTGAAAGAATTGGTAGAGATCGTACAGGGAATTGTGAAGATTGAAGGGCCTGTTCATGTGGATGAGGTGGCTCGTCGGCTGGCGACGGTGCTGGGCAAGAGGCGCACGGGGACCCGCATATCCACAGCAGCACGACAGGCGTTACGCGATGCTCAGGCCAACCATCACGGCGAAGAGCATCTTCAATGCAGTGGAGATTTCTGGTTCACGGTTGCACAGAGCAAGAACGTTCCCGTGCGGGATCGATCTGGAGAATCCGGCCCTACTTTGCAGGCGGCGGCGCTACCCCCAATGGAAGTCAGAGCCGCCGCTACGATGTTGGAGAAAGAATGTGGACAGATGGACCGTACCGAAATGGTACGTGAGATCGGCCGACTGCTCGGCTTCAAGCGTATTGGGGCTGATCTACAAAGGACAATTAATTCAGCGCTTGGCGCAGACTGACGAGTCAATGGCCTTCTACTGGCCATCATTCGTTTTAATGTACGAAGGCTATGTAAGGAGAACCACAATGAGTTCCGATAAAACCGGTGGCCCTGTAGGCGCGCCTACAGACAGCGAGCTGCGCGTGGCGGCGCAGGCTTTATTTCTCGATCTGGATCGGGGCGACCTGGATTTCTTCGCCACCGCGATGGGCAAGTTCGTTGACGACTACAATGCCATCGACGCCATGGACGCGCCGCCCCTGCCGACGAAATACCCGCGGGGTGAGGGTTATCGCCCGACCGGCGATGAGAACCGTTACGGTGCCTGGCAGTGGAAGTGTTCGATCAAAGGCGCGGCGTCCGGCAAGCTCGTCGGTAAACGCGTCGCCATCAAGGACAACATCAGCGTTGCGGGCATGCCTATGCTGAACGGCTCGGCGCTGTATGAAGGTTTTATCGCCGACGAAGACGCGACCGTCGTGACCCGCGTGCTCGATGCCGGCGGCGAAGTGGTCGGCAAGGCCGTGTGCGAAAACTTCTGCTATTCCGGCGGCAGCCATACGTCGGCTTCGGGTCCGGTGAGGAACCCGCGCGACCCCGACTTCATGACCGGCGGCTCGTCGAGCGGCTGTGCCGCATTGATTCTGACGGGTGAATGCGACATGGCGATCGGCAGCGACCAGGGCGGCTCCGTACGCATGCCGAGCTCGTGGTCTGGCTGCGTCGGGATCAAGCCGACTCACGGCCTGGTGCCCTATACCGGCGCCGGACCCATCGAGCATACTATCGATCACCTCGGGCCGATGGCTTCCTCGAGCCTCGATTGCGCCCTGTTACTCGAAGTCATCGCGGGCTACGACGATGGCCTCGACCCGCGTCAGGTGGCGGCGTTGCAGGCAAAACCCTATAGCGAACTCGTCGGTCAGGGGATTGAGGGGCTGCGGATCGGTATCGTCCGTGAAGGCTTCGGCGCGCCGGGCTCGGAAGCAGACGTGGATGAATCCGTGATGGCCGCGGCCTGGCGGCTGCAGGAAACCGGTGCCGTGGTTGAAGAAATCTCCGTCCCAATGCACACCGAGGCATTGAAGATCATGTTCGCAGGTTCCGTCGACGGGACGCTGTCAACGTGGAGCGATCAGGGTCCGGCGGGCGGAAACGCAGATGGCCACCACCCACTCGGAGCGATCCGCTTCTTTCAGGAGGCGCGCAAAACCCGGGCGGCGGAGCTGCCGGACATGGCCAAGACCGTGCTGTTGTTCGCGCAGGTCATGCGCGCCCGTTACGGCAACTATTATTCCGCCAAGGCACAAAACCTCGTCCGCACGCTACGCGCCGCCTACGATCTCGCGTTCGATACATGCGACCTGCTCGTGATGCCGACGACCGTGATGAAAGCCCACCGGATTCCACCACCGGACGCATCCCGTGAAGTCGTCATGGGGCTCACGCTCGACATGATCGGCAACACCGCACCCTTCGATGCGGCGAGCCATCCGTCGATGAGTGTGCCGACCGGTCTGTCGAACGGCCTGCCCGTCGGCATGATGATCACGGGACGCTACGGTGAAGACGACGTTGTGCTGCGCGCCGGGCATGCGTTCGAGACGTTGCGTGGACCGTTTTGAGCGCTCGCGGAACGCTGCCGACGGATCAGCCTTGCCGCATCGGCGCCGGGCGGCCACCAGGAAGAGACCCGTTAATGACGGGTTTGCAGAACTCCGGCATTAATGGTCGCAAGCCTCATCATGGGAGAGCGCGATGAGTTCACATAGCGAAATTCACTACGAAGTCGTCTGGCCGAAATCGCCGCTAGCGATACAGACACGGCCTCTTGCCGAACGGCTCGATACGCTCGAGGATAAACGAGTCGGGTTCCTGTGGGATTTCCTGTTTCGCGGTCACGAGCTTTTTCCCGTCATCGAAAAAGAGTTGCAGAACCGTTTCACTGGGATCGAAATCGTCGGGTACGACGAATTCGGCAACACGCACGGGGGCGATGAAGCCGAGGTGATTGCCGCCCTCCCTAACCGGTTGCGCGACCGCCGTATCGACGCCGTCGTCTCCGGGGTGGGATGTTGAGGGAGTTGTACGCCCGCCGTGATGCGGGCGTCGGTTGTCGCGGAAGCCGCCGGGGTGCCGTCGGTGTCGCTGGTCTGTGAAGGTTTCGAACGCCAGGCGTCGGCCACCGGTCGCGGCGTGGGATTCGACGGACTTCCCCTCGGCGTGCTGCGCGGGCACGTGGACGCGCAGAGCCACGACGAGATGATCGGTTACCTGCGTGACTCGACACTCGACCAGATCATAGCCGGCCTCACCAGCGCACCGGTCGTCAGTGAGGGCGCTGCCGCTGAGCCCGCGGCACTGGATGTTGTCGCCACAGGAACGATTGACGATATCAACGAACATTTCACCGTTGAGGGGTGGAGTGATGGACTGCCGGTCATTCCGCCGACCCGGGACCGGGTCAGGGCGTTTCTCGCCGCGCTGAACGATAACCCCTGGAGAGTAATCGGCACCGCCCGGCCCTCGGGCCGCGAGATCACGGTCTGGTCGGTTGCCGTCAATGCCGTCATGACCGGTTGTCAGCCCCGGCACCTGCCCGTGCTCTTGGCGCTCGCCGAAATCGTCGCCGATCCCGGTTACGGCGTAGAGCACTCGGGCAACACCACCGGGGCCGACGCCCTCATAATTGTTAATGGGCCGTCGATGGTCGAACTCGGCTTCAACGCCCGGCAGGGAGTACTTCGGGAGGGCGCCCACGCGAATACCAGTGTCGCCCGATGGCTCCGGCTGTACCTGCGCAATGTGTGTGGATTCACCGCCGACGAACACGACAAGGCCACGTTCGGTAACAGTACCCGGGTGGTATTGGCCGAAGATGAGCAGACGCTGACCGACATCGGCTGGCAACCACTGAGTGCGGAGTTCGGGTTCGGGCGGGGTGACGACGTGGTCACCATGGCCCGCATGAACAGCGGCCTTATCCTCGGCAGCGTCTTCGGATCGACGGGCGATGCGATCGTGCCGTATCTGGCCGACGGTCTCGTTCGAGTCAGTGGCTGGGACCTCGCGCACATCTACGGGCTCGGACAGGGCCATTATCGACCGCTGCTGATCCTTTCCCCGATGCTGGCGCGCACATTCGCCCGATCCGGCTGGAGTAAGGATGACGTCAAGCAGGCGCTGTTCATAAAGGCACGGCTGCCGGCGGCCAGGTTCGAGCAGCTCATCGGCGAGTGGAGCAACATTGATGCGGGGCGCCGCACCCTGTTCGAACTGGCGACCGAAGGTCTGGTCCCGCCGGTCTTCGGCGAGTCCAATGACCCGCAACGCCTCGTGCCGGTCGTGACCGAAGCCTCGAAGTTTCTGATCGCCGTTGCAGGCGACCCGAACCGGAACAATGCTTACGTAATGAGTAACGATGGCCCGCACGGTGACTGGACGGCTAAGGCCGTACCATGAACCCCTACGCCTTCGGCATCATCACGAGCATCGTGATCTATCTGCTGATCGGAAGTTACGCCGGCCGGCGGGTAAAAGATGTCGATGATTATTTCGTTGCGGGGCGTGACAGCTCGACCTTGCTGATAGCCGGCACCCTGGTCGCGAGCTACCTGAGCACCGCCGCGTTCCTGGGTGAAACCGGGTTTACGTATCAAGGGCACGGCGCGATCCTCATGATCCTGGTCGGGGTCAATATCGTCGGCTACGTACTGGGCGCAGCGTTCTTCGGCCGCTATGTCAGACGCAGCCAGGCGATAACGGTCGCCGAGTTCTTCGGCAAGCGCTTCAACAGTCGGCGCGTTCAGGCCGCCGCGGGGGTGACGGTTATCGGGGGGGTCACCGCCTATTTGCTGGCGGTGACCCAGGGGGCATCACTGGCGATATCGGAAGTGATGCATATTCCCTATGACGTGACTTTGCTGATCGTCTGGATCGGCTACACCTCGTTCACGATATATTCCGGCTCGAAAGGCGTGGTGTTGACGGATACCGTCATGTACCTGCTGTTCACCTTCGTCGGTTTCCTCTCTCTCTACTATATCCTCGATGAGACCGGTGGATGGTTCGCCACCATCGAGTCCCTGGCGGTATACGAAGCCAAGCCGGGAATCATCTCCTGGCACGGTATCGTCGGATCCGATTCGCGCTGGCAAACGCCGTTCGATTCAGTTGGCTGGGGTCTCGTGCTCGGGGTCGCGTGGGCATTCACGATTGCGGTGAGCCCGTGGCAATCGAGCCGCTACCTCATGGCGAAAAACGAGCACACCGTGATTCGATCGGCTTGCTTTGCGAGCGCGTCGGTCGTGGTGCTGTATTGGGCGTTGGTGGTGTCCGCCGCCGCCGTCAATCTCCTCAACCCGGATATCGAGCCCAACGAAAAGGCAATGATCTGGGCGGCTTTCAACGCCATGCCGACCTATGCGGGTGTGTTGTTCATGACCGGCGTGGTGGCTGCCGCCCTGTCATCGGCGTCGACGTTTCTCTCCTTGATCGGATTCAGCGCGACGAACGATCTGGTCGAGATTCGTCAGGGAGATGAACACCGCAAGCTCCGATTGAGCCGCTACACCATGCTGGCGGTCGGGATCGTCATCTTGATCGTGGCGTATTTCCAACCGCCCGCGATCATGATGATCAGCTATTTTGCGGCGACGCTGTTTTCATCGTCGTGGGGACCGGTGGCCTTCATGAGCGTGTGGAGTAAACGCATCACGGCAGACGGAGCTTTTTGGGGGATAGTCGTCGGCTTCGTCGGGAATCTGATACCGAAGATCCTCTCGGTATTCGAGGTAATATACCTTCCGGTTTATCTCGATCCATTTGTGATTGGCATCGTATTGAGCCTCATCACGATCATTCTCGTATCGCGGAATGGCCGGGTCACCGAGGAGGAACATCTGTATCGCATGAAGGTCCATCAAACGCCGCCCGCCGAATACGACCCCTCACTGACTGCCAAAACCTTGTGGTTCGCGAAGGGTTTAATGGTCTGTGGCGCGGCCTTGACGATACTCATGATCGTGTTTTACGTGTTGCCGTACGAACATACGGTCGAGCACAAGGCCGACTACCTGTGTCTGGCCCAGTGGTTCTTGTCATGAGCGGCGAGTTGATTCTCTCGATAGGGTACGGCGGTATCCTTTTCCTCTGTGGCGCGTTCGCCTACTGGTGGACCAAGCGCTCCTACGGCGCACGCCATGAGGAGCCGGATCAACACTCGTAGCCCGCGAGAAACCCTGGCCAGATACACGCTATGAAAAAGCTGACCGCCTCCGAGGCGAGGAAAAATTGGTTTCAAGTGCTTGATGAAGTCGCCGCTGGGGAAGTCGTTGTCCTGGAGCGGAAGGGGGAAATGATATTGCTGTCGATGAGCACTACGCTTCTCGGTCTGGAAGGGGCCTATCCTGGCGCTGTTCTCTTTCCCAATCTAAAGGATCAACATCCTGTGGGAACGTACTCAATCGTGCGATTTTCTCCAGTGCGTTTGCCATGCGTTGACCGCTATCACTGTCAGATGCTGGGGCTAGTAATTTCTCTTGCAAAATCGTCACTTGAACAGGAACAGGCCGCTCCTCGGGAAGAGTCTGCGGCCTTCCGCTGCTCCACTCTAATTGGTTACCGCGAAGGGTTGCTTTGTATGTTGCCGGCATGATTCTACACTATCCCGTTCAAGATATAAAAGCGAGTCTTCTGCAAGAAGAAATCGGCGTTCCTGCTTATAATATATGCCCACCCTGCGGCATTTCAGGCCGAAAGTAAAAGCACAAACAGAAAGGGCGCACCGCGGTGCGCCCCTCTATGCTCGGATGTGAATTGGGGTGTGTCTGCTACTCCAGCACCTCGGCAATCACTAACTCGGTGATCCTCTCTTCGTCATACCCCAGAATATTCTCCAGCACGCTCTGGTTCTCACGTCCCAGCGTCGGGGCTACCGGGTTGATCTGGGCCGGGGTACGGGAGAATTTGAATCGGGTGCCTTCGACGGTGGTCTTGCCGAAGTCGGGATGATCCAGATCTACAAAGTGCTCACGGTGCTGAAGCTGCTTGTCCTCGTACAGCTCGTTTATGGTTTCCACCGCGCTGGCCGGGACGTTTTTGGCCTGGAGTTTTTCTTCGGCCTCATACGGGCTGAATTGGTTGCTCCAGGCGTTGATGGCCTTGTCGATTTCGTCCTGATTAGCCAACCGACCTTTGACGGTGGCAAGACGCTCGTCACTGCCGAGGTCCGGGCGGTTCATGGTCTCGCACAGCGAGCGCCACTGGTCGTCGGTTTCCACGCCGATCGCTACCCAGCGATCCTCTCCGGCGGACTGATACACCCCGTGCGGGGCGAAGTTCATATCCCGGTTGCCCATACGGGTCTGAGTCCGTCCGTTGACGGTTTGGTCTAAAAGAAACGGCGCCAGAAAATGGAGGGCGGCTTCGGCCTGCGCCAGGTCAATATGTTGGCCTTTGCCGGTCTGATGCTTGTGTTCCAATGCAGCCAGCACGGCCGCGGCGTTATACCACGGTGCAATATAGTCGGTGTAGGCACCGAACGGCCCCGCCGGCTCGCGGTCGGGCCAGCCGGTGGGATCGAAAAAGCCTGAGACGGCAGCCGCCAGATTGCCAAACCCGGCGAAGTGAGAATGCGGCCCAGTCTGACCCATTAAGCAGGTGCTGAGCATGATGATGTCAGGCTTGATTTTTGTGAGCGACTCGTAGTCAAAGCCCCACTCCCGCATGGCTTTGGGAGAAAAAGACTCGGTCACCACGTCTGCCCAGCGCACCAAGTCAAAAATGATGTCGCGCGACTCCGGTTTGGACAGGTTCAGGGTCATCGGCAGTTTGCCGGTATTCATATTATTATACAAACCGGAATTATTCGGGCCGGGTTGCTTGTTTTGAAAGGGCCCGACCATGCGCACCGCGTCAAAGCGGGTGGTGGATTCAACCCGCACAACGGTCGCTCCGTAGTCGGCCAAAATACGAGTCGAACCGGGGCCGGCCATCGCCCACATGAAATCGAGCACTTTGACCCCGGCCAGGGCTTGATTGTTTTCGCTGCCGGTCTGTTGTCCCTCTGCCATGGTTACCCCTCCTGAGTGAGAGTCTCGGTTAGATTATCCGCTTGTTCTGTAGCTCTGCTAACGCTTGTGCATCAAGGCCGAGTTCGCCATAGACCTCGGCATTGTGCTCGCCAATCTTGGGCGGACGACGCTTATAGTCAATCGGCTGCTCGCTGAACTTGGCAAACGGACCGGGATAGGCGAACGCTTTGCCCATCTCCTCATGGTCGACCGCGGTCCAGTATTGACGCGACTCCAACTGTTCGCTCTCGACAACCTCGTCAATCGTGGTGACCGGAGCGACAAGCAGGCCGCGGTCCAGTGCGTTCTGGAACAGCTCTTCTTTGGTTTTGGTCTTGGTGAAGTCTTCAACGATCAGTTTGAGGCGTTCATAGTCTTCAAGCGTTTTCGGATCGCCACCAAACAGGCCACCGCCCATATCAACCCAGTCCATCTGTTGGACTTCTTTGTCACAAAACCCCTCTTCATAGATCCAGTCCATCAGACGCTTGGTGAAATGGGCAAACGCCGAGCCAAACAGATAGGCAATCGAAACATGACCGTCTTTCGCCGGCCAGAGCAGGCGGATTTCCAGCGGTCCCATTTTTGCCCCACCGGCCATCCGGCGGGTTTCGGCATCGTTGAGCGGAGCCGCGAGTATGGTCGATTGGGTTGCCTGGGCCGCCGCCTGCTGGGCGGAAATATCAATATGCTGACCACGGTTCGAACGGTGGGATTCGTACAGGGCAATCAGCGCGGCCGGCGCTGCCGCAGCGCTGGCGTGCAGATAGCCCTGGGGAACGCTCAGGCGGACCGGCGGGCGGTCTTCGTCACCGGTAATGACGAGCGGTCCGCTGCTGGCCAGAATCACCAGGTCGCTGTCCGCATAACTGGCCTTTGGGCCGTCTTGTCCAAAAGGAGTAATCGAGACATAAATCAGCCCCGGATTGTCTGCCGCTAACTCGTTATAGCTCAGGCCGTATTGGGCCAGGGTGTCGGGATTGTCCGATTCGATCAGAAATTTTGCGTCCCGCGCCAGACGCCGAAGAAGGTCCTGGCCTTCGGACCGCGTGATATCAAGCGTGACCCCCCGTTTATTGCGGTTATAGGCCCACCAGTAGAGCGAGTTTTCCGCATCCTCCTGATCCTGATAGAAGGGGCCCAGCTTGCGAGCCGAGGAACCTCCGGGGGGCTCGACTTTAATCACATCGGCGCCAAGGTCGGCCAGGATTTGGCCACACAGCAATCCGCGTTCTGTTGTCAGGTCAAGGACTCGATAAGGGTTGAGCATTCGGCGACTCCCACACTAGCAATGGCGGTGATTTTTCATCCTCCGCATGAGGTCTCCCCATAGCTCCCTTGACGAGAACAGGCAAGCCCCGACTTGATACTCACAGGATAATCCGGATGGGCTCTGCTCAGATGATATGGTATGGACGGAGTGCACCATGATCTGTCCGCGCTGCCGAACAAAAATGAAAGTAGAGGCGCACCGGCCCCACAAACACGAAAAATGGCGCTGCCCTCAGTGTGGCAAAATCCGTATGAAACCCGCGTCATACCGTCGGCATAAACGCCGGGAGCGAGTTGAGTAGAGAAGGAACTGAGGTTATGGAGCCGGGATGCTAGTCATCAGGGGGCAGGAAGCTCCTCGACTGGCTCCTTGCGGCTGTCAACATAGGCCTTCATGAGTCCTGGCAGGTCAATAGGCGACTCTGTCTCTCTGAGCACGCCGCCAGGTGGGATAATTGTATCCGACCCGCCAAGCGAGATCAGGACATAAGGGCCGCCGAGCAAACCCTTGGTATGAACGGACGCGATCGCGTCTTCCTGAATTTCAATATCACTGTCTATGGTTAGGCGGACTCTCGCCCGCGTGCCCGTGAGCTGGACGGTATCAACCCGGCCGACGCGGACACCGGCGACCTCGACAGGGGTGCCGGGCCCCAGGCCAGTAGCACTTTCAAAGTTGGCATAGATGGTATACCCCCAGGCGTTATAGAGCACGGTTTCTCCGAGTGACGAGAACAGGTAGAAGGCGCTTGTGGTTCCAAGAATCAGGAAACCAACGACGCTGAGGCCGATCCGGTGCATGGCCCGGCAGCCTAGCAGACCACTCCTTATATCCCAAGACCCGTCACCCATTCTCATGGCAGATAAACCGGCTCTCCAAGGGGGTATGAAAAACGCAGGCGAGAAGAGCGCTGGGCAGCGTCTTTGTCTTGCTCTTCTTTTCTGTAGCTTTTTATTCGGCCCTCTCCCAAACGTCTGGGCCGATAATGCCGCTCTGGTCGCCCAGGGACAGTATGTCTTTGCCTTAGCCGGCGGGTGTGGCTGCCATACGGCGGATACGGGACCCACAAACGCGGGCGGCCGGCCGATTGAAACCCCCTATGGGCGGTTTTACGGGACGAATATTACGCCCGACCCGGTCCACGGTATTGGGACCTGGACGGACCGGGAAATCATCGACGCGATCCGGCTGGGGGTGAAACCCGATGGGACGGTCATGAGTCCGGTCATGCCATACCCGGCCCTGAGCGGTATGACGGATGAAGATGTCACGGCATTGGTGGCTTTCTTGCGCAGCCGCGAGCCCGTCGCGCAGGAAAATCTCCCCCACGAGGTCTCCATTCCGTTTTCCGGGCTTGCCATGCGCGTCTGGCGCTGGCTGTTTTTTGAACCGGTTGAAACCCAGGCGACGGCCTGGGCCGACCCCATTGCCCGAGGCCGCTACATCAGCGAACATCTCGCCCATTGCCAGGAGTGCCATACGCCGCGCACGGTGTTTGGCACTCTCGACCGGACGCGTGATCTCGCCGGCAATCCGGCTGGCATTGACGGCGAGGTCGCGCCCAATATTACTCCGGATGACGAGACGGGTATCGGACAGTGGAGTGAAGGAGATATCGTTTCCCTGCTGCGCACCGGCTTCCTCCCGAATTTTGATAATGTCCAAGGTCTGATGGCGGTGGTGATTGATGGGGTCCCCGGAGGCGGATACAAAGACATGACGGATGAAGATGCCCACGCTGTTGCCGCATATCTGAAATCGCTTCCTCCAAGGAAGCAGGCAGAAGCGGAATAGCGTGGAGCTTTCGTAAAGAGGAGGCAGTACAATGAAAGAGATGGTTGTCCGTGCGGTGCGTGGGGTTTTGATCAGCGTCAGTGTGATGGCAGGGGGGCTGCATACTATGGGAGGGCTGAGTTTCGGGCATGAAAACCACCCCACCCAGATGCCGGACCCGCAGCAGACGGTGGCGTTTCGCACCTATCTGATGGAGAATATCGGGGCCAATGCCAAGGAGATGAAGGGCAAGATCGATGCCGGTAAGCTCTCAGAGGCAAAAATGAATGCGGCCGCCATAGCCCTTCATTCCACCCGCATCGCAGCACTCTTTCCTGAGGGCAGCACGTCGGACGCCTCTCGGGCGAAAGAAGAAATCTGGCAAACCTGGGACGCTTTTCTCGCCTCAGCCACAGAGCTGAGTACGGCAGCGAACGCGCTGACCGTGGCTGCGGGAGAAGATAATGCCACCGCAGTCAAAGAACATATGCAAAAGATGTTCGGGACGTGTAAGGGCTGTCACGACCAGTTTCGCAAGCCGGAGGAATAAGCCCGTGGGGGAGTTATATTGCTCCTTGGCAAAAAACGTGAGATAAAAAATTCAGTAATTCTCTTGGCAAAAGGAGTCTCTTGTGTCCGGTGCTGTTGGGTTCCAAGCGCTGACAAGCCGTAATGCCGTGCTGAGCAGCGCAGAAAATTTTATCCTGTACCTGCTCATGGAGACCAAGCCGCAGGGTGGGGGCGTGCGTCTGCCGCTCAATCTTGGCATTGTCCTTGACCGTAGTGGTTCGATGTATGACGAACAGCGGCTTGATTACGTCATCGAGGCCATTAAATACCTGATCGATAATCTTGGTCCGGACGACAAGGCGGCGGTGGTCGCGTTTGCCGACCGGGCCGAAGTTGCGGCAACGGCAGACCAGGTCGCGACTGATGCCGCCGGGGTGAAACGGACGATTGACGATCTCGATCTCCTGGAGATTGGGGGCGGAACGCAAATGGCGCTGGGCATGGAAGCGGCGCTTGCCGAGGTGGAGAAGTATTATTCGCCGAACCGCCTGAACCGGCTGCTGCTCCTGACCGACGGCCAGACGTATGAGGAGCGTAAGTGTCTGGAACTCGCCCGCCAACACCGGGAGCGCATTTCGTGCAGCACGCTCGGGGTGGGGATTGAGTTCAATGAAAAATTGCTGATGGAAATGGCCGAGGAGAGTGGCGCCAATTATCACTTTATCGATACCCCGACCTCCATTCCGAATATTTTCTCCAGTGAACTCCAGGGACTGCGGAATGTTGCCCTGACCAACGCGCGTATTGATATGCAACTCAGCGCAGGGGTGCAGGTGAAAGAAGCCTTTCGTGCCAGTCCCCAGATTTACCCGATAAAAGAGATTACGCCCGACGCCAACCGGACGCTTTCCCTGCCGTTGGGAGATATTGAAGCCGGAACGCCAAGCTCAGCATTAGCCGTACTCGTCTTGCCGCCCCGCCGCCCCGGCCGGGTGCGGCTGGCGCGGGCCGAGCTGTATTACGATACGCCCGAGGCAAAGAACCAACACGACAGCGCGGACGTGGTGGTGAATTATACGCTTGAGCGCTCGGCCATGGGCCAGGCAAACGGCTATGTGATGAATCTGGTCGATCAAGTCAGTGTCGCCAAGATTCAGATGCAGGCTGAGGCGGCTATGGCTACCGGCAACACGGATAAAGCCACGCGGTTGTTGGGTAATGCCATAGCCGGCACGCAACGCTTGGGGAATACGAAAGCAACCCAAGCGCTGGAGGGGCTCCAGAGTGAATTGAAGAAGACCCAGAGTCTTGCAACCGGGGCTGCCAAGACCCAGTTGCTCAGCGCTCAGGCAACCCTCCGAAAAACGCAGCAACTCGACCCTGAGAGTGTCAAAGACGCGCTGCAAGATTAAGCTTCATCCCAGGTGCAGCCCATGAAGGAGAGGTGAAAATGATTCGCTGTGCGGAATGCAATGAAGAACAAATGGATGGCCTGGAGTACTGCGATAGCTGCGGCGCCAAACTTGAAGCCTTCGTGCCGCTGCCCATCGAACACCCTATGAGCGATAGCGACGGCACCAAACTTGAAGCCGTAGCGACTGAAGCCGAGGCCCCGGAAGCTGAGACTGCTGCTTCTGACAGCCTAGCCGCAGAGGAAGCTCCCGCTGTAGTTGAGGCAAGTACGGAGACCGAGGCAGAAGAAGCCGCGCCAGAAGAAGCTGCGGCTGAGACCTCGGAAGCTGAGGGCGAGGAGAGTGCCAGGGCCGCTGGAGATGAGCCCGCAGAGGCTCCGGCTGCTGAAGCAGCCCCTGAAGCCGTAGCCCTCAGCGACGATCAAGTCGCAGGCGGCAGCGCTTCGCTCACCATCACCCGCGGCGGTACGGTGGGGAAAGTCTTTGAGCTCCAGGCCGGAGACAATCTCGTTGGTCGGTGGGACCCGGATTCCGGTTCTTTTCCTGAAGTTGATATGGAAAACGATGACCCGGAAGCGCGAATCTCCCGCAAACACGCGCTGATAAAATTCGGAGCCGAGCTGACGATTGAAGATATCGGCAGCCTGAACGGGACGTTTGTCAATCGGGGACAACGCCTTGAGCCCGGCTCGCCCGTCCCGCTCAAAGACGGAGATGAGATCATCGTCGGCAAAACCTTCTTCAAGGTGTCGCGCGCGCAATGAGGCTGGCTTGGCCTTTCTGGAACAGGCGAGACCGAGAACCTTCAGTGGACTGGTGATGGGTGATGCATGGGTTCTGCGCCGCTGACGACCGAGCCGATAGACCTTGAGGAGAGTTGTGTTTGTGGTGAGTGTGGACAGGCCAATGTCATCGGCGAAACGTTTTGCACCGCCTGTGGCGTAGCGCTTGAAGAAGACGGTGAAGGGGAGTCGGTTACTTCACTTGAACCGCTACCTATTGGCACCGTTCTGGCCGCTACCTATCGTCTGACCGCACTCCTCTCGACCGGACAGGAAAATCGTTACCGGGCGGTTCGTCAGACGGACGACGGCCAGACCTACCTCATAGCGGAACGGTCGCGCGACCCGGCCGATGCCCATTTGGGCGGCGCGTTTCGCTTGTCCGAACAGCTTGCCGAGATTCGCCATCCGGCCCTGATTCTCCCCCAGGAACGTTGTGAACGTGACGGCCGGGTCTGCCTCGTCACCCCGAGTCAGTCCGGTCTCCCGCTGAGTCAGCGTATTGGCCGGACATCGGAGCGGGAGGCCGCCGGCTGGGGTGTCCAGCTCTGTCAGGCCGTGGATGTTTTGCACCGGCATGGACTCTTATGTGTCGAACTGCCTCCGGAAAATATCCTGCTCGACAAGACAGGCCGGCTGCACCTCACCCAATTCGACGCGATTCGTCTCAAAGATGCGATTGAGGAGCATCCTGTGTTGACGGATGGCTATGCTGCGCCCGAGGCATACAAGACCCAGGTATTAAACGAAGCCGCGGACGTGTTTGCGCTTGGCGCCTGCTTGTATGCCGTGTTGGTAGGGCGGCGTTTGCCCGTTGAGGGCTGGGCGGTTCAGCCTGAGCCACCGGTCTTCTATCCGGAGAAAGTCCTGACCCCCGAGTTCGAGCGCGTTTTAAGCAGAGCCTTGGCCCTCGAGCCTGCGGAGCGCTATGCGGACCTGCACGCGCTCAAACACGACTTGCTCGCGTTGGGTCAGTCCGGACACATCCGTTCGGCCTGGCGGACCGATGTCGGACAGGTACGCGACCATAATGAAGATGCCGTTCTGGTCAAAGAGGTCGGGCAGGGCAGCATAGCCGGTAATGATTTCCGGGGGCTGTATATTGTGTCAGACGGGATGGGTGGAGCCGAAGCCGGTGAGGTCGCGAGCCAGATCGCCATCCAGACGGTAGCGCGCCAGGTCGAGGCCGCCTGGGCTGAGAGTGAGGCGAAAGAGGAAGTGGACGCAGCCGCCTGGGGGGGCTGTTTACGTGGGGCGGGTGCGAGGGGGGCGAAGGAGTAAGTGGACGCGGCCGCTGGGGAGAGCTGTTTACGTGAGGCGGTTGCGGCGGCCAATGCCCAGGTTGTCCAATACGGAAAAGACCATCCCGAGGCGGCCGGCCTGGGGGCCACGATCGTGGCCGCGTTGATTCAGGCGGGACAACTGGCGCTGGCCTGGGTCGGGGACAGTCGGGTCTATCTGCTGGAAAACGGAGTGTTGCACCAACTCTCGCACGATCATTCCCTGGTTGCCCGGCTGGTCGAAATCGGCCAACTGACGGAAGAAGAGGCATTGACTCACGAGCACCGCAACGTCCTGATTCGGTCTTTGGGCAGCAAGGAAAACGTAAAGGTCGATACGCTCTCGCGACCGCTGAAGCGCGGCGTCCGCCTCCTCCTGTGCAGCGATGGGCTGACCAGCCATGTGCTCGATCCGGCGATCGCCGATATTATGAGTCGCCACCGGACTCCGCACGAAGCCGCCTTGGAACTGACGGTTGCGGCCAATACCGCGGGCGGTAGCGATAATACCTCGGTGGTGGTTGTCTTTCACGAGTAGTGAGGCATTGTCGATGTCGCGGAATGAAAGCGGTCAACTCGAACCCGGAACGGTCCTGGCGGACCGTTATCAGATCGAGCGCTTTCTTGCGGGTGGTGGGATGGGTGTCGTCTATGTTGCCCAGGACCAGCGTCTGGCTGAGAGACAGGTCGCGATCAAAGAAATTTTTGACCGATTTACGAATCCCGAAGAACGCGCCCAGGCCATCGAGTATTTTCATCGCGAGGCCGACACGCTGGCCCAGCTCACCCATCCTGCCATTCCCGCCATTTTTGACCGTTTTGGTGAAGGCAATTGCCATTATTTGGTGATGGATTTTGTCGAAGGGGTCAATCTGGAGCAGGAAATCGCCGGACTGGACGGCCAGCTCCCCGAGAGCCGGGTCATCGAGATTGGCCGGGAACTGTGCGACGTGTTGACCTATCTGCATAGCTTTTCTCCGCCCATCATCTATCGGGATATGAAACCGGGCAATGTGATCCTCCGGCCGGACGGGCGCATCACGCTCATTGACTTCGGCATTGCCAGAATTTTCTCACCCCAGGGTAAAGCCACCCTGATTGGTACGCCTGGATTTGCCCCGCCCGAGCAATACTCGGGACAGGTCGATGAACGGTCCGATCTTTATGGCCTGGCCGCAACCCTGCACTATATTCTGACCGGTCGTGACCCGGAGAAACACCCGCCGTTCTCGTGTCCGCCGGTACTTTCGGAGAAACCCGACGCCTCTCCTTTCCTCGCCCAGGCGATTGACCAGGCTCTGGCCTATAAAGCGGAAGAGCGGCCAAAGAGCGCGGAAGCGTTTAAGGACATGTTTCTGTATGGGCGCGGGCTGAGCGTAGCTCCCCATCCTGGCTCGTCCCAGGCCGCGACCCAGATTCTGGAGCCCTTGCCGGAGCCGGTTGAGGAGTCCTTCACCGCCGCACCGCCGCAAAAGAAACGGCGCTGGGGGCGTATGGTTGCGACCCTTGTTTTCTTACTGCTGCTGACTGGCGGGGCGTATGGACTGTTCACCTCCCCTGAGTTGCTGCAAGGCAATCCGATCGCGCGCGTGGGAGAGAAAATACCGTGGCAGCAGATTGAAACCTGGCTGCCGGAATCCCAGCGTGCAGGGTTTCGAGCGTTTGTTGCGGATTTACCCTGGGAGCGGGAGAAACGCCTGCGCGCGCTCCGGGCCGATCCGCTCGAACTAGTGTCTCTCAATCTGCTGAATACTTCGCGCGATGGCACGCCGCTGTCGGAGGTCAAGGACAAATATACGCTGAGTGAGGTGCAATACCTGACCTGGGAAGTGGTGCTGAAAAACAGGCTGTTTGAGGTCGAAGGTGGGAATCATCGCCTGGAAGGCCGCTTTTTCGACCCTGAAGGCGGCTTGGCCGGGAAAAGCGAAGCCGGTCGGTTTGTCCGGCCCGAAGAAGAACAGCTTGAGCTGCGGGGAGTGACCCTGCTTGAGGGGCTCAAAGAGCGGGCGACCGGTGATTATCAGCTTGAGCTCTACCTTGGGGATGCCAAGTTGGCCAGTCAAACAGTCCAGATAGGATCCGACCCGGTCCAGGTCGCAAAAGTCGACGCGGCAGAAGAAAAAGAAAGCAGTGTCGCCGGTGGAGCTGATGTCCCGGCAGCAATTGGACCGTCACCGGAGGAAGAACGTGCTCGACGTGAAGGAGAGGAAAAACGGCTGGCCCTCATCCAGGAACGGAGCAAGGAACCACTTTCTCTGGTCTCCGTCCGCTTTTTCAATACGGCAAAAAATGGTGACCCTTTATCCAAGCCGGCGACCTCGTTTGGTGCATCACAGCTTCGATATCTGGCCTGGGAGGCGGATTTTCAGAACCAACTGCATGACCTGTTGCCTTCTCACCACCGGGTCACCGCAACCTATTTTGCCCCGAATGGTCAGATTCTTGGGACGGTCGAAGACGGGAAAGAAGTCTCGGATAAAACAGAGCAGGTGACGTTTACGGCCAGAATCGGCAATGCCAGTGGCGGCGCCTTTCTCCCAGGCGACTATCGGGTTGACTTTTATGTCAACGGCTACCCGCTCTCGTCCAGAAAATTCAGCGTAAGGGATGATCGAGACTTGGCCCGTATCCTCAACTCACACCAGGGGAGTATCCTCGGGCTCGGTCCTGAGCGAGAGGCGCTGCTTGAAGCGCATTTCCAACCGCACAGTAATGGAGCCTTGCGTGGCCGCCTGGTGATTCACGCGCGCGGCTTTGGGGCCGCCTCTCTGGAAGGAGCGACGCAGGGCAACCAGATTGAGTTTGCCAGTAAGGTTGGCAATCGCGTCTATCATTTCCAGGGCTGGCGTGAAGAAAATTGGCTCAGAGGAACCTATCGTGTCGGGTCGTCCGAGGATGTGAGCGGAAATTGGTCACTGCAACTCTAGGCCGGGTTATGATGACGGCTTCCGGCATGGGGGAACGTGGGGCATTGAGCAGACCTTGAGCGGAGCAGTATGGAACTTTCACGCGAACGACTTGTCCTGTATAGCGGGGCCGGGCTTCTGGGTGGTCTTGCCGGCTGGGCCGCGGCCGACCCTTTGGCCGCGGTGGGGAATGTCCATCTCCGGGCCATGGCCCTGGGGGGGGTGACCGGTATTTGTGTTGGCGCATTTATGGGCGCCATTGAAGGGCTGAGTGCCGGGCATAAGAACAAGACGTGGCAAGGCGTGAAGCTGGGTGGACTGGCCGGTCTGGTGGGTGGGGCGGTCGGTCTCCTCATGGGGGAACTGGTGTTTGGCCTGTTTGGCGGTCTTGGCGGGCGGGTTATAGGCTGGGGAATTTTCGGGCTTGCCGTCGGGCTGGGAGCCGGTTGGGTCGGCCAATCGGTGGTCCGTTTACGCAATGGCGCGATTGGCGGTTGTAT
>MKWU01000482.1_pt1 | contig 76160 bp, 70 predicted proteins | sample 809101 | NCBI WGS metagenome assembly MKWU01 (sample SAMN05860141, study PRJNA318959) | sponge metagenome | host: Aplysina aerophoba | place: Slovenia: Piran, Adriatic Sea, Gulf of Piran | collected 2013-05-07 | reverse complement strand
GGCAAATCCATCGAGATCGCGCGCCAAGGGTCCAACCCGCAACCACCGCTGGCTCCTTGGACCCAGTGAAAAAAGTTCGAGCGACATCGGTCTTCTCCCTCATGCTGGCGAAATTGCCAGTAGGAGACGACGGCAGGATTATTCCGGAAACTCAATCACGACCCGTGATCGATGCCACTGAAATCCCGCACTCTTGCCGTATGTCGTGATGCCACTTCGGAATAATCCGGGCTCCGGAATAATGGCGCTTATTCCGAATTCGGAATAAGCGCCATGCGTACGCGCTCGACCGCTACGAGGACCTCACGGGCTGGAAGGCGCCTGCCGCGGGCGGGCCGCCGCGGCACACGTTGAAGGCGGAGAAGGTGCGGCTCGACACCGCGGCCCGGCTGACCATCGCCGCGGAGCTCGGCCATTCGAGGCTCGAAATCGCCCGTCAGTATTGTGGATAGGTCGAGGTGGAACCGCCGCGCCGGGAAGCGTGCTGACGACGCGGCGGTTCGCGGCACATGGCGGCTTCGATGTCCCATCCCGGCTCTGGAAGAACTCCCGGAGGACCGGCAATTTCTGCCCTTCATTGCTCGTGGAGATCCCCTCTCGGAGAGTCGCACAAAGATCCGGCTTTGGGTTTCAGGCGGTCACGCCGGGTCTCTAGATGTCCGCGGGATTTCTCGTGGGAACAAATCGATCTGATTCGATGTAAATTATTGATTTTATGGAATAAAATAGAAACTATTGGCTCCCCGGGAGGGACTCGAACCCCCGACCTAGTGGTTAACAGCCACCCGCTCTACCGGCTGAGCTACCGAGGAACGGGCGGGATCGTAAGGGTCCGGCGAGGCTGCGGTCAATGCCCGGTGTCGCCCCGAGCCGAAGAACGTACCCTCTTCGACGATGCCCGGCGCGCATGCGACGGTGGCGGTACCGGGGCGGTGCGACGCCGGCTTCCGGGTTCCGCTCCGTGGCGCCGCCTATTCGGTGCCCATCGCTTCGCCGAGGCGGTCGAGGGCGGCCTCGAGGTTCTCCATGCTGGTGGCGAACGACAGGCGCATGAAGCCCGGGGACCCGAAGGCCGAGCCCGGCACGACCGCCACCTTCGCGACCTCGAGCAGCCATTCCGCGTAGGCGATATCGTCGTTCGTGTTCCTGTGCGCCTCGATGGCCCCCCCGAAATCCGGAAAGGCGTAGAACGCGCCCCGGGCGGGAATGCAGCTCACCCCCCGAAGCTCGTTCAGGCGACGGTTCACGTAGTCGTGGCGTTCGTGGAAGATGCGGCTTCGCTCCTCGACGTAGGAGTGGTCCCCGGAGATCGCCGCCGCCGCGGCCGCCTGCGAAACGGAGCAGGGGTTGGAGGTGCACTGCGACTGGATCTTGCGCATGGCGGCGCTGATCTCGTCCGGAGCAGCCGCGTAGCCGATGCGAAAGCCGGTCATCGCGTATGCCTTCGAGACGCCGTTCAGCACCACGGTACGGTCCGTGAGGTCCGGGGCCGCGTTCAGGATGTTCGAGAACGGCTCGTCGTCCCACATGATCTTCTCGTACATGTCGTCGGTCGCCACCACGATGCCCGGATGACGGCGCAGCACCTCGGCGAGCCCCGCGAGCTCGTCCCGGCGGTAGCATGCTCCGGTCGGGTTGGACGGGCTGTTGAGGATGAGCAGCCGGGTGCGCGGGGTGATCGCCGCCTCGAGCTGCTCCGGGGACATCTTGAACCCGGACGACGCATCCGTTTCCACCACCACCGGCACGCCCCCCGCGAGGACCACGATGTCGGTGTAGGACACCCAGTACGGCGCCGGCACGATTGCTTCGTCGCCCGTGTCGACGAGCGCCTGAACGAGGTTGTAGAGCGAGTTCTTGCCGCCGCTCGACACCACGATCTGGGAGGCGCGGTACTCGAGATCGTGGTCCCGCTTCATCTTGTCTATGATCGCTCCCTTGATCTCCGGCGTGCCGTCGACGGCGGTGTAGCGAGTCTGGCCGGCGTCCATCGCGTTCCGCGCCGCCTCGAGCACGAAGTCGGCGGTATCGAAGTCGGGCTCTCCGGCGCCGAGGCCGATGACGTTGTGCCCCGCTTCCCGGAGCCGGCGGGCCTTGTCCGTGACCGCGATGGTGGGAGATTCCTTGATGGCGTGGGCTCGGTTCGAGAGATTCACGGAACGCGCTCCTGGTTCGACGGGCGCACGGCGGCGGCCCGGTTGGAATTGAACGGGCGCCATTGTAGGCGACACGGGTCCATGTGATGGCACGGCGGAACGGAAACGGAGCTCCCGGGAGCGACCGTGGCCAACGGTTCGAGCTCCAGGCCGAGTTCCGCCCCTCCGGCGACCAGGGGCCGGCGGTCGCGGCGCTGGTGGATGGCCTGGGCGACGGGCTGGCCCACCAGACCCTTCTCGGCGTGACCGGATCCGGCAAGACCTTCACCATCGCCAACGTCATTTCGACGGTTCAGCGGCCGACCCTCGTGCTCGCTCCCAACAAGACGCTCGCCGCCCAGCTCTACGGGGAGATGCGCGAGTTCTTCCCGAGCAACGCCGTCGAGTACTTCGTCTCGTACTACGACTACTACCAGCCCGAGGCGTATATCCCCTCCACCGACACCTACATCGAGAAGGACGCGTCGATCAACGAGCACGTGGAGCAGATGCGCCTGTCCGCCACCAAGGCGCTTCTCGAGCGCCCGGACACGATCATCGTGGCCACCGTCTCGGCGATCTACGGGCTCGGAGATCCCGAACGATTCCACGCCATGGTGCTGCACCTCGTGCGCGGCGGGCGCATCGATCAGCGCGACCTTCTGCGCCGGCTCGCCGATCTCCAGTACAAGCGCACCTCGCTCGAGCTTCGCCGCGGCAACTACCGGGTGCGCGGCGACGTCATCGACGTCTACCCGGCGGAGTCCGAGCGCGAGGCGGTCCGGATCGAGCTCTTCGACGACGAGATCGAGAGCCTCGCGCGCTTCGACCCCCTCACCGGCGAGACGGCGGGGAGCATTCCGCGCTACACGATCTATCCGAAGAACCACTACGTCACTCCGCGCGACACGGTGGTCGACGCGATCGACGCGATCCGTGAAGAGCTGGCCGAGCGGCTGAACGAGCTGCGCGACGGGCAGATGCTGCTCGAGGCCCAGCGCCTCGAGCAGCGCACGCGCTTCGACCTCGAGATGCTTCAGGAGATCGGGCACTGCAAGGGTATCGAGAACTACTCCCGATACCTCTCGGGCCGGGCGCCCGGCGAGCCTCCTCCCACCCTGTTCGACTACCTGCCTCACGAGTCGCTTCTCGTCATCGACGAGAGCCACGTCACCGTGCCGCAGCTCGGCGCGATGTACCGGGGGGACCGATCGCGAAAGGAGACCCTGGTGCGCTACGGGTTCCGCCTCCCGTCCGCCCTCGACAATCGCCCGCTCCGTTTCGACGAGTTCGAGACCATTTCTCCCCAGACGCTGTTCGTTTCGGCCACCCCGGGACCCTACGAGCGGGAACGGTCCGGGGAGGTGGTGGAGCAGCTCGTGCGACCCACCGGGCTCGTCGACCCGCAAGTGGAGGTACGTCCCGCCATCACCCAGGTGGACGACGTGCTCGGCGAGATCAACCGGCGGGCGGGAGTGGGGGAGCGGGTGCTCGTCACCGTCCTCACCAAGCGCATGGCCGAGGACCTGACCGAGTACCTCGCCGAGCACGGGGTGCGGGTCCGTTACCTCCACTCGGACATCGACACGGTCGAGCGGGTCGAGATCATCCGCGATCTGAGGCTGGGGGAATTCGACGTCCTCGTCGGCATCAACCTGCTACGGGAGGGCCTCGACATGCCGGAGGTATCGCTCGTCGCGATCCTCGACGCCGACAAGGAGGGGTTCCTGCGCTCCGAGCGTTCGCTCATCCAGACGATCGGGCGGGCCGCGCGCAACATCAACGGCACCGCCATCCTGTACGCCGATGCACGGACCGACTCCATGTCCCGCGCAATCGGGGAGACCGATCGGCGCCGGTCGCGCCAGGTCGACTACAACCGGGAGCACGGGGTGACCCCGCGCGGAATCCGCAAGGCGGTCACCGACATCATGGAAGGGGCGCGCCATGGTCCGGCCGCGCACCCGCGCAAGTTCGCGCAAGCGGCGAAGACCCTGGTTCGCGATGCGGCGATCGGCCGGGACGAGCTGGACGCGCGCATCGCGGAGCTCGAACGCCGGATGTTCAAGCACGCGGACGACCTCGAGTTCGAGGAAGCGGCCCGGATCCGCGATCGGATCCAGCAGCTCCAGGCCGCCGGGCTGGGGCTCGCGGGCTGAGTCCGTCAGTACCTCCGGGTTTCCCGGGCGATTCTCCGCGACGGGCGCGGTTGAACGGGCGCCGGCGGTGCCGATTCCGAGAGTCCGGGCGACGCGGGGGATTGCCCGGGAGCCTGCGGAAAGGTATCTTTCCCGCCGGCCAGGCGCGTAGCTCAGTGGTAGAGCACTACCTTGACATGGTAGGGGTCGCTGGTTCAATCCCAGCCGCGCCTACCACCCTTCGGTCCTGATCTCGCCCGCTCCGGCGCCGCATCGGGCCGCTGGCCCGCGCGGGCGGAGCCTTCGAGAACGATGCGCCCGAAACGCGCGCCTGCCCCGACTCGATCCTTGCGACGGCGGCCGGCATCGACCCGAAAGCCGGCGCCGGACCCCGGACGGCACGATTCAGTCGGCGGCCTCCTTCAGCCCGGCCCCGGGTGGAGGCGCCTTCGACGCCACCTCTTGCGCAAGGGCGGCGACCGCCGCATCCAGCGCCAGGGTCTCCTGCCGGCGGGTCCCGAGGCGGCGCACCGTGACCGTGCCTTCGTCCGCCTCGGAGCGGCCCGCGACGAGAATGACCGGAACCTTCGACACGCTGTGCTGGCGTACCTTGTAGGAGATCGTCTCGTTGCGGACATCGGCCCGGGCCCGCAGGCCCGCCGCTTCGAGCCGGCGCACGCATTCGCGGGCATGTTCGTCCGCATCCGACACGACGGTGGCCACGACGGCCTGGACCGGAGCCAGCCAGAGCGGAAGGCTGCCCGCGTAGTGCTCGATCAGGATTCCCGCGAACCGCTCGAGGGAACCGAACAATGCCCGGTGCAGCATTACCGGAACGTGCTTGCGGCCGTCCTCGCCGACGTAGGCGGCGCCGAGCCGCTCCGGCAGGTTGAGGTCGACCTGCAGGGTGCCGCACTGCCAGTCCCGGCCGATCGCGTCGCGCAGCACGAACTCGAGCTTCGGGCCGTAGAAGGCGCCCTCGCCGGGATTCACGGTGTACTCGAGCCCGGTGGACTCGACCGCCGACAGGAGCGCCGCCTCCGCCCGGTCCCAGATCTCGTCCGCGCCGACCCGCCGCTCGGGCCGATCGGCGAACTTGATGTGCACGTCGGCGAAGCCGAAGTCGCGGTAGATGCTGAGGATGAGCTCGCACACTCCCCGGCACTCGGCGGTGATCTGCTCGGGGGTGCAGAAGATGTGGGCGTCGTCCTGGGTGAACGCGCGCACCCGCAGCAGCCCGTGCAGGGCGCCGGACGGCTCGAACCGGTGCACCTTGCCGAACTCGCTCAGGCGAAGCGGCAGGTCCTTGTAGCTCGTGATGCCGTGGTTGAAGACCTGGAGGCTGCCCGGGCAGTTCATCGGCTTGAGCGCAAACACCCGTTCGTCCTGCGTCTCGGTGGTGTACATGTGCTCGGCGAACGTCTCCCAGTGTCCGGACGCTTCCCAGAGCGACCGATCCATGATGTCCGGTGTGTTGACCTCCCGGTAGCCGGCCGCATCCTGGCGCGCGCGCATGTAGTCGATGAGGCCCTGGAACAGGGTCCAGCCGTCGGGGTGCCAGAACACCGCTCCCGGCGCCTCTTCCTGGAAGTGGAAGAGGTCCATCTGGCGTCCGAGCCGGCGGTGGTCGCGCCGTTCCGCTTCCTCGAGGCGCCGCAGGTGTGCCCGCAACGCCTTCGGATCCGCCCAGGCGGTGCCGTAGATGCGCTGGAGCATGGGGTTGCTCGAGTCTCCGCGCCAGTAGGCTCCCGCCACCGAAGTAAGCTTGAACGCCGTGCCGAGCCGCCCGGTCGACGGGAGATGCGGTCCACGGCACAGATCGATGAACGCTCCCTGGCGGTAGACGGTGATCGCCTCGCCCTCGGAGATGCTCTCGACGATCTCAGCCTTGTACTCCTCGCCGATGCCGCGAAAGAACTCCACCGCTTCGGCGCGGTCCCAGACCTCGCGCTCAACGGGCTCGTCGCGGGCCACGATCGCGCGCATCCGTTCCTCGATCCGTTCGAGGTCGTCGGGGGTGAACGGCTCGTCGCGGGCGAAGTCGTAGTAGAAGCCGTTCTCGATGGTGGGGCCGATGGTGACCTGGGTGCCGGGATAGAGCTCCTTGACGGCCTCCGCGAGGACGTGGGCCGCATCGTGGCGCAGGAGGTCGAGCCCGTCGGGCTCGGACCGGGTGACGACGCAAGCGCGTACGTCGGTTTCGATGAGGGCGGCAAGATCGCGCAGCTCGTCGTCGACGCGCAGGGCGACGGCGTCGCGAGCGAGCCGCCGGCCGATGGACTCGGCGAGCTCGATCCCGCTGATCGGATTGTCGAACCGGCGGACGGTCCCGTCGGGGAGGGTGATGTTCGGCATGATGGGGTCCTCGTTACCCGGAGGCGCACGTTCGATGCGATCGAGCCGGTGATGTTGGCGAAAAGCGCGCGCAGGCTACCGAATCGGAGGTGGGATGGCAACGCGCCGTGCCCGAGCGTGACAGCGCGTGGGCGCAAGGCCACCGGCGCCCGAATTTCGTTCTGTCACCGTTATCTCCGGGCCTTGCAGGGTTGAGAATCCCTTGTCGCGTGCGTATGATTCGCACCCCTGGCGGCGGCCGGCGCCGTGCGTAGCCACGTCGCACGGCGAGGTTCGTGAAGTCGCGACAGTGGAGGAGTTGGCATCGCTGCAGAAAAGCGTAATCGCGTAAACGGCGAAATCCGGGCCGAGAAGCTCCGATTGATCGGAGAGGACGGAACCCAGCTCGGGATTGTCTCCGTGGAAGAAGCGCTGGCGGAAGCCGAGGAAAGGGGCTTCGACGTCGTCGAGATGTCCCCCAACGCCGACCCGCCCGTTTGCCGACTGATGGATTACGGCAAGTTCCAGTTCCAACAGAGCAAGAAGAGACAGGCCGCGCGGCGCAAGCAGTTGCAGACCCAGATCAAGGAGGTCAAGTTTCGGCCGGGCACGGATGATGGCGACTATCAGGTCAAGCTGAGAAACCTGCGACGATTTCTCGATCATGGACACAAGATCAAGGTCACGTTGTGGTTCCGGGGACGGGAAATGGCTCACCAGGATCTCGGACTCAGGCTCCTCAGGCGCATCGAGGGCGATCTGGAAGAAGACGCGAAAATCGAGCAGTTCCCGAAGCTGGAGGGGAGGCGGCTTGCCATGGTGATGACACCGAGAAGGCCGCCGTCGATCCGGCCGGGGCGCAAGCCGACCGAGGAGCGGGAGATGGATGCAGGCGCGGCCGGGGAGGGCGTGCATGCCCGGGCCCCGAGTACCGGCGAGACGGTACGTGACGAGGCCGCCGCCGCCGGCTGAGCCGTTCCGACGGGACGAAAGGACGAATCAACATGCCCAAGATGAAGAGCAACCGGGGAGCGGCGAAGCGATTCAAGCGCGCCGCCAACGGCAGCTTCCGGAGCCGGCAGTCGTACCGGAGCCACATCCTTACCAAGAAGGCCCCGAAGCGCAAGCGTCAGCTTCGTTCTCCGGCCACTGTCGACCCGGCCGACGTCCCGAACGTCCGCCGACTGTTGCCATACGCCTGATTCGGAGACCCGGCGATGCCTCGAGCAAGGAATCCCGTGCAGTCCCGCGCCCGCCGGAAGAAGATTCTCAAGCAGGCGAAGGGATACTACGGAGCAAGAAGCCGCAGCTTTCGCGTTGCCAAGCAGGCTGTCATCAAGGCCGGTCAGTACGCGTACCGGGACCGGCGGCAGCGCAAGCGGCAGTTCCGCGCGTTGTGGATTGCGCGCATCAACGCCGCCGCCCGCGAGAACGGTCTTTCGTACAGCCGTTTCATGAACGGGCTCGACAAGGCGGGCATCGCCCTCGACCGCAAGATCCTGGCCGAGCTCGCGGTCGAGGACAAGGCGGCGTTCGGGGTGATTGCCCGGCAGGCCGCAGCGGCTCTCTGATCCGACTCCGGGGCGGGGTCCCGCCCGACCGCCCACATCATCGGCGCCGCCCGTTCACTGCCCCTTGGCGGCTCGGCTTGCAGCGAAAATGTTGACCGAAATCGAAAACCTCGAAGCGCAGGCCCTGGCCGCGCTTGCGGCGGCCGCGGGGCGTGAAGAAGTCGAGAGCGTCCGGACGCGGTACCTGGGTCGTCAGGGGGTGGTGACGGACCGCCTGAGGAGTCTCGGATCGCTGCCTCCCGATGCCCGGCCCGCGGCCGGCCAAGCGCTCAATCGTATCAAGAACGCGATTCAGGAGGCCGCACAATCACGCCGTGTCGCGCTCTCCCGGGCGGCCGAGGATGCAGAGCTCGAAGAGGGGCGCATCGACGTCACGCTCCCCGGGCGCGGCCAGCGCGCCGGGGGGCTTCACCCGGTCACCCGCACCCTGGAACGAATCGAGACGTTCTTTCGCCGTCTCGGGTTCGATATCGTGGAAGGGCCCGAGATCGAGGACGACTTCCACAATTTCGAAGCGCTCAACTTTCCCGCCCACCACCCGGCGCGGGCAATGCACGACACGTTCTTCTTCGATGATGGTCTGCTGCTGCGGACCCATACCTCGAACATGCAGATCCGGGTGATGGCGGTGCAGCCACCCCCTTTGCGGGTCATCGCGATCGGCAGGGTCTACCGGTGCGATTCCGACCTTACCCATACCCCGATGTTCCAGCAGATCGAGGGTCTGGTCGTCGACGAGCAGGCAAACTTCGCGAATCTGAAGGGAATCCTCGCCTCCTTCTGCCGCCATATCTTCGAGTCGGATCTGGACATCCGGTTCCGTCCTTCCTACTTCCCGTTCACCGAGCCCTCCGCGGAGGTGGACATTCAATGCGTCATCTGCAAGGGAGCGGGTTGCCGGGTATGCGGGCAGACCGGCTGGCTCGAGATCCTCGGAAGCGGGATGGTGCATCCGAACGTCCTCGCGAACGTCGGCATCGACAGCGAACGCTACACCGGGTTCGCGTTCGGGATGGGTGCCGAGCGCATCACGATGCTTCGCTACGGCGTCGATGATCTTCGCCTGTTCATGGAGAACGACCTGCCGTTCCTGCGCCAGTTCTCGGGCGGCGGCTAGGCGGGGGGCGAAATGAGGTTCAACGAGCGCTGGCTTCGGGACTGGGTCGATCCTCCGGTGACCACGGAGGAGCTTGCCGAGCAGCTCACCCGAGCGGGGCTGGAGGTGGACTCGGTCGAGCCGGTCGTCGCGTCCGGGGGAATCGAGGGGGTGGTGGTCGCGGAGGTGCTCGGGTGCCGGCCGCACCCGAATGCGGACCGGCTCAAGCTCTGCGTCGCCGATTTCGGGGGGGAAGAGCCGGTCGAGGTGGTCTGCGGAGCCCCGAACGCACGCGCCGGCATGCGGGCGGCGCTCGCCCGGCCGGGGGCCCGAATCGGCGGCGGGGTCAAGGTCCGTCGCGCAAGGATTCGCGGAATCGCTTCGGAAGGCATGCTCCTGTCCATGCGCGAGCTCGGCGTCGGCGACGACCACGACGGCATCATCGAGCTCGACACGGACGTGCCGCCCGGCACGGATGTCTCGGACGTGCTGGAGTTCGACGACGCGATTTTCGAGGTGAGCGTGACCCCGGACCGCGGAGACTGCCTGTCCCTCGCAGGAATCGCGCGCGAAGTCGGGGCGATCAATCGGCTTCCGGTCGCCGGTCCCGCACATGAAGCGGTGGAACCGACTATCGAGCACGGCCTTTCCGTCTCGCTCGAGGCCCCGGAAGGCTGCGCCCGCTACGCCGGAAGGGTGGTGGAAGGAATCGATCCTACCGCGAAGACTCCTCTGTGGATGAGCGAACGACTGAGAAGGTGCGGGGTGCGGGCCGTCTCCCCGGTCGTGGACGTGACGAATTACGTCATGCTCGAGCTCGGACAGCCTCTCCATGCCTTCGACCTGCACCGGATCGAAGGCGGAATCAGGGTACGGCGCGCGTGTGCCGGCGAGCAGCTCACGTTGCTCGACGAGCGAACCCTCGAGCTTCGTCCGTCGACCCTGGTCATCGCCGATCGGGCTCGGGCGGTTGCGCTCGCCGGGATCATGGGCGGGTCGGGCTCCGCGGTCTCCGATGCGACGCGGGACGTCTTCCTGGAGAGCGCCTGGTTCAGTCCGTCCGATCTAATGGGCGAGCCGCGGTTCTACCGGCTCAACACGGATGCGTCGCACCGGTTCGAGCGCGGGGTCGACCCGACCCTGCAGCGAGTGGCGGTCGAACGCGCTACCCGGCTTCTGCTCGAGATCGCGGGAGGCAGACCGGGACCGATCGTCGATGAAGCCGAACCGTCGTATCTCCCCGAGTCCGCCCCGATTCCCCTGCGGGCACAACGGATTGAACGCGTGCTCGGGATGGCGGTTCCGGGAGACGAGGTCTCCGGGGGACTCGAGAGGCTCGGCATGGAAGTCTCGGAAACGGGCCACGGCTGGTCGATCATCCCGCCCGCGTTCCGCTTCGACATCGCGATCGAAGAGGACCTCATCGAAGAAGTGGTTCGGCTCGCGGGTTACGAGCGCGTGCCTTCGGTGGAGATCAGCGGGATCGTCCGCCCCGGAGCCACCTCGGAAACAGGGATTCCGGTGAGCCGGATCCGGCGCCTCATGGTCGATCGCGGATACCAGGAAGCGGTTACCTACAGCTTCGTGGACCCCGAGCTGCAGTCTCTCCTTGATCCGGAGGTACCCGCGATTCCGCTCGCGAACCCAATCTCTTCCGAGCTCTCGGTCATGCGTACCCGCCTCTGGATGGGCCTTTGCAGGGCGCTCGTTCGAAACGTCAACCGACAGGAGCGCCGGGTTCGACTCTTCGAGACCGGACTCCGATTCCGGCGGGACCCGGCGTTTCGGGCCCGTGTCGGCGATGTGGATGGGTGGGGCGCACGCGGCCGCGACCAGGTGGCGGACGTAGACCAGGAGCGTTGCATCGCCGCCGTCGCAACGGGCCCGGTGCTGCCGGAACAGTGGGGGAGCGCTGCGCGCGGTGTCGATTTTTTCGATCTCAAGTCGGACGTGGAAGCCCTGCTCGGACTCACCGCCGAATCCGGACGGTTCTCGTTCGCACCGTTCGAGCATCCCGCCCTCAATCCGGCGCAAACCGCCGCGATTCGTGACGGTGGCGAGGTCGTGGGCCTGATTGGGGCGCTTCATCCGCGGGTGCGGCGCGAGCTTGGGGTGCCGGCACCCGTCTTCGTTTTCGAGATGCCGCTCGCTTCGCTCGTCCGGGCCCGGGTCCCCGACTACGCGCCGGTGTCGCGCTATCCGTCCGTGCGTCGCGACATCGCGGTGATTGTCGACGACCTGGTCTCGGCTGGAGACCTCCTCGCCGAGGTACGGCGATCGTCGCCGAACATCCTGTACGGATTCGAAATATTTGACGTATACCGCGGTGCCGAAATCGATTCCACGAGGAAGAGCATCGCAATCAGCTTGACGTTCCGATCGGATTCGCGCACGCTAGCGGACACGGAAGTCGATGGACTCGTCGAGGGCATCGTGGCAGGACTCACGGCCGAGTTCGGAGCCGAGTTAAGGAGGTAGGATGGCACTGACCAAGGTCGATATGGCCGAGTGTCTCTTCAACGAACTCGGTTTGAACAAACGTGAAGCCCGGGAATTCGTGGACCGCATGTTCGAGGAGCTGCGGCTCTCCCTCGAGTCCGGGGAGCCGGTCAAGCTGTCCGGCTTCGGCAACTTCGACATCCGTGACAAGGCGGAGCGGCCGGGTCGAAACCCGAAGACCGGTGCCGCCGCAACCATTTCGGCCCGACGGGTAGTTACGTTCCGGCCGGGCATCAAACTGAAGACCCGCGTCGAGGCAGGTGCTCGATCCATCGGCAAATAGCGAGCTTCCGCCCATTCCGGCGAAGCGGTACTTCACGATCGGTGAGGTAAGCGATCTGTGCGCCGTTAAACAGCACGTACTGCGTTACTGGGAGCAGGAATTCCCGACCCTGAAACCGATCAAACGCCGGGGAAACCGGCGCTACTACCAGCGCCAGGACGTAATCCTGATTCGTCAGATCCGCAGCCTGCTGTGGGAGCACGAGTACACGATTGCGGGCGCTCGCCAGAAGCTCGCGAGCGGCGAGTCCAAGCGCGACAGCGAACAGAGCCGGCAGATTGTCCGGCAGGTACGGGTCGAGCTCGAGGAGATCCTGACCCTGTTGCGACACTAGGTTCCGAACACCGGGTTCCGAACACCGGGTTCCGATACCAGGCGGTCGCAGCGGCGTTCTTCCTTTCCAGCCGGCGGAACGTGTATCCGGTTCGGTGACGAAGAACGGACCGGCCCGGGGTGGATCCGCGAGGCGAATTCGGGCACCGTGTCGGGCAGCACGAATTTCGGGGCGTAGCGCAGCCTGGTAGCGCACCGCAATGGGGTTGCGGTGGTCGGAGGTTCAAATCCTCTCGCCCCGACCATTTTTCGAACCCTTCCCGGGACTCCCCGGGGTCGTCCGGGAACGGGCATCGCCGATGCCCGACCCCGGGCTCCTCTCCTGGATGGCGACGCGATGGGTCGGTTGGGCCGTCCGAGTCGATCGGCTCGCTCGCTCCGCCCCCGCGAAACCGCGCGGCGCTTCCGAGACGGGAGCGACGACGTACCCGGGCTACGCCGCCTCCGGAGGCCGGTTCGCGTCGATCGATTCGAGCAACCGGGGCGGAGACATCGGCAGGCCGGTCATCCTTACCCCGACCGCATCTTCGATTGCGTTCGCGATCGCGGCCATCGGAGGACAGATGTTGACCTCACCCACGCCCTTGACTCCGTACGGATGGGCGGGGTTCGGCACCTCCACCAGGACCGCTTCGATCATCGGCAGGTCCGAGGCGACCGGCATCCGGTAGTCGAGGAAGCCGGGATTCTCGAGACGGCCCCGGTCGTCGTAGATGTACTCCTCGTTTAGGGCCCACCCGATGCCCTGGACGGCGCCGCCCTGAATCTGTCCTTCGACATAGCTCGGGTGGATGGCCCTCCCGACATCCTGCGCGGCGGTCCACCGCAGGATGGTCACCTTTCCGGTCTCCGGATCGACCTCTACGTCGCAGACCTGGGTGGAGAAACCCGGACCGACACCGGCCGCGTTGACCGATGCGCTTGCGCCGATGGGGCCGCCGGTCTGGGTCTTCTTCGCAGCGATAGCCTTCAGAGAGAGGGGTTCGAAGTCACCGACGTTGCTGCTCGCGGGCTTCGCGTGGCCATCTTCCCAGATCACCGCGTCCACCTCCACGTCCCAGATGAGCGCGGCGCGCCCGCGCAGGTCGTCGATGAGCATTTTCGCCGCATTGACCACCGCGAGTCCGGTGGCCAGGGTGACGCGGCTGCCGCCCGTGACCCCGGTGAAACCGATCGACGCGGTGTCGGCCACGATGGGCCGGACCCGGTCGTAGTCGATTCCGAGGGTCTCCGCGGCCATGATCGCCATCGAAGCCCGCGATCCGCCGATGTCCGGACTTCCGGTGGCCACGACCGCCGTGCCGTCCTCGCCGAGGTGGATCGTCGCGCTCGATTCACCTCCGTTGTTGAACCAGTAGCCGGATGCCACGCCTCGTCCCTGGTTCGGCCCGAGCGGGGTCCGATAGTGCGCATGAGACTGAAGCGCCTCGATCGTCTCCACGAAGGCGATGGAGCCGAACTTCGGGCCGTACGTGGCCTGCGTTCCCTCGCGGGCCGCGTTGCGGCGGCGAAGCTCGAGCGGGTCGATTCCGAGCTTGCGCGCGAGTACGTCCAGGGCGCTCTCCACCGCGAACGCCGAGATGGGCGATCCCGGGGCACGGTAGGCAGCCGATTTCGGGCGGTTGCATACGACGTCATAGCCGACCGTGCGCACATTCTCCAGGGCGTACGGCGCGAACGAGCACATGCAGGCGTTCAGCACCGGGGAACCCGGAAACGCGCCGGCCTGAAATCGGAAGGTGCCTTCCGCCGCGGTGATCCGTCCGTCCCGCGTCGCTCCGAGCCTGACCTTCATCGACGCCCCGGACGTGGGCCCGGTCGCCATGAAGACCTCCTCGCGGGTCATCGCGAGCTTGACGGGACGGCCGCTCTTGCGGGCGAGGGCGAGGGCAATCGGTTCGAGGTAGACCACCGTCTTGCCGCCGAATCCGCCGCCAATCTCCGCCGGTGTGACCCGCAGGTCCGAGAGCGCGAGCCCGAGCAGCCGGGCGGTGAAGGCGCGGATCTGGAAATGTCCCTGGCTCGAGCCCCAGATCTCGGCCTGGCCGTCCTCGCCATAGCGGGCGACGCACGCATGCGGCTCGATGTAGCCCTGGTGGACGGGACTGGTCGTGAACTCCATTTCGACCGATTCCTGCGCATCGCGGAAACCCGCCTCGACATCCCCGATGCCGAACTCGGCCCGCTTGGCGACGTTGGAAGGACGGTCGGGCGCCGGTTCGACGCCGCGCGTGTACATGTCCGGATGGAGGAGGGGGGCTTCGGGGCGCATCGCCTCGTCCACGTCGATGACGTGCGGCAGCACCTCGTAGTCGACGTCGATGAGGGCGAGCGCCTCCTCCGCGACGGCCCGCGACGTCGCCGCGACGGCCGCGACCGAGTGACCCTCGTACAGCGCCTTCTCCCGGGCCATGACGTTGCGGGTCATGTGTGCGAAGTTGAGCTGAACCCGCTCCGGCCCGACGTACTCGGAGGGATGATCGGGCAGATCGGCCGACGTGAGAACCGCCTTCACCCCCGGGAGCTTCTCCGCGCGGGAGGTCTCGATGGAGCGAATCCTGGCGTGTGCGTGCGGGCTTCGCAGAATGCGGCCGACGAGCATTCCCGGCAACGAATGATCCGCCGCAAATCGGGCGCGCCCGGTAACCTTGTCCATCCCGTCGGGCCGCACCGGCCGCGATCCGACCCACTTGAAACCATTGGCCACGTCCTGCTTCACGCTCGTTTCCTTTTTCTTCGCTTTCCGAATGAGGGCCGGCCCCGGTGCCGGCGGGCGGTCAGTGCCGCTTGCCGGCGAGGCTGACGCACACAAGGACGGCCGCGACGAGAACGGCCGCGACGATGACGACGAGACCCAATTGGTCCATGCTTGTCTCCCGCTGGAAATCAGCTCCGATCGTCGGTGCGGCCGCGGCCGCGCAGCGGCACCCGGTCCCGCACGACGAGATAAATCGGTACGTAGACCGCCAGCGCCACCAACGACCAGATGGCGTGCCCGGCGAGCTTGTACACGGCGTAGGCGATCAGGGCGCCGATCGCACCATGGGCGACTTCGCGCATGGCGCTATTTTGCCTCATTGCGGCGGTGGCCGTCACGGGCCGAAAGCGATCGGGGCGAAGCGGCCCCGGACGGGGCGATCTGCGCGCTAGCCGCCGGCCACCGATTCGAGGCCGTCAGGATCGAGAATCCGGATCTTCCTCGGCCCTTCGCGACGAATGAGCTCTGCCTGCTCGAGATCGAGCAGCGCCCGGCTGACCGTTTCGACGCGGATCCCGATGAGATCGGCAATATCGTTCCGGGGGAAAGGCAGACCGATCGTTCTGCCCTCGGGGTTCAGCTTCCGGTGCAGTGAATGCAGCAGGTGGGCGACCCGCTCCCGGGGGCTGAGCCGCGCGAGGGTCGCGATCATCTCGCGCAGATTCTCGATATGGGCGTTCGCGTCGTTGCGAATGCACCGTTCGAGGCAAAGACGGTCTTCCGTATTGAACGCGCCGTCGAGTCTGGGAATCATGCATACCTGGAAGTCGGACGAGGTCGAGATCTGGCGCCCCAACCGGGCGCGTTCCCCGTCTGCATGGATCAGCTCGCCCGGAAGCAGGTAGTCGGTGATCGCTCTGCGGCCGTCCTCGAAGGTGTGTCGAATCGCGAGGCTCCCGCGAGCGACCACGGCAACGTCCCAGGTCGCGAGCGGCGCGCCATTCTCGTCCGTCAGCCGTTCCTGGCCGGTGGAACGGACCGCCTCGCGAAATCGCTGCTTCAGCTCGTCGGGAAGTCGGCCGCAGAATCCGCCTTCGCGTGCGGGACAGTCGGCGCAACGCGAATCGCCGGACATCGCCTTCTCCACCTCGTCTCCATGGTGACAGGGAAACCGCCGATCGACATCACGAATCTCCATCGGGAGATGACAAGGACGTCGACTCACGCGAGGAGTGTAGACGAAACTCGTAAAAAGTGTAGCCAAGACTCGCAAGACTTGTAGCCAGAGGTTGTCGTCCGGGCCCCACTACACCTTGCAGGAAGGGATGATCACAATTGATTCGAATCAAGGAAATCTCCGGTCCGCTCTGGTTAATTTCCGCCGTGCCGGCCCGTGGGGGCGCTGCCGGTCTGCGCGGGTGATGCCCTCTGCGCCCCCGGGCGCTTCGCGCGGGGCGGTTGCAGGCACACGAAGAGGTGGGTCCGATGCAGCATCGTGAAGGATCCGGTTCGCATCGCGCGCTCGGTGCAAGCACCTTCGCATTCACGGTCTGCTTCGCGGTCTGGACCATCTTTTCCATCATCGGAGTCCGCATCAAGCAGGACCTCGGACTCACCGACACCGAGTTCGGAATCCTCGTCGCGACCCCGATCCTGACCGGTTCGCTCAGCCGCATATTCCTCGGTATCTGGACCGACCAGTATGGCGGACGCATCGTGTTCACCGTGCTGATGCTGGTGACCGCCGTCGCCACGTGGATGCTGTCCACGGTGACCACCTATCCGATGTTTCTCGTCGCGGCCCTCGGGGTGGGGCTCGCGGGCGGGTCGTTCGCGGTCGGCATCGCATTCGTGTCGCGGTGGTACGACCGAGAGCACCAGGGCACCGCGCTCGGGATGTTCGGCATCGGCAACGTCGGCGCCGCGGTGACGAACTTCGGGGCGCCGTTCCTGCTTCTCGCGGTCGGGTGGGATCACGCGGCGCAGGTCTACGCCGTGGTGCTCCTCGTCACCGCGCTCCTCTTCTTCGCCGTGACGAAGGAAGACCCGACCACCGCGGCACGCAGGGCGAGCGGGGAGAATCCGCGATCCGCCCTCCTGCAGATCGAGCCGTTGAAGCGCCTGCAGGTCTGGCGATTCTCTCTCTACTACTTCTTCGTCTTCGGAGCCTTCGTCGCCCTCGCCCTGTGGCTGCCCCGCTACTACGTCGGCGTCTATGGCCTCGACCTCAAGACCGCGGGCATGCTGGCTGCCGCCTTTGCGCTTCCCGGCAGCATCTTCCGGGCCCTCGGCGGATACCTCTCCGATCGCTTCGGCGCGCGGCTCGTGATGTACTGGACGTTCATCGTGAGCGTGGTCGTTTGCTTCTTCCTGAGCTATCCGTCGACGGACTACGTCATACAGGGAGTCGAGGGACCGATTGCGTTCAACATCACCATCTCCCTTCCCGTGTTCGTGTCGTTGACCGTCGTTCTCGGGTTCGTGATGTCGCTCGGCAAGGCGGCGGTCTACAAGCACATACCCGTCTACTATCCGGAACATGTGGGTTCGGTCGGGGGACTCGTCGGGTTGATCGGCGGGCTCGGAGGGTTCGTGCTGCCAATCTGCTTCGGGGTCATGAACGACCTCATCGGCGTGTGGACGAGCTGCTTCATGCTGCTCTTCGCCCTGGTCGCGATCGCCCTCGCCTGGATGCACGTCTCCATCCACCTGATGGAACGCCGGGAGGCCGGCGAAGGTCTCGACCGTTTGCCCGAGCTTCCCGAGCTCCTCTCCATGCACGAGGCGGAGCACCACGGGGCGCTCGGCCCCCGGGGCCGGCCGCCTCCCGGGGCCCGGACCGCCTGACGGAAGGCGGGCACGGGACCGGATCGAGCGGAGAACGCACATGGGCAAGGACATCCGCGGATGGGCCCCGGAAGACGAGACCTTCTGGAAACAGGGCGGCCGGGCGGTCGCGAACCGCAACCTCTGGATCTCGATCCCGAGTCTCCTGTGCGGCTTTGCGGTGTGGCTCTACTGGGGCATCATCACGGTGCAGATGCTCAACCTCGGATTTCCGTTCGAGAAGCATGAGCTCTTCACCCTGTCCGCGGTCGCCGGGCTCACCGGTGCGACCCTGCGCATCCCGAGCACCTTCTTCATCCGCCTCGCGGGCGGGCGCAACACCATCTTCCTCACCACCGTGCTGCTCGTGATTCCCGCCGTGGGAACCGGTCTCGCCCTCCGCGATCCCGCCACTCCCCTGTGGCAGTTCCAGGTTCTCGCCCTCCTGTCGGGCATCGGAGGGGGAAATTTCGCATCTTCGATGTCGAACATCAGCTTCTTCTTCCCCAAGCGGGTGCAGGGCTACGCGCTCGGCATGAACGCGGGACTCGGGAACTTCGGGGTCACGACCATGCAGATCCTCGTTCCCCTGGTGATGACCGCGGGGGTCTTCGGGGGCGCTCCGATGGTGCTCGAGAACACGAGCGGCACCCTCATCGGAAAGATCCCCGCCGGGAGCGAGACCTGGATCCAGAACGCCGGCTTCGTGTGGCTCGTGATTCTGATCCCGCTCGGATTCGCGACCTGGTTCGGGATGAACAATATCCGCGACGAGCACGTGTCCCCCAACATCGGCAACCCGCTGCGCAGCTTCGCGATCATCCTGGTCATGCTGGTGATCGGCCTCTTCACCGCCGCGTGCGGGCTGTGGCTGATGTTGCCGGAGAAGGTGGGAGGCTCGGGGTTCGATCTCAGCAAGTGGCTCGTGCTCCCCCTCGTGATCGCCGGAACGGTGGGGCTGCTCCGGCTGCTGCCGGGCGAGGTCGGCCGGAACCTTCATCACCAGTACCGGATCTTCGACAACAAGCACACCTGGGCGATGACGGTCATCTACACGATGACGTTCGGCTCGTTCATCGGCTACGCGGCGACCTTCGCGCTCGCCACCAAGGTCGTGTTCGGGTACTCGCACGTGATGGTGGACGGAGCGATGACCCACGACACGGTCAATCCGAACGGACCGAGCGCGCTGACCTTCGCCTGGATGGGGCCGTTCATCGGGGCGTTGATCCGTCCCGTCGGAGGGGCGATCTCGGACCGGATGGGCGGCGCGAAGGTGACCCAGATCATTTCCGTCGTGATGGTGGCGAGCGCGCTCGGTGTCGCCTGGGTCCTCAAGCTCGCATACGCGTCCGCGAGCCCCGAGCAGTATTTCGTCCCGTTTCTGCTCCTGTTCCTGGTCCTGTTCGCGGCCACCGGAATCGGCAACGGGTCGACCTTCCGCACCATCGCGGTGGTGTTCGACCGCGAGCAGGCGGGTCCGGTGCTCGGGTGGACCTCGGCGGTGGCGGCGTACGGCGCGTTCGTCATCCCGAAGGTGTTCGGCGAGCAGATCCGGGCCACCACCCCCGAGTACGCGCTATACGGCTTCGCGCTCTTCTACGCGGTCTGCATCCTCGTGAACTGGTGGTTCTACCTGCGACCCAATGCGTACGTCCGAAATCCGTGAAGCGGCGGCCCGGAGCGAGCGCCCTCCCGTCCATCCGGGCGCCGACCCCGGCCCGGGCCTTGGGGAGAAAGCGATGAGTCACCTGATTGACCTCCGGGGGAAATGGGGTCAGGGTGGGTCGTCACGTGCCCGGGAGCGCGCCGGATGAGAAGCACGACACCGACTGCCCCCCCATTTTCGCCATGCGTAGCGATGTCCCGTCCACGCTCCCGGAGGGAACCATGAGTCACTTGATCGACCGGCTGAACTTCTTCCGCGCGAAGAACCTCGAGGTGTTCGCGGACGGCCACGGAGTGACCACCGCGGAGAATCGCGACTGGGAGGAGGCGTACCGCAAGCGCTGGCAGCACGACAAGATCGTGCGTTCGACGCACGGGGTGAACTGCACGGGCTCGTGCTCGTGGAAGATCTACGTCAAGGGCGGGATCGTCACCTGGGAGACCCAGCAGACGGACTACCCGCGCACGCGCCCGGACCTTCCCGATCACGAGCCGCGGGGATGCTCGCGGGGCGCGAGCTACAGTTGGTACCTCTACTCCGGCGGACGGCTCAAGTATCCGCTCGTTCGAGCGCGGCTCGTCAAGCTCTGGCGCGAAGCGCGCACGACCCTGACCCCGGTCGCCGCGTGGGCGGCGATCGTCGAGAATCCGGACAAGCGTGCCTCGTACACGTCGCAGCGCGGGCTCGGCGGGTTCGTCCGCTCGCATTGGGACGAGGTGACCGAGATCGTGGCCGCCGCGAACGCGTACACGATCCGGAGGTACGGTCCGGACCGGATTTTCGGCTTCTCCCCGATCCCCGCGATGTCCATGGTTTCCTACGCGGCGGGGTCGCGCTACCTCTCGCTCATCGGCGGGGTGTGCATGTCGTTCTACGACTGGTACTGCGATCTCCCGCCCTCGAGCCCGCAGACGTGGGGCGAGCAGACCGACGTTCCCGAGTCGGCCGACTGGTACAACTCGAGCTTCCTCATCCTGTGGGGGTCGAACGTTCCGCAGACCCGCACCCCGGACGCCCACTTCTTCACCGAGGCGCGCTACAAGGGCGCGAAGTCGGTTGTGATCTGCCCCGACTACTCCGAGGCGAGCAAGTTCGCCGACGTTTGGCTGGACGTGAAGCAGGGCACCGACGCGGCCCTCGCGATGGCATTCGGGCACGTGATCCTGCGCGAGTTCCACCTCGACCGGCAGGTGGAGTACTTCACCGACTACTGTCGCCGGTACACCGACATGCCGATGCTCGTGCGCCTCGTCGAGCGGGACGGACGCTTCGTGCCGGATCGGATGCTTCGCGCCTCCGACCTCGACGAATCGGGCGGCGAGGCCAACAACCCGGAGTGGAAGCCGCTCGCGATCGACGAGACGACCGGAGCGGTGGTGGTGCCGCGCGGGTCCATCGGCTTCCGGTGGGGCGAACAGGGCAAGTGGAATCTCGAGCCCCGAGACGCGCAAGGGAGGGAGGTCGCGCTCCGGATGTCTCTCATCGACGACTGCGACGAGGTCGCGGCGGTCGGATTCCCCTACTTCGGCAACCTCGAGCACGCACACTTCACGGGAACCGACCATCCGAGCGAGCTCGTGCGCAACGTCCCCGCGAAACGCCTGCGCCTCGGCGAGGGCGACGCGCTCGTCACCACCGTCTACGACCTCCTCCTCGCGAACTACGGCCTCGACCGCGGCCTCGGCGGGGAGCACACGGCGGACTCCTACGATGCGATGGAGCCCTACACCCCGGCGTGGGCGGAGGCGATCACCGGCATCGCGCGCGATCGGATCGTGTCCGTCGCCCGAGGCTTCGCCGGCAATGCGGAGCGCACCCGCGGCCGCTCGATGGTGATCATCGGCGCCGCGATGAACCACTGGTACCACATGGACATGAACTACCGCGGGGTCATCAACCTCCTCGTGATGTGCGGCTGCGTCGGTCAGTCCGGAGGAGGGTGGTCGCACTACGTCGGTCAGGAGAAGCTGAGGCCCCAGACCGGGTGGCTCCCCCTTGCATTCGCGCTCGACTGGAATCGCCCTCCGCGGCAGATGAACTCGACGTCCATGTGGTACGCGCACACCGACCAGTGGCGTTACGAGGCCCTCGACGTGGAGGAAATCCTTTCGCCGACCGCCCCCGAGGGCGACTGGAGCGGCGCGCTCATCGACTACAACGTGCGGGCGGAGCGGATGGGCTGGCTGCCGTCCGCTCCCCAGCTCGGCGCGAATCCGCTCGACGTCGCCCGGGCGGTGGGGGAATCGGGGCGCGAAGCGGGCGAGTACGTGGCCGAGCGGCTCCGCTCCGGCGAGCTTCGCATGGCCTGCGAGGATCCGGACGATCCCGCAAACTGGCCGCGCAACCTCTTCGTTTGGCGTTCCAACCTGCTCGGCTCCTCCGGCAAGGGCCACGAGTACTTTCTGAAGCACCTGCTCGGCACCGCGCACGGCGTCATGGGCAAGGACCTCGGAGAGACCGGACGGCGCAAGCCCCGCGAGGTCGTGTGGCGGGAACCGGCGCCGGAGGGAAAGCTCGACCTTCTCGTCACCCTCGACTTCCGGATGTCGACGACGTGCCTGTACTCCGACGTGGTCCTCCCGACCGCCACCTGGTACGAGAAGAACGACCTCAACACGACCGACATGCACCCCTTCATCCACCCCCTCACCGCCGCGGTCGATCCGGTGTGGGAGTGCCGGAGCGACTGGGAGATCTACAAGTCGATCGCACGCAAGTTCTCGGAGATTGCCCCCGAGGTGCTCGGAGTGGAACAGGACCTGGTGCTCTCGCCGATCCTCCACGACACCCCGGGAGAGCTCGCCCAGCCGCTTGGCGTCGCGGAGTGGAAGACGGACCACACCGAGCCGGTGCCGGGGCGGACCATGCCTTCCGTGGCGACCGTCGAGCGCGACTATCCAGCCGTATACGAGCGTTTCACCGCCCTCGGGCCGCTCCTCGATCGTCTGGGCAACGGCGGCAAGGGCATCTCCTGGGACACGAGCCGTGAGGTGGAGGCGCTCCGGCGGTTGAACGGCGAGACCGCCGGGGACGGTGACGCGCGCGGACTGCCCCGCATCGAGAGCGACATCGACGCTGCGGAGGTCATCCTCATGCTCGCCCCGGAGACCAACGGGGAAGTCGCGGTCAAGGCATGGGAGGCGCTCGGGGCCAACACCGGCCGCGACCACACCCACCTGGCGGCACCGAAGCGGGACGAGAAGGTGCGTTTCCGGGACGTGGTCGCGCAGCCGCGCAAGATCATCTCGTCGCCGACCTGGTCCGGGCTCGAGTCCGAGCACGTCTGCTACAACGCGAGCTACACGAACGTCCACGAGCTCATCCCGTGGCGGACCCTGACCGGACGCCAGCAGCTCTACCAGGACCACCTCTGGATGCGGGCCTTCGGCGAGGCGCTTCCCGCGTACCGCCCCCCCATCGACACCAAGACCATTGCGCCGCTCATGGAGGCGGACGGCAATGGCGACCGGCCTTCACTGGTCTTGAACTTCATCACTCCCCATCAAAAATGGGGGATTCATTCAACGTATTCCGACAATCTTCTGATGCTGACCCTCAATCGGGGCGGTCCGGTCGTGTGGCTCTCGGAAACGGATGCGGCAAAGGCCGGAATCGAGGACAACGACTGGGTGGAGGCGTACAACTCGAATGGAGCGCTCACCGCCCGCGCGGTGGTCTCGCAGCGGATCCGCGAGGGCACGCTCTTCATGTACCACGCTCAGGAGAAGATCGTGAACACGCCCGGTTCGGAGATGACCGGCCGGCGGGGCGGAATCCACAACTCGGTGACCCGGACGATCACGAAGCCGACCCACATGATCGGGGGATACGCCCAGCTCTCCTACGGCTTCAACTACTACGGCACGGTGGGCTCCAACCGCGACGAGTTCGTGATCGTCCGGAAGATGAACCGGGTGGACTGGCTCGACCAGCCGGCCGCCCCCGCAACCGAGGAGGCGGCGGGATGAAGATTCGAGCCCAGATCGGCAAGGTGCTGAACCTCGACAAGTGCATCGGATGCCACACCTGCTCGGTCACCTGCAAGAACGTGTGGACGAATCGCGAAGGCATGGAGTACGCCTGGTTCAACAACGTGGAGACCAAGCCGGGGACCGGCTATCCCGACGACTGGGAGGATCAGGAGCGGTGGAACGGGGGCTGGAAGCGCACTCGGTCCGGAAAGATCAAGCCCAAGATGGGGGGGAAGCTCGCGATCCTCGCGAAGCTCTTCGGCAATCCGGACCTGCCCCAGATTGACGACTACTACGAGCCCTTCACCTTCGACTACGAGCACCTGCAGCGCGCCCCGGAGAGCGACGCCTCGCCGACCGCGCGGCCGCGCTCGCTTCTCACCGGGGAGCGCATGGAGAAGATCGAGAGCGGACCGAACTGGGAGGAGATCCTCGGCGGCGAATTCTCGAAGCGCTCCCGGGACACGAACTTCGACGGGCTCCAGCGCGAGATCTACGGGGAGTTCAAGAACACCTTCATGATGTACCTGCCGCGCCTTTGCGAGCACTGCCTCAATCCGTCGTGCGTTGCGGCGTGCCCTTCCGGAGCGATCTACAAGCGCGAGGAAGACGGGATCGTGCTCATCGACCAGGAGAAGTGCCGGGGCTGGCGGATGTGCGTCTCCGGGTGCCCCTACAAGAAGATCTACTTCAACTGGTCCTCCGGCAAGTCCGAGAAGTGCACCTTCTGCTATCCCCGGATCGAGAGCGGGCAGCCGACGGTGTGCTCCGAGACCTGCGTCGGGCGAATCCGCTACCTCGGGGTGCTCCTCTACGACGCGGACCGGATCGAGGCGGCGGCGAGCGTCGCGGACGAGACCCGCCTCTACCACGAGCAGCTCGACATGTTTCTCGACCCCCACGATCCGAAGGTGATCGACCAGGCCCGCCGCGACGGCATACCGGAGGCGTGGCTGGACGCGGCGGCCCGCTCTCCGGTCTACCGCATGGCCATGGACTGGCGGGTCGCGTTCCCTTTGCACCCCGAGTTCCGGACCCTGCCGATGGTGTGGTACGTGCCGCCCCTCTCGCCCCTCCAGTCCGCGGCGGAGGCGGGGATGATCGAAATGGACGGGGCCGTGCCCGACGTACGGTCGCTGCGCATACCGGTGCGCTATCTCGCCAATCTGCTGACCGCCGGGGAGGAGGAGCCCGTCGTCCGGGCCCTCGAGCGCATGCTCGCGATGCGGGCATACATGCGTTCGAAGACGGTGGACGAGTCGGCGGACGAGGAAATCGCGTCTCGGGTCGGGCTCTCCGGCTCTCAAATCGAAGACATGTACCGGCTGATGGCCCTCGCCCGGTACGAGGACCGCTTCGTGATCCCCACCACCCACCGCGAGACCGCGGAAGATGCCTACGACCTCCAGGGATCGTGCGGATTCAGCTTCGGCAACGAGGCCTCGGGCGGATCGTCGCGGCCGAACCTCTTCGGCAGCCCGCGCCGGAGATCGGTCACCGTCCGCACCCCGACGGAGTTCATCCGATGATCCGCACCCTCAAGGTGCTCTCCCTCCTGCTCGCCTATCCGACGCGGGAGATCAAGGCGGCAGCCTCCGAGTTCGCGAGGGTGCTCGAGGCGGAGGGGCACCTCCCGGAGGCGCGGCGGGCGCCGCTTCGCCGACTCGCGGCCCAGTTCGGCGAACGCGACCTCTTCGACCTCGAGGAGCGGTACGTGCTCCTGTTCGACCGGACGCGGTCGCTGTCGCTCCATCTCTTCGAGCACGTGCATGGCGAGAGCCGGGATCGCGGGCAGGCGATGGTGGAGCTGGGGGAGCTCTACGCGGCGAACGGTCTCGAGATGCCCGCGAACGAGCTGCCGGACTACCTGCCGCTCTTCCTCGAGTTCCTCGCTACCCGGCCCGCGCCCGAGGCGCGCGAATACCTTGCGGACATCGCGCACATCGTGGCGGCCCTGGGGGAGCGACTGAGGAAGCGCAAGAGCATCTACGCCGAGGTCTTCGCCGCGATCGAGGCGCTCGCGGGGATGAAGGCGGAGCCGGTCGAGATTGCGGAGCTGCTCGAGCGGCCGGACGACGACCCGCACGACCTCGAGGCGCTCGACCGGGTGTGGGAAGAGGCGCCGGTGACCTTCGGCGGGGCCCCGGGGCCTGACGCATCCGCATCGTGCGGTCCGGACCGGGTGGCGGCACAGATCCGCGCCGGGCGCCGGCCGCCCCCGGCCGGACCCGGCGAGACGCGGGAAGACCGACAGGGCTGAGCGCCTTCGTCCGGGAAGGAAGACGAGGAGGGGGAAAAATGAGCGGCTACCTCGACACGCTGCTGTTCGGCATCTATCCCTACGTGGCGCTCGCCGTGCTCGTGGTCGGCTCCATCGTCCGCTATGACCGCGAGCCCTATACCTGGCGCTCGGGCTCCAGCCAGATCCTCCGCCGGGGTCAGCTCATCGCCGGCTCGGTGCTGTTCCACGTCGGGGTGCTCATCGTGTTCTTCGGCCACCTGGTGGGACTTCTGACCCCGATCCAGGTGTTCGAAGCGCTCGGAATCGGACACGGCTTCAAGCAGGTAATGGCGATCGTGGTCGGTGGCATCGCGGGCGCGGCCGCCCTCGTCGGGGCGTCGCTGCTCGCCCATCGACGCCTCTTCGACCCACGGGTGCGCGCGCAGTCGTCCTTCTCCGACAACCTCGTCATCGTGATCCTCTGGCTCCAGCTCGCCCTCGGACTGCTCACCATCCCGGTGTCCGTCGGTCATCTGGACGGAGCGGAGATGGTGAAGCTGATGGCCTGGGCGCAGGGGATCTTCACGTTCGACCCGGCGGCGGCGAGCCATGTCACGGGGGTGCACCCCATCTTCAAGCTGCACCTCTTTCTCGGCCTCACGATCTTCGTCATGTTCCCGTTCACCCGTCTCGTGCACATGTTGAGCGTGCCGATCCGCTATCTCTGGCGCCCGGGTTACCAGGTGGTGAGGTCGCGACCCGCATCGCGCCGCACGGCCGGCCGGCGAGGCTCGACGCCGATCGGCTGACGGCTTCCGAAGCGCCCGAGAATCGCCTTGCGGCAGACCCGCGAGACGCATGGGCCGACCCCGGGACACCACAATCGGATTCGCGGGGCGGCGAAGGTCAAGGGTCGGGAAGACGGGCCACCGCTTCGGACATGAGCCGCTCGAACATGCGCGTCTCGTCTTCGTCGAGAGGACCGAGCCCGCGAAGGCGTTCCAGGCGGTCGCGGGCAACCTCGGCCCGGTCTTCGTGGAGGGCGGCGATTGCCGCGAACCATAGCGCCTTGCGGTGGTCCGGGGCGAGGGCGAGCGCACGTTCGATCAGGCGGGCGGGTTCGCCTTCGAGCCGGTTGCCGCCGGCGCGGGCGATCGATTCCGCTTCTTCGAGCAGCCGTTCGACCTGCACGCCGGGCGATGCCGTCGGGTAAAGCGCACCCGGTTCCCCGAGCCAGACGTAGAGCGCGGCGGCCAGGACCGGCACCGCGACACAAAGGACCACCGCGGCACCGCGCCGGGGCCGAAGGCGCGGTTCCTCGGAGTGCTCCCGGCCCGGCGCTGCCGCGAGGTCGAGATCGCGCAACACCGCACGCGCAACGTCGGCTCGCGCCTCCCGGCCGATGTCCGACCCCGGCGGAGCGCCGTCGGACTCTCCTTCTTCGATTTCGAGCAGACGGGCCCGATGGGCGGCGAGCGCCGCCGTGCGGCGGTCCATGTGTTCGGAGGGGACGCTGCGAACGAGCGGCCAGACGATGAAGCCGACCGCCGCCACTGCGAGCCCGGCGAAGACCAGCCAGATCAAGGCGGTCAATCCATCCGCTCCTGCTCCTGCTCCGATTCGGATCCGAGGATCCGGGCAAGACGGGTCCGCTCCGCCGTGGAGAGAGCTTCCTTTCCGGGTACGCGCCTCCGGATTCGGATCAGGAGCCAGCCGAACGCGACGCCGGCGAGAGCGAAAGGACCCACCCAAAGCACAATCGTCGTGGGATCGAACGGAGGACGGTAGCGCACGAAGTTCCCGTAGCGATCCACCATGTAGTCGAGTATCTCTTCGTCGGAGCGACCCGCACGGAGCAGCTCGTCAACCTTGCCGCGAAGATCGCGGGCGAGATCGGCATTCGAATCGGCGATGCTCTGGTTCTGGCAGACGAGGCAGCGAATCTCTTCGACGAGACTGCGATACCGCTCCGAAAGCTCGGGAGTAGAGAAGGATCGCGGTTCCACCGCCGACGCGAACGGCAGGGAGGCAGCCAGTCCACCGGCCACGAGAAGTGCGGCTCCGGCGACGAGAAGCCGTCTTTGCGTCCGACCGACCATGGCCGTAATGTCGTCCATTCCGACGGGGAAGAGAAGTCGGGGCAAAGGGTGTCCGTCGCCGGCCGCCGAATTCGCCGTGCGTCCGGAGGGTCCGGAGTCCCCTCGGGTTTCTCCGGAGACCGGTCCGCCCGATCGTGCTCGGGAATGCGAATCACCGCCAGGAAAGCCGCCGGAATATCATTCTTCCGACACCTTTTGGACAATCAAAGGCTTATTTGCCCGGTTGGACAAACGATCTCGTAATGCGAGCATTACATGTTGATATACATAGTACTGGGCGCGCGTCAATCGATCTATACTCGGTTGCAGGGTTCCGAAGAGGCGTCGCATTCTCGATGAGGCGGACACTGCGAGCGTTCGGTGCGGTATTCATGCGTACGCGACCGGAGCCCGGGAGGCTCCACCGTGCGCGAAGTCGCGAGGAGACGCGGGGCCGAAGGTCGAGTCTGCGGATGCCCGCGCGCCAGCGTGATTGCGGGTTCCTGGGGTGGCTGGGCACGACCGCCGGGGGGTGGGTCGCCGCCGCCGTCGTTTCGTTGCCGGCCCCCGCGGCCGGAACCGAAGCGCTCCGGGCCGCCCCGGCGGACTCCGTGGTAGGAAGCGTCGAGCTCTACGAGGCCCGGTACGAGGACAGCCTGCTCGACGTCGCACGGCGCTTCGGGCTCGGCATCGACGAGCTCCGGCTCGCGAACCCGGACGTGAGCCTCTGGTTGCCCGGTGAAGGCACCCCGATCCGCTTGCCTTCGCGGTTCGTGCTCCCTTCGTCCGTGCGGCGAGGGGTGGTAATCAACGTCCCGGAGATGCGCCTCTACTACTATTCGAATGACGGAAACGCGGTGCACACCTGGCCCATCAGCATCGGAAGGGTCGGCTACGAGACCCCGCTCGGGAAGACGCGGGTGGCGAGGAAGAAGGTCGCTCCCACCTGGTATCCGACGGAATCGATTCGAGAGGAGCATGCGGCCCGCGGCGAGCCTCTCCCCAGAGTCGTCCATCCCGGACCCGACAATCCGCTCGGTTCCCATGCCATCTACCTCGGGTTTCCCACCTACCTCATTCACGGCACGAACCGGCCTTTCAGCATCGGGATGCGGGTCAGTCACGGATGCGTGCGCCTGTACCCGGAGCACATCGAGGAGCTCTACAATCTGGTGGTTCCGGGAACGCCCGTCGCCATCGTGCACCAGAGGGTCAAGACGGGCTGGTTCGGAAACGAGCTTTTCCTCGAGGTGCACCCGAATCGCGATGTCCCGGAGCTGGACGCGCTTCCGAGCATGACCGACGCGGTGAGGTCGATCATCCGTGCAACCCCGGAGGAGGGGGAGAGGCCGTCGATCGACTGGAGGCTCGTCGAGCAGGCGCTCGCGACGTCGGACGGGATTCCCGTCGCGGTGGGGAGGCGGGCAGGCGGCTCGAACCTCGCGGACGAACGTCCGCCGGTTCCGGCGGGAGCTTCGCCGACGAGCTCCTGATCCGGAGTACGGCATCGAGGACGGCAGCGGCGGGCCACCTGCGCACCGCCGAATCGGAAGACGTGATGTTCCGCGTTCAGGTCGCGATGAATCGATCGAGTCCCGCGCGAAGCAGGGGGTTGAACGCCTCCGGTACCTCGATGTTGGAGAAGTGGCGCTGCCCTTCGATGACGTGCAGCTCCGAGCCGCGGACCGCGTCGCGGATCTCTTCCGCGCGGACGACGGGAGTTACCGGGTCGTCGCCCGCGGCGATGATCCGGGTCGGCGCCTCGATACGCGGGAGGTGCGGTCGGTATGCCAGGTCGGCGACCGCCGAAGTGCCGCCGAGATAACCCGCGATCGGGGTCCCCACGAAGACTTCCCGGATTGCACGGTAGCCGGGGCCCTCGGCATCGACGTGGGCATCGGTGAACCAGAGCCGCCTGGTCATCTCCCAGACCGCCTTCATCCCACCTTCGCGCACCACCGCCTGGCGTTCCTTTACCCAGTTGCGATACCAGGGTGTCGACCACGAGGTAGTGTTGCAGAGGGTGAGGGATGCGATCCGGTTCGGGTGATGGATGCCGAGACCCTGGCCGATCATCCCACCGGTGGAGATTCCCACCCAGTGCACCCGGTCGAGGGCGAGCGCATCCATCAGGCCGACCGCATCGCGGACGAATTCGGCAAGGGTGTACGGCCCGGGCGGAGCATCGGTGTCTCCGTGCCCCCGCCAGTCGTAGCGAAGGAGACGGTAGCGGTCCGCCAGGACGGACAACTGCGGATCCCAGATCCGGTGACTGGTGCCCATCGCGTGCGCCATCATCACCGTCGGTCCGTCGGTCGTGCCATCGAATCGATACGCGATGTCGATGTCGCCGACCCGGATCTTCTCGACGCTCATGTCCTCAGCGGCCGTGCTGCATGCTCGGGTTCGGGGGCGGGCATGGGGGGCCGTTCACCGAGGAGGGTCAGAAGCGGATCGTCCCCGGCGGTCGGCACGCGGCGTCGGTACCGGCGGTCCGCGGCCGCGAGCAGCCCTCCGACGGCCATGAGGACGGCTCCGAGCCAGATCCAGCGCACGAACGGCTTGTAGTGCAGCCGCACCGACCACGCCCCGTCCCCGAGCGGCTCGCCTAGGGCGGCATAGAGGTCACGGGTCAGGCCCGGATCGATGGCCGCCTCGGTCATCGGTTGCGACTGGCTCGCGTAGGTGCGTTTCTCCGGCTCGAGGCGCGAGACGGGGCGGCCGCCGCGGGTGACCTCGATCTCGGCCCGGCGGGCCCGGTAGTTGGGACCGGCTACGTCGCGCACGCCCTGGAAGTGGAATTCGTACCCCGCGACGTGCGCGGAGTCGCCGGGGGAGAGCGGCACGATCCGCTCCACTTCGAGCGCGCTCACGAAACACACTCCCGCGAGGGTAGCCGCGAAGCCGAGATGGGCGAGACTCATCCCCACGAAAGCATGCGGCAGGCGGACGAGATCGCTGGGGCGCCGCACCCGCTGCGCGACCGCGCGAAGCGTCGAGCAGACGATCCAGAACGCAAGTCCCGCGCCGAGCGCCGCGGCGGCGGAGCGCGCGAGGAGCGCAACCGCGATACCGCCCAGGACCGCTCCGACGAGGACCACGCCGAGGAGCCGTGCTACGCGCTGCGGGCGATCGCGCTTCCAGCGGGCGAACATCCCCGCCGCGATCAGAATCGCGAGGGGAACCATGAGCGGGACGAAGACCCGGTCGAAGTACGGCCGGCCGACCGAGATCTGTCCCAGGCCGAGGCTGTCCATCAGCAGCGGATAGAGAGTGCCGAGGAGAACGGTGGCCGCGGCTGCGGTGAGGAGCACGTTGTTGGCGAGGAGCATCGTCTCGCGCGAGAAGACCGCGAACCGTCCCCCACCGGCCATTCGTCCCGCCCGCCAGGCGTACAGGGCGAGCGCACCCCCGACCACCACCCCGAGAAAGGCGAGCACGAAGACCCCGCGCGCCGGATCGCTCGCGAACGCATGGACGGAGACGAGCACGCCGGACCGGACGATGAACGTGCCGAGCAGGCTCAGCGAAAACCCGGAGATTGCGAGCAGCACGGTCCACGCCTTGAACGTGTCGCGCTTCTCCGCGACGGCGAGGGAGTGGATGAGCGCGGTGGCGACGAGCCACGGGACGAAGGAAGCGTTCTCGACCGGATCCCAGAACCACCAGCCGCCCCACCCGAGCTCGTAGTAGGCCCACCAGCTTCCGCCCGCGATCCCGAGGGTGAGGAAGGTCCAGGCGACGGTGGTCCAGGGGCGGGTCCAGCGCGTCCAGGCGGTGTCGACCCGTCCTTCCGCGAGGGCCGCGACCGCGAATGCGAAGGGGACCGCGAGGCCCACGTAGCCCATGTAGAGGACCGGTGGGTGGATGATGAGTCCGATGTCCTGGAGCAGAGGATTGAGGTCCCGCCCCGCGAGCGCGGCCGGGACGAGGCGGGCGAAGGGATTCGACGTGAACAGCATGAAGCACACGAAACCGGCCGTGATGAACCCGAGCACCGAGAGCACCCGGGCCGAGACCTCGCGGGGAAGGCCGCGGCTGCGCGCCGCGACGGCCAGGGTCCACCCGCTCAGGATGAACGACCAGAGGAGAAGGGAGCCCTCGTGTCCTCCCCAGACCGCGCCGAGCCGGTAGTGGAGGGGCAGGAGCACGTTCGAGTTGGTGGCCACGTAACGGACCGAGAAGTCGTTCGTCGCAAAGGACCAGCCGAGGCAGGCGAGGGCGACGAGATGTAGAACGAATAGTCCCGCCGCGGCGCTCGGGGCGACCGCCATCCAGCGCGGGTCACGCCGCGTCGCTCCCGTGAACGGGGCGGCCGCGAGGACGAGGGAGGTGAGGAGCGCGAGGATGAGCGCGAAGTGTCCGAGCTCGGGGATCACGGCTTGCGCTCCGCCGCCGCGGCCCGTTCCGCAACCTTCGCCTCGCCGATCGACTCCGCGATCTCGGGGGGCATGTAGGTCTCGTCGTGCTTCGCCAGCACCTCCTCGGCCTGGAGCACCCCGTCCGCGTCGAGGCGCCCGAGGGCCACGATTCCCTGCCCTTCCCGGAAGAGATCGGGAAGGAGGCCACGGAAGGCCACGGTGACCGCGGCCGCGCGGTCGGAGAGGTCGAATCGGACCTCGAGGTCCCCGGGCCGGCGCCGCACGCTCCCCTCAACCACGAGACCGCCGAGCCGGATCCGGTTCCCGGGCGGGGGCTGGTCTGCGAGGAGCTGGCTCGGCGTGAAGAACCAGAGCATGTTCTCCCCAATCGCGAGGACGGCGAGGCCGGTCGCGACGCCGAGGCCCGCGACCATGGCCGTGATCAGCATCGCCCTTCGTTGCCTGACAGTCATTATTCAATCATTTCAATGATGGGGGCGGCTCGGTGGCCCGGGCGGGGGCCGACGTGCCCGGCCGTTCACGGACGAGGCGTCTGCGGCGCACGATCGGAGCGGCGACGTTGAGCCCGAGCACGACCAGCGCCGCCCCGTAGGAGGTCCAGACGTAGAACCCGTAGCCGCCCATGTGAAGGAACTCGCTCACGCTCGCACCTCGCGGACCCATCGACTGTGCCGCTCCCGGTGAAGTACCTCGCAGCGTACCCGCATGAGCAGAACCGCGAGGAAGAAAAGCGTGAACGCCGCCACCATCAGGAGCAGAGGAACGAGCATCGAGGGATGGATGGACGGCCCGTCCAGCCGGAACACGGTGGCGCCCTGGTGAAGGGTGTTCCACCATTCGACCGAGAAGTGGATGATCGGAAGGTCCACGAGTCCGACGATCGCGAGGATCGCGCATGCCCGCGACGCCTTGCGCGGATCGGAAATCGCACCGTTCAGGGCGATGATTCCGAGATAGAGAAAGAGGAGCACGAGCTCGGAGGTCAGCCGTGCGTCCCACACCCACCACGTGCCCCACATCGGCTTGCCCCACAGCGAGCCGGTCAGCAGGGCAAGGAACGTGAACGAAGCGCCGACGGGGGCGCACGCGACGGTCGCCGCTTCCGCCACCTTGGTGCGCCAGATGAGGCCGGCTGCCGCCGAGCCGGCCATGGCCGCGTACACGAAGAGAGACAGCCATGCGCTCGGCACGTGCACGAAGATGATCCGGTACGCGTCGCCCTGCTGGTAGTCGGGAGGGGCGATGACCAGCCCGGTCCACAGCCCGGCCGCCATGAGCACCGCGCAGGGCCATCCGAGCCAGGGGATGAGCCGCCCGGCGAGGTCGTGGAAGTGCCGAGGCGAGGCGTATCGGCGCAGGGTCATCACGCGAATCCGCTGTTCTATTCCGCGCCGACCGCGAGCGCGGCCCCGGTCGCGAGGGGCGCGAGGGTGACGGACAGGACGAGGAGGGCGGCGAGGAGGTAGAGGGGGCCCGCCGCGGTGATCCCCATTGCCGCGGCCCGTACCGCGAGCGTGCCGAAGATGAGCACCGGTACGAGCAGGGGCAGGGCGACGAGCGGCAGGAGCAGACTCCGGCCTCGGACCCCCGCGGTGAGGGCGGCGCCAATCGCGCCGGCGAGGCTCAGGATCGGGGTGCCGAGCGCGAGCGCGCCGATCAGGGTCGGGAGGGAGCGGGGGGGCAGGGCGAGCAGCAGCGCGACCGGGAGGGAAGCGACGAGGAGCGGAAGTCCGGTCACCAGCCAGTGAGCGGCGATCCGTCCGGCCGCGAGAACCGCCGGAGGATGGGGGCTCAACAGGAGCTGATCGAGGGAGCCGTCCTCGAGATCCTCGCGAAAGAGGCGATCGAGGGAAAGGAGGGCGGCGAGGAGGGCCGCGACCCAGAGCGCCCCCGGGGCGACGGCGGCGAGAGTCGCTGGCGCCGCACCCGTTCCGAGCGGGAATACGGCGGCGACGAGGATGAAAAACACCACCGGGGTGGCCGCTTCACCCGGCCGGCGAAGGGCCGCCCGGACATCTCGCCGGATGACGGCGGCAAACGCTCCCCACGGCCCTTCAACCGTGACCAAGGGGGATCTCCCGCACCGGCGCGAGGTCGAGGGGCTGGTGGCTGGTGAACACGACCGCGCCTCCGCCCGCGGCGTGCTCCGCGCACAGCGATTCCACGAGCGCCGCACCGTCGCGGTCGAGAGCGGCGGCCGGCTCGTCGAGCACCCAGAGAACCGAGCCGTCCAGGAGGAGCCGGGCGAGCGCCACCCGGCGCCGCTGGCCCGCCGAGAGCTCCCGCACGAGCGTGCCGAGCTCCCCCCCGAGGCCCACCCGCTCCAGCGCTTCCTCGGGGCGAATGCGCCCCTCTGCGCCTCGCAGCGCGCGGGCGAAACGGAGGTTCTCGAGCGGGGTGAGAGTGTCCTTGATCGCTTCACGGTGTCCGACAAAGGCGAGCTCGCGCCGCCATCCAGGGTCGTTCGCAGATTCCGACACCACCCGGCCGCGCCAGCGGATCCGGCCGGCTTCAGGGGTCAGCAGCCCGCACAGGATGCGAAGGGCGGTCGTCTTCCCGCTGCCGTTCGGCCCGCTCACCCGCAACGCCTCTCCCGGTCCGGCGGTGGCCGAGAGCCCGGAGAAGAGGAGCCGGTCCCCGCGGCGGCCAGCCAGCTCTTCGATGCCGAGCAGCGAGGCTTCGGATGGTGGACGCGGCATGGATCGCGATTCTACACCCGGCCGGGCGGTCGCGGCTCGTCGCGGGGGCGGGGCGGGAACTTCGGGAAGACCCGCGCGGCGGCCGTGAACCGCCGGGCCGATCCGGTCGGGGGCGGGATCCGCGAACCGCTCCTGTATCATTGGGAACATGGACATCAACCAACCGCTTGAACTGCATCGTGAGGTCGTGCGGCCCGAGTACATCGACTGGAACGGGCACATGAACGTCGCCTACTACGTGCTCGTGTTCGACCATGCGACCGACGAGCTCTTCGACCACGTCGGACTCGACGAGGCGTACCGCAAGGGGAGGGGATACACGACGTTTACCCTCGAGGCGCAGGTGACCTACCAGCGCGAGGTGCTGGAGGGCGATCCGCTCCGGATCACCACCCAGCTCCTCGACCACGACCACAAGCGCGCCCACTACTTCCACCGCATGTACCACGCGGAAGAAGGCTATCTCGCCGCGACGAACGAGCTTCTGAGCCTCCACATCGATGCCGGAAAGCGCCGCTCGGCCCCGTTCCCGGACGACATCCTCGCCCGCTGGGAAGAAATCCACGCCGCGCACGCGGTTCTGGCTCGCCCCCCGGAAGCGGGGCGAGCCATGGGCATCCGCCGCCGCCCGCCGGGCGGCCCGGTCGATTCCGGGGGCTCTCCGGATGTCTGACACCCTGGTCGACGTTGCAACCGTGGGGGAGCGCCTGACGGACCCTGACTGGGCGATCGTCGACTGTCGCCATCGGCTCACCGAACCCGACTTCGGAGAGGCGGCCTACCGGGAATCCCACATCGCCGGCGCGGTCTTCGCGCACGCGGACCGGGTGCTCAGCGGCAGGCCGGCAACGGACCGGGGGCGTCACCCGCTGCCGGACCCGGAGACCCTCCGGGGGCGCTTCGGGGCCCTCGGCATCGACGCGGACACCAAGGTCGTCGCCTACGACGATGCGGGCGGAGCGATCGCGGGGCGCCTGTGGTGGATGCTGCGCTACATGGGACACCGCGATGCCGCGGTTCTCGACGGAGGGTGGCCGGCGTGGGTCGCGGGCGGAGGCGCGACCCCGGGCGGCCAGGGGCCCCCGCCGTTTGGCCCGGGGGGGGGGGGGGCGGCGGTCGGTGGACGCCCGGGAGCCGGCCCGCTACCGCGGCGAGACGGAGCCCATCGACCGTGTCGCGGGACACATCCCGGGGGCGCGCAGCCACCACTTCGCCGTGAATCTCGGCGAAGACGGCCGGTTCCTCGACCCGGCGGCGCTGCGCGAGCGCCTGGAACGGAGCCTCGACGGGGTGCCGGCCGGGGAAACCGTGTTCTACTGCGGCTCCGGGGTGAGCGCGTGTCACAACCTCCTCGCCCTCGCCCACGCGGGTCTCCCGGCCGCGCGGCTCTACGTCGGCTCGTGGAGCGAGTGGTCCTCGGATCCGGCCCGTCCGGTGGCAACCGGCGGCAATCCGTGAACCGGATTCGGCTCCACCCTGGCGGGGGGCCCCGGGACCCGCCCCCCCGGGGGCCACCCGGCGGAAATCCGTGAACCGGATTCGGCTCGACCTTGGCGGAGTGACCCTGGAAGCGCAGTGCCGGGACACCCCGACCGCGCGCGCGGTCATCGCGGCGCTGCCGTTCGAGGCCGAGGCGCGCACCTGGGGAGACGAGGTCTACTTTTCGGCCCCGGTGACGGTAACCCTCGAGCCCGGCGCCCGCGAAGTCGTGGAGGCCGGCGAGGTTGCCTTCTGGGTGGAAGGATCCAGCATCGCGATCGGCTTCGGCCCGACACCGGCGTCGCGCGGCGACGAGATCCGCCTCGTCGCCCCGGTCAACATCTGGGCGGACGCTCTCGGCGAGGTCCGTGCCCTCGCGGCGGTACGGCCCGGCGATCGGGTGCGGGTGGAGCGAATCGTCTGACCCGCGCTGCATCTGCGCCCGGTGCGCCGCCGCCCGGAGCAGGGGACCACGGCCGAGGTATCCGGGAGGGGACATGATCAGGATTTGGGGACGGCCGACTTCGATCTGCACGCAGCGCGTGCTCTGGGCCTGCGTGGAGGCCGGAGTGGAATTCGAGCTGACTCTCGCAAGTGGAACGATGGGCCCGGAGGGCCACGTCTCGACCGGAGCCGAGCCCTTCGGAAGCGTCGACGACGGCTGGTACCGGGAGATGAACCCCAACGGTACCGTTCCGGTCATCGACGACACCGGCTGCGTGCTCTGGGAATCGAACGCGATCGTCACCTACATCGCGCTCGAGTATGGTGAGGGTACGCTTCTCGACGGAGGGCCGGCGGCGCTGGCTCGTGCCGTCCAGTGGATGTCGTGGACCAACGAGCACCTTGAACCGCATCTTCACACCCTGGTGATGGAGCTGAGCCGTTTGCGCAGCGACCTTCGCACCCCGGGGGCGGGTGTAGAGGCGGGCCGGCGCATGGCGCCCGCGCTCGAGCTCCTCGACGCACACCTTGCTCGAAGCCCATTCCTGGCCGGCGAACGCTTCTCGATGGGAGACATCCCCGCCGGCGCGGCCGCGCACCGATTCAAGGTCTTCGCGCAACCGGGTCCCGACGCCCCGCACCTGGACGCGTGGCTCGCGCGCCTGGGAGAGCGCGAGGGCTTCCGCCGCCACGTCGCCCCGGCCGACCTTCACGTCTGAGCTTCGATACCCGCACGTACCCGTACCCGCGATGCCTCGCGCGGTCCGGGCAGGTTCGAGCACGGGAAGTCACGCGACGTACCCGCCGGTCAGGCAGGGGAGTCAGGGACGGCTGCGGCCCCGTCAGCCCGCGCCGGCCCCGGTCCCCGGGTGGCGCTCGTCCGGCCGGCGACGGACGAGAAGGGTCCGTCAGTCCGCGGCTTGCTCGTGTAGCTTGCTCGGCGCGGTGTAGGGGCGGTCGTGCCCGAGGGAAGGCACCATCGCGCGTGCCTTGCCGACGCTCGCCGGATCGACGTCCACGACCACGATGCCGGGCTCTTCCCCGCCGTCCGCCAGCACTTCTCCCCACGGATCGACGACGAGGGAGTGACCGAAGGTCTTGCGGCCGTCCGCGTGCTCGCCGCACTGGGCAGGGGCGAAGACGAAGCAGCCGGTCTCGATCGCCCGGGCCCGAAGCAGCACGTGCCAATGGGCGCGGCCGGTGGGACGGGCGAACGCGGACGGGACCGTGAGATGGTCCGCGCCGGCCTGGGCAAGGTCCCGATAGAGGGAAGGAAAGCGCATGTCGTAGCAGACGGTCATGCCGATCCGGCCGAAGGGAGAATCCGCCACCACCGCTTCGCCGCCCGGCCGGTACCGGCGCGATTCGCGGTAGGACTCGCCGCCCTCGAGATCGACGTCGAACATGTGGATCTTGTCGTAGCGTGCGACGATCGCGCCATCCGCGTCGATGAGAATCGAGCGGTTCGCGCAGCGCTCTTCGTCGTGCTTGACCGCCATGGACCCGAGGAGCAGCCAGACCCCGGTCTCCCGGGCGAGGGCCCGATACCGGGGCAGCCACTCGTCGCGGGCCTCGGTCCGGACCTTTTCGAGCACGAGACGCCCCCGCGGCTCGAGCATCGGGGTGACCTCGGGGGTCATGACGAGCGCCGCGCCGGCCGCGGCCGCCTCGCGAACGAAGGCGGCCGCGGCAGGAAAGGTCTTCGCAGGGTCGCGGTCGGAGGTGAGCTGGACGCAGGCGGCGCGAAACGGCTCCGGGGCGGTCACGGGGCCGCCTCGGCGAGCAGGGCATCGAGCTCGCCGGCCCGCTCGAGCGCGTACCGCTCCTCGCATCCGCCGCCACGGTGCTCGCCGGCCCGCTCGAGCGGGTACAGCTCGTCGCATCCGCCGACGTGGTGCTCGCCGATGAATATCTGGGGAACCGTATGCCCCCCGTTCGCGCGCGCGACCATCTCCGCGCGCCGCTCGGGGTCGAAGTCGACGTCGATCTCCTCGAACGGGACACCCCGGGCGGAGAGGAGCCGCTTCGCGGCGGAGCAATAGGGGCAGAAGCCGCTCGAGTACATGACGACCGCGTTCAAGACGGTTTCTCCCGTTCCGCGCATTCCATGTCGATGCTTCGACGGTTGCTCGATCCGAGCCTTGCCGCCGGCGGTCGCTCCCGTCCGCCCGGCCCGCGTCGAGCCTCGAATCGCCTCGTCGGTCAGCCCTCGTAACGGCCCACGATCGACACGCTGCTCACGTTCATGTGCGGGAAGCCGCCGAGGTTGTGGGTGAGACCGAGCTTCGGGTCGTCGAGCTGGCGCTCCCCCGCCCGCCCGAGGAGCTGGAGGTACATCTCGTAGAGCATGCGCAGGCCCGAAGCTCCAATCGGATGGCCGAAGCACTTGAGGCCGCCGTCGATCTGGCACGGCACCTCGCCGTCCGAATCGAACACCCCGTCGAGCACGTCGCGCCAGGCCCGGCCCTCCTCCGCGAGACCGAGGTCCTCCATGGTCACCAGCTCGGTGATGGAGAAGCAGTCGTGGACCTCCGTCATGTCGAGCTCGGCGCGCGGGTTCCGGATCCCCGCCTCCTCGTAGGCCTTCTTCGACGCGATGCGGGTGGTCTTGACGTAGGAGCCGTCCCAGCCGGAGTGCCCGGCCTCCTCCCCGTTGGAGACGGAAAGCTGCATCGCCTTGACCGACACGAACTCGGTCTTGCCTAGCTCCCGGGCGATCTCGGGGGTCGTCACGATTGCGCAGGCGGCGCCGTCGCTCACCCCGCAGCAGTCGAAGAGCCCGATCGGCTCCGCCACCATGGGCGCCTTGAGAACCTGCTCCTCGGACACCTCGCGCCTCAGGTGCGCCTTGGGATTCCTGGCGCCGTTCGCGTGGCTCTTCACCGAGACGCGGGCCATCGCGCGCTTGAGGTCGTCCTTGTCGACGCCGTGCGCGCCACGGTAGCCGGCCGCGAGCTGGGCGAACATCCCGGGGGCGGAGAGGTTCGGCCAGAACATGTCGTTGGTGACCCCGCGGGTGCGCTGCGGCAGTCCGCCGTAGCCGGTGTCCTTGAGCTTCTCGCAGCCGAGGGCGAGGGCGACGTCGCACGCCCCGGAGGCGACCGCGTACACCGCGCCGCGGAACGCCTCGGTGCCGCTCGCGCAGAAGTTCTCGACCCGGGTCACCGGAATGTAGGGAAGGCGCAGGGCGACGGAGAGCGGGAGGCCGCTCGGTCCGACGTTGACGGACTCGATCGCGGTCGAGAGCCAGGCGGCCTCGATCCGATCCTTCTCGATGCCCGCATCGTCGAGGCATTCGGTGAACGCCTCGACCATCAGGTCCTGCGCCTCCATGTCCCACCGCTCGCCGAACTTGGAGCATCCCATCCCGAGAATTGCGACCTTGTCCTTGATTCCACTGGCCATGGCTGATTCTCCGCTTGTGAATTCGCGACGGTATTCAGTCCGCCTGGACCGCCTTCCAGAAGTATTTCCTGAATCCGCGTTCGGAATCCACCTCGCGGATCCGGAACTGCATTCCCACCTGCGCGCCGATGTCGAACGTCTCCCGGTCGACGTCCGTGAAGTCGACCATCAGGCGCCCGCCCCCCTCGAACTGCACCATCCCGAAGTACGCGGGCGGATCGATGGAGAAGGTCAGCGAGTCGGCCGTCCAGGTCTTGACCGTCCCCGGGGTGTCCGCCATCGGGTGGTCCGCCTGAGTGTCGAGGGCGCCGCAGTTCGGGTTGACGCAATAGTGGGACTTCGGGAACTGCACGGTTCCGCACCGCTCGCACCGGCCGCCGACGAATCCGGTCAGCATCCGGCGATTGCGGTACAGGGTGCTGAGCGGGGTCTGGCGGTCGAGCTCCGCGCGCTTGCCGAAGTCCTTGTCCACGAGCCCGTTGAAGGTGAGAAACCGGTCGTAGTTCTCCTCCGGTGATCGGCGGGCGAGGGCGCCCGCGACGCCGCGCCGCGGGGGCAGGTCGCGTACCGCGTCCGTCACCTCGAAGACGAGGGCGTCGCATCCCTGGCCGAATCCGACCACGAGGATGCGCTCGCCGGGCGCGGCGTCCTCGAGCGCCCGGCAGAGCATCAGCACCGCATGCGCCGCTCCGGTGTCGCCACAGACCTGCTGCATCCCGTCCGCCACCGCCTCCGGACGAATCCCCGCCTGTCGCGCGACCATCTCGGGTACCCGGCGCAGCGTACAGGGCAGGAGGAAACGGTCGACGGCGCCGGGCTCGACCCCGCAGCTCGCGAGCGCGGCCGCCACCGTCGGAGGGACGATCTTGAGATAGCCCTCGTCGCGTACCCACCGCTCTTCCCAGTCGTAGTCGAACTCGCTGTACTGGCCACGGTAGTGGTCGACGAAGTCGACCGAGGTCGAATGGTGTCCGGCAAGGCGCGCGATGACGCCGTCGCGACCGAGAGTGACGGCCGCCGCGGCGTCCCCGTAGAGCAGCTCCTGGGGGGTCCCGGTACGACTGCGACGATGCTCCGAGGCGACGAAGAGGACCCGTCCCGGCGCGCCGGCACGCACCGCCGCCAGGGCGTTGGCGAGCCCGGTGGTACCCGCCCGGAGCGACGACGTGACGTCCAGGGTGGCGATGTCGGAGCCGAGGTTGAGGGCCTCGGCGCAGATGCCCGCATTCTGGCGGTCGGTGAAGGGGAGGGTGGTGGACGCGAGGTGCACCGCGCTCACCTCGTTCCGGTCGGCCCCGGCCAGCGCGTCCCGGGCCGCTTCGACGGCCATGGTGACGCTGTCCTCGTCCCAGTTGCACATCGACCGTTCGCCGCGGCCGTGCGCGGCGAGAGCACCGTTCGCCCAGGCGTTCGCGCCGACGATCGCGGACCGCTGGAGGCGAAGGCGGGGAACGTAGGCACCGAACGCGGTGATTCCGGGACTCGTCATTGACCCGTTCCTTCGAGATTCCTTGGCTCCACGCGGTTGTTCCGGCGCCCGAACAGGGGATTGACCGGCCTGCGCGCGAAGCGAGCCGTCCCGGAATCCGGACGGAGTCGTGGAGTCGGTTCGCCGACGGCGGCCCCGAACCCGAAGCGCGAGCGTGGCGTGGCGGGCTCCGCGGCGCGCGTGCCGGAGGACTCAAGCACCGGCCGCTTCGGGACCCCGGGCGGCGCCGGCGTAGGTGCGCAGGTGCTCGGAGAATTCTCGAAGCGCGTGGATGCCGCTCTCCTCGGCCTTGCGGCACCAGTCGCGAAGTCCGCTCGCCAGCTCGTCGACGTTCGCGGTCCGGCTCTCCCACAGCTTCTGCAGCTCGAGCCGCTTCTCGTAGATCGTGCGCAGCGTCTCGCTGCAGTGCAGGAGCCGGTGGCGGAGCTCGCGCTGCGCTTCGTCGTCGAGCGCATCGGTGCGCCAGAGCAGCGACTTCGCCCGGGTCAGGATGTCCCGGGACTTCGGTTCCGCCAGCTCGAGCTCCATCTGCGCGATGGGCTCCACGACCATCCGCCGGTAGCGGGCCATGACCCGGAACCGGTCGCTGATGACGGCACGGATGGTGTCGAGGTCGATTTCGTGCTTGCCTTCGATGCGGCGCACTTCGGGGGGAAGACGCTTGATGCGGGCAAGCCCGAGCAGCGAAAACAGCCTGATCCACGCCCAGCCGATGTCGAATTCCCACCACTTCACGGAGAACTTGGCCGAGCTCGGATAGGTGTGATGGTTGTTGTGAAGCTCCTCGCCGCCGACGATTATCCCCCAGGGCACGAAGTTCGTGGACGCGTCCGGGGTCTCGAAGTTCCGGTATCCGGTGTGGTGGCAGACCCCGTTGATGACCCCGGCTGCGAAGAAGGGGATCCAGATCATCTGCACCGCCCAGATGGTCAGCCCGATCGGACCGAAGAGGACGAGATCGATCCCGAGCATGATGAAGATGCTGAAGTTGCTGCGGGACGAGTACAGGCGGCGTTCGATCCAGTCGTCGGGCGTGCCGTGGCCGTACCGGTCCATCACCTCCTCGGTATGGGAAAGCCGGTACACCTCGACACCCTCGAACAGGACCTTGCGCAGTCCCAGCATGACCGGGCTGTGCGGATCCTCGGGGGTCTCCGTGTGCGCGTGGTGCATGCGGTGAATCGCGGTCCACCCCTTCGTGTTCATTCCGGTGGTGAGCCAGAGCCAGAAACGGAAGACGTGAGCGAGGCCGGGGTGCAGATCGATGGCACGATGCGCCGAGTAGCGGTGCAGGTAGACGGTGACGCAGACGATGGTTGCGTGGGTCAGGAGGAGGGCGGCGACCGCCTTCTGCCAGAGGTCGAGGCCGAGAATTCCGTCAAATCCTAGAATCGCATCCAGCATGGATTATTCACCCTGCGTGCTGTTCGGAACCGAGCGGCCTCGGGGACCGCGCGCGGCCCCTGGGCGGGCCGCGCGAATTGTATTGATTCCGGGGCCGGATCTCAAACCCGGGCGGCGTTCGCGACCGGGGGAATTCAGCCCTTCCTGACCGCGGCCTTCCCCACGGATCGGCCCCGTCCATTCCGTACCCGGAAAGCGTGGAACGTGCCTGATCCGGGCCGTGATTCGGCCGGACGCATCGGCTTGGCACCCGGCCCGGGCCCCGGTCCTCGCCGGTCACCGCCGCGTCGAGCGTCCCCGCCCGTGGGTCAGGTCCAAACGGCGGAAGATGAATCCCGGCCCGGAAATCCCGGTGCGCCGTGGCAAGGCGTACCGGGATTTCCGGGCTAGATCTCGGGTATGACCCACAGCGGCGAATCGCCCCGCTCCACCCGTTCAACGTTGTCGAACGCGTTTCGCAGCCGTGCCGTGCTGCTCTCCACGGTGGGCCCTGCAAGGTGGGCCGTCAGTACCACGTTGTCGAGGGTGAACAGGGGATTGTCCGCCGGCGGTGGCTCCTGGTCGAAGACGTCCAGGCCCGCTCCGGCAATCCGGCCCGCGCCGAGCGCCTCGGTCAGGGCGGTCTCGTCGACGACCGGACCGCGGCTCGTGTTGACGAGCACCGCGGTCGGCTTGAGGAGGGCGATTTCCCGCGCGCCGATCAGGTGACGCGTGCTCGGATTGAGCGGGACGTGCAGGGAGACGATGTCGGAAGTGCGAAGGACTTCGCTCAGCAGTCGGAAACGCACTCCGAGGGCGTCTTCCGCGTCCTCGTCGAGCCGCGCGATGTCGTAGTACTGCACGGTCATGCCGAACGCGAGGGCGAGGCGCGCGGTCTTCTTGCCGATGGTGCCGAGGCCGACGATCCCGAGGGTGCGGCCCCGAAGCTCGTGCACGCGTGGAGTCTCGTTGCCGCGCCAACGCCCGCTCCCGACGCTCGAGTGCTGCAGCGGCAGGCGCCTGCACACCGCCAGCATCAGCATCAGGGCGTGCTCCGAGACCGCCACCGCGTTGGCGCCGCCGTTGTTGGCGATCGGTACGCCGGCCCTGCGCGCCGCCGCGATGTCCGCCCGGTCGTATCCCGCGCTCAGAAGCTGTATGAGCTTGAGCCCCGGGGCGATGCGATACAGCTCCTCGTCAACGAGTCCGTCGACGAATCCCACCAGGTAGCTCGCCTCGCCGAGCGCCGAGCGGTACGCGGGGGTACCCGACGCGGCCCGCACGAGCTCGAAGCCGGCGGGAGCAAGCTCCTCCACCGCCTCACCGTTATCGAAAGGAGAGTTGACGTATACGATTCGCGGTTCCATTCCATGCCTCCATCGGTCCTGGATCAGCATACACGCGCTCGGTCCGAGGCGCGGCGCGCGTGCCGCGGCGCTTTCCTCGATGTCGCGCGACTCGAGACTTCGCCTCGCCGCGCCCGTCCGAAGGCTTCATCTCGCGAAACCCGTGTCGCGATGGCCCGCGCGAAGCCCGCTTCGCGATGCCGAACGAGTGCTTCCCTCGCTCATGCGAAGTAGTCCGTCAGGTACTCCTCGAAGCTTACGGTGTCCCCGGCTTCCAGGGCGGTCTGCCGCACGACGGAGCGCGCCGCCTCCTCTTCGAGCCGGGCCCGCTCCGCGGTCGGGAGCGGCTCGCGACGCAGGGTGTCGGAGTGACGGCGCGAAAGTTCCAGGACATACTCGAAGTAGGAGCCGCCGCTCGCGCCCATCTCCTCGAGCACCCGGGCGGACGGCGTCGCGTCCGGCTGACCGATGGAAGCGCCCGCCGCCCGGATCACCGCCGCCGGGTCGTCGTCGGCAGTCCGGACGAGCTCCGCCACCGCGGTGAGCTCTTCGAGGATCTCGTTCGCCCAGCTTCGCAGGGGCACCTCGATGCCGTCCCTCATCAGGGTGGCGGACGGGTCGCGCCCTCGCACCGCGACCCGTTTCTGGTTGACGTCGATCGCCCGTCGTTCCTGCGCGCCCAGCGGCGGACTGTCGACGAGCAGACAGAACAGCATGAACACCTCGAGGAACGCCATCCGGTCTTCGGTCAAACCCAGGGGAGCAGCGGGATCGAGGTCGATCGATCGCAGCTCGACGTAGCGCACTCCGCGCCGCTGGAGCGCCTCGGTCGGGCGTTCGCCGCGGCGGGTCGGCTGCTTGGGGCGCACCGAGCTGTAGTACTCGTTCTCCATCTGGAGCAGGTTCGAGTTGAGCTGGCGATACTCGCCGCCGCGCCGCACCCCCAACGCCTCCCACGGCGGGTGCGCGGTGCTGATCGCTCGGTAGAGGCTCGCCGCGTAGCTGTAGAGATCGTCATAGCGGATGCCGATCCCGCCCGGAATGCGGTTGGTGTAGCCGATGTCGCTCATTCGCAGCGACGTGCCGAAGGGGGCGAACCAGGTTTCCTCGTCGAACGGCTCGAGCTCGGGGGCTCCGTCCGGCAGGAACGACCTCGAAAGAGCCGGGGAAGCGCCGAAGAGATAGAGCAGCAGCCACCCGTGCCGGAACAGGTTCCGAATAAGTCCGAAGTAATGCGAGTCAGCGAGGGCGCGTCCGGTGCCGTGCCAGGTCCGATGCTCGCCGTGGGCCGCTCCCGTCTCGGACAGGATGGGCCAGAACCCGGGCGCGAGCGAGTAATTGAAATGGACGCCCGCGATGACCTGCATCATCCGCCCGTAGCGATGGCCGAGCCCGACCCGATACACGTGCCGGAGCCGGCCCGAGTTGGAGGCCCCGTAGCGGGCGATGGGAATTGACTCGTCACTTTCGATCGCGCACGGCATGCTCGCAGCCCAGAGCAGCTCGTCTCCGATGTTGCGGGCGACGAAACGATGCAGGTTGCCGAGCGTGTCCAGCACCTCGCTGCGGTGGTGGAAGGGCGGCGTCACGAACTCGAGCAGCGCCTCGGAGTAGTCCGTGGTGAGCAACGGGTGGGTCAGGGCGGAGCCGAGCGCGGCCGGATGCGGGGTCTGCGCGAGCCGTCCCGCCGGGCTCGCGCGCAGACTCTCCTTCTCAACGCCCCGCAAGCCGGCGCGCAGCGCCTCGCCGGCACCTGCACCGGCAAGGCGTTCGATGCGCTCGTGGAGCCTGTCGTACGACGGCACGGATGCCCCTACTGCCCGTCACGCTCGGCGAGAATCCGTCGCGCGATGCGGAACGACTCCACCGCCGCCGGCATGCCGCAGTAGACGGCGATCTGGAGCAGGGTCTCGCGCAGCTCCTCGAGCGTGCAGCCATTGCGCAGCGCGCCTCGAAAATGCAGGGCGAACTCTTCGCTTCGACCCAGCGCCGCGAGCATGCACAGGTTGTTGAGGCTGCGCTGCTTGCGGCTCAAGCCGTCACGCGCCCACACCCCTCCCCAGCAGTACTCGTTGAGCAGGGTCTGGAAGTCGCGGTTGAAGTCGTCCACGCCGGCCATGGCCCGGTCCACGTACTCTTCGCCGAGGACTTCCTTGCGGATCTCGACACCGCGTTCGAACTGCTCCGAGGGCATGTGGGGTTCTCCTGGGTATGGGTCGGGGCGTCCGCGTCTCGCATCGAGGCGGCGCGGGGCGCTATCGTAGACGATGGGGAAAGACGCGGCGGTGCGGGTCCGCGCAACGGGAAGGCGAGCATGACGAACGACGGAATTCTGGCCATCTGGCACGACGTTGGCGAGGAGATTGGAGACGACTACGAGCGGTGGTACTTTCAGGAACACCTTCCCGAACGGGTCGGGGTTCCCGGCTTCGTCGCGGGACGCCGTTACGAAGCGGTTGCGGGCGCTCCGAGGTTTCTCACGTATTACGAAGGAGAGAGCCCGCAAATTTTTGTTTCCAAACCATATCTCGATCGACTGAACGATCCGACCCCGTGGAGCACGTCGGTGCTGCGACACTTCCGCGACACCAATCGGACCATCTGCCGCCGGACCTGGGATGCCGGCACGATTCGCGGTGCGTGGGGCACGGCGATCCGGGTGAACCGCGACGACGGGGAGGGCGGTGCGACGGCGGACACGGTGGCCGCGCTGCGCACGCTGGGACGCGCGTGGGCGGACGATTGGTGGACCCTGCGCGTGGAAATCTGGACCCGCGAAGAGGTTCCCCCGCCGGCGAAGACGGCGGAAGCGGAGCTCCGGACGGCCCCCGACCGGTACATCGAAGCGGCGGTGTTCGGCCACTTCGCCCGCGAGAAGGACGCGCGCACCGCGGCCGAAGCGAGGGTCGCAGGGGGCGAGACCGGGATCTATCGACTGCTCTGCGAGCTTCGCGGCGACTGAGGGGGCAACGGTGGCGATTCACTTCACGGCCGAAGAGCTCGGTGCCCGCCGGGCTGCCGCGGTGGCGGCGATGGATGCGCGCGGACTTGCGGGCCTGCTCGTCTTCAAGCCGGAGAGCATGTTCTACCTTACCGGTTACGACACCTTCGGTTTCTGCTTCTTTCAGTGCCTGTGGCTCGGACGCGACGGCGGAATGACCCTTCTCACCCGCGCCCCCGATCTCCGCCAGGCGCGCCATACGTCGGTGATCGAGGACATCCGGGTATGGGTGGACACGGCCGGTGCCGACCCGGCGGAGGAGCTGCGCCGGGTCGCGTCGGAGCATGGCGCGGCCGGCGAAGGAGTTGGGGTCGAGCTCGACACCTACGGCCTCACGGCGGCGAGCTGGCGCCGGGTCGAGGCGGCGTTCGAGGGGTTCGCGCGGCTCGAGGATGCCTCCGGGCTCGTGTCCGACCTACGCCTCGTCAAGAGCCCCGCCGAGCTCGAGCTCGTCCGCCGGGCGGCGGAGCTCGCCGACGACGCCCTCACCGAGGCCGAACGGCTGGCCGTGCCCGGCGCGTTCGAAGGCGACATCCTCGCCGCGATGCAGGGTGCGGTGTTCCGGGGCGGGGGAGACTACCCGGGCAACGAGTTCATCATCGGATCGGGCCGCGACGCGCTGCTTTGCCGGTACTTCTCCGGGCGTCGCCGACTCGGGTCCCGCGATCAGCTCACCCTGGAGTTCGCCGGCGCCTGGCGCCACTACCACTCGGCCCTCATGCGCACGTTCGTCATCGGACCGGCGGCGGCCCGCCACCAGGCCCTGTACCGGGCATGCTCGGAGGCCCTCGACGGCTGCCTCGATGCGGTGCGGCCCGGACGGATCTTCGGCGACGTGTTCGCCGCCCATGCACGGGTGCTCGACGCGGCCGGGCTTCGCGCCCACCGAATGAACGCGTGCGGCTACAGCCTCGGCGCGACCTTCGCGCCGACGTGGATGGACGGGCCGATGTTCTTCGCCGGCAACCCTCGGCCCATCGAGCCCGGGATGGTGCTGTTCGTGCACATCATCATCGCCGACAGCGACACGGGCCTCGCCATGACCCTGGGGGAGACGGTCATCGTCACCACCGGGGGATGCGATCGTCTCAGCCGGATTCCCCGGCGCATCTCGCCCGGCCTTTCCTGAAGCGATTCGGCCGGTTGACGGTCAGAGCGGGCGTTCCGCTCCCGTCTTACGCGCCGCGCGCGTTTCCTCCGGCTCCGGACCCCCGCTCCAGGGGTTCCCCCAGGGGTTCCCACAGCACGCCGCCGGGCTCGACGGTACGGCCGTTGCAGGCGAGCGGTTCGGGCGCGTAGTTGAGCCAGAAGCGGTGGGTGCGGGTATCGCGCACCCGCAGCCCCGATGGAAGGTCGAGGACCGGCAGCTCCTGCGCTTGCGCCGCGCGGCGCACGATCCGGTGGCGCGCAGGGCGCGGCGGCGCCGGCGCTGGGCCGCCGGGCCGCCGGCCCGGGTCGAGCGCCGGCGCGTCCGGCCAGCCTGTGAGGTACCCGATCCTGCACCCGCCGACCAGCACCGGACGCCCGTCGACGGTGCGCTCGATCGCTTCGAGCTCCGTCTCGATCGTCTCGAGCCAGCGCCCGACCGCGCCGCCCTCGGCGAGCGGCAGACTCGCGAACGGCGGCAGGCTCTCCGCATGGGTCACCGTCAGGGGAAAATCGGGGAGATCGGGGCCCATGGGCGCGGGAGTCGAGAGCTCGTCCGTCCTGAGCCCGGCACGCGGGCCGACGACGATGCGGCCCGCGCACGTCGCCAGGGAGTCCCTGAATCCGGGGGAGAGCTCGAGCAGCCCGGGAACCATGACGAGCGAGTAAGGGCCGAGATCGCGCCCGTCCGCCGGGATGATGTCGATCGACAGGCCCGCCCTGCGCATGGCGCAATAGAGGTCGAAGCAGAGCGCGAAGTAGTCGAAGTCGATTCCGTGCGGCTGCGCCTCCCAGGCGTGTGCCGAAGGGTAGTCGAAGACAAGCGCGCACGGCCCCCGGGCGGTGCCCGCGTCCGGCAGCTCGTCCAGCTCCCGCGCCACCCGCGTGACATCGGCCAGCCCGGCGGCCGGACGGCGATCCGGAAGCAGCAGCCCCGCGTGCATCTGCTCCTGCCCGAAGGGCGCCTGCCGCCAGCGGAACCAGCAGACCGTCTCGGCCCCGTGCGCGAAGGCTTCCCACGCCCACAGCCGGAGCATCCCGGCCATCGGCGCGGGGTTCCACGGAGCCCAGTTGACCGGCCCCGGCTGCTGTTCCATGACCCAGAAGCGCCCGCGTCCGCAGGTCCGGTAGAGATCGTGATGAAACGCCTGGAAGTCGGGATGCCCCTGGCGTAGAAAGCGCTCCTTCTCCGCCTGGGATGCGCCCGCGCGGTCCAGGAGGAAGCCGAGCGGGTAGCTGTCCCAGGCGACGAAGTCGAGATCGGCGGAGAGGGCATGGTGGTCGAAGCCGGTCATGCGTCCCATGAAGTTGTGGACGATCGGAGCGCCGGAACGCTTGCGGATCTCGTCGCACTGGACCCGGTTGAAGCGCACCACCTGGTCGGAGCTGAAGCGGCGGAACGCGAGGACGTGGGCCGGATTCGGCTCCGTCACGGTGCGCACGGGAAGGCCGATCTGATCGAAGCGCTGGTAGTCCATGGACCAGAACGCATTCCCCCACGCGGTATTCAACGCCTCGACGGTCCCGTAGCGGCGCGCGCACCAATCCTGGAACGCGGCGCGCGCGCACGCGGAGTAGCTGAGCGCGGTGTCGTGGCAGTCGTACTCGTTGTCCGTCTGCCCGGCGACGGCGCGCGGGGTAAGGGGGGTTGGGTGAGGGGGGTGTCGTGGCAGTCGTCCTCGTTGTCCGTCTGCCAGGCGACGACGCGCGGGTCCGCGCCGTAGCGCTCCGCGAGCAGGCGCGCAATCCGGCGGCACTCCTCGCGGTACCCGGCGTGGCTGAAACAGTAGTGCCGGCGCGATCCGAACCCCCGCACTTCACCCCCCGCGCCTACGCCAAGCATGTCCGGGTGCCGGTCGACCATCCAGCGGGGAGGGGTCGCGGTCGGCGTGCCCAGCACCACCTCCAGCCCCGCGGAGCCCAGGGTCTCGATCGCCCGGTCGAGCCATTCGAACCGGAGCTCGCCGGGACGGGGCTCGATTCGAGACCAGGCGAACTCGCCGATCCGCACCCGGCGGATACCCGCCCGCGCCATCCGCGAAGCGTCCTCGGCCCACACCGCTTCCGGCCAGTGCTCGGGGTAGTAGCACACCCCGAGGGTGCGCCGCACGCCCGCCGTCACAGCCGCTCTCCCTCGAGCACCCACATGCGCTCCGGGAACGACCACGGCAGGGTGAGGCCCTGGCTGGTCAGCCATGCCCCGGGGGCCTCGACGGCCTCGCGGCCGAGGAGGGGAGTGGACCGCGAGAGCCGTGGAACGTCGGCGCGGTTGACGAGCCGCACGCGGTAGCGGGCGTCCGGTTCGAGCCGGATCAACGGCTGCGGGCGCGGCGCGATCGGGGCGCCGGCTTCGGCCCGGCCCAGAAAGACCGCGAAGCGCGACCCGTCGCGCGCGAGGTGCTGCTCGCCGATGACGGCGGGATCGGGGCTGTCCAGCCGGAGGATGTCGGCACGATGCAGCCAGTCGCGGTTGCGCTTGTACCAGGCAATCGCCCCGGAGAGGACCTCGACCTCGTGTTCCGTCAGCTCCCGGGGGTCCATTTCGAGCCCCATGTGACGCTGCGCGGCGACCCACGCCCGGAACGAGATGTCCTGGGAACGGCCGGAGGTATGGCAGCGGCGCGGCCCGACGTGAGAGCCGGTGACCGCGCCCGGGAGGAAAAGGGCGGCGTGGTGCTGGATCCGCAGGCGCTCGAGCGCGTCGTTGCTGTCGGAGAGCCATACCCGGTGGGCGCGGGCCAGAATTCCGAAGTCGATCCGCCCGCCGCCGGACGCGGAGCTCTCGATCTCGACGCCGGGGAAAGTGTCGCGAAGACGGTCCAGCAGGGCGTAGGTCCCGCGCGTCTGCGCCGCGTCGGGAACGGGCAGCACCCGGTTGTGATCCAGCTTGACGCAGTCGACGGGAAAGCGCGAGAGCAGCGCCGCGACGCTCGTGAACAGGTGGTCGCGCACGTCCTCGCGCGCCATGTCGAGCACCATCTGCCCGCGCCCGAGGGTCTGTTCCGCGGGACCGAGGGCCCAGTCCGGATGGGCGCGGTAGAGGTTCGACTCCCGGCTGACCATCTCCGGCTCGAACCAGAGCCCGAAGGTCATGCCGAGGTCCCGCACGTGTTCGACGAGCGGACCGAGGCCCTCGGGAAACTTCCGCGGATCGACTTCCCAGTCGCCGAGCGAGGTCGTGTCGTCGTCGCGCCGCCCGAACCAGCCGTCGTCGAGGACGAAGCGTTCCGCCCCGAGCGCCGCCGCACGCGCGGCGATGTCCCGGAGCACCGGAAGGTCGTGATCGAAGTAGACCGCCTCCCAGCAGTTGTAGTGGACCGGACGCGGGCGATCGGGTTGCGGAAAGCGAACGATCCGATCGTGGACGTGCCGCTGGAATGCGGTGGCGCAGCCGTTGATGCCGGCGTCGGAGCGCACCACGAAGAGCGGTGCGGTGTCGAAGCGGGTCGACGCCCCGAGCTCGGTGTCCATGGCATTACCGAACTGGATCTGGCGCCGGCCGTCCGGCAGCTCTTCTGCGACCATGCGATGACCGCCGGACCAGCCGTAGTGGAAGGCGTACGCGACGCCCCGGGCATTGGTGGCGCCGCGGCCGGGCACCACGAGGCCCGGGAAGTGCTCGTGCCCGGTCCGGCCGGTGCGGTTCTCGCGGTGCCGCACGCCCGGTCCCCAGGGGGTCGCGACCGGCCGGAATTCGCCGCACCAGCGCCCGGCGAAGTCGATCATCTCGTCGGCGAGCTGGGGGGGCGGGCGGCCCGGGCGCGGCGGGCCAGGAGGGGGGGGGCGGGCAGCGCGGGCGGGGCGAGCCAGGAGAGCCGGACCGGACTCCCGGCCTCGAGGGTGGCCCGCAGCGTCATGACCCCGGTCGACGCGTCGGTGTCGAAGCGTGCCGAGTACGTCAGGTCCAGCGATCGATCGGAGAAGACGAGGGTCAGGCTCCCGGCATCGCCTCCGGACGATTCGCTCCGGAAGCGGAAACGCGGAAGGAGCAGTCCTCCGTCGGCTCCGCGCACGACGAGGCCGGGCTGGCCGGGAAAGCTCCGCCCCGCCTCCGGGCAGATCGAGAGGTCCGGACTCTCGTCCAGCATCCCCCCGGTGACGTCGATGCGTCCGGCCCGGGCGAGCGCGGCGCAGTCGGTATCCGCGGGCAGCGGCGCACCCCAGTACGCGACTTCGGGCAGCCGACGGTCCCGTGCGGCCAGCACGAGGGTCTGATGCCCGTCGTCCAGTCTCCAGGCCTGCACTACTTCACGGCACCGAGGGTCAGGCCCGCGATGAAGTGACGCTGCATCAGGAAGAACATGGCCACCGGGGGGAGGGCGGCGACGATGGAGCCGGCGCTCATCAGGTGGTAGGCGGCGCGGTACTGGGCGTTGAAGCTGGTGATTCCCGCGGTGACCGGCTGGCTCGCGGAGCCCTGGGTCAGCACCACGGCCCAGAAGTAGTCGTTCCAGATGAAGGTGAAGATGAGGATTGCGAGCGCGGCGATGGCGGGCTTCATCAGCGGCAGCACGACGAACCGGAAGATGCGGAACTCGCTGACCCCCTCGACCCGCGCGGACTCGATGAGCGCGAAGGGCAGGGCACGGATGAAGTTGCGCATGAACAGGGTGCAAAAGCCCGTCTGGAACGCGATGTGGAAGAGCACGAGCCCCGTTCGGGTGTTGTAGAGCCCGAGATCGAGGGTCAGGTCGCGGACGGGGACCATCAGGATCTGGAACGGCACGAAGTTGCCGGCGACGAACATGAAGAAGATCCAGAGGTTCGCGCGGAACCGGTACACCCCGAGGGCGAACCCAGTCATGCAGCTCAGGGCGACCGCCCCGACCACCGTCGGCACGGTGATGAGCACCGAGTTCAGGAGGTAGCGGGGCATGTCGCTGTCGAAGAAGACGCGTCCGTAGTTCGCCACCGCCTCGAACGACGAAGGCAGTCCCCAATAGTTTCCGCTCGTGAAGTCCTCGGCCGGCCGGGTCGAGAAGACGGCGACCGCGATGAGGGGGAGGAGCCACATGAACACGGACAGCGGAAGCAGAGTGCGGTAGGCGAGCTGCCACTGTGGGGAGGTCCGGTGGACGGGGGCCGGAAACATGGCTCAGCCTTCCCGCTCTTCGCGCTGCATGGACCACAGGAAGTACGCGATGAAGCCCAGCATGATGAGGAACAGCACCACCGCGATCGCCGCGCCGTAACCCATGCGGAAACCGTACTCGGACAGGGCCTTCTCGAACATGTAGAAGGACAGGACCCGGGACGATCCGAACGGGCCGCCGTCCGTCATGATCGATATGAGGTCGAAGGAGCGCAGCGCCCCGATGATCGTCACCACGAAGGCGATGAAGGTCGCGGGGCGGAGCTGGGGCAGAACCACGTGCCACAGCATCCGCCAGCCCCGCGCTCCGTCCAGCCGTCCCGCTTCCACCTGTTCGGGATCGACCGCGTTCAGCCCCGTCAGATAGAGGATCATGCAGTACGCGGTCTGCGGCCAGAGGCCCGCGACGATGATTCCGTAGGTTACGAGCGTCGGGTCACCGAGGACGTTGAGCGGCCCGGTGCCGAGCCAGCCGAGAATGGTGTTGAGGAGCCCGAACGTCGGGTCGTAGAACCAGGTGAAGACGAGCCCCACGACGACCTGGCTGATGACGAAGGGGAAGAAGAAGAGCGACTTGTAGAGCCGGATGCCGGTGACCGTCTGGTTCAGGAAGATGGCGATGAACAGTCCCGCGGGGACCGCGAGCAGATAGAGGACGAGCCACTTGAGGTTGTTCCACAGGGAGGTCTCGAACGCCCGATCCTTGAAGAGCTTCTGGTAGTTCTCCACGCCGACGTACCGGGCTTCGCCGAGGCCGTCCCACTTGTAGAGGGAGATCTCGAAGCTCTGGAATATCGGAAAGATGACGTAGAAAAGGAAGAAGAGCACGCCGGGCGCGAGAAACAGCCACGGCGCGATGGCGCGACGGTGGCGGTGAAACCAGGTCTCTGTCGGCGTTCCCGCCCCGGGCCGGGCGAAGGCGGCGTCAGCCATCGCGGTACCCCCTCGCGCCCGGGTGGTTCGCGGTCGTACCGGTGGGCCGCAACCCGGACCCGGCGCCGGGGAGGACCGGGGCGGCAGCGCGCCCCGGCCCCGGTTCCCGGACTAGTAGATGTCCTGGCGGGCCGATTCGAGCCGCTCCAGGATGTCGTCCAGATTGTCGGGGAACACCATGAACTCCTGGAATCCTTCCATGGCGGCCTTGGCCATCTCGGCCGGGGCGTCGCGGTCGAAGAACTGGGCGACGCCGCCCGGAGAGTTCCGTGACAGCATCTCGAAGCCCTGGCGCAGGAACTCGTCGTCGTCGATGGCGGACTGCGCGTTGATCGGGAGCTGACCGAGGTTCTCCCCGTTGTTGATGATGGTCTGGTTCTCGGCCGAGACCACGTAGCGCAGGAACTCGCGCGCCGCTTCCTTGTTCTTGGCGTTCGCCGGAATATGGAAGGTATCGGTCGGGGCGTCCTCCGCCTTGGCGACGCCGGGGGTGATCTCGACGAACTGGTAGAAGTCCAGCTTGTCGTCGGTGAGGCCCGCCTCGCGCATCGGCGCCACCGAGAAGTTGCCCATCAGGTAGGCCGTGGCCTCGCCGTTGACGATGAAGGGCAGCGCCTCCTGCCAACTGTAGGTCTGATGGTTGGCGATGAAGCCGCCCATGTCGATGAGCTCGCGCCACTTGGCGAAGACCGCCCGCACGCGCTCGTCGGTCCATTCCACCTCGCCCTGGGTCAGCGCCATGTGGAAGTCGTAGCCGTTGGTGCGAAGGTTCAGGTAATCGAACCATCCGCCCGCGGTCCAGAGGTACTTCGTGCCGATCGTGTAGCAGGCCCGGCCGGACGCCACGATCTTCGCGCAGTTCGCCTTTTCCTCCTCCCACGTCGCGGGCTCCTCGAGGCCCAGCTCGTTGAAGATGTCCTCGCGATAATAGACCCCCCACTGGTAGTAGGAGTAGGGCACTCCCCACTGCTTGCCGTCGATGGTCATGGCGCCCTTGGTCGACGCGAGGTTCTCGGCGATCTCGGGCTCGCGCCAGAGATCGGAGACATCCTCGAACAATCCCGCCGAGACGTAGGGCCGCATGCGGTTCGCGGCATACCAGGTGGCCACGTCCGGGGCGTCGGCGGTGAGGAAGTTGCGAATCTGGGTCTTGTACGCTTCCCGATCGATGATCGTGGTCTCGATGTTCAGATCCGGATGCAGCGCTCCGAACCGGGCGATCATCGCCTCCATGGTGGCGCGCGGCGCCGGATTCGAAGTGTCGAGGAAGATCTTGAGCTCACCGCTCAGCCCGGCGGACGCGGGCAGGGTCAGGAACGTAGCCGTCGCGAGCGCGGCGGCCTGGAACATGGAACGCATGGTGTTTCTCCTGGAGGGTGGTAGGCTGTTCGAGACTCATTATCTCGCATTTCGCAGCGAGACGACGGGAGAGCGCGGATGTCCAGGGTGAGCCTCGACGGCGTCGTCAAGCGCTACGACGAGGTCCAGGTGGTCCATGGACTCGATCTCGAGATCGAGGACGGGGAATTCTGCGTCTTCGTCGGTCCTTCCGGCTGCGGGAAGTCGACCCTGCTGCGAATGGTGGCCGGGCTGGAGGAGACCACCGCCGGGCGCATCCGCATCGGCACCCGGGACGTGACGCACGAGGATCCGGCACGCCGGGGCGTCGCGATGGTGTTCCAGACCTATGCGCTCTACCCCCACATGACGGTGGAGCAGAACATGAGCTTCGGCCTGCGGATGAACAAACATCCGCCGGCGGACATCCGTGCCCGGGTCGCCGAGGCGAGCCGGATCCTCAAGCTGGAGGAGTACCTCCGTCGCAAGCCGAAGGCCCTCTCCGGCGGGCAGCGCCAGCGGGTGGCCATCGGCCGCGCGATCGTCCGCGGCCCGGAAGTGTTCCTGTTCGACGAGCCGCTCTCGAACCTCGACGCGGAGCTTCGGGTCGAGATGCGGGTCGAGATCGCGCGCCTGCACCAGGAGATCGGAGCGACGATGATCTACGTCACCCACGATCAGGTCGAGGCGATGACCCTGGCCGACAAGATCGTGGTGCTGCGCGCAGGAAAAATCGAGCAGGTGGGAGCGCCGATGGATCTCTATCGCGACCCGGCGAACCGTTTCGTGGCCGGTTTCATCGGATCGCCGGCCATGAACTTTCTCGACGGATCCGTGGCCGACGGTGGGGTGGACGCCCCGGCCCTCGCGATGCTCGTTCGTCCCGGGGTCTCGCTTCCCCCCGCGGGAACCAGGATCAAGGTCGGGTTGCGCCCCGAGCACCTGACGATCGCGCCCGGCGGGGCGACGCACCGGGTGGAGCTGACCGAGGCGCTGGGCGGGGTGTCCTACGCCTATCTCGTCTCGCCGACCGGCGAACGCGTGATCGTCGAGGAACGGGGCGACGACCGCGTGTCGGCGGGAACGACCGTGGGCCTCGCTTTCGATCCCCGTCACCTTCGGGTCTTCGAAGCCGAGACGGGCATTCGCGTTCGTTGAGACGGCCCGGGAGCGATGCGCGCCGGGGCGGCCGCGTTTCATTGCGCGCCGTCCACGGATTAAGATAGCGCCGGCCCGGGCAAGGACGACGTAAACCGTGAACGAGACGCAGCACGCCATTCGCCTGGGAACGCTTCTGGTCGTCCTCTGGATCGTGCTGTCGGGCCACTTCGCGGCCCTACTGCTGTTTCTCGGGGCGGGCTCGTGCGCCCTCGCGCTCTTCATCGCGCTGCGCATGGATCGGGTCGACGGCGAGGCGATCCCCCTCGCCATGCGCGCCGGGGCCTGGATCCGTTACACGGGGTGGCTCGGCGTCGAGATCGTGAAGTCGAACCTCGCGGTGGCCCGGGTCCTCGTCGACCCTCGCCTCCCGATCCGGCCCTGCGTGTTCCAGGTGGACGCGACCCAGCGGTCCCTCCTCGGACACGTCGTCTTCGCGAACTCGATCACCCTCACCCCCGGCACGGTGTCGATCGATCTCCACGGCGACGCGATCGACGTCCATTCGCTGCTCGAACCGGATCTCGGGGCGCTCGGGGAGATGGATCGGCGCGTTTCGGCCATGGAACGCTCACCGTGACCGCGTTCGGAACGGGAATCGCCGGGGTGGGGGCCCTGGCCGTGCTGGCCGCGATGGGACTCGCCATGTTCCGCGCCCTGCGCGGGCCCACCGTCTACGACCGGATCCTCGCCGTCAATCACTTCGGGACCCTTACCGTGCTCCTCATCGCGGCCGCGGGATTCCTCTCGGGACGGCCCGAATTCCTCGACATCGCCCTCGTGTACTGCCTCATCAGCTTCATCGGCACGGTGGCGGTGCTCAAGTTCTTCGAGTACGGGGACCTCGGCCACGCCGGGAGCGACGAGCGGCCGCCGGCCGCCGGAACCGGGTCCTGATCGCATGGTCGCCGCCGACCTTCTCGCGGCCCTCTTCGTCCTCGCCGGCGGGTTCTTCCTGGTGGTCGGCGGCCTCGGCCTGGTGCGCCTTCCGGACCTCTTCACCCGGATGCACGCGGCCGGAGTCGGCGACACCCTCGGGGTGGCGCTCTTCATGCTCGGCTTCATGTTCCTCGTGGATCTCGGGGGGGTGACCCTGAAGCTCGGGCTGGTGCTGCTGTTCCTGCTCCTGACCGGGCCGGTCGCTACCCATGCCCTGGCGAAGGCCGCGCTCCACGGGGGCGTGCGTCCCATCGCCGAAGGCGTCCGGACCACCGGTCCGGGAGCCACCGTGGATCCGCCATGGAATACGTGATCAACACCGTCCTCCTCGCGCTGCTCGCGGTGACCGCGGGGGCGATCGTGCATCTTCGCAACCTCTTCGCGGCGGTGATGCTGGTCGGGATCTACAGCCTGCTCACGGCCGCGCTGTTCGTGATCCTGGACGCCGTCGACGTGGCGTTCACGGAGGCGGCGGTCGGGGCCGGCATATCGACCATCCTCATGCTCGCCGCCCTCGCCCTCACCGGACGCGAGCAGACGGCCGCGACCGGCCCGAGCGCGGTCGGCCTCGCGGTCGTCCTCGCCACCGGCGCGGCCCTCGTGTGGGGCACCCTGGACATGCCGCATTTCGGCGATCCGAACGCTCCGGCCCACGTTCACGTGGCCCCGCGCTATCTCGAGGGCACGCTCACCGAGATCGGGATCCCCAACGCGGTCACCTCGGTGCTGGCGAGCTACCGCGGCTACGACACCCTCGGCGAGGTGTTCGTCATCTTCACCGCGGGCATCGGCGCGCTGGCGCTCCTCGGGGGAAGACGCGAGAGCTGACTGCCATGCGCCACCACCACGTCCTCCACGTCGTCGCGAAGATGGTGATCCCCCTCATCCTCCTCTTCGCCCTGTACGTCCAGTTCCACGGCGACTTCGGACCCGGGGGCGGGTTCCAGGCCGGGGTCATCTTCGCCGCGGGACTCATCCTCTACGGTCTCGTGTTCGGGGTGGACCGGCTGCGCCGCACGGTTCCACCGGGCGTGGTGCGGGGGCTCGCGGCGGCCGGGGTGCTGCTCTACGCCGGGGTGGGGGTGGCGGGCATGGTGCTTGGCGGCGCGTATCTCGACTACGGCGTGCTGCTGCCCGATCCGATGGCCGGACAGCACCTCGGCATCCTGCTCATCGAGCTCGGCGTGGGCGTCACGGTGGCGGCGGTCATGACGAGCCTCTTCTACTGCTTCGCGGGCTGACGGCCGGGGGACGGAACGGTGGACGCGTTTCTCGGGTACTACAACTACTGGATCGTCATCGCGCTGATGATGACCGGCCTCTACACCGTCGCGGCGAGCGGAAACCTCGTCAAGAAGATCATCGGCCTCAACATCTTCCAGACCTCGGTGTTCCTCTTCTTCATCTCCGTCGGAAAGGTGTCCGGAGGCACCGCCCCAATCCTCGCCGAGGGGTGGACCCGGTACTCGAATCCGCTTCCCCACGTGCTCATCCTGACCGCCATCGTGGTCGGGGTCGCGACGACCGCGGTGGGACTCGCGCTCATCGTGCGCGTCAACCGGGCGTACGCCACCATCGAGGACGACGAGATCCGCCGTTCCGACCTGCCCGATTCTTCATGATCGCTTCCCATCTGCCCGCGCTCCAGGTCGTGGTGCCGCTCGTCGCGGCGCCCGTGTGCGTGCTGCTGCGCTGGAGCCGGGTCGCGTGGATGGTGGCGATGGCCGCGAGCCTCTTCGCGGTGGGAGGCGCCTGGTGCCTGCTCGCGGGCGTGCTGTCGGCGGGGCCGACCTCGTACTTCCTCGGCTCCTGGGCGGCGCCGTGGGGGATCGAGTACCGGGTCGACGAGACGAACGCGTGGGTGATGCTCGTGGTGAGCGTCATCAGCGCCGTGTCGCTCCTCTTCGCGCGGCGGAGCGTCGAGCGGGAGGTCGAGACCGACCGCATCCATCTCTTCTACACCGCCTGGCTGCTGTGCCTCGCCGGCCTGCTCGGCATGGCGGTGACCGCCGATGCCTTCAATGTCTTCGTGTTTCTCGAGATCTCGTCCCTTTCCACGTATGTCCTCGTCAGCCTCGGCACGCGCCGCGAGGCGCTCGTCGCGGCCCTGCGCTACCTCGTGCTCGGCACGGTGGGGGCGACGTTCTTCCTGATCGGGGTCGGCCTTCTCTACCAGGTGACGGGAACTCTCAACATGGGGGATCTCGCGACCCGCATCGCCCAACTCGGACCCCACCGCACGGTGACCGCGGCGTTCGGATTCCTCGCCGTCGGCATCGCGGTGAAGAGCGCGGTGTACCCGCTCCACACCTGGCTGCCGAACGCCTACGCCTTCGCCCCGTCCGCCGTGTCCGCGTTTCTCGCCGGCACCGCGACCAAGGTGTCGCTGTACCTGCTGCTCCGGTTCCTCTTCACCGTGTTCGGCCACGAGTTCGTGGCCGGCGGACCGGTCCCCGTCCTCCTCGCCCTCACCGGGGTCGCCGCGGTCGTCGCGGCCTCGGTCGCGGCCGTCCGCCAGGATGACGCGAAACGCCTGCTCGGATTCTCCAGCGTCGCGCAGATCGGCTACCTCGTGCTCGGGGTGAGCCTGCTCACGACCGAAGGGGTGGCCGCGTCGCTCATCCACCTCTTCGGCCACGCGCTCATGAAGACCGCGCTCTTCGTGTGCCTCGGGGCCATCGTGTATCGCATCGGATCGGCGCGGATTGACGACATGGCCGGAATCGCAAAGCGCATGCCGTGGACCTGCGCGGCGCTGGTGGTCGGAGGTCTCAGCCTCATCGGGGTGCCGCTCACCGCCGGCTTCGTCGGCAAGTGGTATCTCGTGGCGGCTGCGCTCGAAGCCGGCTGGTGGCCGGTCGCGGCGGCAATGTTGCTCGCTTCGCTCATCGCCGTCGCCTACGTCTGGAAGTTGGTCGAGTCCGCGTACTTCCGCGCGCCGTCCGCTCGAGTGGCGGCCGCGCGGGAGGCGCCGTTCTCGATGGTCGCCGCCGCGTGGGGGCTCTCCGGAGCCAACATCTGGTTCGGCATCGACACGAGCCTGCCGATCGGGGTCGCCAATCGGGCGGCGGCCGCGCTGCTCGGAGGATAGGTGGAAACGCCGGCCCTCTTCCTGTGCCTGGCGCTGCCTCTCGCCGGGGCGGCGCTCGTCCTCCTCCTCGGGCGCTGGCCGAACCTGCGCGAGGCCGCGAGCCTCGCCACGGGGGGCTGGCTGTTCCTCGAGGTCCTCGCCCTGCTTCCTGCGGTGGAAGCGGGCGATCGTCCCCGGGCGGTGCTGGTCTCGGTGATCCCGGAGATTCCCCTCGCCTTCGAGGTGGAGCCGCTCGGGATGCTGTTCGCCCTCGTTGCGAGCTCTCTCTGGATCGTCACCACGATCTACTCGATCGGCTACATGCGCGGGCACGGCGAAACGAATCAGACCCGGTTCTACGCCTGCTTCGCCATCGCCATCGCGAGCGCCATCGGGGTCGCGTTCGCGTCCAACCTCCTCACCCTGTTCGTCTTCTACGAGGTCCTGACCCTTTCCACCTATCCGCTCGTCACCCACTCGGGGACCGACGAGGCGAGACGCGCGGGAAGGGTCTACCTCGGCGTGCTTCTCGGCACCTCCATCGCCTTCCAGCTCTTTGCGATCCTCTGGGTGTGGGTACTCGCCGGAGAGACCGGATTCCGCTCCGGGGGCATTCTTGCCGGCCGGGCGGACCCGCTCGCGACCACGATTCTGCTCGCTCTCTTCGTGTTCGGCATCGGCAAGGCGGCCGTGATGCCGTTTCACCGCTGGCTGCCCGCCGCGATGGTCGCCCCCACCCCGGTAAGCGCCCTGCTGCACGCCGTGGCAGTGGTCAAGGCGGGGGTGTTCGCGGTGCTCAAGGTGGTCGTCTACGTGTTCGGTCCCGGGCACCTCGCGGCAATCGGCGGGACCTCCGGCTGGCTCATCGCGGTCGCGGCCGTGACCATCCTCGCCGGCTCCCTCGTCGCGATGAGGCGTGACAATCTGAAGGCGCGTCTCGCGTACTCGACGGTCAGCCAGCTCTCGTACATCGTGATGGGCGCCCTCGTTGCAAGCGTGTGGGGGATCGTCGGAGCGGGGCTCCACATCGTCATGCACGCGTTCGCCAAGATCACGCTCTTCTTCTGCGCCGGAGCCGTGCTGGTCGCCCACCATCGGACCGAGGTGAGCGAGCTCGATGGCATCGGGCGCGCCATGCCGATCACCATGGCCGCGTTCCTCGTCGCGAGCTTGAGCATCGTGGGACTGCCCCTGCTCGGGGGCATGTGGAGCAAGTGGTACCTCGCCCTCGGGACGATCGAGTCGGGCCGCTACGAGCTGCTCGCGGTGCTCATGCTGAGCTCGCTCCTGTCCGTGGCCTACCTGCTGCCGATCCCGGTTCGGGCGTTCGCTCGGCCGAGTCCCGGTGGCGGGAGCGGGGAGGGGATCCGGGAGGCTCCGTGGCCCTGCGTGCTCGCGATCGTGTTGACCGCGACCGGCTGCCTCGTCCTGTTCTGGTTCGCGGAACGGTGGCTCCGGCTGCTGTCGCAGCTCACGGGCTAGTCCGCCGGAACCGCAGGGTCTCCTCTGGTCAGAGCCGCCAGAGGCGCACCCCGGAAGGCTTGCGGTCCCGGGGGAGAACCCGCGGCACGTCGGCTACCACCCCGGCCCCTTCGACGAGCAGGGAAGTCACCAGGGTCCACGGGTCTTCCCGCTCCCAAGCCTCGTGCGCGACGGCCAGCACCACCGCGTGAGCCGGGTGCAGCGACTTGCGGGGGACCAGATCCACTCCGAGCTCCGCGCGCGCCGCGCCGGGGTCCGCGACCGGATCGTGGACCTGAATGTCCACTCCGTAGCGCTCGAGTTCGGCGACGACACGCGCAACGCCGCTGTTGCGCACATCGGGCACGTTCTCCTTGAATGCCGCGCCGAGCACCGTCACCTTGCAGTCCCGGACGGTCGTGCCGGCCCGAACGAGCAGTCGCACGACGTTCGAAGCCACGAAGGATCCGATCTCGTCGTTGATGCGCCGGCCGGAGAGGATGACCTCGGGGTGGTGCCCGGCCCGCACGGCTTCGTGGGTGAGGTAGTACGGATCGACCCCGATGCAGTGCCCCCCCACCAGTCCCGGCCGAAACGGCAGGAAGTTCCACTTCGTTCCCGCCGCCGCCAGCACGTCACCGGTATCGATCCCCAGCCGGTCGAAGATCATCGCGACCTCGTTCATGAGCGCGATGTTGATGTCACGCTGGGTGTTCTCGATCACCTTGGCCGCTTCCGCGACCCGGATCGACGGTGCTCGATGCACCCCGGCCTCGACGACCGATTCGTACATCCGGGCAACCGTCTCGAGCGTGTCCGGATCGCCCGCGGAGACGACCTTGACGACGCGGGCGAAGCCGTGCGACTCGTCTCCGGGGTTGATGCGTTCGGGCGAATATCCGACGAAGAACCCGGTTCCGTGTCGCAGCCCGGAGGCTTCCTCGAGGATCGGTATGCAGATGTCTTCCGTCGCGCCGGGGTAGACGGTCGATTCGTAGACCACGACGGCGCCCGGGCGAAGCCGGGCGCCTACCGTCCGGGAGGCGGATTCGAGCGCTCGAAGGTCCGGGCGATTCGCTTCGTCGACGGGGGTCGGAACCGCGACGATGAAGCAGTCGGCGCGCTCGAGATCGCCGGCCTCGTCGGTGAGCTCCAGCCCGGCGCCGGCGAGGCGGACGGGGTCGACCGTCGCATTCCGGTCGACCCTCCGGCGCAGCTCCGCGATGCGCTCGGAGTCGTGGTCGAAGGCGATGACGCACTCGTTCTCAGCGAACGCCGCGGCGACCGGGAGCCCGACGTAGCCCAGGCCGATGACCGCGATCCGGCGCCCGTGCGCCCCGGCCGCCGGCCCCGGCGATGCGCCCTTCATACCCCGTAGTACCCGCGGTACCAGTCCACGAAGCGCGGCACGCCTTCCTCGATGGAAGTCCGGGGGCGGTAGCCCGTCAGCGCCGCGAGGTCGCCGATGTCGGCGAAAGTCTCCGGAACGTCCCCCGGCTGGAGTGGCAGGAATCTTCGCACCGCGCGCCGTCCCACGCATCGCTCGATCGTCTCGACGTAGCGCTCGAGCGCTATCGGGGACTGGTTGCCGATGTTGAGAAGGCGGTAGGGGGCGTGGCTCGTTCCGGGATCCGGCGCCCGCGCGTCCCAGTCCGGATCGGATTCGGGCGGACGGCCGAGCGTCTGCATCACCCCTTCGACGATGTCGTCCACATAGGTGAAGTCCCGGCGGTGGCGGCCGTGGTTGTAGATGTCGATCGGTTCTCCGGCCAGGATGTTCCGCGTGAAGCGGAACAGCGACATGTCCGGCCGTCCCCACGGTCCGTAGACGGTGAAGAATCGAAGGCCCGTCGCGGGCAGCGAGTACAGATGGCTGTAGGCGTGTGCCATCAGCTCGTTCGCCTTCTTCGACGCCGCGTAGAGGGACAGCGGATGCTCGGTCGAGTCGTGCACGGAGTACGGCAGCTTCCGGTTCGCGCCGTAGACGGAGCTGGTGGACGCGAACACGAGATGCTCCACCGCGCAGTGCCGGCATCCCTCGAGGACATTCAGGAAACCGACGAGGTTCGCGTCGGCGTAGGTGTGCGGGTCGGTGAGGGAGTGACGCACCCCCGCCTGGGCGGCGAGATGGACGACGAGTCGCGGACGCACCCGATCGAACAGGGAATGCATCGCGTCGCGGTCCGAAATGTCGATCTTCTCGAACCGGAAGCCTCCGTGCTGGTCGAGCCGCGCGAGCCGGGCCTTCTTCAGGCCGACGTCATAGTACGCGTTCAGGTTGTCGATACCCGTTACGGCATCACCGCGCAAGGCGAGCCAGCGACAGACCTCCGCGCCGATGAACCCCGCGGCCCCGGTGACGAGGACCGTCATTTCAATCCACGTAGTGGCGATGCTCGGGCGGATCGTAGCACGCGGAGGGTGGTCGAAAGCCCGGCTTGAAAGCGTCTCGCGGAGCCCGCATTTCAACCACACTCCCCCCAGGGGAACCCGGAATCGGACGGAGGATTCGATGTCACCGGAGAGAATGACCACCCGGCTGCAGCTCGCCCTGTCGGATGCGCGCAGCCTGGCCGTGGGGCGCGACCACCAGTTCGTGGAACCCGCCCACCTGCTCGTCGCGCTCCTCGATCAGCGTGACGGGAGCGTGCGCCCGCTGCTCAACCAGGCCGAGCTGAACGTCAATCAGCTTCGGACCCGGCTCGGCGCGCTGATCGAGAAGATTCCTCCGGTCACGGGGACCGCCGGCGACGTGCACGTGAGCCGCGATCTCGGGCGCCTGCTCAACGTGGCGGACAAGCTCGCCCAGGAGCGAGCGGACCGCTACATATCGAGCGACCTGGTGATGCTCGCCGCGGTCCGTGACCCGGGCCCCACGGGCCGGCTGCTCGAGGAGTGCGGCGCGCGCGAAGACGCCGTCATCAAGGCGATAGACGCGGTCCGGGGCGGCCAGGCGGTGGAGGATCCGGACGCGGAGGAGCACCGGCAGGCGCTCGAGAAGTTCACCATCGACCTTACCGCACGGGCGGAACAGGGCAAGCTCGATCCCGTCATCGGCCGGGACGACGAGATCCGGCGCACGGTGCAGGTGCTCCAGCGCCGGACCAAGAACAACCCCGTTCTCATCGGTGAGCCGGGAGTCGGAAAGACCGCGATCGCCGAGGGGCTCGCCCAGCGAATCGTCGACGGCGAGGTGCCCGAGGGACTCAAGGGCCGCCGGGTCCTCTCCCTCGACATGGGATCGATGATTGCGGGCACCAAGTTTCGCGGCGAGTTCGAGGAACGCATGAAGGCGCTGCTCTCCGATCTCGCCAAGCAGCAGGGAAGGATTGTCCTCTTCATCGACGAGCTCCACACGATCGTGGGGGCGGGGCGGGCGGAAGGGTCCATGGACGCCGGAAACATGCTCAAGCCCGCGCTCGCGCGCGGGGAGCTGCACTGCATCGGGGCGACCACCCTCGACGAGTACCGCGAGCACGTGGAGAAGGACGCCGCGCTCGAGCGCCGCTTCCAGACCGTGCTCGTGGACGAGCCCGGAGTCGAGGACACGGTGGCCATCCTGCGCGGGCTGAAGGAGCGCTACGAGGTTCACCACGGCGTGGACATCACCGATCCGGCCCTGGTCGCGGCCGCCACTCTCTCGCACCGCTACATTACCGCGCGCCAGCTCCCCGACAAGGCAATCGACCTCGTGGACGAGGCGGCGAGTCGAATCCGCATGGAGATCGACTCCATGCCCGAGGAAATGGACCGCCGGGGACGGCGTCTCATCCAGTTGAAGATCGAGCGCGAGGCCCTTGCCAAGGAGAGCGACCAGGCCTCCGGCGAACGCCTCGGGCGCATCGAGAACTCGATAGCCAAGCTGGAGCGCGAGTACTCCGATCTGGAGGAAATCTGGCGGGCGGACAAGGCCCTTCTGCACGGTTCACAGAGCGTGAAGGAGATGCTCGAGCAGGCCCGTCTCGAGCTGGAGACGGCCCGCCGGGCCGGCGATCTGGCGCGCATGGCGGAATTGCAGTACGGGAGGATCCCCGAGCTCGAGAAGCGTCTCGGCGAAGGCGAGACGACGGTGGCCACGAAGCTGCTCCGCCACGCGGTGACCGAGGACGAGGTGGCGGAGGTGGTCTCGAAGTGGACCGGCATTCCGGTCGCGCGGCTCGTCGAAGGCGAACGCGAGCGGCTGCTGCACATGGAGTCGGCGCTCGCGGCGCGGGTGGTCGGCCAGGAGGAAGCGCTCCGTGCGGTCGCCGATACGGTCCGGCGCTCGCGGGCCGGGCTCTCCGACCTCGATCGGCCGAACGGCTCGTTCCTGTTCCTCGGCCCGACCGGGGTCGGCAAGACCGAGCTGTGCAAGACCCTCGCCGAGTTCCTCTTCGACACCGAAGAGGCGCTCGTGCGGATCGACATGTCGGAATTCATGGAGAGCCACTCGGTCGCGCGTCTCATCGGCGCTCCTCCGGGCTACGTGGGGTACGAGCAGGGAGGGCACCTGACCGAGACGGTGCGCCGGCGCCCGTACGCGGTCATCCTCCTCGACGAGATCGAGAAGGCGCACCCGAGCGTGTTCAACATCCTGCTCCAGGTCCTGGACGACGGCCGGTTGACCGATGGGCACGGGCGCACGGTGGACTTCCGCAATACGGTCGTCGTGATGACATCGAACCTCGGTACCGAAATCATCCAGGGTGCGGCCGAATTCGGCGACGACGTGCGCGCAGACGTCCTCGGCATCGTGCGCGGGTACTTCCGTCCGGAGTTCGTCAATCGCATCGACGAGATGGTGGTCTTCCGTCCGCTCGGCCGCGAGCAGGTTCGGGCCATCGTCGGTCTCGAGTTCTCGCGCCTGCGCAACCGCCTCGCGGAGCGCGGCATCGCTCTGGACGCGAGCGAGACGGCTCTGGATCGGATTGCGGAGGCGGGGTACGACCCCGCCTACGGTGCGCGACCGCTCAGGCGGGCATTCCGTGTCGAGGTCGAGAACCCGCTCGCGCTGCGCATCCTCGAGGGGAGCATCAGCGACGGAGAGACGGTCCGGATCGACCGGGGGGAGGACGCGCTCACGTTCGAGCGGGTCGCGCGGGCGAAGGCGACTGCCGGCTGAGCCGGAGCACCGGCGAGGCTCGTGTCCGGGGACGGACGGCGCCCCGGCGGGAACCGGGGCCGGAATTGGTCGGGGTGACAGGATTTGAACCTACGACCCCCACGTCCCGAACGTGGTGCTCTACCAGGCTGAGCTACACCCCGAGGTTCAGTACGTTCGTTCGACAACAAAATCGGCGAACGATGCGAGCGCCGCCCGGAACCGGTTGTCGGGAATGTCCCGGAGGGCGTCGCGCGCGCGATCGACGTATCCGCGAGCGGATGCGGAAGTGTATTCGATACCCCCGGACGTCTCAACGATTTCGATGAGGTTCGGAAGCTGTTCGACGTCGCCTCGCAGGATCGCGTCGCGCACCGTCCGCACCCCTTTCTCGTCCCCCACGCGCATCGCGTGGATGAGGGGGAGGGTGGGCTGTCCGTCCGCCAGATCGTCGCCGATGTTCTTGCCGATGGTCGCGGCTGACCCGCGATAGTCGAGGATGTCGTCGACGAGCTGGTAGGCGACGCCGAGGCTCGCGCCGAACTGCGCCATGCGCTGCTCGTCCGCCTTGCCCCGGCCGGCGAGCACCGCCCCCACCCTTGCCGCCGCCTCGAACAGCTTGCCCGTCTTGCACGCGACCACATCCAGGTAGCGAGCCTCGGTGGTGTCCGGATCGTGCCGGCTGCCGAGCTGCATCACCTCCCCCTCGGCGATGATGTTGGTCGCGTCGGCCATGATCCGCATGATGGCGAGATCTCCTATCTCGACCATGAGCTGAAACGCGCGTGAAAACAGGAAATCGCCGACCAGCACGCTCACCTCGTCGCCCCAGATGGAGTTGGCGGTCCGGCTTCCGCGGCGCATGGTCGATCGGTCCACGACGTCGTCGTGCAGCAGGGTGGCGGTGTGAATGAACTCGATGATGACCGCGATCTCGACGTGCTCCCGACCGTCGTAGCCGAACGCGCGGGCCGCGAGCAGGGCGAGAAGGGGACGAAGACGCTTTCCTCCCTGCCGGATGAGGTACTCGCCGGTCTCGCGAATGAGCGGAGCGTTCGAGTCGAGGTTCTCGATAATCCGGACATCGACAGCCGCGAGATCGGCCTCGACCGGCCGGCGGATGGCCGCGAGGCGTGCGGCTTGAAGCCGGGCCGAAGGCGTGGACGACGGCTCGGTCGATTGCTCGCGAGCCATGACGGAAGAAGAAGTAGTCGTCGTCACGTTGAGCCTCCTGTCGGTCCCGCGTAGAATACCGGCTTCCGGGCGGGCTCATGTCCCGCCTTCGCTTTTTCGATACACGATCCGGTAACGAGTGAACGGGGAGGTGCCGAATGCACGCGGTGATCGAGACCGGCGGCAAGCAGTATCGCGTGGAGTCGGGAAGCCGCATTCGCGTCGAACGCCTCGCGATGGAGGAGGGCGAACGGGTCGAGTTCGATCGCGTGCTCCTCGTCGGTGACGGTGAAACGACGGTCCCCGGCAACCCCTGCGTCGACGGCGGCAAGGTTTCCGCCACGGTCCTCGGGCACGGACGGGCTCCGAAGGTCAACATCATAAAGTTCAAGCGGCGCAAGGGATACTTGCGCAGGCAGGGCCATCGGCAGGCGTATACCGAGCTTCGCATCACGGATATCGCGGCGGGTTGAGCACCCGCACGAGGAGGTTCTCCAGATGGCGCACAAGAAGGCCGGCGGCAGCATCCGCAACGGACGCGACTCCCACTCCAAACGCCTGGGCGTGAAGCGGTTCGGAGGCGAACGGGTAAGAGCGGGTAACATCATCGTGCGCCAGCGGGGCACGCACTTCCACGCGGGCGAGAACGTGGGTTGCGGGCGGGACCATACCCTGTTCGCCACCGCGGAAGGTCAGGTGGTGTTTCACGCGGGCGGCCCGAACAACCGTCGTTACGTGAGCGTACGGTCAGTCTGACCGGCGCACTCGCGCCCTTACCGCGCCGCACACGTGCAGGGGATGCGCCCGCATCCTCTGCACCGCTCTCCCCATTCTCCGGCCGGATGCCATGAAGTTCGTCGACGAGGCGATCATCCGTGTCGAAGCCGGCGATGGCGGGAGCGGTTGCACGAGCTTTCGCCGCGAGAAGTTCGTGCCGCGCGGAGGTCCGGACGGCGGGGACGGGGGAGACGGCGGCAGCGTGCTGCTCGAGGCCGATTCGGGACTCAACACCCTCGTGGACTTCCGGTACCGGCGGCGGTTCCGGGCTGACCGGGGAGAAAACGGGCGCGGGCGAAATTGCCGCGGCGCCAACGGTTCGGACCTCGTCTTGGGCGTGCCGGCCGGCACGGCGGTATTCGCGACCGAGACCGATGAGCGCATCGGCGAGCTCATGAAGGACGGCGAACGGCTCGAGGTCGCCCGCGGCGGACGTCACGGAGTCGGCAACTCCCGCTTCAAGTCGAGCACCAATCGCGCTCCCCGCCGCTCCACTCCGGGCAGCCCGGGCGAGTCCCGGGAGCTGCGCCTGGAGCTCCTGCTGCTCGCCCAGGTCGGACTTCTGGGACAGCCTAACGCGGGCAAGTCGACCTTGCTGCGCGCCGTATCCGCGGCCCGGCCAAAGGTGGCCGACTATCCTTTCACGACCCTGCACCCCCAGCTCGGCGTGGTTCTCGTCGATCCGCTCCGCAGCTTCGTTCTCGCCGACATTCCGGGCATCATCGAAGGCGCGGCGGAAGGAGCCGGCCTCGGGCTCGCGTTCCTGCGTCACCTGATGCGCACGCGCCTCCTCCTGCACGTCGTGGACGCTTCCGCCGGTGCCCGATCGTCGCTCGACGCGGCCCGGTCGGTCGTCGACGAGCTGCGCCGCTATCGGCCCGAGCTCGCCTCGCGTGAACGGTGGCTCGTTCTCAACAAGCTGGACCTCGTTCCGGAAGCGGAGCACGAGAGCCTTCGCCGAGCGTTCGCCTCCGAGCTCGGGGGCCCGGTCTACCTCGTCCAGGCGCTCGCGGGACACGGGTGCCGGGAGCTCTGCGGAGCGGCCATGAGCTGGCTCGAACGGCAGCAGGAATCGGAGCCGGCTCCATGAGCCGAATCGTGGTGAAAATCGGGAGCTCCCTCATCACCAGCGACGGGCGGGGGCTCGACACGGACGCGATCGACGGGTGGACTTCGCAGATCGCCCGCAATGTCGGGCGCGGTCACCGGGTGGTCCTCGTCTCCTCCGGAGCGATCGCGGAAGGAATTCGGCGGCTCGGGTGGAGCCGCCGGCCGGACGCCCTTCACGAGCTGCAGGCGGCGGCCGCGATGGGACAGATGGGGCTCGCCCAGGCGTGGGAGAGCGGATTTCGCCGGCACGACCTGCACGCGGCACAGTTGCTCTTCACGCATGACGACTTCTCGAACCGCCGGCGCTATCTCAACGCGCGTACGAGCCTGCGCACCCTGCTCGGTCTCGGGGTGGTCCCCATCGTGAACGAGAACGACAGCGTCGCGACCGACGAGATCCGCCTCGGGGACAACGACACCCTGGCCGGACTAGTGTCGAACCTGATGGAAGCAGACGAGCTCCATCTTCTCACCGATCGGAATGGGCTGTTCACTGCCGATCCGGCCCACGATGCCGAGGCACGGCCGGTTCCACGCGCCGCCGCCGGCGATCCGGCCCTCGATCGGATGGCCGGGCCAGGGGGGATGTGGGGCCGGGGCGGAATGGTGACCAAGCTCGCCGCCGCAAGACTCGCCGCCCGCTCGGGAACCGCCACCGTAATTGCGTCCGGTCACGAGTCCGAGGTTCTGACCCGGCTCGCCTCGGGCGAGGAGATCGGGACGCGGCTCGATCCGGACACCGCGCCGCTCGCCGCGCGCAAGCGCTGGCTCGCGGGCCAGGTCCAGGTCTCGGGCAGTCTGGTTGTCGACGATGGGGCGGCCCGGGTGCTGCGCGAATCAGGCCGCAGTCTCCTGCCGGTCGGGGTTACGCGGGTGGAAGGAAGGTTCGCGCGCGGAGAGATCGTGTCCTGCGTGGATGCTGGCGGCCGGGAGATCGCGCGCGGGCTGGTAAACTACGGGGCGGACGAATCGCGCTCCATCATGGGCCGCCCGAGCAGCTCGATCGCGGACCGTCTAGGCTATGCACACGAGCCCGAGCTCATCCACCGCGACAACCTCGTGCTGGTGGGGCCGGGATGATCGGGGTCAACCGATGGCGCGAATGTGTGCGTTCAAGCGCTTCTTGTGCCGAGCCGCATTGTTGCCGTGAATGAGACCTCGCCCGGCCGCGCGATCGATGGCCGGCACCGCCTCCCGGTACGCGGCCGTGGCGGCTTCGCGATCGCCGGTGCGAATGGCGCGGACCACTTTCTTGATGGATGTCCGAAGACGCGATCGGGCGGATTGGTTGCGTCGGCGACGGAGCTCGTTCTGGCGCCCGCGCTTCCTCGCTTGTGCTGAATTGGCCACGGCTCTGGAATTCTCCCTTCTCAAGGACTCGGGGGGCAGGGGTTCAGCCGCACATTATCGCCTGTGCCATTTGTAACAGGCAACCAGGGAAATCGGGGATGGCGGGGATGACCGGCAGGGGTCGCGCGTGAGCCGTTCCGGCATGCTCCGCTCGCTCTTCTCGACCGGGGCCGGCACGCTGGTTTCGCGGATGCTCGGCCTGGTGCGGGACGTGGTCATCGCGTCCGTGTTCGGCGCCGGTGCCGGAGCCGACACGTTCTTCGTGGCATTTCGCATTCCGAACTTCTTCCGCCGCCTGTTCGGGGAGGGGGCATTCTCGCTTGCGTTCGTTCCGGTGTTGAGCGAGTACCGGGTCTCACGGAGCGAGGACGAAGTGCGCGATCTCGTCGGTCACGTGGCCGGGACGCTCGGCACCGTGTTGCTCGCGGTGACCGCGGCCGGCATCGTGGCCGCCCCCGGGCTCGTCTATGTCTTCGCGTCCGGATTCGCCGCGGAACCGGGTCAGGCGGCGCTGACCGCATCCCTCCTCCGGCTGACCTTTCCCTACCTCCTGTTCATCTCGCTCACCGCCCTTGCGGGCGGGATCCTCAACACGTGGGGCCGCTTCGCGATCCCGGCGGTTACCCCGAGCCTGCTCAACGTCGCCATGATCGGCGCCGCGATCGGCCTTGCCCCCCGGTTCGACGAGCCCGTCATCGCCCTCGCCTGGGGAGTCCTCGCCGGAGGGGTCGCGCAGCTCGCGTTCCAGCTTCCGTTCCTGTGGCGAATCCGGATGCTCGTCCGCCCGCGGTTGCGCCTGGCCCACCAAGGGGTGCGGCGCATCGTGCGGCTCATCGTGCCGGCGGTGCTGGGGGTTTCCGTCGCGCAGGTCAACCTCCTCGTGGATACCCAGTTCGCTTCGTATCTCGCCGCCGGCAGCATTTCCTGGCTCTACTATTCCGACCGGCTCATGGAATTTCCTCTCGGCGTGTTCGGAATCGCCCTCGCCACCGTGGCGCTTCCCAGCCTTGCCGCCCGTCATGCCGAGGGCGATCCCTCCGGCTTCCACGCGACCCTCGACTGGGCCCTGCGTCTCGTTCTCGTGATCGCCGTTCCCGCCGCCCTCGGGCTCGGAATCCTCTCCATCCCGATGATCGCTACCGTCTTCCAGTACGGCGAGTTCGGAGAGCACGCGGTCAGGATGTCCGCGCTCAGCCTCTCCGCCTACGCGGGGGGGCTGGTCGCGTTCGTGGGGGTGAAGGTGCTCGCGGCCGGGTTCCATGCCCGCCAGCAGATGCGGATCCCGGTCCGCATCGCGGTGGTCGCGATGGTCGCGAACGTGGTCCTCAACTTCCTCCTGGTCGGTCCGTTCGCTCATGCCGGGCTCGCCCTCGCAAGCTCCCTCGCCGCATGGCTCAACGCGGGACTGCTGCTGAGGAGCCTGCGCAAAGAGGGCTTCTACCGGCCTCGTCCCGGCTGGGGGAAGCTGTTCGCGCAGACCGGTATTGCGGCGGCCGCGATAGCCCTGGTGCTGGCGTGGTTCCAGGGGGCGCCGGAAGTCTGGATGGCCCGCGCCGCCCTCGACCGCGCGGTGTGGCTGGGCGCCCTCGTCGCCGCCGGGGCGATCGCGTGGTTCGGGGCGCTCGCGGCGGCCGGTCTTCGTCCGCGGGACCTCCTTCGTCCGATGGCCGGACCGCCCGGGCCGTCCGTATAATCCGGGTGGAGACTCACCACGGCCGGCCATGTCGGGCGACCCGACGCGTATACCGGGGCCGGAAGCTCGGCACCCGAGAACGCGTGGAGCCGGCACGCCCCGGCCGGCCGCAGCGGAGCGGAACCTCTTGGAGCTCATCCGGGGCCTGCACAACCTTCGTCCACGCCACCGCGGCTGCGTCCTCACGATCGGGGTATTCGACGGCGTCCATGTCGGACACCGGACTCTCCTGGAGCGCCTCGCCGCGTTGGGCGAAGACTTCAACCTGCCATCGACCTTGATGGTCTTCGAGCCCCACCCGCAGGAGATGCTCGACTATCTCGTCACCCCGGCCCGGATCACCGCGTTTCGGGAGAAGATGCTGGCATTGCGCACGACCCCCGTGGATCGGGTGCTCTGCGTGCGGTTCGACGAGAAGTTCGCGGTGATGCGGGCGGGCGAGTTCGTCGAAGACCTGCTCGTCGCGAAGCTGGGGGTCCGGCACCTCGTCGTCGGCGACGATTTCCGGTTCGGCTACCAGGCGGAGGGGGATGTCGAGCTTCTGCGCGCCACCGCGCCACGGCACGGGTTCGAGGTCCATCGTCGCGATACGTACCGGATCGCGGGAGACCGGGTCAGCAGCACGCGGATCCGCAACATGCTCGCGGTCGGATGGATCGATGCGGTGACGCCGCTCCTCGGGCGGCGCTTCAGCGTGTCCGGAAGGATTCGTCACGGCCGCCACCTCGGGACCGGCCTCGGATTCCCCACCGCGAACTTCGCCCTTCGACGGCCGGTGTGCCCGATCTCCGGGGTGTTCACCGTCCGCATGCGGCTCGACGGAGAAGACCGCTTGCGCCCCGGCGTCGCCAACATCGGAGTTCGTCCGACCGTCGGGGGCACCGAACGGCTGCTCGAGGTGCATCTCCTCGGATTCTCGGGTGACCTCTACGGGCGCCATGCCGAGGTCGAGTTCTTCACGAGGCTCCGCGAGGAGCGTCGCTTCGATTCACTCGACGCGCTTCGGACCCAGATCGCTCTCGACGTGCAGTCGGCACGCGAGTTCTTCGCCGCGCAGATGCTCGGGTAGGCTGGATGGCGGCCGGGAGGGGGAGGGGGAGGAGCGCGTTCGCGGGCTGGCTTGCATCGGCCGCGGGGCTGGTCGCCATCGACCAGATCGCGAAGGCGTGGGTGCTCGCGGAGCTGACCGGCACCATCGCCGTCCTTCCGTCCCTGAACCTCGTCCTGGTTCACAACCCGGGGGCGGCGTTCGGTCTGCTCGCACAGGCCGGCGGCTGGCAGCGCTGGTTCTTCATCGTGGTCGGCGTCGTCATCGCGGTGTTCATAACGGAGTGGCTGCGCCGGTCGGCCCGAACCGGCCGGACGTGGCTCTGCGCGGCGCTCGCCCTCGTGCTCGGCGGGGGCCTCGGAAACCTCTTGGACCGGCTGGGGAGGGGGGGCGGCCGCTGCTTGATCCGACGGTAAGTCCCGGGGTATCCCCTTGCGCGGGGCCCGCCCGCGGGCTCGGCGGGGCCTTCGGAAACCTCTGGGACCGGCTGGCGAGGGGTGCCGTCGTCGACTTCATCGACGTGTACTACGGGCGATATCACTGGCCGGCGTTCAACGTCGCCGACGCCGCGATTACGATTGGAGCGCTGATCCTGGTCCTCGCATCCTTTCGCGGCGACCGCCCGGACGATCGGGAAGCCGGTAATTCCTGAGAGGGCCACGGCAAGGCGCCGCGCGAGTGTTCGGCGGCGACCGTTCAGCGCGTCGAATGCCGGCGGCCCGGATTCGGTCTGAAAGGGGCGTCCCTTCCGTATAATGCGGCGAATCGCGCCGGTGTAGCTCAGACGGCAGAGCAACTGATTCGTAATCAGTAGGTCCGCGGTTCGAATCCGCGCACCGGCACCATAAAATCAATCACTTATGAAGATCCGAGCCAGAGCGGAAATTCTCGTGTCGGCACTATGTAGGCACTCGGGAATCACGTCAAAGCCCGTGCCGGCGGGCGATCCGCAGCACGGCCATCGGGTTCCAGCGCGCAGCCGAGCGCCGCGGCCGCCCGCCGGTCGAGCAGCGGCCCATGTCCGGACAGGAAATCGCCTCTACCCCGAGATACAGTCAGCCCGCGACTGCATGACCGCGCGCCGCTTCTCGCGCCGGACGGGAAGGGCCGGGCTCCGCCTGCCCGGCCCGGCCGACAGCCGTCACGCGACCGCCCCGAGACCGTTCTTCGCCACCAGCGTCAGGAGCTTCAACGACGCGCCGCGCGGGCGCTTCTCGCCACGCTCCCACTGGCTCACCAGTCCCGTCGTCACGTTGAGGTAGCGCGCGAACACCGCCTGGCTCGCGTTCTCGCGCAGCCGGATCTCGCGGAT
>MKWU01000481.1_pt1 | contig 76206 bp, 67 predicted proteins | sample 809101 | NCBI WGS metagenome assembly MKWU01 (sample SAMN05860141, study PRJNA318959) | sponge metagenome | host: Aplysina aerophoba | place: Slovenia: Piran, Adriatic Sea, Gulf of Piran | collected 2013-05-07 | reverse complement strand
AGCAGAGACAGTTGCACCGCATCGAGTCGTTGTCAATCGACGAGGCGGCCGCACTTCAGTCCGCCAAACTGCCCAACGTGCATCGAGATCCGTTTGACCGAATCCTGATCTCTCAAGCGATCTTGGGCGGCATGGCGATTGTGACGCCGGACCGTCTGATTAGGATGTATCCCGTTCGGACTGTGTGGTAGCAATTTCCGCGAGGCACCATTTTCCTCGGAGATCTTCCCATGGCGTGTTGTCGCAGGCTGGCTCTCGACACTTGAATGCGCACATTCGGGCGAGGACGAGGACTTTCGGTCAGGCCTCGGGAGCGTGAAGCTGATTAGCGCACTTGAGGAAGGTCGCCTGGGGACTCGCCAGTCATTCCGATTCGAGCGCGAGCCGGAACGCAGCCGCTTCCTTGCTGTTGCGGGCCAGAAGAATGTCCCCTGCCAGCGCCGGGTGGTTCCATGTCTTGCCCTCGATCCCCGGGTGCCGGGTGATCTCCTCGAATCGGTCGGGGGCCGCGGCGACGGTCATCAGCTCTCCGCGCTCCGACAGGACCAGCAGCAGGTCTTGGTCGGCCAGCAGCAGCAGTTGGCCATGGCCGTACCGACCACCCTTCCACTTTCTGCTGCCATCCTCGATGTCGATGCAGGCGAGAATGCTGCCGTCGAACCCAAAAGCATGGCGTTCATGCACGACGAAATCGTTGAAGTAGGGTTTCAGCCCCCTCGATTCCCAGCTCTCTGCAACGCTCCATTTACCGGCGTCGCGAGTGACGTCAATGCGGCGCAGGCTGAAGCCGTTTCCCTCGCCGACCAGCAGCCCCCCTTCGCGCACCGCGGCTGGCTGGACGATTCGGTCGCCACCAGGCCACGCATGGTCCCATAGCACACTGCCGTCTTGCGGAGCGACGCTCGTCAGGCCCGAACCGCTCATGAGCAGGACCTGGGCTTCCCCGTTAATCGTCAGCGGGTGTGGCGAGCTATAACTGCCGAATCCAGACGGGCCGAACCAGCGCGGCTCGCCGGTGGCCCGATCGTAGGCGGCCAATGTGCCCGAGACTGCGACGACCACTAGATCGCCGACTGCAAGCGGCGAGCCTGCGAATCCCCAGTCCGGAACGGCCGTGCCGGTGTCAGATGCGGCGTTGCGCGACCAGACGACGGTGCCGTCGGCCGCGTCGAGAGCGCTCAGGATGCCGGTGGCCCCGAGAGCGTAGACATGGTCCTCGCCCAGGGTCGGCGTCGCGCGCGGCCCGGGACCGACATGCGAGTCCCAGAACCTCGCCTTCTCGCGGTGCATCCACACCAGCTCGCCGGTGGCAAGCGCATAGCAGGTCACGGCTTCGTCTTCGCCGACCTGCTCTTGCGTATACACAAGGCCGTTGCCTACCGCGAACGACGAAGCACCCGGACCGACCGGCCGACGCCACAGCATTGTGGGCGGAGACGCGTTCCAGTCGGTTTCGATCCGGACACCCCTCACGGCACCGTCGCGATGGCTTCCTCGGAACCCGGACCAGCCGCCTCTTGCTGACGTCGCTGGCCGAGCTGCAAGGCGCAAGTCCGGCTCGTCGTCCTTTGCTTCTAAGAACCGCTCTTCAGCCGTCTTGGTCCATCGCCACTTGAACTCCGCCGAGCCCGCCCCTGTAATCCCGTCGCTCCGAAGCAGAGTCCACGCGCCACAGGAAAGCAGGATCGCCGCGGCCATCACCGTTCGCCTTGTCCTAGCTGCCAGTCGCCGCGTGCCCGCGGCCGATGCAACGATCGCGAGGCTTGCGACCGGGACGGCGTATAGCGCCAGCAGCATGCCCATCATTCCGCTCGCGATCGACTCGTCGACGAGGCGCGACGCTAGGAAAAGCGCGATGGCTGCCAATGCGATGAAGCCCCAGCGTTCCGGACGCGGTGCGCGGCTCAGGAATGCCCACCACACCACGACGGCTAAGCCTCCCCCAAACCCGCCGATCACGGCGATGAATCCGGTTACGGGGCCCGGCACCGCCAGCGGGAGAGCGACCCAGCACAGCCATTGCACGGAGACGGCGGCCACGCCGGGCCACAACCGCAGCTCCTTCGGCTGGCTGGGGCTACTGTCGTGTTCTTGGCTTGTATTCATTTGGCCAGCCGAATATCTAGCTGCCCCGGCGATGTGCTCCAAGGCAGAAGCTCAGCATAGGTCATCTCCGACAGCGTTACAGTTCGGCACGGCGATCAGTTGGCTGCCTCGCCGATTCCCGAGTTCTCAAACTTTCTCATGGTTCTGGGGCAGATTGCAGTCACGCCCTGCTCTTTCCACAGCCCGTAGTCAAATCAGGCGGCTCTTCAAGGGAGAGACAGCCCTGTCCAAGGCCTTTAGGGTCGGCGTGCGGCGGATAGATCCGTGGAGTCCTGCAGACCGCTCTGGCGCATCGGATAGACGAACTCTCTGCTGACTGTCAGATCGTTCCGGATGAGGGCGATGTCAGCGGACACACGCTCTTGGTCGGGTACCTCACCCTCTTTCGACAGACACCTCCACCCACCTTCCGCGCTACGCCTCTTCCTGACGCTCCGGCTCTCGGGGAATCATCGGTCACACACGCCATAGGAAGGGGACTGGGCTCTCTCGAACGGCGACCAAGAGCAGTCGTTAGAAGGGCAGGCAACCAGCTAAGGCGTCGCTGAGGCGGAGCCAGGCGTTTGCGCTGGAAAACGGAGCGGCGGCATAGATCAGCTGGCGAATCGTTCACTCGTGGCTGTGGCTCATGGCCGAGAAGATCCAATAGGCACCTTGCTCTCAAGGACATCCTTGGCGACGTGCGTTGCCACAATTGGAGTCAATGGGCGCGCAAAGGCGTCGAGATCAGGACGCCGCGCCGCGGTGAGATGCCGCAATGGACTTGGGTGTAAGCGTTCTGCCACAGCCCCAGAGCCGGCAGCAGGAGCAATCGACGCTTCATGCGGCAGGCTCCTCGGTTTCGCAAAGCGCACACTGGCGGCAGAAATGAAGGTTGACGAGGTGCGCCGTGGCGATCAACGCTGCTCCAGAGGCTCAGAGCTGCCGTCCCGATCGCGGCGGTCAGCAGCAACGCTTCCGTCGACTCGTTAAGCAGCCAGCCGACAGGCAAGCCCACCGCCGCGCCAATCCATTCGGGAGTGCCATCACTTTCGAGTTCCGGGACTGCGCGACACTTGGCCCGTCGGACCATCTCACCCGTCCGCGAGAGCCGGGGGTGCGCGATGAAGTGGGTCCTCCCGTATGTGCGGGATAGACTCCCTCCGGACTCTTGCGCCGTTCAGAGGGAATCGGCGCTAGTCGCTGCCACCGGCCAATCCAGACAATCGCGGCGCCCGCAATAGCCCCCGAAGCCGCCCCGCTCTAGCGTTCGGGCCCGAAATCGCGCTAGAAACGGGTCCAGTGACCCGCCTCGAATCGTCACGCGTCACGCACGCGCTGGAGGCAGTCTAGAATCACCTCCATATTCTCTTCGGGAATGGGGTCGTGAGGGAAGACCGCGCGATGGATTGCCTCGACGTGCTGCAGGGTGGAAATGCCTAGGCGGCGAACGAGGAGCTCTATATCGGCCCGGTCGCCCCGCCGCCCCGCCCGCACCTTCATGGCAAGCAGCTGTTCGGCGGAAGCGCCGGTGACAACGAGATGCGGCGAGTCATAGACCACGGCCGCACGCGTATCCGGACGAGGAGTCGGCCACGGTGCCGTGCGCACGGCGTCGTTGAGCCAGTCCGGCGACAGCCCCTGCTCGCGCGCTACCTCCCCCGCGGCCTCCAGAACCTCGTCGCGCCGGTCGATCGCTAGCGCATCAACATCCCGAGTGAGGCGAGTGGAGCGGTGCGCCAGCACCATCGCGGCCCCGCCCACCACGTAGATATGAGCCCTGACTTCGCGCGACGCGAGCTGGTGTGAAAGGCCGTCGAAGGCGCGCTGCAGCGCCTGGCGGTCAAGCGCGCGAGGATCTGGGAACCCACTCATGCTTTTCGCCGCCCCGCGCGTCGAGGTCGCGGGGATCGGGCAGCACGCTGTGCCTGATGAAAGCCCCCGGAGCGAACAGAACCGACTCGATGCCCATCAGGCGCGTCGTCGCGGCAAGCCACGGCAGATCGAGGAACCGCTCGGGCTCGTCAACCCACGCCGGCACGGGATGGCCGTGGAGCCGCGCGATGTGCTCCACCACTGCCGCCAAGAAGGCATCCCACGGCTGCTTCCCTGCCAGCTCCGGCCGCTCTGCCAGCGCCTCCGCCTGCTCGGCCTGGCTCAGCGAATGAAATTCCCGCGGAAGCTGGCGGATGAGCACGCGGTAACGCTCTTCATCGTCCTCTGCCGCGGTAATGAACCGGCCGTACCCCAGCAAGCTGAACCATCGCTGCATGCTGTCAGTATGCGCCATTTCGGCGTCTCACGGCCGTGGTCGCCGCTAGGGAGGCACTCTAGAGTTTCACCCCTGCTCGTCGCCTTCCCAGCCGTCGATATCGGTGACGTCTACTTCAGTGTTCATGAGTGGCACAGGCCGCAGCGCTGCTGGAGGCACCGCCGCTGACGGACACTCGCTGGGATGCCCACTTGGCGGCGGTGGTGGAGCACATCGCGCGGCTCCACGGCCATCCCGTGCCGGCGTGGGTTCACGAGCCCGAGCGGTTCTTGGAGCATGTGTGGATCATCCCGCGAGATCGGACCATGCGGGAGGCCGCCGTGCTGTACTCCCCGGCCGCGTTCATCCGGCACAGCGCGCCTTCCGCCAACTGGAACTGCGCCTAGCGGACCGCGGTGTGTGTGCGCACTTCTACGCTGTCGGCGGGGCGGCCATCGTCATGGCCTACCGCCTCTCATTCGAATTGCCTCAAGAATGGGCAGGGCCCGGGTAGCCTCCGTACTAAAGGTATTCGTCCAAGCTGAACCCGAACCCTGTGGACATCTCCTCATACGTCCATTGAGTAACGGGAAGTGGCAGGAGCCGACCCATGAGGCTCCCGCTCAAGCCGGACTGCATGAGCAGCGGGGCAGATCCGAGCAGTACTATTCGCAGTAGGCCATTGCTCGCGCGGTCGGCGTCCCAGAGTGCCTTCACGGTCTTCGACTAACGCAGCAGCTTCTGGATCTCGTCCAGTGCTAGGACGAAGCCCCGTCCAGTGTGCTCGGCCTCAGCTCTGGCAGCGCGCCAATGCCGAACAAGCCACTCTGCGCTCGCGGGCGGCGAAATCAGTGTAGACGAGCTGCCCACATCAGGTGCGTACCGTAGCGGAAGCTGTTCCAGACTAGCTGAACCCGTTGAAACTGCGGCATACGATTCGAGTACGCTCTTAAGTAGATCTACTCAAGAGCGTACTGCATTGCTCGGTAGGAAAAACGGCAGCTGGCAACGCGATCCCTGCGATTGCCCGTGCCGTGAGCTTGCCCGGGCAGCGGCCCGTCGCGGCCGCTGCAAGGCCGCTCTGCAGTCCGCGCACACCAAGGGGTCCAGGCCTCGATCCCGGGAAAACATCGGCTTATGTGAGTCATGGTTATCCGGCTGTCCGCGGGCTGGCCACAATAAAACAAACGCTGTCGGACATGTTCCAGGGGGGCGAGCCCCCCTGGAACCCGCCCGATCGCTGATCGTGGATCCTTCGAATGAACCTTTCTTGAGTGCTGCATCGGCGTGGGAAATTGCCGTCAAGCACGATCTTGGTCGCCTCGACTTGCGCGTGCCGCCAGACGAGTACGTGTGGCAGCAGAGACAGTTCCACCGGATCGAGTCGTTGTCAATCGACGAGGCGACCGCACTTCAGGCCGCCAAGCTGCCCAACGTGCATCGGATCCGTTTGATCGGATCCTGATCTCCCAAGCAATATTCGGCGGAATGGCGATTGTGACGCCAGACCCTCTCATTAGGCTGTATCCCGTCCGGACGGTGTGGTAGCAAGTCCGGCGAGGCGCCAGTCTCCTCGGGGATTATCCCTTGACGTACTGACGCAAGCTGACGCTTGACACTTGAATCCGCCCCCGTCTAGCCTTGGGTACCACCCGTGACTGAAGTCTCTGCTCTATATGCCTTCATTGCCCTGCTGCCGATCGTGGCGGTGATGTTCTTCCTTGTCGTGCTGCGCTGGCCCGCCACCCGTGCCATGCCAGTTGCGTACGTCATGACCGCGTGTTCGGCGCTGTACTTCTGGAAGGTCTCGACGGTTCACGTTCTGGCGGCCTCAATTCGCGGCGCACTCATCGCTATATCGCTGCTCTGGATCATCTTTGGAGCGATCCTGCTTCTGCAAACCCTTTCCGAGAGCGGCGCCGCGGCGGCGATCCGCCAAGGCTTCATGAACGTGTCGCGCGACCGCCGCGTCCAGCTGATCATCGTGGCATGGATGTTCGGCGCCTTCATCGAGGGCGCGTCCGGCTTCGGCACGCCTGCAGCTGTCGCCGGGCCGTTGCTCCTGGCACTTGGCTTCCCCGCATTGGCCGCGGTGATGTGCACGCTCATCATCCAAAGCACACCGGTGACGTTCGGTGCCGTGGGCACACCGATCTTGGTGGGCATGGCTGAATCGCTGAATGTAGCGACTGTAGAGACAGCGATAGCGGAAGCCGGAATCCCGTACGCCGAATTCATTTACCAGATCGGCGTGTTCGCAGCGATTCCGCACGCCATTGTCGGAACGCTGATACCACTGATCATCTGCGGGATGCTGACTCGCTTTTTCGGTGCCAACCGATCCTTCCGCGACGGCCTCGGCATCTGGAAGTTCGCTCTCTTCGCGGGGTTGAGCTTCACCGTGCCGTACCTGCTCGTAGCCATCTTCTTGGGGCCGGAATTCCCCTCGCTCTTGGGGGGCCTGCTCGGCCTGGCGATCGTGGTCATGGCCGCCCGTCGACGGCTGTTTCTGTCAGGAGTCGAGTCCTGGGATTTCCCGCCGCGAGAGCGATGGCAGCCCGATTGGATCGGCACATTCAGTGGAGAGGCCAAGGTCGCGAGCAAGCCCATGACGCTGGGGATGGCTTGGCTGCCATACGTGCTCATCGCCGCTTTGCTCGTGCTGACCCGCCTTCCGGCTCTGCCGCTGAAGGCATGGCTCGCGTCCGTCCAGATCGGCTGGGACAACATCCTGGGCACGGGACTCTCACAAGGCATCCAGCCGCTCTACTTGCCGGGCACGATTTTCCTCGTCGTGTCGCTGGCAACCGCTCTACTTCACGGGATGTCTGGCAGCCAGGTGCGCAACGCCTGGAGCGCGTCCGCCCGGATGCTGGCGGGCCCGGCACTGGCGCTCCTGTTCGCGGTGGCCTTGGTCCGCGTGTTCATCGACTCCGATGCGAATGCCTCGGGACTGCAGAGCATGCCGCTCGAACTGGCCGGATTCGCGGCGTCCGTAGCCGGGGCGACATGGCCCTTCTTCGCCGCGATGATCGGGGCGCTAGGCGCCTTCGTCGCCGGTTCGAACACGGTGAGCGACCTTATGTTCAGCCTGTTCCAGTACGGAGTCGCCGACCGCATCAATGTCTCCCATCTGGTGATTCTCGGCCTGCAGGCGTTGGGCGGCGCAGCGGGGAACATGATCACCGTGCACAATGTCGTCGCTGCCAGCGCGACCGTCGGTCTCGTGGGCAGGGAGGGCTTGCTGATTCGTCGGACGATCTATCCGATGCTGTACTACGTGATCGCGGCCGGCCTCTTGGGCCTGCTATTCAGCTACGGGATCTTCGCCGACAGGTTCTGATTCGCGGACGATCCGTCGCAGCGCCTGCAGACGGGCCCTGAGTTCGTCCGTCGCGCTGGAAATCTGATTCTGGTCATAGATCACATGTGGCTCGAGCAGCACGATCAGCTCGGTCTTGCTCGTCGTCTCTTCCGTGCTGCCGAAAGCCCGGCCGATGATCGGTATCCGCCCGAGGACCGGCACCCGAGCCGAAGAATAGATGCTGGATTCCTGGATGATCCCGCCGATCGCGACGGTGTCGCCGTCATTGACGGTCACCTGGGTGTTGACGTTGCGGCGGTCAATGGTCGGAGACTGGATTGATCCGGTGATCCCGGTCGGAGTTGACACTTCCTGCTGGATCCTGAGCGTTACGATCCCGGAGGCGTTCACCCGCGCTGTCACCGAGAGGCTCACTCCTGTCTGTACATTGCTTACCGTGTTCGTGAACAGCGAGGATCCTTCCGAGAATGCCCCGCCTACCACTGCCTGGGACGAAAGCGTCGGAATGGTCTGGCCGACGACAATCTCCGCCGGGATGTTGTCGGTCGCGATCAGGGACGGCGCGGAGATCACCCTGGTCTTGCCCTCCGTTGCGCTGGCTTCGAGGAAGAGGGCCAGCTCCCGCGTGCTGCCCACCAGCATGCCGATGCTGAGGTTCGTTACGCCCGCGCCCGTGAGGCTGCCGGCCAGTCTTCTCGCCGCTCCGTCGGCACCGCGCTTGCGGAGGTAGGCGGAGACCCCGCTTGCCAAGGATCCGCTCAAGTTGACCTCGTAGATCTTGGCATCGATGAGCACTTGGCGCGGAGGGGCGTCCAGCTCTAGGAGAGTTCCGCGCACGGCGTCCCATTCCTGCTGGGTTGCTTGCACCAGCACGAGGTTGTTGATGGGGTCGGCGACGATCCGAATGGTCGGCTCGGCTTCCGAGGCCCGTGCCGCGCCCAGGGGCAGGGTTCCGTCGGGAGCGGGCGTGGCACCGGCCGGCACTGCCGTCGAGCTGTAGAGTTGCTGGACGGTTGCGGCCAAATTGGTGGCTTCTCCGTATTGCGCGCGGTAGACGAAATTTCGCCTGCCTCCTGTCGTAGCGCCGCGGTCCAGCTCGCGGACCCAGGTCGCGGCCTTCTCCAGGGCGCCGTCACTGGCGCTCACCGCCAGCACCGCCCCGATTCTCGGCAGTGGCACGAAGCGGGTCTCCTCCCGCCGGTCGGATGGCGGCAGAGCGCGGAATACCTCCTCGAGTTCCGCCGCCAGAGTCGTTGCCAGACTGTTCTCGATTTCGAACAGCCGCATCTTGTAATCAACGAGTTCGGAGGTGTCGAAAAGCTCGATGAGTTCCATCGTCCGGCGCATGTTGCGGCCGTTGTCGAGCACTAGCAATGTGTTCGTGGAGCCTTCGACCGCCAGCCGGCCGCCGGGCCCGAGGAAGGGCTCGAGGATGTCGGCGAGCTGCTCCGCGGACGAATGCCGCAGGCGGACCGCGTTGAGAACCGGACGTTCGTCTTCCGGGAGTTCCGCACCGGCTTCAAGCGGATTGATCGCCATGTTCATGATCCCGTCCAGGGGGACGATCTGGTAGGTGTTCCCGACCTGCATGGCGGCCGCTCCGTTCATCCTGAGAATGGTCTCGAGCAATGGGAACAGATCGGCTTCGCCAAGCTGCCCGTAGCTGTTCACGGTGACGGTTCCGTCGGGAACTGCCGGGTCAACGACGTAGTTGATCCCCAATCGGCGGGCCAGAATGTCGACCACATCGAACAGGCTGGCGTCACGGAAGTTGCTGAACGAGATGCTCGCGGTGCCCGGTTCGGGCGGAACGGCCTGGGCGTTGGCCAGGTCGGCTGTTGTTACCAAGGCAGCCAGCAGACCGGCGGCCAGCCAGCGGGAACATCTTCGTGAGACCCGTCGTCCCGCCACGACGGAATTGGGCTGTATTTGCCGAAACAAGCTGTGAGACATGGTCGATCAGGGCTCCTGTTTCTCCCACCAGTGCTGCGCACCAAACGGGGACTGCTGCACCCGTCGGACATAGCCGTTGTATTCGGTTCCATCGACCGCGCCGTCGCTGGCGTCGGCCGCGAATCGACCCGGGCGGAATTCGGTTCCGATTCTGTATCTGCCACCGGCCGGACGCGCGGGCGGCTGCCTGGTGACAGCGCGGACCGGGGTGAATGCCTGCCCTGAACGGGCTCCGAGCTGGCGGGCTCGCGCGGCGCGCGATGCTGGATTCCGCAGTTCGGTCGCCGTGGCTTCGATGCGACGTCCGTTGCGAGACAACACCAAGGAGTCCCTGCCGATGGATTCCAGCAGGAAGGGTCCGACTGCCTCGCCCGGGCGCACCCACCGTGCCCGCATCCCCGGTCTCTCCGCGAGCAGCGCGGAGGGCCCTTCCCCCAGGTCAGCTATTCCGTTCAGGACCGGAAGAGCGTCCGCCGTGCTTCCGGCAGTGTCGCGCGCGACGGCCTGGACCGCTGCGGTCCGGTCCGCCGAGAACAACAGCCGGTCGGCGACCGTGCGGTAGGCATCCGCCCGGGCCGGCTCTGCTGCCGGCATGTCCGCGCGCGAGGCGGGGGCGCTTCCGACCAGACTGGTTTCGAAGATGTCGTGGCGAGCGGCTGCTTCCCGGTAATCCAGCAGGGCCGCCCAGGCGCCCCATCCCAGCAGCCCCAGCAATGCCAGATCCAGCCATCGCAATCGGCTTCTCACGGCGTCGCTCCTTCTGCTGAAGCCGCCGGGCGCTCCGCAAGGTAGCCTTCCACCGTGAGTTGAACGCGGATCGATTTCGCCTCTGGGCGGGCGGCGGCGATCTCCAGGTCCCGCGTCGCAAGGATCGGAGGGGCATTGGACAAGGCGACCATGAAGCCAATGAATTGCTCGATCGAGCAGGTGAATTCCAGTCCGAGCGGGATTGCGACATACGGCGCGTCCGAGCCGGCGGCCTCGAATGACGAGCGCCCAAGATCGATGCCTTCGGAGTGCAGCAATTCGGAGACGAGAGTTCGAATCTCGGCCTGTGCCAGAGCCGGTGTCGAGGAGCGAAGCAAGCGATTCTCCAGCCGCTCCACCGACTGGGCGAGCTGCCGCGCCTCGCGCCGCTTGGCGGGTTGCCGCGCGAAACGCTCCCTTGCCAGCAGGTAGCGCTGCTCGAGAGCCTCGATCGACGGTTCCGTCGATCCCCGGCTGGTGGCCGGCACGACGGCCCCGATCTGCCAGGCCGCTACGAGCGCCACGGCTGCGGCCAGTACACGGAGTGCGCGTTTGTCTCGCTCGCTGAGCCCCTTGCGGAAGTTCATCGCCGGCGTGCCTCGATCTGGAAGGATTCTCCCCCCTCGCCCCTGGACGGAGCTCGCTCGAAACGGGGTTCCTCGATGCTGAACGCCCGGTCCAGGATCGCGAGCAGCGGACCGGCGTTCTGGGCGTTCCCGGTGAGCCGCGCCGAATTGTCGTCGAGCCTCAAGGCGGACAGCCAGGCAGACACTGGGAGCAGTTGCGAGATCTCTCTTAGCGCTGCCAGGTCTGACTTCGTCCGCTCTTGGCGGTCCAGCAGCCACTCCATTCTTTCGCGCAAGACCAGTTCGGTCGACGCGCTGGGCGCGGCCGAGCCTGCCGTGGCCTCGAGCCTGGCTGTCTCCTGCGCCAGTCTGTCCGCATAGCGGCGATCCTGGATGCCTCGCGTCACATGCGAAGCACCCGCGACGACGACGAGGGCTGCCACGAGGGCCAGGGTCGGCGCGTATGCGCGCGCGGCATTCGAACGCCGCAGCTCCGGTGGAAGCAGGTTCAGGCCCAGGCCGAGACCAGGCCGGGCGGCTGCGATCGCCGTGCCGTACACTACCGCGTCCCGGGCCAGATCGAATTCGTCCGGACTGCGAATCGGGGTGGCAATGATTTCCCCAACGGGCCGCGGCACCAACCCCGGCGGGCTGTCCAATGGCGCCGTCTCGCCCGCCAGGGCAAGTCGCGGAGCTTCGTATCCCGGGGGGGCGAGGTTCTCGAGGGCGAGGCGGAGAGCTTCGCAAAGGGACACCCCACGGAGGTCCAGTGCCGTGCACCACGCTGGAGCTGCCTGGGATTCGCCATAGAGTTCGAGATGCGCACCCTCGGTGTCCGCTATCACGAAGGGTTTTCCCGGACTCCCGCTCTCCACGCGGATGGCGGCGCGTAGCGCCGACGGGGAGGTTGTGCATGAGGCCAGCCGGATCCCGGCTGCAGCGAACAGTCGGGAGTAGTTCTCTATGGTTTCGGCCGGGGCGACAAGCGCAGCCACGCTTCGCTGCCCGGACGGCTCCCGCTGCTGGTCCAGCGGTGCCCATGCGTGAAGGATCGGCTTGTCTCCGTACGGATGGAGGTCGTCGAGCTGCCAGCCGATCGCTGATCTCACGTCCCTTCGCGACATGGAAGGCAAGCTCAAGGTGCGAAAGACTGTCTCGTCCCGAGGAATGCAAAGCGTGGCCGCGAGGTGCTGCAGACCAAGACTCCGGAGGAACGCGGCGTGCTCCGATCCCCACTCGAGCGGGGGGCGTTGGCGAAAGCGTGGTATCCGCGTACGGCCCAGCACGACCGGCCCCCCTGCGCGCAGGCGCACGGCGACCACTACCAGGTCATCGCCACGTACCGCGATACCACAGCCTGCGGCCCATCGATGGAGTTCTCGGATCATGTGCCGGCGCCGTTGCTGCGTTCTAGAGCGGATGCTCGTACCATTGCCTGATCCGCAACTGCCTGGATGAATCGCCGGCATCGACAAGTGTGGACACGGTCCGAATCGCTCGACGCCCTTCCAGGACTCCGGTGGAAGTGATCGTCCATCCCGTAGGCACGCTGTTTGCGACCAGCGGCGTCCTGGTGCTCTCCCGAATGGCCCTGCCGACCAGAGAATCGCTGAGTGAAAGCGGTCCTGACTCGCGGGCTTCGACGAGTTGGTTTGCGAGGGATTCGTCCAGTCCGGCGGCTAGCAGCACTGCCCTGGGAGCAGCATTGATGTCGATGGTTGCAGGACCGTCTGTCCGGAGGAAGCGCCGTAAGCCTTCGACACGCCCGAATGCTCCCGGACTGCTGCCTGAAGCGGTGTCCGCGCGGTACGACCCATAGAGGAGGTCGGAAGTGATTCCTGGAACTGCCAACAATTCCTCGATCACTTGTATAGACGCAATCCGGCGCTCGAAAGACGAGCGCGCGACCCGTACCGGACCGGTCGAAAAAGGTGCGGCGAAGTGATCGATCCGGCCGGCCAGCAAGTCACGGCGGTAGGCGAGGATCCCTTCCGCCAACGAACCTGAATCGAGTGGTGTCTTTCCGGCGCTCGTCAGGAGACTCGCTATCGCTTCCCGGCCGGCCCGATTCACGTTCAGCTTGCCGTTCTCGGAAGCGATTGACACTGTCGCGACACCTGTCTGGAACACGTACTGGCGGTATTCCGCGCCAGCGGCGGTATCGCTTCGGGCGAGTCCAGCCGACATCTCGTGCAGCGCGGCCTCGATCCCTCCGCGCGCCAGGAAGTACGCCCTGGTGGAGTCAGCTCGCAGCGAGGCACGGTCCAGGGCGTTGTGGGCAGCCGCCGTCATCGCGAATGCGATTGCAGAGAGCGCGGCTACGCTTCCGAGAACAGCAAGCAGGGCGGACCCCGCCTCGGCGACACGGGTCCGTGTCTTCATCACCATGCCGATCGTCTCCCGGACGGCTCGGGCTCAGCGAGCACCGCTGCCGTGATCGAGCGGCCCCCAAAGAGGCTGCTTCCATGCCATCCGCTCTTCTCTGTCCACTCGATCCGTACGGCTCGAGGCACAGTACCCCTGTCCTGCCAATGCTGCACCCATTCCGCCGCTTCATTCGGAACACGCGAACCTCGCAGGTACGAAAACTCGCATGCGGTCAGATTCTCCACGACGGTCCACGATTCCCCGGCTTCTCGGGCGGGGATGAATGGGCGAGCCTGCTGACCCGTTTGTCTCCCCGGAACTGCCGGCAATAGCGAAGCGAGGCCGCGGGGACCGGGGCACGCAGTTTCGGTGAGCAGCAGAGTGAGTGCCCCCTCGAACGAATGGGCGCTCAATGAGACCAGGCGCATTCCCGCACGGCTGCCGCGGGTCGGGGAGTGGCCGCTGACGAAACGCATGAAACGCTGCTCGCCCTCAAAGAACGGGAACGCATCGAGGCTGCCCGATTGAGGCATGGCTGGCATCGGGACCATCGCAGCGATCGTCTCGTGCAGGCGGATGCTGGCGTTGGAAAGGCGTCGGTCTTGGCGCAGCGCTTCGCGCGAGTCCAGCCATGCTCGCAGCCCGTTGCCTGTGACTGCGAGGAGCCCGGTCGAAACGAGGCCCAGGAGCGCCAGTGCCAGCACCACCTCGATCAAGGTCATCCCTGCGGACACCGCCTTGTTGTTCCGATGCCTGCTCGGGAAGCCGCTCATTGGCGTCCCTCCGGTCTCCGATAGCCCTCCAGGTGGATCTCCTTGCGATCTCCTCCGGAATCCCACCAGACCGCCAGGCTGATCCGCACGAGCTGGCGGCCGGAACCGTCCGGACCGAATCCTTCCGTTGGTCTGGCGATTGCCTCCCAGCCGGACCCGTCCGAGTACCGGTCTCCCATGGTTGTGCCGAGAGGCAACGGCCGCGCAGTGAGGAGTTCGTTCATTCTGCTTCGGGCGATCAGCGCGGCCGTGTCGTATTCGCGTGCTGTTCCGACCGCTGTGACCGAGGAACCGATCGAACCCAGAATCCCGACCATGGCGACTCCGAGCAGGCCCGTCGCCACGGCCACTTCAAGCAGCGAGAATCCGTTCTGCCGTGTCACTCGCTTGCCTTCCAGTACGTGACCGCGCCCTGTAGCGGGTCGGCTCGAAAACCGGCGCTAGCCGTACCTCGCGCGGCCAGCGAGATCTCCAGGTCCGGGAGCAGCTCTCCCGGATGCAGGAGTATGTTTCGGTTCACGGCGGGTACGGTGATCCGGATCGGCTCGCGGAAACTGAGATTCCGCTCCCACCGGCTGCTTTTGCTCGTCGCGAGCACTTGTCCCGACGGAGGATCAATCTGCAACAGGACCGCTTCTCGCTGGCGGTCCGCGTACAGTTGCGCACTGATCAGGAGTTCACCGGCCTGCTCCGCTGCAGTCCGTAACCGTATGCCCTCCAGGCCCCTCGCCAGTGCCGGATAGGAAATCGCAAGGGCAATCGCCGCGAGCGCCGTCGCGATGACGGCTTCCATCAGTGTCGCGCCCGACGCCGCGCCCCTCATCACCGTCTGTCCTCAGCGCCAGCTGACGATGTCCCCCGCGGCACCCTCTCCACCTGGCTTGCCGTCGGCCCCGTAGCAGAGCACTTCAGGGCCAAACCCCTGTTCGCCGGGATACCGGTAGACGTACGGATAACCCCAGGGATCCAGCGGGATCTCCTTGTTCAGGTAGGGCCGGACCGCCGCCAACCCCTCTTCCGAGGAAGGGAATCGCGCTTCGTCGAGGTTGTAGCGCTGCAATGCCGTCATGAACGACTCGATCTGTGCCCGGGCGGCGGCGCGCCTGCCCTGATCGCCCACGGGAGCGAGTTGCTGCCACGCGATCGCTGCGAACAAGGCGATGATCGTGATCGTGACCAGCACCTCGATCAACGTGACTCCCGCGCTTCGGGACCTCCCATGCTTCGACGGAATCACTTACAGCCCCATTCGTTGAATGCTGGTCAAGGCCACCAGAATGCCAAGGATCATTGCCCCGATCAAGCAGCCCAGGCACAGGATCACCAAGGGCTCGAGCAGCGCGGCGAACCGCTTGAGGGACTCTCGTGTCTGGCGTTCGTAGATCCCCGCGAGCTGGTCGAACATCCGGCCGATCTCCCCGGTCTCCTCTCCCACCGCCAGCAGCTTGCCGGCAAGTTGCGGGAACGCACTGCTGCGGGCGACGGGCCGAGCGATGCCTTCGCCGCCCTTCACGGCTTGCGGGACGGCGTCAAGGGCAGCCCCGATCGCGCGGTTGGATAGCACGTTTCGGGCTATGCCCAGCGCCTCCAGGATGGGCACGGCGGCGGCGAGCAGGGTGGCCATGGCGCGCGCGAAGTGCGCAGTTTCTGCTCCTCGCACCAGGGCGCCCAGCACTGGCGCGCGAAGCAGGATGGAATCGAGGCGAAGGCGCCCCGATTCGGTGCGTGACCAGGCAACGAAAGCGGCGGCGCCTGCGCCAAGCAGCACTGTCACGGTGGCCCACCACTCACGGACGAATTCGCTGGCGCCCAGCATCATGGCCATCGCGAGCGGGGGCTCGACGCCTGCCGTCCGGAATGACGCGGCAAAACTCGGCACTACGTACCAAAGCAGAACCAGCGCGGAAGCCGACCCGACAACCAGCAGTAGGGCGGGGTATGCGAGCGCGGAGATCAGCTGGCCCCTCGTCTCTTCCCGGCTTCGTTCGAACGCTGCCAGGCGCTCCATCACTGCGGGAAGAGCACCCGCGGCTTCGCCAGCCCGCACCATGCTGGTATAGAGCCGGGAGTACCGCCCGGGCTGGCTTTCCAGCGCGTGCGCGAAGGCCTCCCCGCTCCTCACCGCGCGCAGGACCTGGCGGCAGGCGGCGGCATCGACTTCGGTCTCGGCGACCTCCGCGGTGATTTCCAGGGCACGCTCGAGAGTGATTCCCGCACTCAGGAGCGTCGAGACTTCCTCGGTGAACCGCAGCGTCCCCCGGCGGGTCCGGATGGATCTTCCCAGATTCCGCGCCGACTCCAGCGCCGTGATGGCCTTGATGCGGGTAGCCACGAGCCCGCGTTGCCGCAATTCCCTCGCCGCGGCCTGGACGCTTTCCGCCATGACAGAACCGCTCAGGGTTGTTCCGTCAGCGCTGACCGCCTGGTAACGAAAGCTCCGCATATGCCCGTGCCTCGTGTCTCAGGAGTCCTGCGTTGCCGCCAGCACTTCTTCCACGCCTGTCAGCCCCTGTTCGATCTTGTCCCAGCCGTCCTCCTGCAACGAGCGCATGCCGTCGGACCGGGCGGCTTCGGCCACGCTACGAGCGGAGCCCTTCCGGGCAATGATCCCGCGGATGGAGTCATCGACTTCCAGCAGTTCGAAGATGCCGATGCGGCCGTGATATCCGCGTCCCCGGCAGGCTTCGCAGCCAGTTGCCGTCCAAGTGCGTACCACGCGGCCAGCAGGTCCGGGCACGCTGTCCCCCGGTGTGCGGCATTGGATGCACAGCAACCGCACCAACCGCTGTGCCAGGACGGCCACCAGGGACGACGCCAGAAGAAAGTCTTCGACACCCATGTCGACCATCCGCGTAATCGCACTGGCGGCGTCATTGGTGTGCAGCGTGGAGTACACGGAATGGCCGGTCAGGGCCGCCCGCACGGCGATCTCGGCGGTTTCGCGATCTCGGATCTCCCCGACCATGATCACGTCCGGGTCCTGTCGCACAATGTGCCGCAGGCCCGTCGCAAACGTCAGCCCGACGGCAGGGTTGAGGTGGATCTGGTTGACGCCCTCCACGTGGTACTCGACCGGATCCTCGATGGTGACGATCTTCCGTTCCGTTGAGTTCACCCGCTTCAACGCGGCATGCAGCGTAGTGGTTTTCCCGCTGCCGGTCGGTCCTGTCACAAGCAACAGGCCGTGAGGCAGCATGGCGAGCCGTTCCATCCGTCCCAGCAAGTTCTCGCCAAGCCCGAGCGACTGCAGGTCAAAGGCTGCGGCGGTCGCATCGTCCAGGAGCCGAAGCGCAAGCGACTCGCCGTGAAGCGTGGGCATGGTCGCGACCCGCATGTCCAGATCCCGGCCCAGCACTTTCGTCCGGATACGACCGTCCTGCGGCAACCGACGCTCGGCGATGTCCAGACCGGCCATCAGCTTTAGCCGGGAAACGACCGCTGCGCGCAGCTGGCGGGCGGGAGCCGCCCGCCCGTCCAGGATCCCGTCGATCCTGTACCGCACACGGAACCCTTCCTCCAGGGGTTCGAGATGGACATCACTCGCCCGTTCCGACAGCGCTTGCGAGATCAGGGAATTCACGTAGCGAATCACCGGTGCTTCGGATGCCATGTCCCGGAGGTGCTCGATGTCGGCCGTGGCGGCGTCGACGGGCTGCCTGTGTTCCGGAGCGCCGAATCGCATCTCAATGGCCGCGAGAATGTCGTGTTCCATTGCGAGAACGGGCCTTACCGGCCTGTCGGCCAAGCCTTGGATGCTTGCGAGTGTCTCCAGGTCGAGGGGGTCGGCCATTGCCACGCGCAGGCAGGAGTCATCGCCCCCGACCGGCACGAATCGGAAGTGGCGCATGTAGCTGGGCGGGATGGCTTCGACCGAGGGCAGCTCGCTCGGGAATTCGGCGCTTCGCAGCATGGGGAGCCCGAGCTGCTCTGCCTGCGTCTGGAGGAGATTGTCAGGCTTGACGAACCCCAGGTCCACCAGGGCGGGGGCGAGCCTGCCGCCGCGATCCCTCTGCAGTTTCCGCGCGCTCTCGAGATCCTTGCCGCTAAGGAATCCCTTCTCGACAAGCAGATCGCCGAGGTCTGTCGGTCGGCTCGGGGTGCCTGGCTGGCTGGATTGCTGCATTGCGATTCGGTTCGTGTGCGGTCGGATTAATAGTGTCTTGTTGTCAGGACAGTCTCGCCGGACAGGGTGCCCCGTGCGGCGCCGATGACGATTTGTTTCGGAAGTTGCGTCCGGTCTTCCCAGGGGAAATGGAACAGCGACACGGCCAGCGCCACTTCCAGTCCGGGCGCCAGTTTGGTGAGGCCTGGTCCTTCGGCGACGAGGATATCTCTCATCTTTTGCCGCAGCGGTTCAAGGCCGGCTCGCTTGCGAAGGTTCAGATCCCGGATCTCGTCATCGGAGTACGAGCGCCGGAACGGGCTCAGGTTCGTCGTCGGCACGAGGTTGACTTCGATCGAGAACACGGTGCCGTAACCCGGCAGGTAGATCCCCCGCGCCGCGCCGACCGCCGCCGGCTGGCCACTGGCAGTGGAGCGGAAGCTGCGGTCGACGGCTCTCTCAACGGCCTCCATCTGCCGTATGAGCTCCGGTTGGAGCAATTCGATGTTGTCTGCCGCCAGCGGAGCGGCGAGCAGCAGCGCTACGAGCGGGCTTCTCATGGTTGGCTATCCGGAACCCCGGCCATCTCGAACTCGACGAGCTGCCGCTTGAGCATCTCGTGCTTGGCGTTCACGAACTGGTAGCCGGCAACAGCGTCTTCACGGACTTCTGTGAGTTCGCGCCGCACCGCCGCGAGTTCGGAACTCGTCCAGCCCTCTGTGGCCGTCCTTGCCGCGTCCAGCAACGTTTGTCTAATGCGCTCCTCGGTGCCGGACAGCTCCTCTCGGATCAAGGCACGGAGTTGCTCCTCCGTCGGGGCAGCTTGGCGCGGCGCCGGCGGACCGCCGGTCGAGAGCGTCCAGCCCGTGGCGTCCCGCTCGAGGGTCGGCTCAAGCACCCACATCCCGCCCACGATTGCGAGAGCTGCGGACGCCGCGATCGCCGTGGCGCGTAAAGCGCCTGCCAGAACGCCTGCACGACGCCACCGATCTGTGGCACTGGCTTGTGCCGGCGCCGCGACCAACTCGATTCGACGCGAAGGCTCCACTTCCGGCAACTCCCGCAGCGTCTGCAGCAAGAGCCGCTGTTTCTCGAGTTCATCGCGCGCCTCGACCGAATCGCGCAGGAAGGCCTCGACTGCAGCCTTGCGGTCGGGTGCCAGCTCGTCCAGCAAGTAGTCTTTCAGGTCATCGGGCGAAAACTGCATTCTTGCGCTCCTTCAACCGGACGAATCACGCGGAAACCGGATCGAGAACCTCCCGCAGGGATTCCAGGGCGGCATACAGCCGGGACTTGACCGTCGAAGCCGGGCAGTCCAGGATTTCCGCGATCTCGTCGAACTTGAACCCTTGATGCACCTTCAGGAGCACCACCTCTCGCTGACGGGCGGGCAGCGCGTTCAATGCCTGCTCGACAAGGAACCCGAGTTCGGCACCGCCGTATCCGAATCCGCCCAGCCGGGCCCTTGGCAAGCTCGCCATTTCAGCGACCGCTTCGAGATTGTCGCTATCGGAGGCTGGCCTGGGCCGGCGGCGCAGGCTTGCCGCCTCGTTGTGGGCGATGCGGAAGAGCCACTGCGGAAAGCGGTCGACTGCGGCCAGCCGGGGCAATCCGCGATAGGCCTTCAGAAACGTCTCCTGACAGACGTCCAAGGCGTCCTCGCGGTCGCTCAGAGAGCGCAGCAGGTAGTTGTAGACCCTTTTCTCCCAGCGGGACACCAGGGCGTTGTACGCCTGCATGTCACCCTGCTGGGCGCTCAGCACCAGATCGCGATCTTCGATTTGGCTGAAGATCAACGCTTCATCCGTCCACTAGACAAGACGCCGCGGAGAGACGAAAAGACGAAATTGGAGCCGCTTTCCACCTCTCGGGAAGCCTCAAGCGTGGCATTTGGGGCCGGATCGAGTCAAATTCTCGGGCGTGGCCTGAATTGTTGCCACAAATCCGAGGCGCTGAATCGTCTTGTTAGTGCTGACAATAGACTACGGTTCGAGTACCTTCTCCTTGTGAACCTGTGGTTGACACAAGCGGCGGGGCGCAAGTCCCGCCGCTTCATTTTATGGTCGGCTCCCTCAATCGGCGCTCCGTGAAGCGCCTGGTCGTCAACGCGGACGATTTCGGTTTTGCGCGGGACGTGAACGAGGGTGTGCTGCAGTCCCACCTTGAGGGGATCGTGCGCTCCACCTCGCTCATGGCGAATGGCGCGGCCTTTGACCACGCCGTGGAGCTTGCGGCCCGCCACCCCAGCCTGGCGGTGGGGTGCCACTTGACGTTGGTGCAGGGGCCGTCTGTCGCGAGGCCGGGCGTTTCGCTGCCGGCTACGGTTTCCGAGTTCCTGGCTGGTTTCCCGACGGTTGATTCCGTCTTGCCGGAAATCCGAGCACAGATCGAGAAGCTGATGCAGCACGGCGTTTGTCCAACGCATGTGGACACGCACAAGCATGTGCATCTGCTGCCGCCGGTGTTGGACGCGATGGTGTCCGCCGCCGACGAGTTTGGCATCGGCTGGATCCGCAAGCCGTTCGATATCCCCTTCGGCACGGCCGGCAGCGCCCGGTCAGGGATCGCCATGGCGGTCCGACTCTTCCGGATTCCGTTCGAAGAGCGATTGGACCGCGCGAACTGCTCGACTACCGACTATTTCGCGGGATTCGCCTCCACAGGCAGCATGGACGCGTCCTGGCTCAGGGGCCTGTTCGCGACATTGCCTTTCGGTACGGGCGAGCTAGTGTGCCACCCCGGGCGGCTGGGTGCGGAGTTGCTGGCCGCGCCGACAAGGCTCAAGCACAGCCGCGAGGCGGAACTGTCCGCGCTTTGCGATTCGGCCGTTCGGAGAGCGGCGGAGGCGCATGGGATCGAGATCGTTTCGTACCGGGATCTCTAGCCGTTCAGACGCCGTCCACGAGGTGGCCGAGCTTTTCCTTCTTGGTCTTCAGGTACGAGTGCGCCTTGTGTCCGGCGTCCGGCGTGCAAGGCACGCGTTCCGAGACTCGGATCCCCTCGCTTTCGAGGGCCTCGATCTTTGCCGGATTGTTGGACAGCAGGCGTACCTCGTTCAGCCCAAAATACCGCAGGATCGCCACGGCAAACCCGTACTCGCGCTCGTCGGCGCCGAAGCCCAGTTGATTGTTCGCCTCGACCGTGTCGGCGCCGTCGTCCTGGAGCTCATAGGCCATGAGCTTGTTCAGGAGACCGATGCCACGTCCTTCCTGCGGGTCGTAGATGAGCAAGCCGCAATCAGACTCGGCGATCTGAGATAAAGCCAGTTCCAGCTGCGGGCCGCAGTCGCAGCGTAGGCTGCCGAATACTTCCCCGGTCAGGCATTGCGAGTGGATGCGCAGCAGCGGAACCTGCGTGCCTGACGCGACGTTCCCGCGGACGAGGACGACGAGTTCCTGCTCGCACTCCGGGCCTTGACCGCGAAATCCGCAAACCTGGAATTCGCCGAACCGCGTTGGCAATACGGCTTCAGCGACCTTGGCTACCTTGTAGCCCGCGACCGCCTGTACGCAGTCTGGCATGGGAGTGTCACCCGCGGATTGGGGCTGCCGAGCACCGGAGAGCAGTTGGAAGTTCCCCCGCCCCTAGTCAACCATTATAGGTTGCCCGTTACGCCTCCCAAGCAGGGTGGCGGGGGCGGCCGGGGGCTCCCGCTCCGTGTGAACGCTGGAGAGCCCAATCTGTAACGGTCTGCCCGCGGACGTCCGGGCAGGCTCGGGACGGCGACACTCGCGGTCAAGCTGCCAGCGAGCGACAGGCAGTGTCCAAACGCTCGGCTGATACGGCTGGTCCAGTCAACTCTCGACTGTGGCCTCTCAGCGGAGTCTTTCGCCTCGCCCGTCAACGACCGGGTTTCCGGCGCCACGCTGGCACGTTCGGACGAGACGCCAAGCTATCCCGCCGCCCGATTCGAATCGCTACAAGCTCAGCTCCCATCCCTTGCGAAACTGCGGCTTGACCCACCGATTCGCGTCCTTGTTGTTCGTGAACTCGCCATTCTCGTGGTCCCACAAGAGCTTGCCGTCATAGTGGACGGCCGCTGCTCCCAGTACCAGCCATTCCGTGAACGGTGCGGCCCGGTCAAAGTTGGAGCAAGCCGGCGCCCCGCCTTTGGCCGCGCGAATCCAGTCGTTCACGTGAGCGGTGGTGTTACTGCCCGTGGACGCGCCGGGTGAGCGCGTCAGATACGGCGTGGGCAGCTTGTAGTCGGCCCACCTGGAACCCGGTAGCAATCCCACACCCTCGCCGCGGCCGCTGGTGCCGAGGTACCCCTTCGAGCCGGCGAAAATGCAGTTGTAGCCGCTGCCTGACGGCGGCCGGAAACCTCCACCACGCCGCCCGGCTCTGGCCGGGCCGACTTGCGGCCCTTGGCCATTGATCTTGCGGGCCTGTTCCGCCGTCATCCCCTCCGGCACATAGGCGTCGCCGCGGGTGTTGTACCAATACACCGAGACAGGTGGCATATTGCGTCGCGCCGCGAAATCGTAGCGCAGTGTCAACTCGTCCGGGAATGTGAACGGGGGTGAAGAGTCCTTGTGAACACACTCGACACTGACCAGGCTCTCCGGCCCCAATCTAAGGCCCCAGTTCGCAGGACCCAGGATGTGAATACCCCAGTCACCGATGAGGCCGGAGCCAAAGTCGTGGAAGCCGCGCCAGTTGAACGGCAGGTAGAAGCCGAATCTTGACGCGTCAAAGCCGCCTCCGCTTGGTCGCGGCGGCCTGTCACCCTGTCCGGAGGAGTCCTGCGCTCCGGCCGCCGCTGGCCTGGGCGGAACAGGTGCGCCGCGGAGTCGCTCAGTACGCGCCCTCGCGAATTGCCGGTAGTTGTCGTCACCGGCCGTGAATGGCCGGTCCGCCGCACCTCCGAGCCAAAGATCCCAGTCCAACGTGTCTGGTATCGCGCTGGGGGCCGCAACGGTGGGCATGCCCTGCGGCCAGACTGCCGGGTTCATCCAAGCGTGAACCTCTGTGACGTCGCCGATTTCGCCGGACCACATGATCTCGCATGCAACGCGTGTTGCGTCGTGGGAGTAGCCCTGGTTTCCCATCTGGGTCGCGACCTCGTACTTCGCGGCTGCCTCCCTGAGAAAACGCGCCTCCCAGGCCGTGCGAGTCAGCGGCTTTTCGACGTAAACATGCTTCCCAGCCTGCATGCAGGCCAGCGCGCAAGTGGCGTGCATGTGGTCGGGAGTGCCAACCACGACGGCGTCGATGTCCTTCCCGGACTTGTCGAGCATGACCCGATAGTCCTTGTATTTCTCGGCTTTGGACCAGTTGCTGAACCCTTGGGCCCCCCGGTCCCAGTCCACGTCGGCGAGAGCGACGATGTTTTGTGTCTCGCATTGCCTCAGCACGAGGCCTGGCCGGCCGCCAGCGCCGATGGAGGCCACGTTGAGCTTTTCATTGGGGGACTTGTACCCCAGCGCCTTGAGGGACGGGACAGCCCCGTAACGTCCGGCAGGAACAGCTCCGGCCAGCAGGCCCCCAAAGAAAAAATACCGTCTCGAAAGATTCTGTGCCATCCTCATACCTCCACTTCACCGGCGTGCTTGTCTTGACGCCGGGAGGGCTTATATGATCGCGCATTCCGCCCGTGGGCGTCGAGCCTGATTGCGGTTCTAGGCGAACCGCCCTGATCCTGCCCGCCAGCGTCCCGGGCGGTCTCGGAACGGCGACACTCGCGATCAAGTTGCGAACGAGCGGGAAGCAGCGTAGCCTTGTACACTCGGTTCGAGCGGTCGACCAAGAGGTGGGGCAGAGGGTCTGAGTGTTTTTCGGCTGGCGAGGACAATCGTGGAGACGGCTCTGATCCGAGATTCCTACATGCTTCGGGCAGCGTGGTCAGTGCTCAAGTACAGCCCCGCCTATCCACACCACAAGCCGTGAACATTGAAACTGCCTGCTCAGTGAGCGGATCCCCTTCATGGCATACACCGACCTGCTCGTTACGCTGCTAGTCAAGGTCGCGACATTCGCTTCCTTGGCAAGCATCGCTCTGCGCTGGAACTTCGCCAAGAGGCTGTTCCTGCGCGAGCAGCGCACGATCCGGCAGCGACTGGAACTCGCTGCCCAGTTCGGCGTCGTCTTCGCAAGCGCGTCGCTGGTACGGGTCGTCCTTGGGTATCGCGCCGCCGAGGTCGGACTTGAGGGTGCCTTCGTGTCGGGACTGGTCGGTGGGTACGTGCCGGGTGCCGTGGCGGGAGCGCTGATCTCATTGCCCGCTGTCCTGGGGCCGGATTTCGAATGGGCCACCCTGCCTCTACTGGTGGGCGTCGGTTCGTGCGGGGGGTTGCTGCGATCTCTGGCGCCCGATCCCGAGGATGTCTGGCGGTTTTCTCCGTTCTTCGTGTTCTCGCTCGTTGCCTGGATTCGCAACCGAATTCCTGGCTCCGAGGGGGCGTTTCAGTTGACCATGCTCACAGCCTGCGTCGGTCTGGAGTTGTTGCGGATTCAAATCGCACGCACGTTCTCCCAACAGGAATTGCTCTTCTCGCTCTACGATTCAGGCGAAGAGCTCAGTCTGGTGCCGGTCGCGTTCGTGTGCGGCGCGACCGTCATGGGCGTGGGCCTCACCATCAAGGTCTGGAATAACACCCGCAACGAGTGGAAGATCGAAAACCAGCAGCGGTTGCTATCGGAAGCCCGGCTGATGAGTCTGACTCGCCAGATGAATCCGCACTTCCTCTTCAATACCCTGAACTCGGTGGCCTCACTGGCCCGGACGGACCCCGACAAGGCGCGCGAGATGATCTACCGACTTTCGACGATCCTGAGAAGACTACTCCGCAAGCAGGAGGCTTTCGTCCCGCTTAGCGAGGAGCTCTCTGTCATTGACGACTACCTGCAAATCGAGCAGGTACGGTTCGCCGGCCGCCTGCAGATCGAGAAGATCATCGACAAGGAATCCATGGACGCGTTGGTTCCGAGCATGATTCTCCAGCCGATCGTCGAGAACTCGATCAAGCACGGCATCGAGCCCAAGGTCGGCACAGGAACGGTGCGGCTCGGCAGTTCGCTGAAGTCCGGTCGGCTCCAGATCGAGATCGAGGACGACGGCGTCGGAATCCCGCATGAGGACATGGCCAGCCTGTTTCAGAAGGGCATCGGCCTCGGCAACGCTCGCGAGAGGCTCGAAGTGCTGTTCGGCCAGGATTTCCAGCTGGCTTTCGAGGCGCGCGCGGGCGGCGGCGTTCGAGTGCGGGTTCAGATTCCAGAGCTGCGAGATGCAGCCCGCGCCCCGGAGAACGACCTCGGTTCCCCTGACCCTGTCTGACGCCTCCGCCCCCAGCTCAGTCGATGGCCGGGTCGATGTCGCTCTCGCGGATCCATGTCCCCACCTGGATCTCGCCTGCCATGAACTTCTCGTAGTAGCCCGCCCAGCGTGTGGCGACCGGAAATGCGTCGAAGATGTCTCCGTCGCCGAACATCCGCGGATCCTCTTGAGCCTCCAGTTCCTTGACCAGCTGTGCGGCGAGGCTTTCCTTGGCCGGAGCGTACTCGAGGTCCGAGGCCAGATTGCGGACACAGGCGGGATCGTTGTCGAGGTTGTAAAGTTCCTCCGCTTCACGCTTGCCGAAGGCGAGCTGCCAGTACCTGTCCTCACCGCCGGAGCGTCTTAGAATGAGAATCTCGCTCTTGGTCGGGCTGGCGTCCACCGCCAGGTAGCCGGTTTCCGGATTGCCCGCGGGCCAGCGGTCCGGTTCGAAGTTCCGCAGGTACAGGAGGTTCCCCTTGACGATGCCGCGGATGGGATAGCCCGCGTCACTGGGCCTGCCGATATCGTGCCGCTCCTTGCCGATCAGCACATGGTCGCGAGCCGGATCAATCTGACCCGACCGCGGCGAACGGAGGATATCCAACAGGCTGCGGCCCGCTGCCGGCTGCATTCCGGTGGCCGCCCACTCCACGCCAGCTACGTCCATGATGGTCGGTGCCAGATCCACGAAGCTGACGAAGTCGTCCACTGACCGGCCGGGATGGGGCACGCCGTCCAGCCACATCATCGCCAGCGGGAGATGGTTCGAGAGTTCGTATTCCTGCGCCTTCGCCCGAGGGAACGGCATGCCGTTGTCGGAGGTGACGATCACCAGGGTGTTAGCGAGTTCGCCGCGCTCTTCGAGGGATGCCAGAATACGCCCGAGGTGCATGTCGAAATGCTCAATTTCAAACGCGTAGTCGAGAATGTCGTGCCTTACGGTCTCGCTGTCTGGCCAGATCGGATAGACCTCGTCGATTTCGGCCAGGCTCTTTCCACCCTTCTCCGCCCCCGACCGGAACTCGTAGGCACGGTGCGGCTCCCAGGCGCCGTACCAGAATGCCCAAGGCTCGTCCTCGGGGGCCGCATTCATAAAGTCCTCGAAGTTCGCGGCGTAGTCGGTCCTGCCCATTCTTGACGTCGGGGGATCGGCCTCGCGATCGCTGAACGGGGTCCCGGCGAGGTGGCGGGGATTTCCGTCGGCGTCGTTCGCGACGCCCGGGCTCCAGCCCTTCGCCGTCATTCCGACGAAGTACCCGTTCTCTGCCAGGGCTTCCGGGTAGCTCTTGAATTCGGGCGGGAAGAAAGCCATGTGGTTGCCCGCCGCTCCGAGCTGCCAGGAATTGCGCCCCGTCAGGATCGAAGCACGGGACGGGGCGCACTTCGCGTTTGGGGTGTAGGCGTTCTGGAACAGGACCCCATCTCGGGCCACCCGATCGAAGTGCGGGGTACTAACCCAGGCTGTCCCGTAGGCGCCCATGTGGGGGTACGACGCATCGTCGGCGATGGCGATAAGAATGTTGGGTTTCTCGGGAGCCTGTGGCGGGCCGCTTCCGCATGCGCAAATCACAAGTGCGAGAGCGAGTGTGGAAGCAAGTTCTCGAGACATAGCGGCGAAAAGGTTAGCACGGCTGGCCTTGGATGCGGCGACCAACTCGCGCGATGCCAGTTGGAATGTCAGCCCAGAGCGAGCAGGTGCGCGATGCGATCAAGATGCCATTTCGAGTCGCCGTAAGCGAACTCGGAGGCTTTTGCACGCTTCAGGTACATGTGCAGATCCTGCTCCCAGGTGAAGCCGATCCCTCCGTGCAATTGAAGGCCCGTTTCAGCGGCGAAGACAAACGCAGAGTTTGCCGCGGCCTTGGCGATCGAGGCTGCCTCCCCGAGCTTCTCGGGCTGCTCGTCCGCGACCGCTGCCGCGTAGTAGCAAGCGGTGCGCGCTTTCTCGATTCCGATCAGCATGTCGGCTGCTTTGTGCTGCACGGCCTGGAATGTCCCCACCGACCGACCGAACTGCTTGCGATTCTTGACGTACTCGACAGTCATTTCAAGAACCCGCGCCGCGGCGCCCACCATCTCCGCCGAGAGCGCGATGGCCGCCTTGTCGAGGACAGTCTGAAGGTCGCCGATGGTGCCGCCGCCGACACGCTCGGCCGAGTCCGGATCGCAAGTCACCTGGTAGATCGGTCGCGTGGTGTCCATCGAATGCAAGTTCGTCACCTCGGGGTCGCCTACAGCCGCCAGTTCAACGTCGTTGCCGCTGGTGCGGTTCACGAACAAGATCAGTCCGGCGTCAGCGGCTTCAGGGACGTACCGCTTTGTCACCGCGCCGTCGGGTTGCGGCCGAAGCATCATCGCCGTCCAGCCCGATCCGGGTTCGTAGATGCCGGCCGTTGCCTTCAAGGAACCTTCCGCGACATCGGGCAGGTAGCGCTGCTTGGCTCCGTCGTTCCCAAGGGTCTCCACGGCGAGGGCGGCAAGGACCCCGCTTGCATGGAGCGTGCCGGGAATCAAGTGCCGGCCCGTCTCTTCCATCAACACCACGAGGTCGAACAGTTCGAGCCCCAGGCCGCCGTTATCCTCCGCCACGAGCAATCCGGGCCACCCCAGGTCGGCAATCTTGCCCCAGAGCGAATTGGCCGCCTTGGGCGCGTCACCCGGGTCCAGCATTCGGCGCAGTTCCGGCACAGGCCATTCCGTGCCTAGGAAGCCGCGCGCGGAGTCCCGCAGCATCATCTGTTCTTCGGTAAGGCTGAAGTCCACAGTCGCGCTCCTTACTTGCGGGGCAGCCCGAGCACTCGCTCGGCGATAACGCTGCGCAGTATCTCTGAGGTTCCACCCTCGATCGTGTTGGCCCGGGAGCGCAGGTAGCCGAACTGCCAACTCTTCGCGAAGGACTCGACGCCGTCGGATAGCGTTTCCGTGCCCCATGTGGCGGAATCGTCCGCGTCGTCAAACCCGCCACCCGGCAACAGCGGGGCGTCCGGGCCCAGTGTTGAGAGCCCGATCTCCTGAAGGCGCTGGTTCATCTCGGCCCAGGCGACCTTGACGACGGATGACTCGAAGCCGAACAGCCGCTCCGCAAGGCGTTCGCAGGTCATCGTGAGGCACTCGCTGTCGACGTAGGCCTGGGCGACTTCGCGAGCCTGCTGGGGATCAAGGGGGATGTCTCGCCCCCGCACGGACTCCAGCAGCCTGTCGAACTGCTGCTGGAGCCTGACGCTGAGCGAAACCGAGATGTTCGCACGCTCCCGGGTGAACGTCTTCATGCCGATGATCCATCCGTCGTTCTCGGCTCCCACGCGGTTCGACTTGGGTACACGCACCTCATCGAAGAAGACTTCCCCGAACTCGGCTTCGCCGGTCATCTGTCGCAGCGGTTTGACGGAGACTCCCGGGCTGTGCATGTCGACGATCAACGCGGTGATGCCCTTGTGACGCGGCGCCTCCGTGTCCGTGCGCACCAGGAGCCAGATGTAGTCCGAAATCAGGGAATTCGACGTCCAGATCTTCTGCCCCGTGACGATATAGTCGTCGCCGTCAGAGATGGCGCGGGTTTGCAGCGCGGCGAGGTCCGATCCGGCATTGGGCTCGGAGAAGCCCTGGCACCAGATCTCCTCGGCTGTCAGCATCGGCTTGAGATAACGCTTCTTCTGCTTCTCGCTGCCGACCGCGATCAGGGTGGGGCCGGCGATCATCAATCCGATACTGTTCACACTGGGAGGCACTTTGGCGCGCGCGGACTCTTCGTTGAAGATTACTTGCTCCCGGAATCCGAGGCCCTGGCCGCCGTACTCGGAAGGCCAGGTCAATCCCAGCCAGCCGCCTTCGTACAACTCTTTCTGCCAAGTCTTGAGGGCTTGCACGTCGTGCTTGGCGATGGCGGGAGCGTGATCCACGAGCCATTCGCGGAGGCGCTCCCGAAACACCAATTCCGCGGGCGTGTCCTGAAGTCTAGACATGAGAAAACCATATTGTACACGCGCGTCGGTCTGCTGTCCCTTCACGGAAAATACCGCTGATTTCGCTACCTGTAATAGCCAAGCTACATTAAACAGTCGAAACCCCTTTTCGGAATCGATTCGACCCTCACCTAACCAGTGATCCATTAGAATAGTTAAACTAATATAAGTTTGCCGCCGTGGTCAATATGTTATTCATATTATAATTAGCTATGCACTCTGCGGGCTCTCAGTCAGAAATCGCTACCTTGCCGGGTCAGGATGGTCCTTTTCCTCCAGATTCGACCCCACAGGCAAGCGCTGAGTTGGAACCCCTTGTCGTTGCTGCGGACCGAGCCTTGGTGCGCTTGGACGCGGCTGTCGCGACCCTGCCGGCTCCGGAAGCCTTCCTCGCGATGCACAGACGTTGCGAGGCCATTCAGTCTTGCCTCATCGACGGGGCTTCAGCCTCGCTGCGGGACCTGATCGCGGCAGGGTCCGGCAGCGCCCGCTCCGGTCGTGATGACGCCCGGGAGGCTGCCGTGCACTGCTATCGAGCCATCTGCGCAGTGATTGAGGATGCCGGGGACAAGCTGCTCGGGACGACCGCGCTTGCCGAGATGCACGCAATCCTTGATCCATGCCGCGATGCCGGGACCGGGAGCCTGGAGCAATTCGCCCTGGACCTGGAACGCTGCCTGGACGGCGGCCGGGACATGGCTGATGTCGTTCGAGTCGGGCTGGCCCAGGGGCGGCTGGAGGCGCTGCAGCCCTTCCCGGGCGCGAACGGACGTCTGGGGAGGCTTCTCGTTCCTGCACTTGCCGGTAGGCTGAAGATCCCGGGGGCGCTGGCCCTGGGCCTGTCTCCCTTTCTGAGCCGCCACCGCGCTGACTACGTCGATCGCGTTCGAGGCTTGCAGTCGGCCGCTTCCTGGCAGCCGTGGGTCGCTTTCTTTCTGGAGGGAGTGGCGCAGTCAGCGACTGATTCGGCCGATGCGGTTCGGCGCTTCGCAGCGATGAGGGAACAGCACCGGGCCGCGGTCGCAGCCAACCTCGGCCACGCTGTCGGCCGCGGCCTGCGGGTGCTGGACTGCCTGTTCGAGCAGCCGGACGTGACGGTCGCCGATCTCATGGGCATTACTGGCACTACGTACGCGGCCGCCAATCAGCTGGCATCCCGCTTTGCAGCCCTCGGCATTCTCGAGGAGTCCACCGGTCAACGCAGGAACAGGCTGTTTCGGTACGGTCCATACCTCAGGCTCTTCGACTCGGTCGCCCCGCCGGAGCCCGGGATGGACACAGCCGCTCCGCGCGCCGCGCCAACCACCATCGATCAGGCAGCTCTCCCGAGCGGGCCCGCGCCGAAGCCGCGAGCGAACCGGAATGCGGAGCGGCCCAGGGCGAAACAGCCGAGCGCCCGTCCGGAGCCGCCACGGCCGCGACGAACGATGAAGTACATCTCCGATGACCTGCTATGAGTCCGGCCCGGCCTCTTCGCCGTGCCCTGCGGGGACGGGTGACTTGCCGCCCGGGTGGTGCAGCCTCCAGTCGATTTGATGCAGCATGCCCTGGAGCAATCGGGCGTCCTCCGGCGCCAGCCGCAAGCGACCCACGAATCGTCGCAGCTTGCGTGTGTCGGTCTCGGTCGCGTCGCGGTGCAGGAAGCCGGACGCGCGCAGGATCGGGACCAGCATCTGGAGAATTCGCTCCCGGACTCCCGCACTGACGCTGGCCGGAGTCTGCAAACTCGACCGGGGAGCGGCGTTCCTTGCGATCTCGTAGCAGCAGATCGCCACCGCCTGGCCTAGGTTCATTGACGGAACAGCGTCGCTTGTGGGAATCGACAGGATCCAATCGCAATAGCTGAGGTCGTCGTTGGAGAGTCCGAATTTCTCGGAACCGAAGACCAGTGCCGCCTTGCGGTCTTCAAGATGCGTCCGGATCGCGTCCGCCCCGGCAGGAAGCACCCTTTGCACGTGGCGCTGCCGCCGAGCATCGAGCCCGCTGCTACCGACGACCAAATCGATGTCGTGGAGAGCTTCCGCGAGACTGTCGGTCACGGTTGCCCGCTCAAGGACCGAGACGGCCCCGGCCGCAGACCGCGCCGACCGGAACGCGACGTCGTAGGGCCGGACGCACCACAGGTCGCTGAAGCCGAAATTGCTGATCGCCCGGGCCGCTGCGCCGATGTTGAGAGAGTTGCGAGAAGCGACCAGTACGATTCTCAGGTTGTTGTGCCAGGCCGGCATTCGTTCATCTGCCCTGGCGGAGCGCGCGGGCTTGCACGGCCCGCGTGTGGCGGCGGTTCGCGTCTCGAACGGTCAGGGCGGGCCCGGCCGGCGGCCGCTCCTGGCGACGGTCTGGCTTGTGAGCGTTCACGACCCAAGCATTTGCCGCAGGACGTACTGCAGGATGCCGCCATGCCTGTAGTACTCGACTTCCATCGGCGTGTCGATTCGCACCTGTACATCGAAAGCCACTGGCGACCCGCCGCCGTCCGGGATTGCCTGGATCCTCACCGTCTTGGCGGAACCGTCGGCCAGGCCCGTGATGTCAAATGTCTCGAGACCGGTCAATCCGAGCGATTGGTGGTCCTCACCCTCCCGGAACTGCAGGGGGAGGATGCCCATTCCGATCAGGTTCGAACGGTGGATCCGCTCGTAGCTGGCCGCGATCACCGCGCGGACGCCGAGCAGCGACGGTCCCTTGGCGGCCCAGTCACGCGAAGAGCCCGTTCCGTATTCCCGCCCGGCGAGCACGACCAGCGGTGTGCCTTCCTCCCGGTACCGCATCGCGGCGTCGTAGATCGATTCAATCTCGCCGTCGGGCAAACGCAGCGTCCAGCCACCTTCCGTTCCCGGGGCGAGCAAATTGCGCAGCCGGACGTTCGCAAAGGTCCCACGCATCATCACCTCGTGGTTACCTCGCCGCGAGCCGTACGAATTGAAGTCTGCCGGAGCAATGCCTCTGTCCTGAAGGTAAGAACCGGCCGGGCTGTCGGCCTTGATCGCGCCGGCAGGAGAAATATGGTCTGTCGTCACGCTGTCGCCCAGGACGGCCAACGCGCGGGCGCCACGGATGTCGGCCACTCTGCCGGGGTCGCGGCCCATATCAGCGAAGTACGGCGGGAGCCGCACGTAGGTGGAGTCGGAATCCCAGTCAAACAGGTCGGATTCCGTCGCGGCGAGTTCGCGCCAGCGATCGCTCCCTTGGTACACGTTCTCGTAGCTTCCCCGGAACATATCCGAGTCCACCACAGCAGCCACAGTGTCCGCGATTTCCTTGCGGCTTGGCCAAAGGTCTCGCAGCATGACGGGATTGCCGTCCAGGTCCGTGCCGATCGAATCCGTGGCCAGATCGACATTCATGTTCCCGGCAATCGCGTACGCCACGACCAGCGGGGGGGATGCAAGGTAGTTGGCCCGCACCTCCGAATGCACACGTCCCTCGAAATTGCGATTCCCGGATAAGACGGAGGCCACGACCAGGTTCCCGTCGCGTATCGCTGCGGACACTTCGGCGGGCAGCGGTCCCGAGTTGCCGATGCAAGTCGTGCAGCCGTACCCGACGAGGTTGAACCCGGTCATGTCCAGATAGGTGTCGAGTCCCGACTTCGCCAGGTAGTCGGTGACGACCTTGGACCCGGGCGCCAGACTGGTCTTCACCCACGGCTTGACCTGCAGACCCTTCTCCACGGCTTTTCTTGCGACCAGCCCCGCGGCGATCATCACAGCGGGGTTGGATGTGTTGGTGCAGCTGGTGATGGCGGCGATCACGATGGCTCCGTGCGCCAGTTCGCACTCCGTGCCGCGGATTCTTGCCGTCACCCCGGTCCGTGCCTCGGTGACGGCCACCCCGGAGCCACCAGGCACCACCTTCCGGGCGGCCAGCGATTCTCCCAGCATGGTCGCGAACGATCGGGACGCGTCACGGAGGGCGATCCGGTCTTGCGGGCGCTTCGGCCCGGCAATTGATGGCACGACCTCGGCCATGTCTAGCGCCAGCGTGTCACTGTAGACGGGGGCCGCGTCCCCCCTTGAACGGAAGAAACCCTGTGCCCGGGCGTACGTTTCGACCAGTTCGACCTGCTCTTCGGAGCGACCGCTCAGCCGCAAATAGGCCAACGTCTCGGAGTCGATCGGGAAGAGGCCGCAAGTCGCGCCGTATTCCGGCGCCATATTGGCGATTGTCGCCCGGTCGGCCAGCGGTAGCTCGTCCAGGCCGTCGCCGAAGAATTCAACAAACTTGCCGACCACGCCGCGAGCCCGTAGCATCTCCACGACAGTCAGCACCAGGTCCGTCGCGGTCGCACCATCGGCGAGCTGCCCCCTGAGTTCGAATCCGACCACTTGCGGGATCAGCATCGAGACGGGCTGCCCCAGCATCCCCGCTTCGGCCTCGATGCCTCCCACACCCCAGCCGAGCACTCCCAGTCCGTTAATCATCGTCGTGTGCGAGTCCGTACCGACGAGCGTGTCGGGATAGACCCACGTTTCGCCCTCGCGCTCCTGAATGAATGCCACCTTGGCGAGATACTCGAGGTTCACTTGATGGACGATGCCTGTCTCGGGTGGCACCACCCTGAAATTGCGAAACGCATTCTGACCCCACTTGAGGAACTGGTAGCGTTCGCGGTTGCGTTGGTACTCCAGGATGCCGTTCAGCGACAGCGCGTTCCGCAATGCGAAATTGTCGACCTGGACGGAATGATCGATCACCAGGTCGACGGGCTGGAGGGGATTGATCCCGGCAGCTTGTCCGCCCATGGTCACCATGGCCTGCCGCATCGCGGCCAAGTCCACAACGGCCGGTACTCCGGTGAAGTCTTGCATCAGCACGCGCGCGGGCCGATAGGCGATTTCGGTTGATGGAACCGCCTTGGGATCCCAGTTGACTAGGGCTTCGATGTCCTGCGTGGTGACGCTGCTGGCGTCTTCGTGGCGCAGCAGGTTTTCGAGCAGGATCTTCAGCGAGTACGGCAGCTTCGAATCGGACCAGGCCGGTAGCGCGCCGAGACGGTGATAGCTATACTCACGCCCTCCTGAGCGAAGGGTTTCTTTGGTGAAAAATGAGTCCATCGGATCCTCGTATAGTTCCTGTCGGGTAGCTCTTGGCCTGGTGGACCAAAACCAGCCGGCAGCGAGGGAATACCCTATCTTCCCATTGGTTCGGAGCAGAATGTGTTGAGTGCCTTAGAATCAATCAGGTCCAGACTTGTCGCTGGCGACGCGCGCCACCTGCTCCTCGCGGCCTGCCAGTTGCTGGCGGTTCCCTAGAACCGTTAAAGCGGGCGCGCTCGGATGTGATCGGAATGACGGACTGACCATGATGCGGTGGACCATCGCTTTCTGCTGCGTAGGTCTGACCACACCAGCCGTTGCCTCGAGACCGGTCGTGACTTGGACCACGTACCTTGGCGTAGCGGACTGCGATGATGCCGCCCTGTGGCAGGGAGACTTGTTTCTAGCGTGCCATTCAACAGAGAGTCGCTTACCCATTCCTGTGGCGGAACCAGCGGACCGTTCGGGGACCATGGCCGCGTATGTCCTTCGCCTGGATTTGGATCGAGGCCGGTTAGTGTACGCCACCAGAGTTCAGGCTGACGGCCTTACAGCGGCCCTTCGGATTGAGATCGACGACGAAGGTTGTGCGCATGTAACGGGTCTGACGAAGGGAGGCGGACTTCCCGTCAGCGAGAACGCTGTCCAGCCGCGCTACGGAGGAGGAGCGAGTGACGCGTTTTTCGTGTCGCTCGCTCCCGGCGGACAAGTGGTTTATGGGACGTTCCTCGGAGGAGAGGGCGATGATGTTGGCAACGCGCTGGGACTGGATGGCCGCGGAGGTGTGCTCCTAGGCGGGACGACTACTTCGGGAGACTTTTCCGGGCAAAGCCGTGAAGGCGATCAGAGTGCTGACGCGTTCATCTCCTTCCTGAGGCCTTCGAGTGCGTCTTCGCTCGCTTCGATAGTCTTCGGCGGCTCGGCGGACGAGAAGCTTACCGGTATCGCAGTCGATGGGGTGGGAGGGGTGTTCGCCGTTGGATACACAAAGTCGGGTGATTTCCCCGTGTTGAATGCAGCCCAGTCCACTCTACGTGGTGCCAGTGACGCATTTGTGACCCGTCTGAGGGTGCCCAGTCTGGCCATCGAATTCTCGACCTACCTTGGCGGTTCAGGTGATGATTCGGGTTGGGGAGTCGCAGTAGACGGCGCCGGAGCGCCGATTGTGGCCGGAACTACTGACTCCCACGATCTCGCAACCAGCCGTGACGCTTTTCAGAGCACTGCCCGCGGAGGGTTGGACGCTTTCGTAGCGAGACTGGGTGGCAGTGAACATAAGTCAGTCCGGTTAACATACTTTGGCGGATCAGGTGATGACTCGAGCGGCTTCGATGGAAGTGATATTGCAGTGGATGCGTCCGGTAGGGTCTGGCTTGCAGGCCTTACATCGTCTGCCGACCTGCCTGTGCGTGATGCCTTGCAGGAAGGCTATGGAGGAGCGACCGACGGATTCGTAGCGGCTTTCTCGTCTGGGCTGGGCAAGCTCGAATTTGGCACCTATCACGGCGGGTCCAGGAGGGACATCCTAGAAGGGCTCGACGTGGATTCGGGAGGTACAGTTGCCGTAACCGGCGTGACGTTCTCGGACGACTTACCGATGCCAGGCCCGGTGATTCAGAGAACACAGTCTGACATCTCCGTTGGGGGGCAAATCGCAAACGCGACGGTGTTGGTGCTTAGAACTTCCCGCTTGTGATGCATGTTTCTGTGGTTGACGCAATCGCACCGACTGGTATGCCACGGTTACACCCCGCCCGGCAAGGAAGCCCTCGACATCACTGAGGCCCAGCGTGAATCAATAGTCGGGCAGAACGTCAGGGCTGGTGACCTCGGACAGCAAGCGGTGGCGACGATGCAACGAGTTCATCGGTCGACTGTCTGTTCGACGTTGCCTCGACAGAACCGCCCGAAATCCCGCTGCGCCAATTGCTTGTATGCGAAACTGGCCGAAACTTCGGCCTGGGGGGTGTTGAGGTGCGATTGCGGCATGAGCATGTCGGCGCGGCGCGTGCGGGGGCGTTGGCCATCGCGGCGCTGCATGTCCTGGCTTGGGTTCCGGAGCTCGCGTCGCAGTGTCTCGACGTGAAAGTCATCGACCCGGCCTCAGCCCCTGTGCCGACCGCCCTCGCGTCGTCAGGCGGGAAGGAGGTCCTGACCGACAGCAGCGGCGTTGCTTCGATCTGTGGCTTGGGCGAAGGTCCTCACTCGCTGCTGATCACGGCTCCTGGTTTCAGCGTCGCGGAACTGATAGTCGGGGGGCCGTCTGGAACGGTTACGGTCAGGCTCGCAATCGAGACGCTCACGCAGGACCTGGTCGTCGTCGGGAGCCGCGCCGAGGCGCGGGCGGTTACCGAATCGATCGTGCCTGTCGACCTCCTTCCCGCTTCCGAGTTCGCCCAGCAGGGAGACCCGGACGTGCTCAATCAGCTGCGCAACGTCGTTCCGTCCTTCAACGTGAATGTCCAGCCGATCAGCGGTGGAGCGATGATTGTCCGTCCGGCAAACCTGCGTAACCTCGCGCCGGATCATGTCCTGGTGCTGGTCAACGGCAAGCGTCGTCACCGGGCAGCGCTCATCGCCTGGCACGGCAACGGCGTCTCGGACGGATCGCAGGGCCCGGATATTTCCCCGATTCCTTCAATCGCGCTACGACAGGTCGAGGTCCTCCGCGATGGTGCTTCCGCCCAGTACGGATCGGACGCCATAGCCGGAGTGATGAACTTCACGCTGAAGGACAGTCCGAGCGGAGGCTCCCTCGAAATGCGCACGGGCCAGTTCTACGAGGGCGACGGTAACCGTTTGATCCTCGCGGGCAACGTCGGGCTGCCGCTCGGCGAGGGCGGGTTCGCCAATCTCAGTGTCGAGTACGGCAATTCGCAGCCGACCAGCCGCAGCATCCAGCGTGACGACGCGAAGGCGCTGATAGCGGCTGGCAACCAGCATGTCCGCACGCCGGTCGTGCAGGTCTGGGGCCTGCCCGAATTGAAGGACGACGTGAAGCTGTTCGGCAACTTCGGGAAGCTGATCAGCGAGTTCACCCAACTCTATGGTCACGCCAGCCATGCGAGCCGGAAGGCGACTGGCGGATTCTTCTTCCGGAATCCCAACACCAGGGCCGGCGTGTACAGCATCGACCGCGGGAGGTCACTGCTGGTGGGCGATGTGCTCGATGCGCGAGACGGAATCGCCGACGGTTCCGCGAACTGTCCGACCGTCCCGATCGTTGACCACGAGCCGGACCGAGCCGCGCTCTCCCGAGTGTTCGCGGACCCCAACTGCTTCACGTTCCAGGAACTCTATCCGGGCGGCTTTACGCCGCAATTCGGCGGCTACTACACCGACAGCTCGCTCGTCGGCGGCGTGCGCGGCCAGTTCGCCGACGGCATCACCTGGGATGCCAGCGTCGGGCTGGGCTCGAGCGAAGTCGACTTCTTCATATTCGACACCGTCAACGCGTCCCTCGGCCCGGAGTCTCCGACCGAGTTCAGGCCCGGGATCTACCGCCAGGAAGAGCTCAACCTGAACCTCGACTTCGCCTACGCAGCGAGCGACACGATTCACGTGGCCGCCGGCGGGGAGTTCCGCAACGAAAGATTCTCCATCACGCAGGGCGACCAGCCCTCCTGGGAACTGGGGCCGTACCTGCGCCAGGGATTCAGCGCGGGATCGAACGGGTTTGCGGGCTTCGGCCCGTTGGCGGCTGGTAGCTGGGACCGCCCCAATGGGGCGGTGTACGGCGATGTTGAGGTCTCCGACGCCCTGGGAAGGTACACGTTGGACGGTGCGATTCGCGCGGAGCGGTTCGCAGGCTTCGGTGGGACGGTGAACGGCAAGATTGCTGGCCGTGTCGAGTTGAGCAGGGTCCTTGCCCTGCGCTCGGCCTGGAGCACCGGCTTCCGCGCGCCGACGCCCGGCCAGCAGAATGCATACAACCTGTCGTCGCAGTGGGACCCCGACCTGATGGACCTGGTCAATGTCGGCACGATCCCGTCGACCACCGCTGTCGCGGCGCTCCGGGGCGGCAAGGCCCTCGAACCGGAGACATCCGTCAATTTCACGGTCGGTGCGGTGGCGCAGGGGGGCCCGTTATCGGTAACGGCTGACTATTTCCGGGTCGCGATCAACGACCGCCTGGCACTGGCGAGCGATTTCGTCCTGACCGCCGCCGAAGTGCAGAAGCTGCTGGCTGAGGGAGTGACTAGCGCTCGAAACCTGAACGAATTCCGGTTCTTCACGAATGACTTCGACACGCTCACCCGGGGCCTAGACATTGCCGCCACACTGGTGCCAACGCCCGAGACGGAGATCACGTTCTTGTTCAACCGAACGTCCACCGAGGTCGTTCAGTTCAACCCGGACATCGTGTCGGCGCTTCGCATCAAGCAACTGCAGCAGAGCCTTCCGAAGACGCGCTGGAACGTGGCCGTGAAGCGGGAGTTCGGGCGCTTCAGCGTGCTTGCGCGGGTGAGTTACTACGGCGGTTGGTTCGACGACGACGACAACCAGGACTACACGGGCAAGCATCTGGCGGACTTCGAGGTCTCCTTTCGGGTGCGCCCGGACTGGACGCTTGCTGCAGGCGCGCAGAACGCCTTCAACACGTACACCGACCGAAGCAGGCTGGGATCGGCAGGTCCGGGAAACCGCTATAGCCAGTTCTCTCCGTTTGGATTCGACGGCGGATACTACTACCTGCGGCTGAACTACAGCTGGGGCACTGCGTTTTGAACGGTGCGGCGCTGTCCGACCGCGTGGAGCCGATGCTGTTCACCCCTGCAATCCTGGGAGGCCGGCCCGTCCGTACGCGATAGCAAACCCTGACGCCCGGCACCGGTCTTGGCTGGTATGCCTGACCGGCCACTAGGGGAGGCCGACCCTGGGCGGTCATCCTCGCCCCGGCACGTTGTCTCCCGATTCTGTTTCACGTTCGTCGAACGCTCCCGTCATGTGGAAACGTCTTCTGCATCGGGCGAGGAAACGACGAAACCGCAACTCCGCATCCGCTCGCGAATCAATAACCGGCCTGCCCCGCTCAATCCGCCCCGCTCACTGCGCGAGCAGGAGATAGCAGCCGACCGAGCAGACGCTCACCAAGATCCCCATTGCTTTCGCGTGCTTCCAGGGCGTCATGTCCACCGGCGCCGGGCCAGGCTCCGCGACACGGCTTCGGGCGGGCCGGAGCCTGGCCGAGACCAGCATGAACGTCGCGACCACCACGAAGACGATCGCGAGGAAATGCAGGAAGTGGATTTCGTCGCTAGTGCCGAACACGCCCTGCAGGAACGACTGCACCGGGTCGTCGAACGAGAAGACCAGCAGGAAGAACAGGATCGGGCCGCCGACCAGGCCCGCCTTCGCCGCGAACGCCGAGACCCGCGCCGAGAGCATTCCCAGCAGGATCACGGCAAGCATCGGACCAAAGAACGCCGCATTGATCTTCTGCAGGTAGTTGTACAGGCTGCCGGACGTGTCGATCATCGGGGCGACGAGCATCGCGGCCAGCGCCAGTGCGATGCTGCACGCGCGACCGGCATAGACGAACTCGCGCTGGGAGGCATCCGGTCGCATGACCGATCCGTAGATGTCGCGGCAGAACAGCGTGGCCGACGAGTTCAGGACGCTGTTGAAGGTGCTAAGTACGGCGCCCACCATGACTGCGGCGAAGAACCCGCTCAGCCAATCCGGCAGCACCGCCTTCACCAGCGTCGGGTACGCCAGCAGGTAGTCTTCTGGGCCCAGCGTGTCCTTGAACATGTGGAATGCAATCACGCCCGGCAGCACGACGACGAGCGGGCCTACCAGCTTGAAGCCCGCTGCGATCAGCACTCCCTTCTGCCCTTCCTTGAGGTTCCTCGCTCCAAGGCCGCGCTGAATGAATTGCTGGCCGGTACACCAGGCGAAGACCTGGTTGACGACCATCCCGGTGAACAGGGCGCCGAACGGCAGGAACGAGCCCGGCTCGTCGCCCGTGATGTCGAACTTCGGACGCTCCTCCACGTAGACGGTGTCCAGCCCGGCCCACGGATTCCCGTCCCCGATCTGCATCAGCGCCAGCAGCGGAATCATCAGGCCCCCAATGAGAAACCCGACGCCATTGATGGTGTCCGAGATCGCGACCGCCTTGAGGCCCCCGAGGATCGCGTAGAGCGAACCGAGCGTTCCCACGCCCCACACGAGCAGCCAGATCACCTGCCCTTGGCTCAGGCCGAACCCCTCCTGCAAGCCGAACAGGCTGTCGATGCCGGTGGCCCCGGACAGCAGCACCACGGGCAGGATCGCGAGCACGTACGAGAACAGGAACACGGCCGCTGCGATCACGCCGGTGGTCCTGTCGTAGCGGGCGGCAAGGTACTCCGGTATCGTTGACAGGCTCATGCGCAGGTAGCGGGGCAGGAAGAAGAGCGCGGTTGCGACCATCGCGATCGCCGCGGTTGTCTCCCAGGCGGTCACGGCGATGGTGTGGTTGAAAGCGTCCCCGTTCAAACCGATCAGGTGCTCGGTCGAAAGGTTGGTGAGCATCAGCGAACCGGCAATGACCCAGGCCGTCAGGCTGCGGCCCCCAAGAAAGTACGCGTCCCAGGTCGTCATCCGGTCGCGCCGGGTATAGGCATAGGAAATCACCGCGACCAGCAGCGTGAAGCCCAGGAATGAAACGGTAGTCACAAGCATGACGGTACCCCCGCTGAGGGAATCAATTGAACTCTGTGCGAAGCCCCCAGGCAGCGGGATTTACAGAGGGAGTCAGACCGGCAGAGGAACAAGCCACTCTCTGTGTGATGGTGCACGATACCACACCAGCCCATCGTGGCAATGGAGAGCGAGCCTTTCCTCTTGGCTTGTAAGAGGTGCCGGAGAGAGGAATAGCCCCGGCGCGGGAGCGCTCGAACAGCCGGGCCGACAGCCTCGTCTCAAGCTTGCCGATCTGGCGGCTCACGGCGGCCTACGAGGTGCGCCGGTCGCGCCCCGCGAGGGTGAAGTTGGCGTGCCGCGCGGCGCTCTCGAAGGCGATCAGCTCGTTCGCAGGAGGGCTGCGGTACGGGTCGCGCAGTTCTCTTCGAACCCCACCCGCGAACCGACCATTTGCCGATTCTCCTATCGATGCTTTTTCTGTACGAATTGAGGGTGGAACCAGAAAACGGATGTCTCAGCGCCCGTCCAAGCTCTTGGGATCGCTGCTTGCGGTCCTTCTTGCGTGGTCGCTGCCCATGCAGGGGCAGGAGCCTGACGCTGACGGATCTGGCAGCGGTTACACCGTCGAGCAATCGGACGCGATCGATAGGGTCGACGAATTGGTGGGCCGACTTCAGGCGATGCCTTGGGGGCCCGAGGTTGTCGAGGCACTCTCGACACTGGGAACTGCTGCCTGTCCTCACAATCAGGAACTCGGCGTCCGCGCTTTCGAAACAGCATATTCCGTCGTTGCTGGCCTTGACTTTGACTCGGACGATGACTGGTCGACGCGTACTCTTTCGCAATTGGCGGCTGCCGCGCCGACCTGTGATCCCAGCTTTCGCGAACGACCCCTTACTGCTCAGATACCGGCAGCCGAACTCCGCGCACAAGGGCTTCTCGATGCAACCTTGGACAGTGTTTCAACCGATCCTCAGAAGGCAACTGAGTTCGCTCGTGGTGTGGCAAGTCAAGTGCACACCCAGCCGAGTATCAGGCAGAGGTTTTTCGTGAGAGCTCTGCAGAAACCTCGACAGCAACTTCCCGCCGACGCTGACGGACACTTTCGAAATGCCCTATCGAGCGTGGCAGCCACTGGAACAATGTGGGATCTCTTTGCCTTGGGGAATTGCGTTTTCGGCGCAGACCCGCTCCAGACACCGCAACCGCGATGACACGCGTACCCGCAAGCCATGTTGAGTCCCATGCACCGGGTTAACCGCCTTCTCTGGCGCCTGCGATGCCCCGCGCGTTGCGCGCACTCCTCAGCGGCCGTTACGCCCGGCGATTCCTTGCCCAGAAGGTGAAGAGACGAAGTGACTCGATTCAATTGAGGGCTCCGGCAACGCAGAAATCAATCTCTTGATTATACAAACAGTTGACAACTCCGCTCTAGCCTCATGAGAGATTCCAGCTAGACCTGCAAGACCATCCTCCAATAGCTCGCACACCTCCTCGAGCCAGTTGCGCAGGCTCATCTCTGGTGGGAACCGATTGCCATTTCATGCCCGTCTTTCACCGGGCAAGACTCGCGTTCGTTTGCGTCCCGAGCGGCTGCTATGCTGCAGTAGATTGTCTTGATAGCGCGCGCTACGTGCGCGGGAATCCAACCTGCCTCATGCCTGATTCACCTACCCCTGGTGGCCAGCCTCCCGGGGCTGACGCAGCGGGAGTTCCGGCTCGTCCAGCCGCGCGGCCTCGGCCCCCTGCCCGGAAGAGGGTCTTGGAGATGCCTTCCGAGACTTGGGAAGGCCCCCTGCCCGACGCTATTCGGGAACGGTTCGGCGAGGGCGTCGAGAAGGCGGTGGTTCTGGGCGGCCAGAAACTGCTGGTGGTCGGGCTCGGTGCCGCGGCTGACATTCTTGCCTCACTTAGGGATGACCACGGTTTCGACTACTTGGTCGACGTGACCGCCGTTCACTGGCCGGAGAAGGAACTGCCGTTCGAGATGGTCTGGATTCTCTACTCGTTCGACTCCAACGAGCGTGTCCGGGTCAAGGCCGCATTGGCCGAAGGGGTCAAGGTTCCGAGCGCGGCCGGCCTGTACAACGCCGCTAACTGGCTCGAGCGCGAGGTGTACGACATGTTCGGCATCGAGTTTGAGAACCATCCCGGACTGCGGCGGATCCTGATGCCCGACGAGTGGGAAGGGTTCCCGCTCCGGAAGGACTACGGCATCGTGCAGCAGGACACCGATTGGGTTCGGGAGAACCTCAAGATCGAGAGCGCACAGTGATGGCAGAGACAACACTGGCCCCGCCGCCCACCGAGGACGCCACACTCCTCGATAGCAACGAACTCGTGCTCAACATGGGCCCGCAGCACCCTTCGACGCATGGTGTCTTGCGGGTGATCCTGAAGCTGGACGGCGAGACCGTCCTGGGCACGGACTGCGTGATCGGCTACCTCCACCGGGGGGTCGAGAAGATCGCCGAGAACCGGACGTTCCAGCAATTCGCGCCATACGTTGACCGCATGGACTACGTGGCGGCCGTCTCCAACGGTCTGGGGTACTGCATGGCGGTGGAGAAGCTCCTTGACGCCGAGATCCCTCCGCGTGCACAGGCAGTGCGGGTCATCCTCAGCGAGCTCAATCGCGTCGCCTCGCACTTGCTCTGGCTCGGTACGCATGCGCTGGACATCGGAGCCATCACTCCGGTATTCCTGTGCTTCCGGGAACGCGAGCTGGCGCTGAACATCTTCGAGAAGTACTGTGGTGCCCGGCTTACGACACACGCCTTCCGCATCGGCGGATTGCAGTACGAGACCTATGACACCTTCGAGAAGGATTGTCTTGCCTTCTGCGACGAGATTCTGGAGAGGGTCAAGGAATACCATGCGCTGCTGACCGGCAATCGCATTTGGGTCAAGCGGACCAAGGGCGTCGGTGTCCTCAACGCTGCCGACTGCAAAGATTACGGAGTGACCGGTCCCGTGCTGCGCGCGGCAGGTGTCGCGTGGGACTTGCGCAAGGCCCAGCCGTATTGCGGCTACGAGAACTACGACTTCGACATCCCGACAGCCGAGAACAGTGACACTTTCGACCGGTACATTGTCCGGATGATCGAGATGGAGCAGTCCTGCCGCATCATTCGCCAGGCGGTCGAATCGATGCCGTCCGGGCCCATCAAGGGGAAGGTCTCCAAGGTGATCAAGCCTCCACCCGGCGAAGCATACGTCTCGATCGAGGCGCCGAAGGGGGAGCTGGGCTACTATATCGTCAGCGACGGCTCGCTGCAGCCCTATCGCCTTCGCGTCCGTCCGCCGTCGTTCGTCAATCTCGGCGCGCTTGACAAGATGTGCCGCGGTTCCCTTGTCGCCGATGTCGTGGCGATCATCGGCACCATTGATATCGTGCTGGGTGAAGTGGACCGGTAGATCCCGCCATGGAAGAGTTACTCGCCCATCCCCTGTTCCCGTATGTCCCGCCGCTGCTTCTCACGGCGGCGATCATCTTGGTGTTCCCGCTCGTGGCCGGCTATCTGGTGCTCGCCGAGCGCAAGGTGCTGGCGGATTTGCAGGTCCGTCTCGGACCGATGCGGGTCGGCCCGTACGGCCTCTTGCAACCCCTGGCCGACGCCCTCAAGCTGATGCTCAAGGAGGATGTGATTCCCTCCAAGGCCGACAAGTGGATCTTCTGGCTTGCTCCGGTCCTGTCCACGTTCACGGCGCTCTCGGCCTTTGCCGTGCTGCCCCTCAGCGACGTGCTCTACGTCGCGGACGTGAACATCGGAATCCTGTTCATCCTGGCGATGTCCTCGATCGGCGCGCTGGGACTGATCCTGGGTGGATGGTCGGCCAATTCCAAGTACTCGCTGATGGGCTCCCTGCGTGCGGCGGCGCAGATGGTCAGCTATGAGGTTCCTCTCGGATTTGCTACGGTGACGGCGATCATGTGCGCCGGCACGCTCTCGATGCAGGGCGTGATCCAGTCCCAGCTTGAGCGCGGCTGGTGGGGTGCGTTCGACAACTACGGCCTGATGTTGATCCCGGCCGTGATGTTCATCATCGCCGGCACTGCCGAGACCAACCGGTCGCCGTTCGACCTGCCCGAAGCGGAATCCGAACTCGTCGCCGGATTTCACACCGAGTATTCGGGCTTTCGCTGGGCCCTGTTTTTTCTGGCCGAGTACGCGGCCATCGTCGTGATCAGCGCGTTGTGCGTGACGCTGTTCTTCGGGGGCTGGCTGCGGCCCTTCCCCAACGTCGCGGCCCTCGAAATGCCGCTCAACGTGATCTTCCCGGCGGTGCTGTTCGGCGCAATCGCCCTGGGTTGTCTCAAGGGCGTGACACGGCAAGTCGTGTTCGGTTTCCGGATTGTCATGTTGGCCCTCACCGGGGCATTCCTAGCCGTTGGCGCGGTGTTCATGGTTCCGGCGGTCAACGAGCTGGTCATCGGCCTGTTCTGGTTCATGTTCAAGCTCGCGGCGATGGTCTATCTGTTCATTTGGTACCGCGGAACGTTCCCGCGCTTCCGCTACGACCAGCTGATGGACGTCGGCTGGAAATGGCTGATTCCTATCAGCATGGCTGGCCTGATTCTGAACGGCGTCGTGCAGCTATGGGTTCGGGGCGTGGTTTAGCTATGGGTTCGGTGATGGCTGCCGAGACCGGTACGGTACAGTAAAGAAGAGCAGCGCATGGCCGAGCTCATCAAGACTTTCTTGCTGACAGACCTGCTCAAGGGTCTGTGGACGACCTTCAAGAACCAGAAGCCGTCCAAGGTAGTGACCGAGCAGTACCCGCTAGAAAGGCCGCCGGTGGCCGAGCGCTACCGCGGCGCGCCGCGTCTGAACACTCACCCGGAGACGGATGAGACGCTGTGCATCTCCTGCAATCTCTGTGCGCTCGCCTGCCCGGAGCAGCTGATCGTAGTGACTTCCGAGCGCAACCCGGAAACCAAGCGCAAGGACCTGACGACATTCACATACGATGTCTCGCGCTGCATGTTCTGCGGCCTCTGCGAGGATGCCTGCCCGGTGGACGCCCTCGAACTGACCCAGGACTTCGAACTGGCCACCTACACCCGGGAAGGCCAGATCTGGGACCGGCAGATGCTCGAGGAAGGCCCGCTTCCGGTGCACTACACGCGCTGAGAAGGCGCATTTCCCTCTTCAGAAGCAGCCGCTTGCGGCGACCGTGCTGCGTGCGGAACAAGCTGCCGCTGGCAGCGGCTCCGCGAGCGATCGCGAGCGACCACGGAATGGCGTTCCGCCGGAGCGTTGGTGATATGCTGTATGGTTTATAGCCCGTCGGCCCTGCGCTGGCTTTCCATGTTGTTCGATACGGTATTTTTCTACGTCTTGGCGGCGCAGATCCTGGGCAGCGCGATCATGACGATCACCCGTCGCAACGTCGTGCACGCGGCGGTTTGGCTGATCAGTACTCTGATCGGCGTGGCCGGCATATTCCTGCTTTCGGCGGCGGAGTTCCTCGCAGGGGTTCAGGTCATCGTCTACATCGGCGGGATCATGGTCCTGTTTCTGTTCGTGATCATGCTCGTGCCCGTCCAGGAGGAGTCGACGGAGCGGCGTTTCGCCAATCAGAAGTGGCTCGCCCTCGGTGCCATCGCGATGGTGAGCGCCATGCTGATGGTCGTCGTCACGCGCGGCGTGGGATCCATGGACCTGCCCGGCAGGGCCGAGCCCGCGCCGTTGGGCGCGCTCACCGAGAATTCCGAAAAGGTGGGGCTCACGCTGTTTTCCGACTATTTGCTGCCGTTTGAGTTGGCGTCCGTGCTGTTGCTCGTGGCAATTATCGGAGCCATTGTGATGTCGAAGACCCGCAACACCGAGACGGAGAGCTAGTCCGCGAGCGATCTCCATGGAAATCACCACCTCGCACTATGTCGTTCTCAGCACCCTCCTGCTGGTGATCGGCTCGGTCGGCATCCTGACCCGCCGGAACATTCTGGTGCTGTTGATGTCGGTCGAACTCATCCTGAACGCCGTCAATATCAACTTGGTTGCGTTCTCGGCGGCGCATCAACAGGTGGAGGGGCAAGTCTTCGCGATTTTCGTGATCACCGTGGCCGCGGCCGAGGCCGCGGTAGGCCTCGGAATTCTGATCGCGCTGTTCCGCAACAAGCACACCGTCCACGCGGACGAGATCGACCTGTTGCGCTGGTAAGGGAGTGGGATCGGTGTTCTTCCTCGACAGCATCTGGCTCATCCCGATGTTCCCGCTTCTCGGAGCCGTGCTGATGCTGCTTTTCGGCCGTCGGCTCGACCCGCAGCACCCCCTGGGACCGCCCGAGGACGACGGGCACGACAGCCACCACGCGCCATCTCCCGGGCGCAAACTGATCGACCTGCTCTGCCCGGGCATGGTGCTGCTGTCGTTCCTATTTGCGGTGGGGGCGATCATCCAGCTCCAGGGTGTCGATGGTCATCGATACGAGGTTGTCAAGTGGACCTGGCTGGCTGGGCTGGACTCCGGGACGGAGGTGGGAATTCGAGCGTTCACCGCTGACTGGGGCTTCCTGCTGGACTCGTTGAGCGCGGTCATGATGCTGGTCATAACCGGCATCGGATTCCTGATCCACGTCTACTCGACGGGCTACATGGCGCACGACGGTGGCTATTACCGCTTCTTCGGGTTCCTCAACCTGTTCCTGTTCTTCATGCTCGTGCTGGTCATGGCGAACAACTACGTGCTGCTGTTCGTTGGCTGGGAAGGCGTGGGGTTCTGCAGCTACGGCCTGATCGGGTTCTATTTCCGCAAGCAGTCGGCTTCGAACGCAGCCAACAAGGCGTTCATTGTCAATCGCATCGGGGACGCCGGCTTTGTGCTGGGCATGCTGCTGACATTCAGCGCGCTCGGCACCTTGACGTTCACGGAGATCGGCCCGGCACTCGAGGCCGGTGGGTTCCACGCCGAGAGCGCCTGGGGCCCCCTGACCGTAATCGGCCTGCTGTTTTTCGTCGGGGCGACTGGCAAGTCCGCCCAGCTTCCGCTGCATGTCTGGTTGCCCGATGCGATGGAGGGCCCGACCCCGGTTTCCGCGCTGATTCATGCCGCCACGATGGTGACAGCCGGCGTGTACCTGGTGGCGCGTTCCAGCGCGATCTTCACGCTGGCGCCGAACGCCATGCTGGTTGTCGCCGTGGTCGGTGGCCTGACTGCGATCTTCGCTGCCTCGATTGCGCTGGTCCAGTACGACATCAAGAAGGTTCTGGCGTATTCGACTGTTTCGCAGCTCGGCTACATGTTCCTCGCGTGCGGCGTGGGCGCGTTTTGGGTCGGGATCTTCCACCTGTACACGCACGCATTCTTCAAGGCCCTGCTCTTTCTCGGTTCCGGCTCCGTCATCCACGCAGTGGGCGGCGAGCAGGACATGCGCAAGATGGGGGCTCTCAGGGACAAGATCCCAGTCACGTACAAGACCATGCTCGTTGGTGCGATGGCTATCGCCGGAATTCCCGGGCTGGCTGGCTTCTTTTCCAAGGACGAAATCCTCTGGAAGACGTTCTCCTCGCACCACACCCTGCTTTACGGGTTGGGGCTGCTGACGGCCATGATGACGGCCTTCTACATGTTCCGGCTCATCTACATGACGTTTTTCGGGGACAGCCGGGTGGCTCCCGGCACGCATGTCCACGAGTCGCCGCGGTCGATGACCCTGCCCCTGGTCGTGTTGGCCGTCGGCAGCATTCTCGCTGGCTGGATCGGGACGCCGCCCGTTTTCGGGCCCGTCCACGACGCCTTGCCCAGCTTAGAGCACTGGCTCAGCTCGTCGGTGGCTGTTGAGGGGGCTCACGGAGGAGCGGACGCCGAGCACCCCAGCGCGCTTCTCGAATGGGGCCTGATGGCCCTGTCGGTGGGACTGGCCCTTCTTGCGATCTGGTTGTCGACCCGCCTGTTCCGCACTGCCAAGTACGAAGGTGAGCCGATGCACGGACTCGTGGGCCAGGGCGTTCACAGGCTGCTGCTGAACAAGTACTTCGTGGACGAGATCTACGGAGGGGCGTTTGTCGACGGCGCTGCCAAGGGCGGCGGAGGGTTGATGGCCCGGTTTGACCGTCGCGGGATCGACGGAGCGGTGAACGGCGTGGGCGGGTTGACGCGCGGTTCGTCGAGCGGAACCATGTTCTTCGACAAGTGGGTGATCGACGGAATTGTGAACGTCATCGGCTTCGGGACGAAACTTGTCTCGTATCCCGTCCGGATGTTCCAGACGGGACTGGTGCAGAACTACGCGCTGCATTTCGTGATCGGCGTGGGGATCGTCGCGGGGTACTACCTATTCAGGTGAGGGAGAGCGGTCGGAACAGCCCGTGCCGCGGGACATCATGAGCGAACACATTCTGAGCATCATTTGGCTGACGCCCCTGATCGGCATGCTCGCCGTCATGTGCCTGCCAAAGGAGAACAAGGCCCTGATCCGGATCGTGGCCAATGGATTCGCCGTGCTGGGCATGCTGGTAACGATCCCGATGATTCTCGCGTTTGACAAGACCAACGGCGACTTCCAGCTTGTCGAACGCTTTGACTGGATCCCGGCGCTCGGGGCCCAGTACTACCTGGGCGTCGACGGATTCGGCTATCTGATGATCATCCTGACGGTGGTCGTCGGCTGGCTCTCGATCCTCTGCTCGTGGGCTTCGATCCAGGACCGCGTCAAGGAATACTACGCGTTCTTCCTCTTCCTGCAAGCCGGCATGCTGGGCGTCTTCATGGTGCTGGACGTCTTCCTGTTTTACGTTTTCTGGGAAATCATGCTCGTGCCGATGTATTTCATCATCGGCATCTGGGGGGGCGGCAAGCGCCTGTACGCCGCGATCAAGTTCTTCCTCTACACGCTCGCCGGATCGGTGCTGATGCTGCTGGCGATGCTGACGGTGTACTTCAAGCACTTCGAATTGTTCGGCAACTACAGCTTCGCGATCGAGGACCTGATGCGCGTCGCGGCCTACACCGGGCCGGATATGCAGTTCTGGCTGTTCTGGGGATTCTTCGTCGCTTTCGCGGTGAAGGTTCCGATGTTCCCGTTCCACACCTGGCTGCCCGACGCCCACACCGAGGCTCCGACAGCGGGATCCGTCATCCTGGCGGGGATTCTCTTGAAGATGGGCCTGTACGGCCTGGTGCGCTTCGCGATGCCGCTGTTCCCGAAGGGAGTGACGGATGACTTGACGGTGACACTGGTCGCTGTCCTGTCGATCGTGGGGATCGTGTACGGAGCGCTGGTGTCGCTCATGCAGACGGACTGGAAGCGGTTGGTCGCGTACTCCTCGGTCAGCCACCTCGGGTTCTGCACACTGGGCCTGATCGCGATGAATCCCAACGGCATCGCGGGTGGCATGCTGCAGGGCTTCAACCACGGCCTGTCCACCCCGCTGCTCTTCCTTGCTGTCGGCATCGTCTACGACCAGCGCCACACGCGCGAGATCGCCGACTACGGCGGGCTGGCGAACCGGATGCCGATCTACACGGTACTTTTCGCGATCGCGATGTTCGCGTCGATGGGCATGCCCGGGCTGAACGGGTTCATCGGCGAGTTCACCATCCTGAGGGGCGCTCTTGAAGTCAGCGTCGTTTGGACGGCTTTCGCCGTGCTCGGAATCGTTCTCGGCGCGGCCTACCTGCTTTGGCTTTTCCAGCGCGTCATGCTGGGGCCGATCAAGAATCCCAAGAACGAAGGCTTGAAGGACATGAACGCGAGGGAGATCCTGGTCATGGCGCCGCTGATCGCGGGGTGCTTTTGGATCGGCCTCTATCCGAAGCCCTATTTCGAGATCCTCGAACCGCCGACCAACAAGCTGGTCGAGCGCCTCGATCCCGCGTACTTTAGCTCTGGCGCGCCGGAATTGATTGAAGGTGAGGTCGAGCTGTCCCAGGCACGGACGGAGGACGCCACGACGAGCGAGTAATGGACGGCTTCACATTCACCTACGACGACTTCCACGTCCTCGAGCCGGCAGTCGTGCTGTGCCTGTTCGGCTGCTTGATCCTGCTGAGTGACGCGTTCCTTGTACGGCGCGTCGGTAAGCGCGGCCTGAACGCGGTGACGGCGCTTGTCGCCGAGGGCATCGTGATGGTCTCCGTGCTGGGGTACTTGGCGGAGGTGCGGGCCGGAGGTCCTCTGAGCGGTCTCGGCGGCTCGGTGGTTGTAGACGGTTTCGGGGTCTTCTTCAATGTGATCTTCGTCCTGTCGGGGACGCTGACGATCCTGTTGTCCGCGCGATACATGGAGTCCGAGGGCGAGCACCGGGGCGAGTACTACGCGTTGCTGCTGTTCGCCCAGGCCGGAATGTCGCTCATGGCCACCGGGCTGGACCTGGTTGTGCTGTTCGTCGCGCTGGAGACAATGGCGCTGAGCTTCTATGTGCTCGTTGGCTTCTTGCGCCGGTCGCGCAAGTCCAACGAAGCGGCGATGAAATACCTGATTCTGGGGGCTTTCTCCAGCGGCTTGCTCGCCTACGGGTTCTCGGTTCTGTACGGCATCGGCGGGTCGACTGGCCTGGCGACGGTGGGCGAGGCAGTCACTGCGCGCGAAGCCGGGGATTGGGCTACCGCCCTGGCGCTGGTGACCATTACCGTCGGTCTCTTCTTCAAGATCTCGGCCGTGCCGTTTCACATGTGGGCGCCGGATGTCTACGAAGGCGCGCCGACTCCGACGACGGCCTACGTCTCAGTGGCCTCCAAGGCGGCTTCGTTCGCCTTGATGATCCGGCTGTTTATCACGGTGTTTGGCAGCGCGGCCGAATCCTGGATGCCGCTGCTTGCGGCGATCGCGCTGGTGACGATGACGGTCGGAAACCTGGCGGCCGTGACCCAGACCAATCTCAAGCGCCTGCTGGCATACAGTTCAATTGCTCACGCCGGCTACATCCTGCTCGGTCTGGTGGCTGGCAACGAGACTGGCCTGCGTGGAATCGCCATCTACATTCTGGCCTACGTCTTTATGAACTTCGGCGCTTTCGCCCTGATCGCAGCCTTGCGGCGGGACGGGGAGGCGGCCGAGGAACTTGACGACCTGAACGGCCTCTTCGCCCGTGCGCCGGGGTACACCATCCTGGTGGCGATCTTCATGCTGTCCCTGGCCGGCATCCCTCCAATGGCGGGCTTCTACGGCAAGTACTACATCTTCCTCGCACTGCTCGGGGAGGGCCACTACTTCCTCGCGGTGGTCGCCGCCCTGTATGTTGCGGTTGCGGCCTTCTACTACTTCCGGGTCATTCGGGCGTGCTGGCTGAGCCAGGGATCGGATACGCCGGCGGTGCTTGAAATGGGTCTCGGCTCGCGTGTCGCGCTGATAGGCAGCGGAGTTCTGACCGTCGTCATCGGGCTGTTGCCGCAGCGGTTCCTGGACCTCGCGGGAGAGTCCGTCCTCGCTGCTGTGAAGTAGCCGGTCGAGCGCTCCTTGCGTGGGTGCCCGACGCGCCGAATTCGACCGTCATTGCGTTGTCCCGGGCCGTGTCAGTGGGGACTCTCGGGCAGTTGGGAAGGAATGGAGACCGGTGCTTGAAACCATTGTTCAGAGTCTGGCCCCGCTCGGAGCGGGCGTCGCTTTAGCGGTGGCGATATATAGCGTCCATGGGTTTTTCGACCTGTTCTTTCCGCCCGCTACTTAGGAATTGCTGGTGGAGACGCTTGGACGACAATCCACAAAATCTTGGTCGAACGTGGTTGTCGAGATGTCCGACCGGCTCTTCGTTGGCTCGAAGCCGAGCTGGCGCAAAAGGCCACGATTGTGGCGAGTTAGTCTGGTTTCGTTTTCTTGGGCGCTCGTTTTGTTTGTTGCGTTCATTGTGGGTAGCCAGAACTACGCGGACGGATCGCAAAATGCGGGATCATCCCTACGTAAGGGGTATGGTCACCTGTTTTGACGAATTGCACGACCAACTTGAACATGCCATCTCAAGAAAAACATGCCATCTCAAGAAAGTCGAGTGAGCCCAAACAGTCAAGTACGAACAGCATTAGCATTGAAGCAGACCCTGAAGCCATGGCACGCCTCATGGAAGCTGTCGGTGATCTTCTCCGCAAGAGTGGCTCACGAACCGGCTAACCAACCCACCCCCTAGTAAGCGAGCACGTCCGCGCGATCAATCTCTGGTGACACCGCCACGGGTCACACCTGTCCCTGGTTCCGGTAGTGCGCTAAGAATCTCAATGTCAACCCCAAGAGCCTAATAAGACGCGAAGAGCTGCACTCTTACTGTGCTTTTTCGTCGATTCGGGCCAACTCGTGGCATGTCCCTACGTTTCAAGACCGAAATTGGCTTATTCTAGGGCTGTGGCTCGTGTTGTCTCTCGAACAACAGGGGTAGTTTTGTGTTCATGGTAGGAGAACCAATGGAAACATTCGCCAGCATCGTGCTTGGAGGCTCCTTGGCGATCGGCCTCGTTGCCAGCCTGTGGTATGGGGTAAGTTCGATAGCGCAGGACATTCAACTGCAATGCGTTACATCGACGCCGTCAGATGTCAACACCGACCAAGTTGCCCGTGAGAAATTCCTCAATCTACTTGGAGCGGCGAGTCAATCCATGATCGTTTACGACGACGGGAACAATATGCCTGATTCAATTTACCACAATCAGCATGTCATACACGCCGTGCGGGAGAAACTGGATGAGAATCCCCAGTTTCGGATGCGCTGCCTGTTTAACAGCAAGGACCCCTCCCCGTTCAGAGAGGCACTTTCTGCTTACGACGGCCGCGTGGCGATCAAGACCCGCAACCCTTTGCTACCTCCAATGGTTACCCACTTCAAAATCATCGACGGCGGCAGGAAAGCCTACCTCTCCCGTCATCCGTTTGCTTCGCCGGAGAGACGCTACAAAATGGTCGATTGCACCAAGGTCCCGGACAAGCATTCTGAGTATGTTCAAGACGTGATCCTAGGAAAACACATCAAGGGTTTCGATGCTGCATTCGCCCGGGCGTCCTAACCCTCGGCACTAGCAGCGACACTCTACCTCCAATGACCGACCTTACACAGTTCTTGCCACCGGTGCATACGTACGCAACCCTAGTGGCCTCGATCACACTTTTCGGGATGATGATAGCGAAAGCCAAGGAGCCCGCGAGCGAGATTACCAAGTTGCAGAAATGGGGTCCAGTCACTCTCGTCGGCGTTGCCTACCTGCATTTGTTCGCCTACCTGCTCTTTGTACTAGTGTGCCGTGCTAGCTTCTTGACATTTGGCCAAGAGATTTACCTGTGGGCGCATGGGGCGGTCCTGCTTCTTTTTTTCGTGGTAGGAGTCACACCTTGCAAAGAGTACCTAAAGAAAGTCGAGAGTTGGAAGCATTCTGAACCGTAGCCCAGCACCAGCTCGGCAGAACCTTCCGGGCTGGTACTTATTCTCTATGATTCCTCGCCAGAGCGAACACCCCTAGACGGCCTGAAATTCTGTTCAACTCCGTTTCACGCCACTACGCACCAGTTCCTTGTACAGCCGTCGCCGCTCACCCATCAGTGCGGCCACCCAGGTGTGCTTCTGGTCGATGGTGTTCTGGCTGCGGATGTTGTGTCGTCCGGTGAACTCCACGACATACCGATGCAGGTGCTTGGCACTCATCCTGCGGTAGGTGCCGTAGAGGCCGCGCTTGAGCATTGACCAGATACTCTCGATGCCGTTTGTATGCGCATCGCCGCGCACGTATTCACCGCCTCATGGTTCGGGATGCGGTCATACACTCGGCTCTCGTCGCTGTAGACCTTCGCGCCGAACTCGACAGCATCTTCGTAGAAACCACCTCAACCTGATTCACGTTCTCGACCGCTTTGGCTGAGCCAGGGATCGGATACGCCGGCGGTGCTTGAAATGGGTCTCGGCTCGCGTGTCGCGCTGATAGGTTGCGGAGTCCTGACCGTCGTCATCGGGCTGTTCCCGCAGCGGTTCCTCGACCTTGCGGGAGAGTCCGTCCTTGCTGCCGTGAAATAGCTGGTCGAGCGCTCCGCGCATGGGTGTCCGACGCGGCGAATCCGACCGTCATTGCATTGAAGACACCGCCCCGGTTCTGCTATCGTTAGAGCAGACTGCGGTAGCCGCCCAGAGCGTTTTCGAACCTCCGCAGCGTACCTCGACCCAAGACCAGGACAGACCGGTGCCGATCCGACCGCGCAACGCCTCAATCGGTGCGGCGTTGTCCCTGAGCGGAACGGTTCTGGGAGGCCTGCTGATCGGAGCGCTAGTCGGGGTGCGCTGGGATTGCAATCCAAAGGCTGCGGCCATCGGACTATTCCTCGGGATCGTTGTGGGCTTCTACAACCTGGCCAAAGCGATGTGGATTCAGCGATGACTTGGGCGGTTGTGGCAGGCTTGGCTTGCGGTTTGGCGACCGTGCTGATCTCCGAGGCGATCCTGAGATTTGGTGGCCCCGCTCTGCAGCACAGCCTGTTCCGCGTGCTGGCTACAGGCATTGCCCTGCGCACGCTGTGGGTCTTGGCATTGGTGGCCTGGTCCTTGAGCGCTGGCGTGCCCGATCCGCGTGCGTTCGTTCCCGGCCTGCTGGTGGGATATCTGACGGGTCAGGTCTTCGAGGGCATCCGCTACGGGAGGTACTTCGAGCGATGCTGAACGCTCAGCTTCCGTTTGCCTTTCTGGCGGCCTCTGGCACCGGAGAGGAAGAGGGCATCGCCGAGGTGGTAATGCATCACATCGCGAATAGCCCAGTCCACCTCCCGGCTTGGCTGGAACCGTACTTGGGCGACCTGTTCCATACACTGCACATCACCAAGGCAGTCATGATGATGCTCATTGCATCGACGCTGCTCATCGTGGTCATGGGAGTCTTCCTGCGGCGTCCCAAGCTGGGTTACTCCGCTCCGAGAGGCATGGCGAATGCCCTGGAAGCGATGGTGGTATTCGTGCGGGACGAGGTCGCCATCAGCAACATGGGCAAGAAGTGGGGCCGCCGGTTCACTCCGTTCCTGCTCACGCTGTTCTTCTTCATCCTGACCTGCAACATGCTGGGTCTCGTTCCCGGGGGCTTCACCGCGACCAGCAATCTCAATGTGACTGGCACGCTGGCCCTCATGTCGTTCTTCACGTTCCTCGTGACGGGTATCTACGCGCTTGGCCCCGTGGGCTACGTCAAGCACATGGTGCCGCAGGGCACGCCGCTCGTGATCGCGCCGGTCGTGGTGATCCTCGAGGTCATCTCGACGCTCGTGCGCCCTGCGGCGCTGATGATCCGCCTGGGAGCGAACATGACGGCCGGGCACATCGTCATCCTGATCATCCTGGGATTTATATTCCTGTTCCAGAGCGTGCTTGTCTCGGCCATATCGGTTCCGCTCGCGGTTGCCATCACGCTGCTGGAACTGATCGTGGCCTTGATCCAGGCCTATGTTTTCACCTTGCTGACTGCCTTGTACGTAGGGCTTCTCGTGGCGGACGAACACTGACAGGTCAGCAAACCTTTTCTATTTTCCACGGAGGAATCCAAGCAATGAGAAAAACATTCAACATTCTGTTCGCTGCGGCGATCCTGCTGGCGCTGCCGGCCCTGGTGTCTGCACAGGCGCCTGGCGAGGAAGCGGCCGAGGAGTCCGCCATCAGCGTCGGCGGGGGGCTCGTCGGTGTTGGCGCCGGCATCATCGTGGTCGGTGCCGGGCTGGGCATCGGCAGGTTCACCGCCGCCGCTGTCGAGAGCATCGCCCGCCAGCCGCAAGCTGCCAAGGACATCCAGAGCGCGTTCCAGCTGCCCTTGTTCCTGCTTGAAGGTGTCGCCGTTATCGGCCTCGGCGTCCTGTTCGTCGCCCTTCTGTTCTAGAGCGCTCCCGGGAGAACCCAATGGCCTCCGAAAACAGCAACGCCCTGCTCCAGTTCGAACCCGGTCTGATGATTTGGACCGCGGTGACGTTCCTGCTGACGTTCGTGGCGCTGCGGATGATTGCCTGGAAACCGCTCCTGGGCATGCTCGACGAGCGCGAGGGCCGCATCCGCGAGTCTCTGGAAAAAGCTGAGCGGGCCCAGGCCGAAGCGGAACGGGCGATTGCCGAGAACCAGGCCAACATGGAAAAGTCCCTGCGAAAGTCGCAAGAGCTTGTTGGTCAGGCGCAGCAGGAGGCCGAGCGCGTTCGCACGCAAGCCCGCGAGGACGCCCGGGCCGAAGCGAAGCGGATCCTCGAAGACGGGCGGCGGCAGCTCGACGTCGAGCGTCGCGCCGTGATTGCCGATCTTCGCCAGGAAGCCGCAGGCCTCGCCATCAGCGCTGCCGAGCAGCTGCTCAAAAGGAACTTGGGGCAGCAGGAGAACCGGCAGTTGGTCGAGGACTTCCTTGACCAGTTGCCCAAGCCCCGGGTCAACTGACAGTGGCATTACGCGAGGGATCGCCGGCCTCGCGCCCTTGGGCAGGTACTTGCCTTGTTGCGGTGCTGGCCCTGCCCGGCGCCTCGCAAGCGATCGCCCAGCCGGTTACGCACGGTCCGATTCTGGGACGGCTGTCCTCCAGCGGGGTCGCGGTTTGGGCCCGAACGGGCGCTCCGGGGGCATTTCGCGTGCGGTACGGCTTGGCCCCCGACTCCCTGGAACGGGTTTCCGACCCGGCGAGGACGGAGCCCTTTCGTGACAACACGGGTTGGGTGCGGCTGGCCGGGCTGGCGCCAGGCACGCGCTACTTCTATTGCCTCGAAGCGGACGGGCAGACTCCTCCAGTAGCCTCGTTCCGAACCCTGCCGTCGGCATCCGACGTCTCGCATCCCGAACACAATCCGCGAGGGCTGTTCAATTTCAGCTTCGAGTTCGCTTGTGGAAACAAGCAGGACGGCGGAGGGCAACCGGCGTTTCGAACGATGCTGAACCGCCTCGACGGACGCATCGACTTCGCAATCCAGAACGGTGACTGGCTCTACGAAGAGGCGCGCGACTACCCGGCGTCGGAGTGGACGAAGGCTGCCGGCGCGGAAAGCCTGCCGCGACGGTTGAGAGTTGCCCCGACGCTTGCAGGGGTCTGGCAGAACTACAAGCTGTACTTGCAGCGCGGTGCGGACCTGGCGGCTTGGCACCGCGAGGTTCCCAGCTTCTTCGTCTTCGACGATCACGAGATCCTCGGCGACGTGAACGGTGCCGGCACTGTGGGATTGCGCAGCCGGAGAGCCGTGTTCCGCGATATCGGTGTCCAAGGCTGGTACGACTACCTCGGCTGGGCCAACTTCGTGCACTGGCGCCAGGAAATCCGACTGGGCAGGGCGCGGTTGTCGAAGGGCGAGCCGGTCCTGCACGACGAAGTGGGCGACTTCGAATCACTGAACCTCGAAGAGGCGGCGACCCTGACTGTCCATTGGGGGGAGCCCGACGCCGGTGTGAATGAGAAGGCGCTGGATACCCAGGGCGGCGATCCGAATGCCGGCGTCTACGGAATCGAGGAGATTCTAGACAGCCAGCGCCTTCGCATCCGCCCCGCGCCTGCCCAGGACAGCGTCTCCTCGTATTCCATCGGGCGACTCAACTATTGGAGCCGGACTGTGGGCAATGCCGAGTTCTTTTTCCTCGACACGCGCAGCCACAGGCAGGTGCATGACAAGGCCGACCCTTTCCGTCCGGGCCTTTCGATGCTTGGTGGCAGGCAAAAGACCTGGCTCACGAGATCGATGGCGTCGTCTCCCGCCGACTTCCTGTTTGTCGTCTCGTCCGTCAACCTGATGATTCCGCACGTCGGCCCGGGCATGGGCGGGCCGAACAAGGATGAGGCTTGGACGGCGCTCGCGGCGGAGCGCGAGGAGTTGATCGAGTTCTGGGACGGGCTCGGCAAGCCCGTTTTCGTGCTCACCGGTGATTTGCACAACAGCTTCGCGATTCGGATCACCGACACCGTCTGGGAGTTCGCCTCCGGACCGCACAGTTCTGGCAATCATCCGCTGGCGTCGGAAGCTGGCCGGCCGCCGAATGGAGCCTTCCAGTCCCGCGGCAGGACGGCGCGAATTCGCTGGTCGACATTCTTTCTCGATGATTCCGGCTTGCGCAAACGGCCTGTCTACTGCGTGGTGAAGGTCAACAATGTCTTTGACAATCCCGACCGCGAGGGGCGATCGCGCTGGGTGGCGTACCCTCGCCCGCAGGTCGTCTTCCAGTACTACGACGGCCTGACCGGCGAATTGCTGTACGCGGAATCGATTCTGGCCGAGGCTGCGCGGGAGTGACAGTCACGGCGGAGCACGGCTCCTGGAAGAGCCCGATCACCTCCGATCTCGTGGCCGCCGAGTCCGTTCGGCTGAACGAGCCGCGCATGGACGGGGACGCGATCTACTGGCTGGAAGGACGGCCGGACGAGCGTGGCCGCACAGTTCCCGTCCGACGGGGTCCGGACGGCTCGGTCGAGGACGTGTTGCCTTCTCCGTGGAACGTGCGCACCCGCGTCCATGAATACGGCGGCGGCGCATACACCGTGGAGGCCGGGACGCTGTACTTCGCGGAGAACCGGGATCAGCGGCTGTACCGCAAGCATTCCCGGGGGACACCCGAGCCGCTGACACCGGAAAGCGCCTCCCGGTATGCGGACATCGTGGTTGACGTCCCGCGGAACCGGTTGCTCGCGGTCTGCGAAGACCATGCGAAGACCGGGTCCGAAGCGGTCCAATCGATCGTCTCGATCGACTTGCAGCGTCCGGCCCTGGCGCCGCGCGTCTTGGTCTCTGGGGCCGATTTCTACTCCAACCCGCGGCCCAGTCCGGATGGGTCCCGGATTTGCTGGCTCGAATGGCACCATCCCAACATGCCGTGGGACGGCACTGAGCTGTGGACGGGCGAGTTTTCCGCCGATGGAGACGTGGTCGCTCGCCACAAGGTGGCAGGGGGCCCAAGCGAGTCGGTATTCCAGCCCCAATGGTCTCCCGACGGGACGCTGCACTTCGTATCGGACCGTAACGGATTCTGGAATCTCTATCAGCGGCTCAGGAGCCGCGACGTTCCGTTGCACGAGCGCAACGCCGAGTTCGGATTGCCGCAGTGGGTCTTCGGGATGTCGACGTTCGGATTCTCTACGGACGGGAGGGTCCTTTGCGCCTATTGCGAGAAGGGAGTGTGGGGTCTGGGCCTTGTGATACCCGACAGGGAGTTCGCGCCCGTTGACACGCCATATAGCCAGATCGACGACATCATCGTACGGGGCAGCACCGCGGTGTTTCGAGCGGCTTCGCCAAGCGAATCGTCCTCGCTGGTCCGTCTTGACCTGGCATCTGGCGAGAGCGAGGTGCTCAGGCGGTCATCGGCGCCACCGGATGAGATCCGCAAGTACTTCTCCCTGCCCGAGCCGATCTCCTGCTCCGCACCTTCCGACGAGAGCGACGTGTATGCGTTCTACTATGCTCCGCAGAACCCGGATTTTGTCCCCCCGCCAGGAGAGAGGCCCCCGCTGATCATCCGGCTGCATGGCGGGCCGACCGGGGCGGCGAGCAGCGCCCTCCAGCTTACGATCCAGTTCTGGACCAGCAGGGGCTTCGCCTTTGTCGATCTCAACTATGGGGGAAGCACCGGATTCGGCCGTGCGTATCGCGAAAGAATCAACGGCGAGTGGGGAGTGAGCGACGTTGCGGACACCGTGCAGGCCGCACGCTCTCTCGCCGCCCTGGGACTGGCCGATCCCTCCCGAATGATCGTGAAGGGAGCCAGTGCCGGAGGCTACACCGTCCTGCGCTGCCTCTCGTGCTCTGACCTGTTCGCGGCGGGAGCCTCGTACTACGGAATCGGGGACTTGCGGGCGCTGGCAGAGGATACCCACAAGTTCGAATCGCGGTATCTCGACAAGCTCGTCGGTCCCTGGCCGGAGGCGGAATCGCTGTATTCGGAGCGGTCGCCGCTTTGCTCCGCCGCCGACTTCGAGGCCCCCACGATATTTTTCCAGGGGTCCGAGGACGAAGTCGTCCCGAAAGCGCAGGCTGTCGCGATGGTTTCGGCCATGCGGAATAACAACGTACCCGTCGCGTACTACCTGTTCGAGGGCGAGTCGCACGGATTCCGGGACGGGGAGAACATCAAGCGGGCCCTCGACGCCGAGCTCGGCTTCTATGGGACGTTCGTCCTGAAGGCGGGCCTGCGGGGGCTGCTCGGGGGTACCTAGCTCAAGCCGGTTGAGGGTGCTGGAGCCGGCCAGCGGATGGCCCCGGGCGCGCTTCCGCAGGCGGCGTTCGCCGCTGAGGTCGTCACTACCCACAGCGAGCGCGAGGCCGAACAGGCGTTGGACGAGTAGGCGCCCAGTGGATTTCGAGATCCTTCGCCACTTCACCGTCGACTCGGCTATTGCTCGATCCCCTCGATCCGGACGATCGGGCGCACCGCAAGCGGGTCCAGTTCCCGAGCCATTCCGGGCAATCGGGACACACCTCTGCGGTCGGCAGCCAAGGTAGGATTTTACATAAAGCAATCGTTTCTGGTGGTCGGGAAAGACACCGATCTACCATCTGATATAACTGATATAAAATAATATATGAAAAATTCCAAAATCGCTTGCATTCCGGTTTCGAGTGTTATTGTAAATCACATGAAACGCACATTTACAACTCCATTACCCCTTGGAGCCGCAATGCTGGCAACCGCCGACCACGCGGCCGCACAAGCAACACCCAGTCATGAGGGGACCCACCCAACCGCCGGCCAGGCGGTCGGACGGATCTCCATTACCAACCTGAGCAATCAGACGCTCGCTCCAATCGTCGTGGCAACGCACCGCCCGGGTGTGACGCCGATCTTCGTGCCGGGCGAAGCTGCCAGCAGTGAATTGGCGACGCTGGCCGAGACGGGCAGCCCCCAGGCCTTCAGGTCATGCTGAACACCGATTCCAGCGTGCTCTTCGCAACGCATCTGGCTGGCATGTCCACCGTCATCCCGCCCGGTGAGACGGTCAGCGGCGACATCGTGTTCGACTACGGCCATCGGTCCGTGTCGGTCGCGGGAATGCTCGTGTCGACCAACGACGCCTTCGTCGCCTACAACGGAACCGAGATTCCGACGGTCGGGACCAACACCTACTTGGCCCATGCCTGGGACGCGGGCAGTGAGGCCAACACCGAGGCCTGTACGGATCTTCCGGGACCTCCGTGTGCCGAGGACAGTGGCAACGCCCGCGTCACCGAAGACGCCGAGGGTATCGTGTTTATCCACCGTGGGATCCACGGCACGGGAGACGTGACCCCGTCCCGGTACGACTGGCGCGGTCCGGTTGCGAAGATCACGGTCTCCGGTATCGATCACGGCGTTCCCAACCACCACCTCCACTAGGAGTGGCAATGCAGGCAGGCAGCCAGTCCTGGATGGTGCAAGCAATTGCAATGAACCACGCGAAGGAGATGTCACATTGGGCATCAAGGGCGGCGCGACCGGAGACTTCCTGCCTGGTCTCAGACCCAATCCGGCCGCGCCGCCGACTATTTCACAGAGCAAACTGCGCGGCCCCAGTCGCGCTCCCGAAGGCGGCGTTCGCCGCTGAGGTCGTCGCTATCGGAGGACATGCGGCCGCCGTCAGAGCGGACCCGTACCTGGCGGCGGCCCTGATAGGCCAGATCGATAACTTGCTGGGCTGATTTATGTGGCGATTTCGACTGCCAGTGGCACTTAATCAGGTGGCCTCTGCGTACCGGACACCTACATTTCGCATGCTGAAATTGAGGTTGACAGCGGTTGATGTCAGGGTGTCGCATGCGTCGCTGGAGGCGATATGCCTGAGTGGTTCAACACTCCTGTCATCATTCTTGCGATCCTCGCGATTGGGCACCTTATTTGGAATGTATCCGAATGGGAGCAGAAGACCGATCAGGTGCGTAGAGGGATGCCCAGCGCGATCAAGAGAATCCAGAAGGACATCCGGGGGCTGCGGAAAGACATTTCGGAACTGAGAGAACAGGTCCAGAGGCTACTTGATCGGCTCCCACCCAGGCTCGTTCCTCCCGAAGGCACTGTCGAGGAGAAGCTCCGGGTGTTTTTCCGGCCTACGAAGATCGTGAGGCCTGCAGCGATACAGTAGACTCTGATCTAGGTTCGGGTATTCTATGGGAGTGGAACGGGCAACCAAAGAGACTGCGCTGCTGGTGTGGAATAGCATGGTGGGTAATGACCGGATGAGTCGTTACTACGGCTATCTCGCTGTACACCATAAGCGCTCGAACAGGGTCTGGAGGTGGATTGCCGCGCTCTTGTCGTCCGGTTCGGTCATTGCGTTCTTCCTCAGGGAGGAACTGGATTTCTTGGTGCCACTTGCATTTGTTGTGGCGGCAGGACTGAATATCTGGCTTGCCGAGAGCAAGACGACTGACTCACTTGCGTACTGCCTTGACATCCACCGCCAACTATCGCGCCTGAGTGTCGAATGGAAGAATCTGTGGGCTGATGTCTACCAAGAGCGAGATTCCGTGATCAGGGAGCGATGGAAGGATCTCGAAAAGCAAACTTCGACTGTGATATCTGAGGCTCCGGCGAAGGCAAGCCTTGATGAAAAGCTTGCTACTCGTAGTGAAGAAGAAAGTTACAAGTATTGGGAGGAAGTGCATGCCCAAGCCTAGTCCGCAGAAGGACACCATTCGGAAAGGGAACGAATGGCCCAAGCCAACCAGTCCCCCACCCCCACCGCCACCACCGCCGCCGAAGAAATAGCGTTTTCCCCAAAGTCGATGGGGTGGCGGCAAGATTTTACATCGCGATGTGGCTACCGTGAAAGACTCCCCTACCGGGCCCTAGACCGCTATTTTCGGCACTATCGTATTTAATCCCCTTGGTGAGAAATCCGCGCTACCGCGCTCGACTCCGTCTGCGCCGGCACCGGGCGTGTCCAGGCCCCGGTTGTCTCAACGCGTTAATCCGTGCGCCGACCCTTCACGGCGATACCGAGCCGCCTGATTTTCTGGTTCAGCGTGGACAGCGGAACCTGCAGGCCCTTGGCGGTCTCGGTTTGGTTATATCCGTGCTTTTCCAGTTCATCCAGCAGGAGACGGCGCTCGAAGCCCTCGACTATCTCCGACAAGCTCGCGCCTGACCGGCGCTGAAATCCCGAAGGATCGGCGTGCGAGGACTGGCTGTTCCCCTTCAGGACAGACGGAGGCAGCACATCGGGCGTGAGTTCCTCACGGTTCGCGAGGACGACTGCTCGCTCGACCGTGTTCCTGAGCTCCCGCACGTTGCCGGGCCAGCTGTGGGCCTGCAGGATGCGCAGCGCCTCCGGGGTGAATCGCAGAGTGGGATTCCGCTCGTGGTCTAGGAAATGGTGCTTCTCTCGCCGGCAGAAGTGGGTGAGGAATTCGTCAACCAGCGGAGCGATGTCGTCGGTCCTATCCCGTAGCGGAGGCACTACAATCCCGATCACGTTCAAGCGGTAGTAGAGATCCTCCCTGAATCGGCCCTCGTCCACCGCCGCTTTCAGGTCGGCGTTGGTTGCTGCCACAATGCGCACGTCCGCCTGGACCGGATTGTGCGATCCGACTGGTACGAATTCGCGCTCCTCGATCACGTGTAGGAGCTTTGACTGAGCCTCTGCGGTGAGCGTGCTCACCTCGTCGAGAAAGATCGTGCCCTCGTTCGCGATCGCGAAGCATCCCTCGCGATGACGGGCCGCCCCGACAAACGATCCCTTGACGTGGCCGAAGAGTGTCGATTCGAGGATCTCGGCCGGGATCGTTTCGGAATTGACCGTGACGAACGGTTTGTCCGCGCGTGCCGACCGCTCATGGACCGCTCTGGCCACGAGTTCCTTTCCGGTGCCGCTCTCCCCGGAGATGAGCACCGTGGAACTCGTTGGCGCGACCCGATCGATCAGCGCGAAAACATTCTGCATCGCCTGCGACCTGCGCACCAGCTTTTCGACCGAACCGGAGCTGCCGAGCTGGCTGCGAAGGCGGGCGTTCTCCGCTTCGAGGCTGCGGCGTTCGAGGATTTGTCGGATTTCGAGGAGCAGTTGCCTGTTGTTCCAGGGCTTGGTGAGAAAATTCGTAGCTCCGAGCCGGGTGGCTTCCACGGCGGTTTCGATCGACCCGAAAGCGGTCAGCATCACCACCGGGAGGGCCCCATCGATCTTCCGGATTTCATGCAGCACCTCGAGGCCCGGACGGTCCGGCAACATCAAGTCGAGCAACACGAGGTCTTGGGGCTCGCTTGCGATTGATTCGAGGCACTCGCCCGCCGTTGCGGCCGAACTGGCTTGGTATCCCTCCGACTCAAGCAGCAGCCGCAGGCTTTCGACGATCGCCGGCTCGTCATCGACGACCAGGATGCGGCCGGCGGATGGGTGGCTTTCAGTCGCGGCGACTCCGTCAGGCATGAACAGGCTGCTTGGCTAGCGGGAACGAGAGGGTGAATGTTGTCCCCTCGCCCGGAGCGCTCTCGACCGAGATCGAGCCGGAATGCTCCCGGACAATACCGTAACTCACAGCCAGGCCCAGCCCCGTCCCGCGACGCACGTCCTTCGTTGTGTAGAACGGATCGAAGATGCGCCGACGGACGCTCTCGTCCATGCCGGTGCCCGTATCCGAAACAAGCACTTCCACTAGCGGGGTGCTCTCCGCGTCCGCGGAGACGCGGCATGCAATCCGCAACGTGCCGCCAGATGGCATCGCGTCCCGGGCGTTCAGGAAGAGGTTCAGGAACACCTGTTCCAGTTTCCGCCGGTTAGCCACCACGGGGACATCGCGGTCCAGGTCCTGTTCCACGGTCACACCAGCCAGGCGGAGCTGTGGTGCGATCAGGTCGAGGATGCCTCGAACGGCGGCGTTCAAGTCGCACGGAGCCATGCTGGACTCGGACGTGCGCGAGAAATCCAGGAGCGAACTCACGATCTCGCTGGCCCGGAACGTCTGCTCGGTCATTTTCCCGAGCATCTCGGCCTCCTCGCTTCCCTGCGTGAACTTGGAGGCGAGCAGCTGCGAGTAGCTGGAGATCACGGCGAGCGGCGTGTTGACCTCGTGAGCCACCCCGGCCGCGAGCAGCCCGACGGAACTCAGCCGGTCGGCGCGCACGACGCGTTCCTCAAGTTCGATCCGATCGGTGACGTCATCCAGGATCACCAGGCGGCCGATTCGACGGAAGTCCTTCGCGATCAGCGGTGCGACCGCGAGGTTGATCACGCGCTCCGGCGCCGCAGTCGGATCGCTGGGACGAAACTCGGCGGGGAAGTCGGCGGCCCGCAGTCGGAACTTGTAGGCGTTGCCCGTGCCCGACTCGTCCTGGCACGTCTCGAACTCCTCGACCAGCGAGGCAGGCAGCAACTCGCGGACGTCGCGGCCCACAGCTTGGTCACGAGCGATATGGAAGCCCAGTTCGAGATGGGTGTTCCAGTTCTGCACGCGCCCTTCCATGTCGAGAACAAGGATGCCGACGGAGAGCGACTCGACGATGTTCTCGTTGTAGTCCTTGAGGATCTGGTACTGCGTCGCCTTGGCCTCGAGCGAAGCGTACAGGCGGGCATTCTCCAGCGCGATGGCGAACGGACCTGCCACGGTTTCGACCAGGGCCAGGTCATCGCTCGTGAGAAAGGAGCCGCTGCTGGCCAGGCCTAGTCCGATCCATGCCAGGGTCTTGCCATGCATGCGGCACGGCACAAAGTGCCGGCAGCCCAGCTCGGCGAGGGATTCCGGCAGGTCCGTCGACGGATCCGAAATCACGATTGCGCCTTGCTCGCTCGTCCCCAGTTCGGCCACGGGCCCCAGGTCCAGGTCAGATGTGCTGGATGCCTCGTTGGCCCCGCTGCTGTAGAGCACGCCGAATCTTGTGCCGTCGGCCTCGGAGTTGGCCTGCGGTACGAGCACGGTGACGCGGTCCACTGCCAGCGTGCGGCCCAGACGCTCGCCCACGGTCGCCACCATGCGGGCGAGATCGGATTCGGCCGCCAGCGCGGCGGCGAAAGCTGCCAGCGTGCGGCGGTCATCATAGCGGTCCCGGTACGCGCGCCGCTCAAGCCCGCGCAGGATCCAGTCGCGGATTGGAGCGAAGACCAGGGCCGCCAGGGTCAGCGAGCCCAGCCAGACGAGCGGGCCGTAGCGTTCCAGCCAGACCGGAGTCGAGCCGCTGCCGAAGAGGCCCGCGTAGCCGATTGCCAGCAGGAGGCCGCAGGTCAGGGCGGAAGCGAGCGAACGTCGCCAGACGAGTTCGAAGTCCATCAGCCTGAAGCGGACCAGGGCCACGCCGATCGAGGCCGGCAGGAGCGCGAGGGAGAGCACTGCGAAGGCCTGGTTGGGTCCGGGTGCGAAACCGGCCAGATACGGGATGGCGTAGAACGCGCCGAACGGAACGATTGCCGTGACCGAGCCGAACAGCAACCATTTCAGTTGCAGTTGGAGAACCGGGTTTTCCACAGTTCTCACTGCTGTCCAGATCAACGCCGCGCCCGTCAGGAAGTTGGCTGCGAGCAGCACTAGCGGAACCGAATCGAAGAACCCGACCATGGCGGGATCCCCGATGCCTTCCGCGACCCAGCCGCCCGCGGCGGCATGGTGTGCCGATCCGACGGCGACCGCCAGGCCATACGCAATGCGAGGCAAGGCCCGCTGGCGCGGCGTCCCGGTCGGGTAGCGCGCACAGAAATCGAGGAAGAGGGGCGGCATCAGCAGCAGCGCCCAGACATCGAGCCAGTACACCAGCCTGTCGAAGATGTCGAACTGGCCTGTCGCGCTCAGCGAATACACCGCCAGCGAAGCGAGGCAAAAGGCATAGAACCGGGTAGTGGTCGAATTCACCTGGCAGCGCTGGTAGACCATCAGCCCGATCAACGCGAAGGCCCAGCCAAGAACCAGGAGGAATCCGGCTACAGCACCGCGGCTCGCGCTCTCGCCAATCACGACCGAAAAGAGGTGAGGCTGCCCGTCCCGCTCCACCTCGTATTGCGTGCGAGACCATGCCCCGACCTCGGTCAGGACCCGGGTGGCGTCGAGAGCCTCGGCGACGCGCCGTCCGCCGATGGAAATCAAGATGTCACCCGGCCGCACTCCCACCAGTGCGGCCGGGCTTTCGGACTCGACCCACGAAGCCGTGACTCCGTCCTCCGAGTCGGTCCACATGACCCCGTCCTCCGGCACCCCGAAGCGACCGCGCTCTGCCCAGTTGGCAAGCGAAACTGCAGCCAGTGCCATCAAGACGACGGCGCCGACTACCGACCGCTTCGATAATCTGCGAAACCGGACCATGTAGTCTGGCAACTGCCTCCACCTATAAGCAGGGACAGTACCTCTTGCTATCCACTATATGTCAACTCGAACCGGGATTCCAACAGAAAATATGCGGGATTAACTCTTTGACTTCAAAAGAGTTGCGAATCACGGACGGGGACAATGCTATGAAAATTGGGATTCCAATTATGGAATTTAATATTCCACGTTTTGCCACCCAATTCGGGCAACCGAATCGCAGGAATTGAGAGTCGCAATCCGCGACTCTTTTCGAGGGTTCCGGACTAGCTTTGCGACGCGGCCAGAGCCTGATCGATGTCCCAGATCAGGTCGTCGATATCCTCGATACCGACCGAGACGCGCACCATGTCTTTCGTCACGCCGGCAGCCGCATGGTCGGAGTCGCTGAGTTGCTGGTGGGTTGTCGTCGCCGGATGAATGACGAGGCTCTTCGCGTCCCCGACATTGGCCAGATGCGAAAAGATCTCCAGGGCGTCGATGAACTTCCGCCCGGCCTCCAGGCCACCCTTGATGCCGAACGTGAACACCGCGCCTTGGCCCTTGGGAAGGTACTTCTTCGCGAGGGCGTGGTAGGGGCTTGAGGGCAGGTCGGCATGGTTAACCCACGTCACCAAGTCGTGCGTCTCGAGGTAGGTAGCGAGGGCAAGGGAGTTGGAGCAGTGCCTGTCCATCCGGAGGGCGAGCGTCTCCAGGCCTTGCAGGAACAGGAAGGCGTTGTGTGGCGACATGCACGGACCCAGGTCGCGCAGGCCCTCGACGCGGCACTTGAGGATGTACGCGAGATTTCCGAATGTCTCGGAGAACACCATGCCGTGGTAGCCCGGGCTGGGCTCGGAGAGCATCGGAAACTTGCCGTTGGTCCAGTCAAACTTCCCGGAGTCCACGATCACTCCGCCGATCGAGGTACCGTGTCCTCCGATGAACTTGGTTGCGGAGTGCACGACAATGTCCGCTCCGAACTCGATCGGCCGGCAGAGGTGCGGCGTTGCGAAGGTGTTGTCGATCATCAGCGGGACGCCGGCTTCATGCGCGATTTTCGCGACGCCCTCGATGTCAATGACGTTCATCCTGGGGTTCGCGACCGTCTCGATATAGAGCAGCTTGGTCCGGTCCGTAATCGCCTTGCGGAAGTTGTCGAGGTCGTCAGGGTCGACGAAGATCGTGTTGTATCCCAAGCGGCGGAAGGTTGTATCGAACTGCGTGTACGTGCCGCCATAGAGCGTGGCTGACGACACGATTTCATCCCCGGTCTGGCAGAGGCCGGAAATGGCGAGCAACTGGGCGGCTTGGCCGCTGGCGGTCGCCAGCGCGCCGATTCCGCCCTCGAGAGACGCCATGCGCTCCTCGAACACCCCATTGGTGGGATTCATGATCCGGGTGTAGATATTGCCGAATTCCTGCAGCCCAAAAAGCGCGGCAGCGTGGTCGGTGTCGTTGAAGACATACGAGGTGGTCTGGTAGATCGGGACGGCCCGAGCGTTCGTCGCCGGGTCCGGTCGCTGGCCGGCATGGAGGGAGCGGGTCTGGAAGCCAAGTTGGCGTTCTGGTTGATCAGGCATAAGCACGTATGGTACCGAGACTTGCTCTCACCGATCAAGCGGTTTGAAGCGGTCGACGTGCATGGAAGACTCGCGCTGCGTCAGCCGGAACCGGCAACAGATCCGATGGAACTCGGGTGGGGCGTCGCAAGGGAACGCCCCCCGATGCCTTCTGGACCAGCGCTTTGCCGCCCGAGCGCGAGTCCAAGCGTGCCGGAGGTCAAGACCTCAACCTGCTTCCACCACGCTGTCGGAACCAGCAACGGGCTCCTTGGCAGGGCGGTTCGCTGCGGAATTGCCGGGGGATTCCAGTTTGTAAGCGAGGGCGGCAGCGAATCTGGGTTCACCCAGGTCCTCGATCTGCCATTGAGCCCGGGGCGCGTGGGGGAACCGGAACGATTCTGACTTGGTGCCGTACAGCATGCCCGCTGGGACTTCGAACCTCGATGGATTGAGGGAGAAGCCCGTGCCGAGAGCCTTGATCAGGGCCTCCTTGATCGTCCAAAGGGTGAAGAACAGGTGGATCTTGCGATTTCCGGTTGATTTCGCGAGGGCCAACTGTTCGCGCCGCCCAAATACCGTTTCGCCGATTCCGTCGAGGTCTCGACGAGCAACGCGCTCTTCCACGTCCACGCCAAGCTGCCGTCGCGGGGCGAACGCGATCAGCCCGTGCATTCCGCTGTGGCTGACATTGAAACTGGCGACAGACGGCGTGCCATCCACGATGGCGAACGGCTTGCCATGCTCCAGGAAACCGAACGCAAGCTGGTCGTTCGTGCAGGCTAGCCGTTCGCAAAGGTTAGCCCGTAGCGCGGCCCGGCACAGCGCGAACTGACGCCGGGGGCGATCGACGAGAAACTGGTGCCACCGGTCTCGCTCGTTGAGGTCGAGCCAATCGAAGGCTGCCTCCTCGCGAGCGGAATCGGGGGCAAGGTCGACGTGGACGACGGACACATCGCCAACCACCCTGAATGGACTCCACCACTGCTCCCCAGGGGGTGTCATGAGCCGTCGCCTCCAGTGGGTGCCAAGGTCACCTCGCGCAGGTACTCGCCGATCCCGCGGCCCCGGTCCCACTGGGACGGGTAACCCAGCGAGACTTCCTGGAAAGGAACGCCGTCGACCCACGAAGTTCCGCGGATGTGGAGATGACCGAAGATCACTGCCCGTGCCTTGAAGCGCTTGTGCCATCCGCGCGTGCGCCGGGTGCCGCACCACGGTGTGAATCGCGGAACGCGAGGCAGCACGGCATGCTGCTCTTCGAGAGGGTAGTGATTGATCAGGACCTTGGGAAGATCGGGCGGGTGCGCTTCGAGCCGTGCCGCAGTCTCCGCACACAGGGCGGCGCACCAGGCGGCTCGGTCGGGGAAAGGGTCCGGGTGGAGCAGATACTCGTCAGAGCATACGGAATGACCCTGCCGAGCCCAGGCAATCACCTCGTCGGCGCCGACGCTGCTAGGACGGAAACTGTAGTCGTACAGCAGGAACAGCGGGGCGATCAGCACGCTTCCGGTCGGATGCGGAAACACCGGATACGGATCCTTCGGTGTGATCACACCGTGGCAACGAGCGACCTCGACTAGCTTGTCGTAGAGTGCGACGCCGCGAAGTTCGCCCGTGCGCCCCGGCACTGTCCACAGCTCGTGGTTGCCCGGGACCCACACAAGTTGCTTGAACTTTTTCGTCAAAACAGAAAAAGACCAATCAAGCTGGACCAGACCGTCAACGAGATCTCCCGCCAGGATCAGCCAGTCGTCCGGGTAGTCCGGGAGGGAACTGAGCGCTTCCCGGTTGAGGGGATGCGACAAATGCAGGTCCGATAGCGCCCACAACCTCACATGGACACCTGCGAACGTTCGTCAAGGGCCGGGGACCGATCTCCAGCCGTGGGCGCCTGTATCGTGGCATGCGCGCGCCCCGATGCCACGGCGAAAAAACCGTAACGGCGGTGGCACCGGGTTCGGCTAGCTTGCAGGAAAACGGGGAGCGCCTCGCACGTCAAGGGCCTGCCTCGATCTGGCCAGCGAATTCTCGATCTTGCCCGGCAGGGCATTTACCCCATTGACGGATAGAGATTCGTTGCCCCGGCACGGGCTGGCGAACAGGGATCTCCACCTTCTCCACCACCTCTCCGAACAACCTGGGTGTCCGCGACCATCATCCAGCTTCCCCGCCTACGACGGCCTCGTCTTCGGCTGCCCGCACGGCCATTCCCTCGACCGCGGCCTCGAGCGGAGACACACAGATCTGCTCGCCCTCTTCGATCCCACCACGGATCAGAACTACCTCGCGCTCGCGCCGCAGGATGTCGACCGTGCGGAATTGCAGGCGTCCGCCGCTATCGACCACGAAGACCGTGTCATCATTCCGCATAGCGAAGCGTGGAGCGCGAATCACGTCGCGCACGCGAATCCCCTGGATTTCGGCCTTGACGAACATCCCCACCGCCAGCGGCGGACGGGAACCGCCCGTCCGCGCGTAAGGGTCCTTCACGCGCGCGATCGCCATGACCATTCTCGTGCGAGGATCGATCTCCGCCTCCGTGCGCACGATGCGGCCCTGCCAGGTGTAGTCCCTGCCCGCGAAGCGAGCCGTCAGCTTGACGGCCGGACCGTTCTCGCTCGTAGTCCCGTCTCGGTACGCCAGAGGCAGGCGGCAGTACTCGAGTTCGGCATTGGGGATCGGCAGCCGAACTTCGGCGACGTCTACCGCATACAGCGTGGCGAGTGCCATTCCGCGCTGCACGAACTGGCCTAGATCGACCTGCTTGGATCGGACGCGCCCGGCGAACGGCGCGCGCAGCACAGTGCGTTCCAAGTCATATTCGGCTTGCTCCAAGGCGGCTTCGGCCGCAGCCAGGCTTGATCGCACCTCGCCAATCTGCGGTTCCCTGAACAGTAGCGGCGAGGGCTCGCCCTCCCCCAGGGCTTCCCATTCCTTGCGAGCGATGTCGGACTGCTGCTGCTCGGTCAATAACCGCAGCTTGGCCTGGTCGATCGCGGCCCGAGCGCGCACGATGGCTAGTTGGTAGTCGCGCGAGTCGATCTCCAGCAGAACGTCGCCCTCGTCGAAGAATCCTCCGGCGGCGAGCGACGGGGACACCTTTGTCACTCGCCCGGAAATCTCCGGAACCAATTGAGACTCCGTGCGCGGAGTGACCGTGCCCTCTGCCAGGACGGTGAGTGTCAGGGCGGTCTTCTCGGCCGGGATCACGCGCACCAGAGGGGGTTGCACGACCGCCGGGATCGGTTCCGGCTGCTCGTACGAATCGATCAGCGCCTTTGCCACGAAGCCTCCAACGGCGAGGACGAGCAGCGGCAGCAGGCCCATGAGGGCGAGTCGGAGCTTGTTCACGGCATTCCCCTATCGCGTTACAGCAGGAACAACCCGAAACCGTCGAGTCCCAACCGAATCCGCGTCCGAGCGCGAATCGCAACGGTTCCCGAAGGCCCCCAGTCGCTGGTTGGGAATCGAGCAGGTCCGTTGAACTGGGAACCGCTTCCGGGAATCCACGGTCAATTCTATGGGGATTATATACGACAGTGCCCAGTCAGGCCGCTCTCGCATACGGTTCTGGAGCAACGCACGGCCCAACGGCCCACGTTAGCGCTCCGGCGGCGAGAACCCCTGCCGCCACGATGTTGATCGCGGCCTCCACGTCGCGATCCATCTTCAGTCCGCAAGCATTGCAGCGGTAGGTCTCCGATTTGCGGGGTCTAGTCCTGCTTGCCATCGCTGGCGGGATCGGCCGGCCGCCTGACGATTTGCGGTTTGTCCGAACGTTCGTGTTCTTCGCCGCTTTCCCCATACAGTTCCGAGATCCGTGCCTTGATTCCAGCGAACTCGCTGCCCGAGAGCGCGTAGGCCGGTTGATCGGGCAGCAGTTCGTCGATGGCCTTCTGCAGGAGCGCAACGCGTTGTTGCGACAGCGGGTGGGAGCTGAACGCCGCAGAGATGGATCCCTTCCGCCCCTTCTCCAGCGCGCTCAGGCGCTCGAAAAACCCGACCATGGCCAGCGGGTCGTAACCGGTCTTGTAGAGGTACTGCATTCCCAGGAAGTCCGCCTTCTTCTCGAATGTGCGCGAGAACTTCAGGAATGTCAGGGGCAGCGCAAGCCTGGCGGCGTTCACGGCGACCATGGTGCCCCAGTTGTAGCCGCCAAATCCTTCGAGCATGACCTGAGCCGTCATGCTGGTCAACTGCGTGCGGCTAACCTGGCGTGTGCCGTGGCGGCCCGCGATATGCGCGATTTCATGGGCCATCACTCCAGCGAGTTCGGCCTCGTCCCGAGCGAATTGAATCAAGCCGGAGTTGACATAGAAGAAGCCTCCGGGCAGGGCAAACGCATTGACCGTCTCGTCAAGCACAACCCGGATTTCCAAAGGCACCTTGACATCGGAGTTCCTCCCCAGGTTCTGGCCGAGGCGATTGACGTATTCCCAGATGACCGGGTCGTCGATGGTCCGGATGCGGCCATTGACCTCCTTGGAGAACTTCCGACCGAGCTCGATTTCCTGCCTCAGGGAAAAGAGATTGAGGATGCCGGTGACATCGCGGTTCCCGACCCTGTTGATGTCCTCCAGGGCGTTCTTGGGCTTGCGCTTGGTTGCGGGCTCGGCGGCACCGACCACGGCGACGCCCAGCACCACGGCCGTGGCCGTGAGCAGCGCCGTTGCTACCGGAACCGCCCTCATCCTCACTTGGCCTCCGGCGGCAGCCCTACCGCAGAGTGCGCATGGTGCCTACCGAAGAAAGGAGGCGACCCTTGCTGATCCCACACCATGCCGTTCCAATTTGCCGTGGCGCTGAATGGCGCGCTTGCGCTCACTGGTGCTAGTCCGCCTCCACGGTCGCAAAAGCCCGCTCAAGTCCGTGATTGTTGTCATGGTAGTGCGCGGCCAGAATGTCGCGCCCGAAGTCGCCGTTGAACTCGCGCCACACCGAATGGCTGTGGTTATTGCGGTTCTGAGTATTGTCGTACTCGATCAGGAAGTCAGCCGACTGGATGCGGTAGTAATCGCCCCCGCCGGGCTCCACGGAGCCTGCCCAGGCGAAGAACAGCTTGTCGCGAGGCACGGCACGCACCATGGCCTTGCGGTTCTCGGCCTCTTCCGACGGCATGGAAATGGCGTACTGGTCGGCCGTGTCCAACAGCATCGAGTATTGCTCATCGGTCAGCTGGTCGGCAGAGATCCCTCGCGGCTGGTCCTCGATCTTGGCTCGCGTGTCCGCCGAGGTCAGGATGTCACGGTACGCTTCTTCGCTCACCAGAGCCTGTTTCTTCAAGGCGCTGTCCAGAGACATCATCAGCTTTCGTGCTGTGTCTTCTCTGCCTCCGAGCGGGCGCACCCCCTTGCGAGGACCTTCGCGAACCTCATGAGGGTTGGCACCGAGGAATGTCGGCGACGTGGAAACAAGCTCGCCGTCCCTCATGAGGAAGTGCAGCGAGACATGGTGGCCCTCGAGGCGCCAGGCCCAATCTCCCGTCATGGACGGCTTACCAAACACGCTGAAGTGGTAGACGTTGACGTCGCGTCTTCCGACCGTGTCCTTTTCCTTGATCCGCAGGACTTCTTCCAAGCTCATGATCGTCTTGACCGATACGAACCCGATTCGGGACACGGAGGCTGCGAGCAGGGCGTCCGCGAGCGCGCCTTGCTCGGGAGTCATTTCGTTGTACGTGAGCCCATTGCGCTTGTAGCCGCGCGCAGTCACGAAATTGTTGTCCGGCACGAAGTGCCACGTCTCGTAGTCCGGGTTATCCAGCTTGTACTGCGCGGAAGTGACCTGGTTGCCATTCAGCGATGCCAACCAGGCGTTGGCGGTCTTTACCATCAGATCTTCGGTCGTGCCATGGTACGCCACGGCACCGAGCACCAGGCAGCAACTCAGTAGGATTGCTCGCAAGCAGGTGGAACGACTCATCGGGACTCTCCTGTCCGGTGGCTCGATTTCCCGGTTTCCCCAAGGGCCGCCAGCCGTGACGCGCACATTATAGCCGTCTCCCGTCGCTGGTTGAACGCGGCAGGCTTTCCTGCAGAGATCGGGAGCCGGCCGGCACCAACCGCGGCGCACACCGAGCGTCGCTGTTGGTCACTCCAGTTTCACGATTGTCCCCGGCCGAAGGGCCGGTCCCGTTCCCGGTGCGACATGTTGCGCTCCCGTCTCGCCATTGCAACCGTCTCGCTATCGCGACCGAGCCTTGCCACCGCGAACTCCGTCTCCAACTAAGCAAGATGCGAAGTCCATTGATTTGACAGTAAGTTATGGGGCTTATATACAATCCTAACCAAAGCAACCAATTTTCATTTCATTGCAATCGGCTACCGGCGCTTGGATTTCCGTCCTGTGCGCTGGATGTAGTCCCAGTTATTCTCGCCTTTGGGCGGTGCTGCCAGCAACGCACGCATGATGTTCTCGGGAGTGTCGGCAATGGGCTCGGGCAGAGGGTATTTGACCGGACGCCCGCGCGGTCGCTTGGGCGGGTCCGTTGGCTTGCTCATCGAGTCCATCCTA